>Ga0138256_10000768_pt1 | contig 34536 bp, 31 predicted proteins | sample KNB2016incub_MG_FD_105486 | JGI IMG/M metagenome (GOLD analysis project Ga0138256, IMG submission 105486) | Active sludge microbial communities from wastewater in Klosterneuburg, Austria - KNB2014incub_MG | ecosystem: Engineered > WWTP > Activated sludge > Unclassified | place: Austria... | reverse complement strand
TAACACCAACATTCGCAACGGCGGCGATGCCGATCTGCCGCAACGGGTCACGGCAACGTGGTTGACGGCGTCGATGCTGCCGTTGCTTCGCGTGGCGCCGCTGCTGGGCCGATCGTTCACGGCCGCCGAAGAGCAACCGGGTGGCCCGAGCGCGGTGATTCTCAGCGAAGCCGAGTGGCGATCGCGTTACGGTGCCGCGAACGACGTCCTCGGCAAGACGCTCATGGTCAACGATGTGCCGCGCGAAATCGTCGGTGTCATGCCCGCATGCTTCGCATTTCCGGACGCCGACACGCGTGTCTGGCTTTCGGCCAGGCTGCGCAACGACGCCACCGTCGGCGAGTTCTTGTACTCGGGCGTCGGGCGACTACGAGCCGGCGTGAGCGCGACGCAGGCGCAACGTGAACTCGAAGCGCTGCTGCCGGAAATGGCCACCATGTATCCGCGTTTGGAATCGGGTGGCTCGACGGCGACATGGCTCGCCGAGAGCGGCCTCACTCCCCGCGTGACGACGTTGCAAGACACATTCACCGCGGGCATTGCCGGCACGCTGTGGATGCTTGCGGCAGCGGCTGCGCTGGTTCTGCTGGTCGCGTGGGCAAACGTCACAAATCTCATGCTGATCCGTGCCGATACACGCCAGAACGAACTCGCGGTGCGCGCCACGTTGGGCGCTGGTCGGCTACGCATCGCCGCACATTTTCTTGGTGAATCGCTGTGCCTGAGTGCGATCGCCGGGGCGCTTGCACTGTTGGTCATTCATATCGCCGTACGTGCACTGGTGGCATTTGGACCGAACAACCTGCCGCGACTCTCGGAACTGAACGTCGGGCTGACGACCGTGGGCTTCGTCACCATGATCAGCCTCATCAGTGCATTCCTCGGTGCCGCCGTGCCGTCACTCCGGTGGCGTCGCGCGAACTTGTGCAACCAGTTGCATGACGGCGCCCGCGGCGGTTCTGCGGGCAAGTCGCGACAGCATCTGCGCATGAGCATCGCGGCCTTGCAGATCGCGCTCGCGCTGGTGGTGTCTGTCGGTTCGGCGCTGCTGCTGCGCACCGCACAGCGGTTGAGCGACGTTGATCCCGGATTCGATGGCGAGGACGTCACCACGCTTTGGACGCTGCTGCCATTTGCGGGACACGACGATGCCGCCACTGTCGCCTTCCATGCGCGCTTGAGCGAGCAGGTTCGTGCGCTGCCGTCGGTGACCGCCGCGGGCCTGACGATGCACCTACCGCTCACTCCCGGCGGATTACGGAAACAGGCATTCCGGATCGAAGGTGATTCACGCACGCTGGCGCTGCCAGTCAATGTCGTCGATGAGGGCTATTTTTCGGCGCTGGGCATCGCAGTGCTTGCCGGCCGCACATTCAGGCGCGATGGCGGCGAGCGAAACGCAGACATCATCATCAATCAGAGCGCGGCAGCGATCTTGTTCGATGAGGCAGATGGCACGGCGGCCGTCGGGAAGCAGTTGACACTCGCTCCATCGGGATTGACTTGCACGATTGTCGGCGTCGTCGCTGATGTGCGCGAGCAAGACTTGGCGACGGCGCCCGCGGCGATGATTTACCTTCCGCACGCCCTGGCCATCGGCACCGACGTCGATGCGAGGACCCCGCGCATGATGGCGCTGGTCGTGAAAGCGAAGGGATCATCGGATGCGCTGATACCGGCGGTCCGGCGTATCGTGCGCGATCTTGACCCGACCGTGCCGATCTTCAACATCGCGACAATGGACGACATTGTGCGCGCATCGACTGCGCGTTTGTCATTGACGCTGATGCTGATCACCACCGCCGCGGTCATCGCCCTGCTGCTCGGCGCGATCGGGCTGTACGGCGTGATGGCCGCCATGGTCACCCTGCGCACCCGCGAGTTCGGCATTCGCATCGCCCTAGGTGCCAACCCGACCCAGGTCGCCAGACTGGTCGTCACGCGCGGCCTCGCACTGACCGCCGCCGGCATCACTGTCGGCTTCGTCCTGTATGCGATCGCCGCGCCCTTCCTACGCGCATTTCTGTACGACATGACACCGGCGGATCCGCTGACGCTGGTCGCAGTGACGCTGGTGCTCGTCAGCGCCGCGGCTCTCGCCAGTTGGCACCCGGCCCGACGCGCCGCACGCATCGATCCCGCAGAAGCGCTGCGCGCCGAGTAGCACCCACGCTTCCGGAGGCGCGTAACGGCTGCAACTCGATCGGCGCGGACGGTGCGAGATCAGGAAATGTGTTCGGGCCGAAAGGTGGTCACAATAGGCGCATGAACAAAGTCCGCGATCTGTTGCTTGATTGCCGTATTGAGTTGCGCTCGTTGGTGCGCGATTTCCAGAAGACCGAACTGTGTCGGCGCATTGATGATCTGCGTGCCGAGTTGGCGCAGGGCCGTCCGTCGGCATCGGAAGCGGAACCATCCAGCGTGGCGGGTACCGATCAGGTGGCGCAGGCCTGGCGCATGGCGGCCGAGGATTTGAAGGTCACCGCGCCGGCGATCTACGAACTGCTGACAAAAAAAGCCGCGCGTCTGCTCGCGGCCGCATCGGTGCAGAACGCATCGACTGCGCTGGCACCGGCCGATGCCGACACACCGGTTGCGGTGTCCGCGGTGATGGCGAGGCCTGCTGCGGCTGCAGAAAATACCGCGGCCGCCGCAGCCACGCCGATCGATCCACCCGAGCCGGAGGCCGTGGTCGTGACCGCCGCGCCGCAGCCGCCGGCCGCGCCTACCGAACCGCTATCGCACAGTCCGACCCGCGAGGTGCTGGAACTGATTGCGCGTAGCAAGCGCCGCTTCACAGAGGTGCAGCGTGAATGGTGCGTCGGCGAGGCGCTGGTACGTTCGAGTTTCACGGTTCATCCGAACGAATTCATCGCGCTCGGTGACCATGGCATGGCCCGCTACATCCTCGACAGTGAGCCGACGGCCGACGAATGAGCCGACGGCAGCGGCTATTGCACGCGTCGACGCAGGTAATTGAGCAAGTCGATGCGGGTGATCAACCCGAGGAATTTTTCGGTTTCGGTGACGATGGCGACGTGGCCCTTGTCGAAGACCGGCAACAAGGCTTCGATCGGAGATTTCACGTCGAGTTTGTCGAGCTTGGTGACCATCGCGGTGCTGACCGGATCGCGAAACTTCGCTTCGTCGCCGTAGACGTGCATCAACACATCGCTCTCATCGACGATGCCGACCAGATGCTCGCCGTCCATCACCGGCAACTGTGAGACGTCGTACAACTTCATCCGTTGATAAGCGACCGTGAGCAGATCATTCGGGCCAATGACAACGGTGTCGCGCTGCGAATACGGGCGATTGATCAGGTCACGCAAGTCGTTGTGTACGGTGCGATCAAGGAAGCCGTTGTCGAGCATCCAGTAGTCGTTGTACATCTTCGACAGGTATTTGTTGCCGGTGTCGCAGACGAATGCGACGACGCGCTTTTTCGTTGTCTGCGCACGGCAGAACTTGAGCGCTGCGGCGAGGATGGTGCCGCTCGACGACCCGCCAAGAATGCCTTCCTTCGCCAATAATTCGCGCCCAGCCAGAAAACTTTCCTTGTCGCTGATCGCATACGCTTTCTTGACCCGCGAGAAGTCGCTGATTGACGGCAGGAAGTCCTCGCCAATGCCTTCAACCATCCAACTGCCGCTCTTGGTGCTGAGCACACCATCGTTGATGTATTGCGCCAAGATCGAGCCGACTGGATCAGCGATCACCAGTTCCACATTCGGCGCCTCACGCGCGAAATAGCGCGACAGGCCCGTCATCGTGCCGCTGGAACCGACACCGAATACGATCGCATCCATGTCGCCGTCCATATCGGCGTAAATCTCGGGGCCGGTGACTTCTTCATGTGCCTTCGGATTGCTCGGGTTGCCGAACTGGTTGATGAAATACGCTCCAGGCGTATCCTGCGCGATGCGTGCAGCGAGGTCTTGGTAATAAGCCGGATGACCTTTGGCGACATCGGATCGGGTCAGCACCACTTCCGCGCCCATCGCCTTGAGATTGAAAATCTTCTCGCGGCTCATCTTGTCCGGCACCACGAGGATGAGCTTGTAGCCCTTCTGCTGTGCGACCAGCGCCAAACCGATGCCGGTATTGCCGGCGGTCCCTTCCACCAAGGTTGCGCCGGGCTGAATGTGGCCATCGCGTTCAGCGGCTTCGATCATCGACAGACCGATGCGGTCCTTGATCGAACCGCCGGGATTCGCACTTTCAAGTTTCAGGTACAGCTCGCACAAACCGGTGTCGAGTTGCTGCACCTTTACCATCGGCGTGTTGCCGATCAATTCGAGCACGCTGTTGAAATGGGGCATGACAGGAATCCGCGAGTGATTGAGCGCGCGATGATAGCCGAGCCACAAAAACGAACGGCCGGGGCATTTCGCCACCGGCCGCCGCCGAGGAGCACCGTCTGCTTGCGCAATCCGGTTCAGGTGCTCCCATCGCAGGGTCTTGCCCTGCACGATTCCTGCCGCACGTCGTGTGCGGCGACCTCACTCGAGGACTCGATACCTCAGGCCCGGTGCTCCCAGATGTGGGTGAGCTTATCCTTGGCCCACAATTTTTCCTTCTTCAATCGCCCGAGCGTGACGTCATCAATGGGCAATACGCCCAGTTCAGCATCACGGACCTGCTTGTCGAGCTCGCGATGTTTGAGGAACAGACTCCGGAATTCCGAACTCTGGCTCATCATTGCCTCGACTTCACGCTGTTGTGCTTCGAACATCAGCTGACCTCCCTTGCATGCAAAGGCGCCACGGCGCGCCGCGCGACCGGAGGGTCGACGGCGTGGGTGCGCGTGGTTGGACTCGGATCCGAACAGTGGATGCTGGCGTGCACTCGCGCGCGGGCCACACGGTGGTGGTCGGCGGCAGATTCCTCGGAACAGCAACACGCTTGCATCGTCGGACCTTCCTGCCATGCCGTGAAATGGATCGGAGCGGCATGTCGCTTGAACCTACTCCGTTCCCAAAAGCCCGGCAAGCCGAATTTTTCAGCTCGGAAATTCAGTCATTTGCAGGTTAAAACGGTGTTATTTCCCGACCAGAATGATCTCAACGCGACGATTTCTGGCCTTGCCTTCGGTGCGCTCATTCGAGGCCACCGGGACATCCTCGCCACGCCCGATCGCGGTCATGCGCGAGGCATCCACACCACGCGCGACCAAGGCCGCCAGCACCGCCTCGGCGCGCTGCTGCGACAGCACCTGATTGGCGTTGTCGCTGCCACTGGCATCGGTATGACCTTCGATGCGGACCGCGCGCGTGGTATCGCGGTTGACGAACTCGATCACGCTGTCGAGGTTGGCAATCGCGTCCGGCTGTAGTTGCGATCGCCCTGGCGCGAACATCGCATCGCCCAACGTCATCACGCTACCGCGCGCTTCCTCGCGCGCCGACAGCGACTGCATCTGCAGGCGCAAACTGTCGGCCGCGGCCATCGCCAGTTCGGCTTCGCGCTTGGCCAACTCTGCCTCGGCCGATTGCGCTACCGCGACACGCTTGGCCTGATCCGCTTCAGCGCGTGCGGCCACTGCGTCAGCAGCACTTTCCGCACTTTCCGCGCGCGCCGCATCGGCATCACTGCGAGCGCGATCAGCGTCTTCCGCGCGCGCCAGCGATTGCAGCCGCAATTTCTCGGCTTCGAGTCGCGACATCTCGGCATCACGGCGACTGGCTTCGAGCAAGATCTGGTCGCGTTCGCGCTGTAGCGAAGTGAGTCGTCGCTCTTCCAGCACCGCATTCGCCGCCGCGATGGCAGCGTCTAACCGGCGCTCGGCGAGATAGGCCAGATGCGCACGCTCATCGCCGCGCTGGCCAGCCAACTTCATCAGCGCCAGCGTCTCGCGTACCCGCGTGGTTTCCGACGGCGCCAAACTGCCGATATCGGGATCGTTCTCGAACGCATGCAGTTGCTGTTCGATACGCTCGTATTCGAGGTCGCGCTTGGCCGCCAGCGCCGGCAGCGCCAATGCCAGCAGCCACAGGCAAATCAGGGGCAAGCGGCGGTTCATGGCAAATCTCCGAGCAGTTCGGCACGCAATTTTGCATTCTCCGCAGCTTGGGCGTCGGCGGCAGCGCGCAGGTGCGCCACCCGTGCTCGCGCCATCGCCAGTTCAGCATCAGCGGCGGCCTGCGCCGCTAGCCGAGCGGCCCGCTTGTGATCACCCGCAGCCAAGGCTTCGCGCGCCTGGGCGACGCGCTCCTGAGCGAACCGCAACTCGACCGGGGCATACACCGCAGCCTCGGCGGCCAGTGCGCCCTCAACGAGCAGGGCCGATCGATCGACGTCACCGGTCGGCATCGGCGTCGACGCACAAGCAGCCAACAGCAGCAGAATCGGACCGGCAAGATGGATTTTCATTCGCAAAAATGTCATAAGTCGCACGCATCCAAGTTGCCGGCTATTGTGGAAAGCCCCGACGGGGTTTGCAACGGTAACTCGACGAAGATCACGCGAGGCGCGCATGGACATCGGCTATTTCCTTAAACTGATGGCAGAAAAAGGTGCGTCGGACATGTTCCTGACCACGGGCGCACCGGTGAACATCAAGGTCGAGGGTAAACTGTACCCGCTTGGCAACACCGGGTTGCCGGGCGGCATGGTCAAGAAGATCGCCTATTCGCTGATGGACGAAGGCCAGGTTCCGGCGTTCGAGCGCGACCTTGAATTGAATATCGCCATCGCCGTCAAGGAAGCCGGTCGCTTCCGCGTCAACGTCTTCAAGCAGCGTGGCGAAGTCGGCATGGTGATCCGCGCGATCAAGAGCGAGATCCCGAATTTCGAGATGCTCAAGCTGCCCAAGGTGCTGTCCGATCTGATCATGGAGCCGCGTGGCTTGATTCTGGTCGTCGGCGCCACCGGTTCGGGCAAGTCGACGTCGCTCGCAGCGATGATCGACTTCCGTAATACCAATACCAGCGGCCACATTCTGACCATCGAGGACCCGATCGAATTCCTGCATCGCCACAAGAAGTCGATCGTCAACCAGCGCGAGGTCGGGCTGGATACCAAGAGCTATCACGTGGCGCTGAAGAACGCGATGCGCGAAGCACCGGACGTGATCCTGATCGGCGAAATCCGCGACCAAGAAACCATGGAAGCAGCGATCGCGTTCTCGGAGACCGGGCACCTCTGTCTGGCGACACTACATTCAAACAATGCTGACCAGACCATCGAACGCATCCTGAACTTCTTCCCGGAATCGGCGCACAAGAACATCTTGATGAACCTGTCGTTGAACTTGAAAGCGGTGGTGTCGCAGCGGCTCGTTGTCGGCAAGGACGGCAAGCGCATGCCGGCGGTCGAAGTGCTGATCAATACTCCGGTCATTCGCGACATGATGCGCCGCCAAGTGGTGCATGAAATCAAGGAAGCGATGGATCGCTCGCTTGAGGATGGCATGCAGACCTTCGACCAGGCGTTGTTCCGCATGTACAAGGATGGCAAGGTCGAACTGGAAGAAGCGCTCAACAAAGCCGATTCCCGTGACGGTCTGGCCCTCAAGATCCGCCTTGCCGAAGGCGGTGGTACCGCCGATCACGACCCCTACGATCCCAACGCGTTCTGACCTGCCAGAGCGTCAACCCGGCGGCGCATCAACCTGCTTTTCGGGTCTTGCCAGATCAAACGCCGGCAGACTCAGGCAATGGTCGTTGATGCGGCAAATGGTCGGGAATGGCGTGAGGTCGACCTCGAAGCGTCGGGCACTGTAGACCTGCGGCACCAAGCAGCAGTCTGCGATCGAAGGCAGATCGCCCTCGCAAAACTCGCCCGTGGACGGATTGTCTGCAATCAGCTCCTCGAAGGCCGCGAACCCGCGATTGATCCAGGTACGGACCCAGCGCTCGCGCTCGATCTGCGGCATGTGGTCTTCCAATGCCAGATAGTTCAGCACGCTGAGATTGCCGAGCGGCGAAATATCGGTTGCGATCAGATGCGCTAGTCCGCGCGCCCGTGCACGCTCACGCGCAGTGCCCGGCAGCAGGCGATGACCATCGTAGACCTCTTCGAGATACTCGATGATCGCCAATGACTGGCGCACGATACGACCGCCGTCGATCAATACCGGCACGCGTTCCTGCGGATTCAAATGATGGAATTCGGACTGGCGGTGCTCGCCGTCGTCCTTCACCAGATTGACTGGAACAACCTCGTGTTTCAGTTCCTTCAGGTTGAGCGCAATGCGTACCCGATAGGAGGCGCTAGACCGCCAATAGCTGTAGAGCTTGATGGTGCTGTCCACGCTGCTTCTCCTTCGCTGTGTCGGTGAATCTAGCTCACGACCGACAGCGCAACAACTACACCTAGGTCAACGGACCAGTGGCGTCATCGTCTGTTCGATTGCGCCGAAGACGCTGCGCCCATCGTGATCGAACATTTCGATGCGCACAACGTCGCCAAATTTCATGAACGGCGTGCTTGGCTTGCCATCGCGCAGCGTTTCAACGGTGCGCTGTTCGGCGAAACAGGATGCACCGAGGCGGGTGTCCTCGTTCGCGACCGTACCCGAGCCGACAATCGTGCCGGCCGACAAGGGCCGCGTCTTCGCAGCATGTGCAACCAACTGCGCAAAATTGAATTGCATATCAACGCCCGCCTCCGGCGCACCGAACCACTGCCCGTTGATATGCGTGGTCAACGCAAGGTGCACCTTGCTGTCAATCCACGCCGCACCGAGTTCGTCCGGTGTGACGAACACCGGGCTGAGGCCCGAACGCGGCTTTGAATTCAGAAACCCGAAACCCTTGGCGAGCTCGTCCGGAATCAGGTTACGCAGGCTGACATCGTTGATCAGGCCAACCAACTGGATATGGCCCGCTGCTTCCTCTGGCGTCACCGCCATCGGTACATCGTCGGTCACGACCACGACTTCGGCCTCGAGATCGATGCCATAGGCTTCACTCGGCACCACGACAGCGTCACGCGGGCCGAGGAACCCGGCGCTCGTGGCCTGGTACATCAGCGGGTCGGAATAGAAGCTGGCCGGCACTTCGGCACCGCGCGCCTTGCGCACACGCACGACATGCGGGAGGTAGGCGCTGCCATCGACGAATTCGAATGCGCGCGGCAACGGTGCCGCCAGCGCATTCATATCGAGATCGAATGCATTTGCGGCACGGCCGGAATTCAGTGCTTCACTCAACGCGTTCAGGCGCGGAGCGGTGTTGTCCCAGTCTTCCAGCGCCTGCTGCAATGTCCGCACAATGCCGTCGGCAATGACCGCCTTGGTCAGATCACCATTCACCACGACCAGCGTGCCGTCACGGCCACCTTGCTTGAGAGATGCAAGTTTCATTCGTACTCCGGATGCAGCGCGCTCAGTGTGGCGCGACGAAATGTTTCTTCAACCCCTGCCAGCACTGCGCATAGTCGCGTTGCCGATGGGCGGCAGCAAGCGCCTGCGCCGTCGGCGTAATGACCAGACTGGTTTCGAACATGAAGGCCATGGTGTCGACGATGTAATCCGGTTTCGAGAGATCGGCGACGCTCGCCTTCTCAAAGGTGGTGGCATCCGGGCCGTGCCCGGTCATGCAGGTGTGCAATGACGCGCCGCCAGGTGCAAAGCCATCGGCCTTGGCGTCATAGACGCCTTCGATCAGTCCCATGAATTCGCTCGCGATGTTGCGATGGAACCATGGCGGCCGGAAGGTGTCCTGCATCGCCAGAATTCGCGGCGGAAAAATCGCGAAATCCATGTTCGCTGTGCCGGGCACAGCACTCGGACTGGTCAGCACGGTGAAAATCGACGGGTCGGGATGGTCATAGCTGATCGAACCGATGGTGTTGAAGCGGCGCAAATCAAATTTGTACGGCGTGTAGTTGCCGTGCCAGCCGACGACGTCGCAAGGCGAATGTCCGATGCGCGCCGACCACAGCCGGCCCTGGAACTTGTGGACGAGTTCGAAATCACCCTCTCGGTCTTCGTAAGCGGCTACCGGTGCCAGAAAATCACGCGGATTGGCAAGACCATTCGACCCGATCGGCCCAAGATCCGGGAGGCGCAAGGCATGCCCGAAATTCTCGGCGACGTAGCCACGCGCATCACCGTCGATCAGTTCGACACGGAAACGAATTCCGCGCGGAATCACCACGATTTCCAGCGGTGCCGCGTCGATCACACCCATTTCGGTGACGAAGCGCAGACGACCTTGCTGCAACACAATCAGCATCTCGCCATCGGCATTGACGAAGAATCGATCGATCATCGACGCATTCGCAGCATAGACATGCATGCCGATACCGGCCATTGCTGCCGGCGAGCCATTGCCAGCCATGGTGTACAGACCGGCAACGAAATCGGTGCGCTGCGACGGAATCGGACACGGCGACCAGCGCAACGGATTCGGATCTGCAGCCTGTTCGTCGAAACGATTGTGGAACGTGCCTTCCGATATCGGTTCGAAGTGCTGATGCATCGATCCTGGGCGGATGCGATACATCCACGAGCGCAAGTTCACATGCCGCGGCATGGTGAACGCAGTGCCGGAAATTTGTTCGGCATACAGCCCGTGCGCCACGCGTTGCGGCGAATTACGTCCGACCGGCAAGGTGCCGGGAATCGCCTCGGTTGCGAATTCATTCCCGAAGCCGGACTGATAGCGCAGGCTCATGTCACAACACTCCGCGGCGCATTTGGTCGCGTTCGATCGACTCGAACAGGGCCTGGAAATTGCCTTCGCCAAAACCTTCGTTGCCCTTGCGCTGAATGATCTCGAAGAAGATCGGACCGACTGCGTTCTGAGTGAAGATCTGCAACAACTTGCGTTGCTTGGTTTCAGGATCGGCGTCGATCAAGATCTTGTTCTCGCGCAGCCGCGCAAGGTCTTCGCCGTGATTCGGAATGCGCTCATCGACGACGTCGAAATAGGTATCCGGCGTATCCAGAAACTCGATACCACCAGAACGCATGGCTTCTACCGTGGTGTAGATGTCGTCGGTAAAGCAGGCAATATGTTGGATACCCTCGCCGTGATACTGGTTCAGGTATTCGTTGATCTGCGACTTCGGATCATGCGACTCGTTCAACGGAATGCGGACCATGCCGTCCGGCGCGGTCATCGCTTTCGACACCAGGCCGGTCTTTGCGCCCTTGATATCGAAGTAGCGGATCTCGCGGAAGTTGAACAAGCGCTCGTAGTAATCCGCCCACTTCGCCATGTTGCCGGCGTAGAGGTTGTGGGTCAGATGGTCGATGAAGGTGAGACCGAAACCCTTGGGCATCATTTCCGCACCGGGCAACCATTCGTAGTCCGGATCGTGGATGGTGCCCTTGTCGTCGTAACGATCAACGATATAGAGCATGCAGCCACCGATGCCTTTGATCACTGGCGCTGCGACCGCCTTGGTCAACTCACGTGGGCCGATCTGCTCAGCACCATTCTTCAGCGCCTGCATCCGCGCCCACTCGGCAAGCTTGTTCACACGAATCGCGAAACCGCATGCGCTGGGGCCATGTTCGGCGGCGAAGTCGGCCGCGAACGAATCCGGGTCTTCATTGATCAGGAAGGTGCAATCGCCCTGACGATAGGTCGTGATCGGCCGCGTCTTGTGTCGGGCGACCGCGGAAAAACCGAGACGCTTGAAGTAGTCGTGCAACATCTGACTTTGAGCGACTGGGGCGGCGAACTCGACAAACTCGAAACCGTCGATCCCCATCGGATTGGCGAAGGTAATGAGGTCCGCGGACGACTTGGGCTGTGCGCTCATGGCAATGCTCCGGCTGACGTGGGAACGCAGGCATTCGCTGCGGCTAGCAGGCATTTTAGTTTCATGTGAAACTAGTTTCAAGGACAAACCACCATACGCGCACGCATGGCCAATTCAGCCCTCGACCTCGAACGCTTCCTGCCCTACCGGTTATCGGTGCTGACGAACACCATCAGCCAAGCGATCGCGCGCGACTACGGCGAGCGCTTCGGGCTCGCCGTCACCGAATGGCGCGTGCTTGCTGTGCTCGGCCGCTACGCCGGGTTGTCGGCGATGCAAGTCGCCGAACGCACGGCAATGGACAAGGTCGCGGTCAGCCGCGCGGTGAACGCGCTGCTGAAGTCCGGTCGCATTCGTCGTAGTACACACGCTGAGGACAAGCGCCGCTCGGTGTTGGCGCTGTCGGCAAAGGGCCGCAAGGTCTATGACGAAGTGGCACCGCTGGCATTGCGCTACGAGCGCGAACTGCTGGCGGTGCTGGACGAGGTCGAACGCGCCGCGTTGGAACGTATTCTGGACAAACTCGTCGCTGCCGGCCACGACGCTCTGATGCGCGCGGCAGCGGCCAACGCTGGCCGCTGAAACGACAACGGCGACCGAAGCCGCCGTTGTCGTCCCCTGTTCCTCGTGGCACTTACTTGACGCCGTGCATCAGTTTTTGGATCAACGGCGCAAGCAGGAACAACAACACGCCGCCGATCAAAAGAATCCAAAAGCCCTGCTCGTATGCAGCCTGTGCAGAGGCGACGGTCATGCCGCCTTCGCCGCTGGCGTGACTGGCGAACAACCCGGACAGGTTGTTGCCAATTCCGGTCGACAAGAACCAGCCACCCATACCGAATCCGACCAGGCGCAGCGGTGCCAGCTTGGTCACCATCGACAGGCCGATCGGCGACAAGCAAAGCTCGCCAATCGACTGGATCCAGTAAACGGCGATCAACGTCCAGAACGGAATCTTCAGCGTCGCCGGATCGACCAGCGACGACAGCGCGAACATCAGCAACAGGAATGCCAGGCCGTTGAAGAGAATGCCGAGCCCGAACTTGCGTGGAATTGACGGATTCCACGAGCCCATCTTGATCCAGGCCCAGGCAATGATTGGGGCGAGCACAATGATCGCTACCGAATTCACGCTCTGGAACCACGCGGTTGGGAAGGTCATGAAGCCGAGGTCGCGATTCACGATCTGATCGGCGAGGAAGGTGAAAGAACTGCCGGCCTGCTCGAAGAACATCCAGAACAGGATGTTGAAGGCGAAGATGATCAACATCGCGATGACCTTGTCGCGCGCGACCGCACCATTCTTGATGCCCTCGACGACAAGCATCACGGCGAGCAGCACGAACATCACCGTCAACACGACCTGCAGCTTCTCGGCGCCGATCGCAAGCAGATAGTAGACGACCGGAACGGCAGCGGCGGCGCCGAGGAATGCGGCAACGACACGACCGAGTCCACTCGCACCCTCTGGCGCTTCGCCCACACCCTTGAGCTGACCGCGACCGAACCAGAACCAGACAAGCGAGATCAGCATGCCGATCCCGGCAGCGATAAATACCATTTTGTACGCCGGCATGCTGTCATCGCCAAAGATCTTCTGCGCCAGAATTTGAGTCAGCAGCGGCGAGATCATCGCGCCAAGGTTGATGCCCATGTAGAAGATGGTGAAACCAGAATCACGGCGTTCGTCGCCGGCAGAATAGATCTTGCCGACCAACGTCGAGATGATCGGCTTGAACAGGCCGTTACCGACGACGATGGTTGCGAGACCGAGCTTGAACACGGCCTCGCTCGGTACCGAGATCATGAACAGGCCGGCCGCCATGATGACTGCGCCGACCAGAATCGAACGCTGATAGCCAAGGAACTTGTCAGCAACGAGCCCGCCGAAGATTGCGCCAGCGTAGACGAGTGCGAGGTAGGAGCCGTAGATCAAGCCGGCCGACTGCTGACCCGAGGGATCGCCGCCGTGAAACTGGGCAACGATGTACAGCACCAACGCCCAACGGATGCCGTAGAACGCGAAGCGCTCCCAGAATTCCGCCATGAACAGCATCCACAGCGGCCGCGGATGGCCCATCAACTGGCCGAATTCCGGCGGTGCCGACTGGTTCGGCAGGCTTGCTCCACTCATTATCTTCTCCTCAAACTGATACGACACGACGGACGCCGTGCACGGCCGTACCCGAATCCGTCGGGCAAAAAAGTGCGGAAGATTTAGCGGCGCGTGCGCGATGCGTCAAACGCTTATCGTGCTGCGCCGCAACAATCGAACGCGCGTTCGCGTCACGCGCCCAGCACCGAACGGACATCGAACAGTTCCGGGAAGAAGGTCAGTTCGAGCGCCTTCTTCAGGAAACCGACCCCGGACGAACCGCCGGTGCCGCGCTTGTAGCCGATCACCCGCTCGACCGTCTTCATGTGCCGAAAGCGCCAGTGCTGGAACTGCACTTCGACGTCGACCAGCAGCTCGCACAGGTGATAGGCCTCCCAATGCGCGTCGGCATCCTCATAGATCAGCTTGAATACCGCCACTAAATCCGGATGCCGCTGGTATGGCTCGGACCAATCACGTTCGATGCAGGACTTCGGCACCGCGTGGCCGCGTCGCGCCAAATGGCGCAGGAATTCGTCGTACAAGCTCGGCGCTTCAAGCACCGCACGCAGGCCACGCGCAGCGGTCTCGTCATAGGCAAACACTTTGAGCATGTCGACATTCTTGTTGCCCAGCAGAAACTCGATGGTGCGGTATTGCAGCGACTGGAAGCCCGAGGCCGGGCCGAGCACATGACGAAATTCCAGATATTCGCTCGGCGTTAGCGTCTCCAGCACCGACCACATCTCGATCAATTGCTTCTGGATTGACTTCACCCGCGCCAAGATTTTCTGGACTGGATCGAGGTTATCCATCGCCAGACAGGTCGCCGCCGCACGCAACTCGTGGATCATCAACTTCATCCACAACTCAGCGACCTGATGCTGGACGATGAACAGCATCTCGTCATGGTGCACTGGATTCGATAGTGGCTTCTGCGCCGACAGCAGTGTCGCCAGATCGAGATAGCCGTTGTAGGTGAGACGGCTGCGCAAGTCAGTGTGGATGCCCGCCTCAAGTGCGCGCTTGTTGATTTCCATCAGATTTCCCCAGACCAAGGCGACGCAGTCTAGCGGCGCCAGAAACCATCCCGGCAAATCAGTACACTGGTCGGCCCAATCCTCGCTAGCGAGCAGATTCCGCCATGCCTTCGATCATGATCTCCCGACTCGCACGCGCTGCCGCCGTGCTGGCCGCCGTATTCGCCGCCCTGCCTGCTTTCGCACAATCCCCCGGAATGGTGATTTCGGAATATTTGGCGAATCCATCCGGTACCGACTCCCCGTTTGAATACGTCGAACTGGTCGCAACCCGTACGATCGACTTCACGGTGACGCCCTACACCGTGGTGTTCTCGAACAACGGCACCGCGACGGCCAACGGTTGGCGTGCCGGCGCCGGCTTGACCTACGCCTTCGCGATCACATCCGGGAGCGTTGTTGCTGGCGATGTGGTCTATGTCGGCGGATCTTCCATGGTGCCGACTGGCACCAAGCTGCGGACCATCAACACCGGGACGACTGCGGGCGATGGCACGATCGGCAATGCCAACGCGACAGGGGTACTCGGCAATGGCGGTGGCAATGCCGACAGCATTGGCCTATTCGATGTCGCCGTCGCCAGCCTGACCAGCAGCACGGTACCGGTCGATGCGATCTTCTACGGAACTGGCACTGGCACGGCAGTCGTCACCGGCGGGTCAGCGGGCTACGAACTACCGGTAAACGATCGCTACAGCGGCGGCAAGCTGCAGACCACCAGCTTTATCGCGCTGGAACCCGCGAACGGCACGCCGACGCATGCCACCGGCGCGTTGAATGTTGCAAGCGGCAGTTGGCCCACAGTGCGCACGTGGGCCACCGCGGCTGCGACGGCGGGCACGACAATCACCCTGATTTCGCCGCCCAACCTGACGATCAACGATGTGACCCAGAGCGAAGGCAACGGCGGTACAACGACGTATACCTTCACGGTCAGCCTGGATGCACCGGCACCGACCGGCGGCGTCACCTTCGATATCGCGACCGCGGACGACAGCGCGCTGGCCTCGTCCGACTACATTGCGAAGTCGTTGCCCAGCCAAACCATTCCAATGAACAGCTCGACCTACACCTTCGATGTCCTCGTGAATGGCGACACCATGTTCGAACAAAACGAGGATTTTCTGGTCAACGTCAGCAACATCATCGGTGCCACGCCGAGTAGCGCCCAAGGTCAGGGCAGCATTCAGAACGACGATTCCGAACCAACGCTGTCGATCGGCAACGCCAGCCTCATGGAGGGTTCTTCCGGGACCACAAACGCGCAATTCAACGTTGATCTCAATGCTGCGTCAAGCTTGACCGTCACGGTGGATTACGCCACTGCCGATGGCACCGCAACTGTGGCCGACAATGACTTCGTAGCCACGGCCGGTACGCTCTCTTTTTCTCCCGGTCAAACCCACCAGACAATCTTGGTTCCGGTCAATGGCGACATGACCTACGAGCCAGATGAGACCTTCTTCGTCAACCTGAGCAATCCGAGCCAGGCATCGCTTTCTGACGCTCAGGGGGTAGGACAAATCTGGAACGACGACGATGCGGCGGACGTGAGTACGCAACTCGTGGCGACACCTGACTCGGGCTTTCCGGGCGACACCGTGACCTTCACGATGACGGTGACCAATAGTGGGCCGAGCACCGCTTACACCCCATTTTTCTACTTGCAATTGCCGACAGGGCTTCAGTTTCAGAGCCTGAACGGCGGCGGCCTGATGTGCTCCGCTCCGCCCATCGGAAATTCAGGCACGATCACCTGCTTCACGGTCTTCAATTCGCTGCCTGTAGGCACTACGTCGATCCTCGCGACAGCAACGATTGCACCGTCGGCCGCGCCCGATTCAGTGTTGACTGCGAGCGCGACGGTCACATCGACAACGATCGACCCGAACCCAGCGAACAACACGTCACCCGCCGCAATTACGGTCTTGGGCCGAGTGATACCTGCCACGCCTGTTCCGACACTGGACCCGCGCATGCTGGCACTGCTGGCGCTGCTGGTGCTCGGAATCGCCGCAAAAAGCCTGCGCCACGCCGGCTGATTTCTGTGCCATGGGAACGAAACGAAGGCGCCTGCGGGCGCCTTCGTCGTTTACGGGAATCAATCATCAAGCCGGGTCTGTTGGTCAGCAGCGTGGTCGCGCAAGTACAAGGTGAAGTCGCGATAGGCGTGGCGCGTGCGGGTATTCACGATCGTCGCCTGCGACGACTCCAGGCGCGGGCACCACAGCAAACCAGGCCACGGCGGGTGCGTTGCCAATTCCTGATTCGGCAACCGGCCAATCGCATAGCAGGCGAGCAGATTGTCGTAACCGAGACGCAATGCGACGTCGCCGTCATTTGATGCGCTGACGACCACAAATGGCGTGTCGAGCGCGGTCACCGCCGCTTCTGCCGCCACTGGTTCAGGCACTGCGACAATCTCCGCGACACCGCCAAGATCAATCCGCATGAAGCCGTCGTGCAGGCGATAGAACGCCCGCAACTCGTCCGGCAGTTCACGCCCGATGCGCTGCTCGGTCGCAGCAATGGCGGCCTCGTCGGCAGCGACGGCCCAATCCGATGCGCCGAAGAACCAGCGCTGCCACCAGACTGGACGCTCGAACGATGTCAGTAACCTGTCGATGTCCGCATCGGCGAGCGTGTTGAATACCACCGCCCGCCGCTGCGCAATTTCATCAGGTGACTTCGATGTGGCCGCAGGCGACGGGTCGGTGAACCCGCCCACACCAACCGTCATCGCCAAAACCGCCAGCGGCACTGCCAACAACGCCGCATAGACGCCACCCGTCAGCAGCCGCGAAGACCGCGACATTGGCACCACGTCGAGACTGCGCACGATGTCCTCGGCTTGGGCAATCCGCGGCTGGGAGCGTGTAGCCGGCCCGATCTCCTGCTCCAGCGCATCAAACACGGCGCGCAGCTTGCGCGCATGCAAGGCCGCTGGCGGCACACCGCCGTGCGCGAGAACACGCTTAATTGCACGACGGTTCTGCAGCAGGCCAGAGACCTGGCCGAGCTGGAGCAGCACGATCAGCGCCGGCACGACCAGCCCGAACGCGATCGCGACACCTGCGCCGATCAGACAGGCCAGAACCAAAAATCCGATACGCAACCCGTACCAGCGTGCCGGCAGCATCGCCTGAACGATGTGGCCACCATCCAGCGGCGGCACCGGCACGACGTTCAGATAATTGATCGCGAGAAACACCCAAGCTGAATACAGCAGCCAATTTTCGCTGTGCTGGGTGAGCGCGATCACCAACAGCAGCCAACCGATCACGATGCCCGGTAACGGACCCATCAGCGACATCCACGCCCGATGCGTGGCGCGCGGATGGGTTTCATGCCCGACGGTGACGCCACCGACCAGTGGTAGCGCCAACATCTGGACGTTGCGATACCCAAAGGCGCGCATCGCAAGGTAGTGCCCAGCTTCGTGAATGGCGATGACAACAAGCAGGATCAAGGCGAACTGCAACCCAAAGACGATGCCGCCGACGACCATGAACAAGGCGACACTCACCACGAACAGCAGCCACTGCATCGCGGCTGTCGGTGCGCGCTCGCGAATGCGCGCACTGGTCTGCGCGATCTGCGTCAGTCGCGCAGGCGGAATCGGCTCGCTATTCGCCGGCCATTTCGGCCGCGACCAGAACGCCCGCAATGCGCGCAATGCGAAACCGAGACGTGGACGCGCAATGCCATCGCTGCTCTCGACCAAATCGCCGCGTCGGATCAGCCGTTCGCGACGCGTGTTCATCCAGCGTCCGGCGAGATCCACGATCACCGAGTCACTGGTCGCATCTGGCGCGGCGACACCGTGGCGCGCGACGAACAAAGCATGCGCCGCGAGAATGTCTTTCATCGGCGCCGGTGCAAGCAATTGAGCAGGCTCTTCGGACGTCGCGGTAATCGCGAAAAATGGATCACTGGGTTGACTGACGAGGGTGCGGCCATCGGCCAGCCGAGTCGCCAGATAGCTGATGCAACGATTCGGTGTTTCCGCGAGAAACATCGGCACCAGAAATGCCAGTGTGCCATCGCTCTCACGTCGCCAGCAGGCAATCGCGCGTACATTCGCCGCCGCGATCGGCTGTGGCGTGATCGATAGCCACTGCGGCCCGGTAAAACCCAGCGTCGACCATTCCCGATTCGCCACCGCGATCACGTCTTCAGCGGCAAGCAACGGTGACCAGTCACCCGCAACACACCGTGCCGTCTGCTTCAAGAACGGCATCGCCAACATCGCACGCAACTGCAATACCAGAATGACGAAGACGATGGCGGCGATAATCGCGATTAGGTCGAACATGCAAGACTTCCGACAAGATGTCCCGAATTAACCGAATGCTGCCGACCGTGCAAGCCCGCGCAGCAGCGCCATATCAAACAGCGAGGCTTGCGCGGGGGCTGCGTCGCTTGCTATCTAGCCGACCTGCCTCGGGAGGGTGCAAATGAAGACCGTAGCCAGTTTTACGATCGGGTATCGGCAGGTACTCGATCAGGACGGCCGCATCGTCGATGCGCTGCCGGAGTTCGCGCGCGATCCAGCGGTGCTCGTCGATCTTTACCAGCGCATGAGCTTCACGCGCGTATTCGACGGCAAGGCGGTGGCACTGCAACGCACCGGCAAGCTCGGCACCTACGCATCCAGTCTGGGTCATGAGGCGGCGCACATCGCGATCGGTGTGGCGATGAAACCCGAGGATGTGTTTTGCCCGATGTATCGCGAATATGGTGTGCAGTTCGTGCGTGGAGTAAAGCCCCGTCATGTGCTCTTGTATTGGGGCGGCGACGAGCGTGGCAACGATTTCACCGGCCCGAAGCACGACCTGCCGTGGTGCGTTCCGATCGCCACGCAATGCCTGCATGCCGCCGGCGCCGCACTTGCATTCAAGTTGCGCCACGAACCGCGGGTTGCAGTCAGCGTGGTCGGCGACGGCGGCTCGTCGAAGACCGACTTCTACGCGGCAATCAATTCTGCCGGTGCCTACACCCTGCCCTACATCGGCGTGATCGTGAACAACCAGTGGGCGATCTCGGTACCACGCAGCGCCCAGACCGGCGCCGAGACACTGGCACAAAAAGGCCTCGCCGGTGGACTTCGCTGCGTGCAGGTTGACGGCAATGACGTCATCGCCATGTTGGCGGTGATGCAGGAAGCGATCGCGCATGCACGTCGCGGCGAAGGCGGCACGGTGGTCGAAGCGGTGACCTATCGCCTGTCCGACCACACCACCGCTGACGATGCCCGCCGCTACCGCCCGGACGACGAGGTCAAACAGGCGTGGGACCGCGAACCGCTGAAGCGCCTGCGCCGCTACCTCGAAGCCCTCGGCGTCTGGGACGAGGCCAAGGAACAGGCGTGGAAGGAACAATGCGGGCGTGAGGTCGACATCGAGGTGAACGCTTACCTCGAAACCAAATCACAGCCGATCGAATCGATCTTCGACTATCTGTACGCGGAAGCGCCGCACGACATTGCCGCGCAACGCGCACAGGCAATTGCACTGGAGGGCCGACCACATGGCTGAGATCACGTTGATCGAGGCGGTGACGCAGGCGCTCGCGTACGAGATCGCGCATGACCCGAGCGTCGTCGTGCTTGGCGAGGATGTCGGCGTCAATGGCGGTGTATTCCGCGCTACTGCCGGTCTGCATGCACGCTTCGGTTCCGAGCGCGTGCTCGACACGCCACTCGACGAAACTGCGATCGCCGGCCTCGCGGTCGGAATGGCCTTCCAGGGCATGAAACCGGTCGCCGAGGCGCAGTTCGATGGCTTCATTTACCCGATGATGGACCACATCATTTGCCACGCTGCCCGCATGCGCAGCCGCACCCGTGGCCGCCTGCACTGTCCGATGGTGCTGCGCGCACCGTGGGGCGGCGGCATCCGCGCGCCAGAGCATCATTCGGAAGCACCGGAAGCGCTGTTCGCCCATATCCCCGGTCTGCGCGTGGTGATCCCATCCAGTCCGGCGCGCGCCTATGGCCTGCTCTTGGCGGCGATCCGCGATCCTGACCCGGTGATCTTCTTCGAGCCGAAGCGCATCTATCGACAGTACAAAGAAGAAGTGCCAGACGATGGCGAAGCCCTACCGCTCGATGTCTGCTTCGTGTTGCGCGACGGCTCTGATGTGACCTTGGTGACTTGGGGCGCACATGTCAAAGAAACGCTGGAAGCCGCGGATGCACTCGCGAAAGAAGGCATCTATGCCGAAGTGATCGACGTTGCAACGGTAAAGCCGCTGGACTTCGATACGATCCATGAATCGGTGCAGAAAACCGGCCGCTGCGTGATCGTGCATGAAGCCGCGCGGACGGGTGGTATCGGTGCCGAGATCGCGGCGCAACTCGCCGAAAAAGCAATGTTCGACCTCGTCGCGCCGGTGGAGCGCGTCACCGGCTACGACACGCCGATGCCGCTGTTCCGCCTCGAAATGAAGTATCTGCCGAACGTCGACCGCATCCTTGCGGCGGCGAAACGCACGCTCGCGTACCGCTGAACCAGGAGATCGACATGAGCACCGACAAGGATTTCCTGTTGCCCGACCTCGGCGAAGGTTTGCCTGACGCCGAAATCGTCGAATGGCTGGTCAAGGAAGGCGACAGCGTGATGCTGGACCAACCGCTGGTATCAATGGAGACCGCCAAAGCCGTGGTCGAAGTCCCTTCGCCTTATTCCGGCGTGGTGACCAAACTGCACGGCAAAGCCGGCGATGTGATCGATACTGGTGCGGCACTCGCGAGCTTCGCCGTTGATCCGGCACTGCCACAACGCGCCGAGGCTGAAGACACTGGGCACCATCATGCACCAAGGCCCAAGCCGACTGCGCCGGAACCCCCGTCGGTGACCACCGCCGCACCAACGGAACGGGTCGATGCCGGCACCGTTGTCGGCGCGATGCAGGCCAGTAACGAGGTCAAGCACGAAGCCGCCATCGCGATCGGCGGCATTAAGGCGATGCCAGCGGTGCGTGCCGCCGCAAAGAAGCTCGGCGTCGATCTGACACGCGTGCGCCCGAGCGGCCCCGATGCCGTGATCACGATGCAGGACGTGAAGAACGCCGTTGCGAGTCCACCATCGCTGGTCGCAACTGCGACCATCCAAGCAGCAATCGTCACGCCACCAACGACAGCGGCCGCGCACGGTGCCTATGCGACCGATCCGCGCTCGCTTGCCGGCAAGCCGGTGCGCACGACGCCACCAACCGTGAACGCTTCGGGCCAGCCAGAGCCGATCCGCGGCGTGCGCCGCAACATGGCGCGTATCATGGCCGAGGCACACGCCCAAGTCGTACCGACCATGCTCTGCGACGATGCCGACTTGCATGCATGGGCACCGGGCAATGACATCACCGCACGGCTCATCCGCGCCATCGTCGTTGCTTGCAAGGCCGAGCCAGCGCTGAATGCATGGTTCGACATGGCCAATAGCACGCGCACACTGCACCGCCGTGTCGACATCGGTATCGCGGTGGATACTCCCGAAGGTCTATTCGTGCCGGCACTGCGAAATGCCGACATGCTCGATGCAGGCAGGATCCGCGAAGGTGTGAACCGGCTGCGTGCGCAGGTCGAAGACCGCTCAATCGCCGCGGACGAACTCAAGGGCTACACGATTTCCTTGTCGAACTTCGGCATGTACGCCGGTCGTTATGCGACACCAGTGATCGTGCCGCCGTGCGTCGCAATCATCGCCGCCGGCAAAGGCCGCCATCAGCTCGTGCCAGTGATGGGTGGCATCGAAACGCACAAGGTGCTGCCGCTATCGCTGACCTTCGATCATCGCGCCGCAACCGGCGGCGAGGCCGCACGCTTCCTGAAAGCGATGCTCGACGACCTCGCGCGCCCGAGTTAGGGCAAGACGCCGCGCTTCGACGCGGCCGTCTGCGTGTTCGTCTTCATCGCGTCACGGTGCATCCAGACCGAGATCACCAGTGTCGCGATTTCAACGATCACGATGAAGACGAATAGCAGCCAGTTCAGCACCGTACCGCCACCACGCACGCGCACGTCCGCCAGATCAACGAACAGGTCGCCGGCGAACATCGCGATGAAAACACCGGCGAATCCGAGCAGGAAAGCGACGCCGATGCGGAATCCCGCAGTCATGATCGACGTCCAGACGAACACGCCGCGGATCTGTTTCCAGCGCATCACTTCCTGATACGTCGAGCCGAGCAGGACCAGCACCATCGTCAGCAAGGCCCAATGCAAGTCGGTGCGTACGATCCACGAACCGGCCTCGCGCAATCCGCCGACGCTGGAGTCCGGCTGCGCGGTGCCACCGGGATTGAAGGTCATCGCCGCCAACATGCCACCGCCGAGTATCAGCGACCAGAGCACCACCAAGCCGAAACTGCCAGCGCTCTTCGCAAACACCTCGCACGACACCACAAAACGCGACAGCAACCAGCCGACCCAAAAGATCACGAGGAACTCGACGGCGAACGGCAAGACCAGCAGCCACGGCGGCAAATCATGGGCAAGGATGGCGCGTGCCATCAATCCATAGACGATGACCAGCGACAACACGCGAACGATCACGCTGACGAGGTCGGAACGCTGTGATCGTACGAATTCGGCGTCGAATTCGGCTTCGGAGTAGCCACCGAGTTCGCGGCGCTGATCGGCTTCGGACTGGCGTTTGCGGCTCATGGCCGCGATGCTACCTTGATCGCGTCCGCGGCCTCAGCCATGCAGCAACTGCAAGAACACCGAGAAAGGCACCGTAGGCATATAACGTCGCCAGCACCTGCGCCCAGATCGGGTGATAGCCGCTGGTATCAGTCCGCATTCCGAACCCCATGGCCAGGGCGCTGAGTACCATCGCAACCAGCAGCGCCAGCGTATCGATGCGATTACGCAAGCTGGACCGCGGCGTTTCCGCCGGCAAGAACCAATACCCGCCGCCGACGATCACGAACCAGGGCAGGAATAGCAGCAGCGCGAGTGCACTCATGCCTGTGCCGACTTCTTTGCCCGTGCTTCGGCTTCCTGCGCCACCAGCGCCGCCAATCCGGCTGACACATCGGCGGATGCGATGCCAGCGGGCGCCCGCGCGATCATGACCTCATCGAGAAACAATTCATCGTTCGCGATGGCCGCTTCGCCTAGCTTGATCCGCGCGATGGTGGCGCCGGCATCTTGGCCATTTGCAAAACCGATGCTTTGCGCCAACACGCCAACCGATTTCTCAGTGAGCTTGAAGTAGTAACGGCCATCCCGTTCCCGATACTGCTTCAGCTCTGGCTGCAGTACGTCACTCGTGCGGGTTGATTCCGTTGCCACGACTGCCGTCGCCGCGACCGAACGTAAACCCACTGCCTCGCGCAGCCGCACGATCAACGGGCGCGATTGCGCACGCGCGCGCTCGGCGCCGCGCAGCAGCAAGGTTTCAACCTGTTGTGGATTCGTCATGAAGTGTCGATATCGCTCACGCGCCGGCGCAAGCTCGCGATCGATACGCTCGAACAGCGCCAGCTTAACCTCACCCCAGCTAATGCCGTCTTGGTAGGCGTTGCGCATCGCGGCAGTTTCAGCCGCCGTCGCGAATGCTTGGTAAATCGAGAACAGGTGCGATTCATCGGGATTCTTTGCATCGCCCGGTGCTTGCGAATTGGTCACGATGCTCATCACCAATCGACGCATCGTCACCGGCTCGTCCCAAAGCGGAATGGTGTTGTCGTAACTCTTCGACATCTTGCGACCATCGAGTCCCGCCAATGTCGCCGTCGTCTCGTCGACCTGTGCCTCCGGTAACGTGAAAAAGTCGCTGCCGTAAACGTGATTGAAGCGCTGGCCAAGGTCGCGCGCAATCTCGATGTGCTGCACCTGATCACGACCGACCGGCACTGCATGCGCATTGAACATCAGGATGTCCGCCGCCATCAGCACCGGATACATGTACAGACCGGCACTGATGCCGGCATCGATATCGACGCCCTCAGCAGTATTTGCATCGACCGCCGCTTTGTAGGCATGCGCGCGGTTGAGCTGGCCCTTGCTGGTAATGCAGGTCAGCAACCACGTCAGCTCCGGGATTTCGGGAATGTCGGACTGGCGGTAGAACATCACGCGCTCGGGATCGAGCCCAAGCGCCAGCCACGTTGCAGCGATCTCGAGCGTCGAGCGCTGCACCCGGATCGGGTCCTGGCAGGAAATCAGCGCGTGATAATCGGCAAGAAAGAAATACGAATCGGCATTCGCATCGCGACTCGCCGCGATCGCGGGCTTGATCGCGCCGACGTAGTTGCCGAGATGCGGTGAACCGGTGGGCTTGATGCCGGTGAGGACACGACGTTTGGACATGAGGGTCAAATTCCGCTGAAAAGAAGATCGAGTGCAGCAACGATGCGCGTGTGTTCATGCCAAAGATATGCAACCTGCTGGCACGATCTGTTGGGTGAGCATGATGACAACTTCACCGGCGACATCAAACCCAGGATTCCGCTGCATAAACCCGGTAAACGGCAAAGACCATGTGCATGCTTGGCCCACGGCAATGACTGCAAACCTGAATGAACGCCTCGATCGACGGCATCGCGCCGCGAACCGGAACCCCGTTTCCCGCATCTCATCGTTGCACCCATCACCAACGACGGAGGCGACAATGAAAGCGATGTTTGGAATGATCCTGGCCCTGGCCACCACCACGCTGAGCGCGCATGTGCACAACTTGGTCGACCTGCAAGTGGTCGATCGCGACAGCGGTCGCATCCTCGACGTACAGCACAAGCAAGGGCGTGCCTATGTCGCCGGGGAACCGGGTCATCGCTACGCGGTGATGATGCAGAACCGCACCGGAGAGCGCGTCATGGCAGTGCTCAGCGTCGACGGCGTCAACGCGGTGACCGGCGAAACCGCCGACCCTTACCAAGGCGGCTATGTGCTCGGTCCGTATGAGCGCGCCGAAGTCAACGGCTGGCGCAAGTCGATGAGCGAGGTCGCGCAGTTCGTGTTCAGCGCGCCGGAATGGAGTTATGCGGCGCGCACCGGTCGCCCGCAAAACGTCGGCGTGATCGGTATTGCGGTATTCCGTGAGCGTGCGCCGGTCTATGCGCCGCCGTCGCCGCCGATCTATCGTGATAACGACTGGCGCCGCAAGGATGCACAGGCCCCGTCAGCTGCAAAGGAAGCCGAAGCGATGGCGCAACGCAATCAACCTGCGCCGACTGGCGCCGGTGCATCGCATGATTCCGCCGCACCTTACGCCAAGCGCGGACGTAGCGAAGATTTTGCGTCGGAACTCGGCACTGGGCACGGCCAACGCGAGTGGTCGCAGGTCAACACCACACAGTTCGAGCGTCGGTCGTCGCGCCCGGATGAAGTGGTCGAACTACAGTACGACACTTGGCAGCACCTGGTTGACCGCGGCGTAATCCGCCAGCCGCGCTGGGGCCGCGAAGAACCAAGTGCCTTTGCCGGCCGCTTCGTACCTGACCCGTGAAGTCCTAGTTCGGCTGGCGCGTGATCCGCCACGCGCCAGCCAGTCCACACAGCGCGCCGGTCGCGAGCAGAATCGCGATCGGCGTCGCCATTTCTGCGTAAGAAAATCCTCGCCAGGTGGCACCCTCGATGCCGATCACCGCCCATTTCACCGGGCTCAGATTCGACAACTCAAGCATCCACGGTGGCATGACAAACAAGGGAATCATTGCGCCACCGACCATGGCTAACGGCATCATCACCGCCCACGCTGCGCCGCTCGCGGTCTGCACCGTTCGCCCGAGACTCGCCAGCAGCATCATCAGGCCGGTAAAAGCAAACGCTGAAGCAATGAAAGCCAACAACAGTTTCGACAACGAATGTGGCACCACGCCGAAGACCATCGCACCGACTGCGCTGACCAGTAGCAACGACGTGAACATCACCGCGAAACAAGCCAACGCCTTGCCGAACAGCAGTGACGCCGTGGACAACGGAGCGCTGCGCAATCGATTCCAGGTGCCTTGCATGCGCTCCAGCACCAGCGAAGTCACGAAACTCATCAGCGCACCGAGCAAAGCCCAGAACATCCCCTGCGTGAAACTGATCGCGAAGCCGTTGCGTGGGCCGCGCTTCGCGACCGTGATCTCGCGCGCGCTGACCGTCAGCGGCGAGAAGCCCGGTCCGCTCGCTGCAGCCGCATCACCGCTGCCGCCCGCGACTTCCGGCGTCGTCATCATCGCGTCCAGCGCCGTGTAGAAATCACCGAAACGCTGGCGCGACTCTGGCGGCAACTTGTCCAAATCTGCGCGCGAGGTGCTGAGCCATTGTTGGCGCGCCTTCGGGTCGCTGATGTTCGCGAACATCGCCTCGCCACCGAGCTTCATCAGCATGCCTTCGATCATCGCGCGCTCGGCCTTACGACTAGGGTCCAGCCAAAGTTCGACCTGTGGCGGATCGCCGCTAAAAGCACGCGCGCTGCGTTCGCCAAAACCGGCTGGCAACACGATCGCCGCACTGCGCTTGCCCTGACGCACCAGTTGCTCGGCGGTCGCGGCGTCGACACGCTCGACGTCCAGCGTGTCGAGTTTGAGCACCGACTGCGCGAAGCGCTCCGTCGCTGCATGCGGTTCCTGCACTACCAGTGCGACCTTGGGACGACTGCTGCCGCCATCGCCGCCAAACACCATCCCAAAGAAAATCGCGACCAGCAGCGGCCAACCCATGGTGAAGAACAGCGCACCGCGATTGCGCAGCAACAGGCGAATATCTTTCGCGGCCAAGGCAAACAAGGCATTCATCTCAATCCCTCAGACTGCGGCCGGTGAGATGCAGAAACACCTGCTCCAATCGTGGCCGTTCGACATGAAATCCATCGATCGGAGCGCTCGCTGCGAGTCGATTCAACTCGGCCAGTGGATCGGTGGTTTCAATGCGCTGGCTGCGCCCCTCGCGTTCCACAACGAGAACAGGCGCACCAGCATGCGCTCGCAACAAGCCGGCAACGCTATCGACAGCAAGCACACGGCCGCGATCGATAATCGCGACACGGTCGCAGAGGCGCTCTACCTCTTCCATGTAGTGCGTCGTGTAGACGATGGTGCGACCCGCGGCCTTCAACGCCAACACGTTCTCGAACAACGCGTTGCGCGATTGCGGATCGACGCCGGCGGTCGGTTCGTCAAGCAGAATCAGTTCCGGCTCGTGCACGAGCGCCGCAGCCAGGTTCCAACGCCGCTGCATGCCGCCGGAATAACCACCGACACGGTCGTGCTGGCGATCGACAAGCTGCACGAAATCGAGCGCGGCATCAACGCGCTGATCAAGGCGTGCACCGCGCAGCCCGAACATACGTGCGAAGAAGGTGACGTTTTCGCGGCCACTGAGGTTTTCGTAGAGCGCCAACGATTGTGGCGCAAGCCCGAGACGAGCACGCAGCGCCGGATCGCGTGGATCGCCGCCAAGTACCGAGATACTGCCGGCATCGGGTGTATGCAGGCCGGTGAGCAAGGCCATGGTTGTTGACTTGCCGGCGCCATTCGGGCCGAGCAGTCCAAACATCTCGCCCGGACGCACGTCGAGGGTCAGTCCATCGAGGGCGACAATGGAACCGAATTGCTTGCGAACAGAATCGATGCGAATCATGCCGCCGAGCTTCACTCGTTCCAGACCCGCACGCAAATGACGGATGTCAGCCCGTTACGATGAAGCGCCTCATGCACGCATCAGCGTCGATTTGCCAAACAGGCTTTCGACCAGATCAACGGCGAGCTTGGCCGTGCGATTGTGGTCATCAAACGCCGGATTGAGCTCGACGATGTCGAGAGATGCGAGCCGGCCGGTGTCGGCGATCATCTCCATCACCAGTTGTGCTTCACGATAGTTCGGGCCGCCGGGCACCGTGGTACCGACGCCGGGAGCGATCTCGGGATCGAGGAAATCGACATCGAAGCTGACATGCAGGTGCGTGTTCGCATCGATGTCGGACAAGGCTTCCTCCATCGCGCGCTTAATGCCGATTTCGTCGATGTAACGCATGTCGTAAATATCGAGGCCTTGCTCGCGAACGAGCTTCTTCTCGCCGACATCGACACTGCGGATGCCGATTTGACGGATCTGGTCCGGACGCAATGCTGGCGCATTGCCACCGAGATGAGTCAACTCGCGCGGGCCAATGCCACACAGGCAGGCCACCGGCATGCCGTGCACATTGCCACTGGGCGTGATCTCGGAAGTGTTGAAATCAGCATGCGCATCGAGCCAGAGGACGAGCAGCTTCTTGCCTTGCTCGCGACAGTAGCGCGCGACTGCCGTGATTGAACCGAGCCCGAGACAATGATCGCCACCGAGCAGGATCGGTAGGCGTCCGTCGACCAAAGCCGCGTGCACCGCGTCATAGACGCTGCGGTTCCACTGAACGACTTCGGGTAAGTGTCGATAGCCATTGACCGGTGGCTGCCAAGGATTGGTTGGGCCGATCAGATTGCCGCGATCTTCAACCTCTAGGCCGCGCTCACGCAGCGCTTCGGTAATGTGCGCGACACGCAATGCTTCCGGGCCCATCGACGCGCCGCGATGTCCGGCACCGATGTCGGTTGGTGCGCCAATCAGGGTCACGATGGGCATGGTCGCGGCTCGCTCAGGTTGGGGCGCGGAGAATAACTGCGCGATCAACTTGACGCGAGTTTGCTGCAGACGGCGACCACCGCAGCATCGATCGGCGCGATCTGCGTCGACACCAGCGCATCGCCGTCGCGGGCATGCGTTTTCAACAAACGATCAGCACTGCGCGCGACATCCGCCAGCGTGTCAAAACCATAGGCACCAGCCGACCCTGCCAAATTGTGCACGAGCAGATGCAGCGCAACGATGCGATCAATTGCTGCGGGCGCCTGCCGCCAAGCGGACAAGGCTGCTTGCAATTCGTCGCGCTTGTTCGGAAAACTGGCGAGATAGCGCGCATGCAGCGCAGTGACGGGATCGGACATCAGGCACTCGCAGGTCGCGAACAAGACATGCCGGCGAAGGGAGTCGAACCCCCGACCTACCGCTTACAAGGCGGTTGCTCTACCAACTGAGCTACGCCGGCACCGTGAACGGGGCGCGAGTCTAGCGCAACTGACCGCAGGGCAGGTCGCGCGCCGATAGTTCCAGCCGGTCCGGCACGCGGTCGCGCCAGTCAAATCGCTGGGTCGATGATACGGCGTAGTCCAGCCAGTATTCGGGCGTATCTTCGGTGCGTTCGTTGAGCTGCACGTCAAGGCCAAGCGCCTTCACTTCATCACGGCGACGTGCAGCATTGTCGCCATCGCGGAATAGACCCAGCGAAATGGTGTTTTCCTGATCGCCGGCAGTGACGACGTAATAGTCGCGCACGCCCTTCGACGATAACTCGCGGGCGGCCGTCAGCGCGGCATCGCGCGACGCGAATGCCGGCAAATAGACCCACCAGCCGCGCGACCGAAGCGCGCGCGACTCACGGAACTGGATACGTTCCGTCAGCGGCGTCAGCACCGACATCGCTCGACGTAGATCGGACTGCGTCGGAAACGGCCCGAGCGTGGTGCAACGCAAATCGCGATCTGCGCCCAACGGCTCCGGCGCACGCGCCAATTCAGCGGCATCGGCCAATGCGCCGTCGCGCTCATTCAACAGCGTTAGCTGTGCGACCCCAGGATCCGTCGGCAGCCATTGTGCGACCGCTGCCGGCGGTGCAAGCAAGAGCCAGACTCCGAATCCTAGATTGGCGGCCAGCAGCAACAGAAACAACACGCGAGCGAACATTGCAGGACTCAGTCGGACATGGGGCGCGATTGTGCCACGCCAGCATCAAGGTACGCCGCCAATCCACGCATCACCAGCAGGGCATCGCGCCGTACCGGCAATGCCAACTGCGCTGCCAACATCGGGGCGTCACCACCGTGCAACAGCACCAGTGGCGCAGCGGCCGCCGACATCGCGAGGCGCTGCGCACTGCGCTCGACGGCGCCCGCCAACGCGCACCAGATGCCGGACTCCAGCGCCGAAGCGGTGTCGGACGCGAAATCAATGCAATGCGCACCGTCATGCCAATCGACGTTCGGCGCTGCTCGCGTCATCGCCTTGCGCATCAAACGCACGCCCGGCACGATCAGCCCGCCGAGATGCTGGCCGTTGGCGGCAAGGGCATCGATGGTCATGGCGGTGCCGAGCCCGACCAGCAACTGCAACTGCGGCTGCTGCGAGGCCGCGAGCAAGGCAAGAAAACGATCGACGCCGAGTTTCTGCGGCTGCGCATAGGCGATATGCAATCGCCCACATTGCGCCTCGGTTTGCGCGATGCGCGGCGGCACGTCGGCGAAGCGCACCGCGAGCAGAGCCTGCAGCGCATCCAGACGATGGCTGCGTGTCACGTTGGCGATCGCTATGCGTTCTGGCGGCGTAATGTCGAGATCATGCCAGCGCGCGAGGAAGTCGCTTGCATCCCAAGCCAATGTCGCCAGCGAGCGCACGCCCGCTGCATCGCGACAGGCGATTTTCATGCGTGTATTGCCGAGGTCGAACAACAGATCCATCAACTTAGTCTAATGCTGATCTCGCCGGCATCAACCACGCGCATCGCGGCCGTCGTCTGCACCTGCAAACGGCCACGATCATCGATGCCGCGTGCGATACCCGACCAGTGACCACTGGCCTCGTGGACGATTACATCGCGATCCGCCAGCGCATCCACCATCGGCCAGCGCGCGACAAAGGGCGCAAAACCCTCACGTTCGAACTGCGATAACGCGGCAACCAATGCCGTAATACACACGGCCACCGCGCTATTGCGCGAATACGGCTGCGGCATGTGCGTCGCCAAATCAGTGGCCGGCTGATCCAAGCCATCGCGTGCGGCCGCCGGCAAGCGCATGTTCAAGCCCAGCCCGACGACGACATGACTCGGTCCGTGGAATTCACCACCGGCTTCGACCAACAGACCAGCCAACTTGCGACCATCGATCCAAAGATCGTTCGGCCACTTCACGCGCACATCGACACCCTGCGCGCGCCACGCCTCTGCCAGGGCAATACCGACCGCGAGGCTGAGTCCGCCAAGATCAGCCAGCCCGCGCTCAAAGCGCCAGAACAACGAACCGAGGAACCCGGCCGCGAATGGTGACGCCCACGCCCGTCCACGACGCCCGCGTCCGGCGGTCTGCGCTTCGGCCAACAACACGCTGCCCGAACGCAGGCGTGACGCCTCGGCGCGCATTGCCGCATTGGTCGAATCGACCACCGACACGATGCGCAGATCAGGCAACGCCGCATTTGTCGACGCCGATAGTTGCCGACGAATGTGTGTCGCATCCATGCGTTCGATCGGCCGTACCAACGCGTAGCCGCTGCCGGGGCGGCCATCGATCTCAACGCCAAGTGCGCGCAAGGCTTCGATCTTCTTCCACACGGCTGCACGCGATAGGCCGAGCGCCCGCGCAAGGTCTTCGCCATTGTGTGCGTCGCCAGCCGCGATCAGCTCAATCAGGGCGTCGAGCGAATGCGGATTCATCGTCCGAACAGACGTGCCAGCAGGCGCGCCTTGTCGAACCGGTTTTCGTTGCCGGCAAACAGGCGTTGCACATTCACGCGATGCGTAAACAGCAGGAATAATGCAACCACACCACCGGCAATCCACCACTCAATCGCCAGCGCGCGTTCGGACAACCACCAAGCGGCCGGTAACATCGTGAATCCGGCCAAGATCGAACCGAGGCCGACATAACCAGTCGTGGTCAACGCCAAGGCGAAGGCTGCGAGCATCGGCAGCACCAGCAATGGCCACAGCACCAGTAACAGGCCAATCACCGTCGCAACCCCCTTGCCGCCGCGAAATCCGTGGAAGAGCGGCCAAACATGACCGAGCATGGCCGCGAAGCCGCAACCGAGTGCCAGGCGCAAGGCGATCGTCGTGTCGGGCTCACTCTGCAGACCGATCCAAGTGGCCAATGCGCCCTTGCCGACATCGATCAACACCACCCCGAGCGCGAACTTCAGGCCTTGGGTACGCAGCGCATTGGTGCCGCCGGCATTGCCGCTGCCCAAGGTTCGAATATCGACGCCACGCAGGCGCCCGAGCAACAAGCTGCCGGAAACGGAGCCGATCAGATAGGCGGCGAGCAGCTTGCCAAACATCATCGACACGATCACGGCTGCGGTGGCTCGTAGTCCTGCACGCCGATGACGAGCGAACCCGGGCCGGCATGGGCACCGATTGCGACACCGGCCTCCATCACCCAGGCACGGTCGATATTGCGCACGCTGCGCAACAGCATGGCGTGCACGCGTTCAGCGTCTTCGGCGCAATCGCAATGACCGATGATGAGTCGCCATTGGCGCGAAGGATCAAGCCGCTTGGCGATATTGCGTGCAAATTTTTCCGGCAGATCTTCACGTCCCCATACTGCCCCGACGAGGCCGAGTCGGCCATCGGCCTTGCTCTTCACGACCGGCGAAAAGCGCAGCAAGCGGGTTAGCGGACCGGCCAACTTCGGCGCGCGACCGCCGCGGATGCCGTAACCGATATCGCGCACGACCGCATACAACGTGCTGCGTGGGCGCATTCGCGTCAGACCTTCGACGATGCGTTCGGACGACCAACCCACGAGTGCCGCTTCCGCCGCCCAGATGGCCAGCAGTCCTTGTCCGGCAGAACCATTGCAACTATCGAATACCGCGACACGCGCCGAGTCGGTGCGACTGGCAGCACTCTCGGCCGATTGCATCGTTCCGGACAGACCGCGCGCCAGTGAGACATCGACGACCCGCTCGTGGTGCGACAGCAGGAACTCGAACAGGCGGCGAAAATCGCCCGGTGGTGGTTGCGACGTGCGTGGTGGCACCGGGCTGGTGCGTAGCTCGTTGTAGAACTCGCGTGGCGAGATCGACACGCGATCAAGGTAATCACGGCCACCGATCGACAGTCGTACTGGCACCAAATGAATGTTCAGCCGATCCATCGCCTCGGCCGGAATGTCGGCGCCGGAATCAGCAACAATTGCAACTTGATCACGTCGCGTATGCGCCGACTTCGACTGCGCACGCATATCGTCAGCTTTCTCACGCGAGATCGCGCCGAATCGCGCTGCAGTTTCGAACAACTGCGTCGGTTCGTCGAGGTGCGCGTGAATGCGCACTTTTTCGCGTGTGCCGGCGATGACCAAGCTGGAAATCGGCATCGCCAACAACGCCGCCTTCAGTGCACCGCGATCGACCGTTTCACCGCTGATCACGCACTCGGTGCAGTAGCGATGGCCGTCGATGTATTCGCCGCCGCGCGCGGTATCGATCCCCGCCGCCGCGAGTTCCTCGGGCATTTCGCTATCGTCGGCGCGGCGCCCGGTCTCGATGAATTCGCCGATGCCTTCGAGCATGTCGACGAAACCGAGCGCACCGGCATCGACCACGCCAGCGGCCCGCAGTGCCGCCAGTTGTTCGGGCGTTTGTCGCAGCGCTTCACGTGCCACGAGCAGGGCGTTGCGAAACCCGGTACGAAAGTCATTGCCACAATCGGCCTGCTCGCGCAGTGAAACCGCGAATGCATGGATCACGCTCAGGATCGTGCCTTCACGCGGATCGGCCATAGCTTCGCGTGCCAGCGACGAACCACGCGATACGGCACGCGCCAATGCATCGGGTGTCAGACGCTTGCTTGGTCCAAGCGCCTCGGATACGCCCTGAAAGAATTACGCGAGGATCGCTCCGGAATTGCCACGCGCACCGTCGATCGCCTC
>Ga0138256_10000767_pt1 | contig 34538 bp, 25 predicted proteins | sample KNB2016incub_MG_FD_105486 | JGI IMG/M metagenome (GOLD analysis project Ga0138256, IMG submission 105486) | Active sludge microbial communities from wastewater in Klosterneuburg, Austria - KNB2014incub_MG | ecosystem: Engineered > WWTP > Activated sludge > Unclassified | place: Austria... | reverse complement strand
GCCGCGTCGCGTGCCGCATGGGGTGACGCTGGTCGGACGGTTGTTCGATGAGGGGACGATGATGCGGGTGGGTGTGGCGCTGGAGCGGGCGTCGGGGGTGGCGGCCGAGCGACCGGCAGGCTTCTGATGGGCTGGGACGAGCCGGGCCGGTGGTGCAGGAGTCGTCAGCAGCGAACCTGATGCCGGGTCGCCCGCCCGCCTAACGCGTACTGATGATCATCGCGCCGTAGTCGTCCTCAGGCAGGTACAGGATTTCGACCTGGTCCCCTGGCCGCCAGCGGTCGGCCACACCCTGCGACACCTCGTCGCTCCCGCGGTGCAGCTGACGGTCGGCCTCGAACTGGAATCGCACCCGGCCACGTCGGCCACCCATCTCGTCGTTCTCGACCTCGATGTCGGTCACCTCGGCCATGACGAGGGTGCCGAGCGCAAAGTAGCGCTTCAAGCGTCGCCGCCGCGCCGCCCCCACGACCGCGATCACCGCGGGGAGGATCCCGATCGTGATCACCCCGATGAAGACCGCGAGGGTGACTCCCCAGAGGTTGTCACTCACCGGGATCCCCCCGGGACTCGCATGCCGCCACAGCGACGGTGCCAGCTTCTGGTAGCGCTCCTCTGCCTCGCCTACCAGCGCGCGAGGCGCGGGGGGGAGGTCCAGGAGCGAGTCGTGCTGACGAACGAGAGACTGTCCCGCGCGTGCCACCGGTGCCACCGCGACGCGCTCGGTCGCCAGCAGCGCCTGCCGCACGTCGCGCGCCGACTGGAATCGCTGCGCCGGCGACGGCTGCAGCATGCGTGAGAGCACCTGCTGCTGTCGCTCGCCCCCTGGCAGCGATTCCGGGACCGCGATGCGTCCCTCCGCATTCATGAAGTTCGGGGGCGCCGTGCCCGTGAGCAGGTGCAAGAATGTGGCGGCGAGCGCATACAGGTCGCTGGCCGGCGTCGCCTGCCCCATGTGCTGTTCATACGGCATGTAGCCGTAGGTGCCGACGATCGTGGAGCCGTCCTGCCCTGCCGGGGCGATGGCGCTGCGCACCGCGCCGAAGTCCACGAGGGCGGGGTAGCCGTCGGGGCGCAGGATGATGTTGGCGGGCTTGATGTCCCGGTGCAGGATCGGCGGCACGCGGCTGTGCAGGTAGTCCAGCACGCCCAGCAGCTCGAGCAGGAGGTGCGACGCGTCGCCCGGGTCGAGGTGGTGCCGCTCGCTGATCAGGGCGTCGAGCGACTTGCCCTCGACGTACTCCATGACGAGGAAGGCCGCCGGGCGCTCCTCCCACGAGGCGCGCAAGGAGTCGTAGATCTCCGGCACGCCGTGGTGGCGCACCGATCGCATGACCGCAGCCTCGCGCTCGAACAGTTCGAACCCCTTGATACTGTCCACCTTTTGGGTGTCGAGCATCTTGATCGCCACGTCGCGGCCGGACTCGTCGTCCCGGGCGAGCAGGGTGCGCCCGAAGGCGCCCTGGCCCAGGGTACGCAGCACGGTGTAGCGGTCGGCGATGCGGGGGGTGCGGGCGTCGGGCATGGTGCAGAGCTTAGGCCCGCGGCCGCGTGCGCGCGAGAGGTGGTTGTGCCTGTGTCTCGCCCTGTCGTGTGCCGAGCCGCGGCCGCATCAGGGCGCGATGGCTCGCATCAGGGCGCAATGATTCGCATCACGGCCAGTGCCTCCGATGCCGGGACTGGGTTCACGCCCCGGCCCGCGATCACGTCGCCTACCGCCTCGTAGTACCGCCGGTAGTCTCCTGGCTCCCCGGCCACTTCTCGCCTGTGCATGCGCGCACCGTCGGCAAGCGTGAGCACCCCGGGACTTGCGTCCCGCCCCCACCCCTCGCCGCCCGGCCTCGTCCCGGCCTTGAGTGCGTCCTCCTGCGAGTCCACCCCATGCTTCACGTAACTCCCCCGCGTCCCGTGCACGGCAAACCGCAGGTCATTCGCCGCCACCAGCGTGGATGCATGCAGCACGACGCGCAGTCGCGCGTAGCGCAGCACGACATGGAAGTAGTCGTCGGTCTCCGCACCCGCGCGCTGGATGGCATGATCCGCGACGACGTCGCTCGGCGGGCCGAAGAGCTGCAACGCCTGGTCAACCAGGTGCGGTCCCAGGTCGAACCACAGCCCCGCCCCCGGGCCGGCACGCTCGCGCCAGCGATCCCGCACCACCGGCCGAAACCGGTCAAAGCGGCTCTCGAAGTACGTCACCTCGCCTAACGCGCCCTCGGCGATCAATCGGCGCAGCGTGAGGAAGTCGGCGTCCCACCGCCGGTTCTGGAAGACGGACACCACGCGTCCCGCCCGCTCGGCGTGCGCCACCACGGCCTCCGCTTCCGGAACCGTGACCGTGAACGGCTTGTCCACCACGACATGCTTGGCCGCATCGAGCGCGGCGTGCGCCTGCGATGCGTGGAGCGTGTTGGGCGTTGCGAGCACGACGAGGTCGATGGCCGGGTCGGCCAGGACACCGGAGAGGTCGGGGTGCACCGTGACCTCGGGCCAGTCGGCATGCACGGCACCGGTGCGACTCGACACGATGCTGGACAGCTGCATCCCCTCCACGCCGGCGATCAAGGGGGCGTGAAAGACTCGGCCGGCGAAGCCGTAGCCCACGAGGGCGACCCGCAACGGAGACGTCACGGGGTGAGGTCTCGCTCGCTCGCGTTCACCGCCGGCACGCCGCTATGCCCGCACCCGCTTCGACTCCATCGCCGCCACCGATTCCGTCACGAGTTCGGTCAGGACGTCGAAGTCGATGTCCGACAGGCGCTTGATGTACAGGCACGACTTTCCGTGGCGGTGCTTGCCGAGTTGCTCGAGCAGCGATGCGTAACGCTCGAAGCCCGGCATGATGTACAGCGTGAGCTCCTGCTTGCGAGGCGAGAAGCCGGTGATGGGCCAGTCGCCCGTCTTCCCGCTCTCGTACTGGTAGCGATACGTGCCGAATCCGACGATCGACGCGCCCCACATGGTGGGCTTTTCGCCGGTGACCTTCTTCATCATTGTTGCGACTCGTCGGCAGTCCGCTTGTCGCGCGGGGTCGGCCACGCCGTCCAGGAATGCGGTGACGCTGACGGTCGTTTTCTGTGTCTTGGCTTCTGCCATGGGGCTCTCCCGAATGATGCTCGACAGTGCGGCTGGGCCCGACGCGCGGCAAGGGGAATCGCCCGGCAACTCGACCCGCGCCGGGAACTCTCTATCGCCGACGTGACACGCCGTCGGGTCGAGCGACGTAAATTGGATCCGACGACATGGATACTTCGCCCAAGTCCTTCGACACCGAGTTCCCCGGACTCGCTGCGTCACTCGCCAGCGCCTATCGCATTGAGCGCGAACTGGGGCGGGGCGGGATGGGGGTCGTATTCCTCGCCCGCGACGAGCGGCTCGACCGGCCGGTCGCCCTCAAGGTCCTGCCGCCGGCCATTGCCACGCAACCCACCGTGCGCCAACGCTTCCTGCGTGAGGCGCGCACGGCCGCGCAGCTGGCGCACCCCAACATCGTCCCGATTTACGCGGCCGATGAATCGGGGGGGTTCGCGTACTTCGTCATGGCGTACATCGATGGTGAGACGCTGGGCCAGCGGGTGGCCGCGTTAGGGCGTCTCGAGCCGGCAGAAGTGGTGCGCCTGCTGCGCGACGCGGCGTGGGCGCTCGCCTACGCCCATGCGCGCGGCCTGGTGCACCGCGATGTGAAGCCGGACAACCTCATGGTCGAGCGCAACACCGGCCGACTGGTGGTCACGGACTTCGGGATCGCCCACGCCCCCGATTCGTCACCGTTGACGCAGGCCGGGCTGGTGATGGGATCCGTGCACTTCATGAGCCCGGAGCAGGGGGCCGGGGATGCGCTGGACGGGCGGAGCGACCTGTACGCACTCGGCACGGTCGGATTCCTCCTCCTGAGCGGACAGCTGCCCTTCGAGCACGATCAGGCGTCGGCCGTCCTGGTGCAGCGGGCCACGCGCGACGCGCCACCGCTCCGCAGCGTGGCCCCCGATGTGCCGCCATCGATCGCGGCGGTGATCGATGGCTGCCTCGAGCGCGACCCGGACAAACGACCGCCGACGGGCGAGGCCCTCGCGGAGCTGCTGGAACGGGCGTGGCAGCAGGACGCTGCCGCGCTCGATGCGAACAGCTCCCGAGAGCAGCCGCCGCTGAGCGAGGATGAGGCGCATCGCGTCTGGCAGCGTGCCGCCCAGCTGCAGGCGCAAGCCGCGTCGCGGCTCGAGTCGCGCACGCGGGAGCAATGGGCGCTCGGTGGCGGGCGGGCGGGAGCGAGCTCAGGGTCGCCGGCGGGGAACGACCCGTCGGGGCGGGGCGAGTCCGCGGGCGGAGCGATCGCACGGCATCAGCCGGACGCGCCACCGCACGCTGCGGCTCCCGACTCCAGCGCCTTCCCGGTCGCGCGGGTACAGGCGGCCGCCGAGGAAGCCGGGATCTCGCGGCAGTACGTGGCGGTCGCGCTGGCCGAACTGCGGGCCGGGCGCGAGGCGGGCACGGCGCTGGTCACGCGCACCACGGGCGGCGAGGTCGCGGCGCGAGTCGTGCTCGGGCCCAGCCCGCGCGCCATCAGCGTGAGCCGGGTGTTCGATCATTCGCCGCGCGAGGTGCTGGCCGCCATGGGGATCGCACTGCAGCGACCGCCGTGCGGGTTGCGGCTGCGGGAAACGTTAGGCGGTCACGCCCTGTACGGCGGGACGCTGGTCTTCGACCTGCCGGTGGCGGAGCAGGTTGCCGGCACCGGGGGGATGGCGCTGACCTACGGCAACTTTGCCTGGAACCGGGTGCGCTACCAGCTGTGGGTCAAGACGCTGCGGGCGCAGCTGGCCTCGGCGCCCGGCACGTCGGGGCAATGTGAGGTCACCTTCACGATCGAGCCACCCGAGGGACACGCCGGCTCGCTGGGAGTTGCGGCCGCGCTGGGGGGCGGTGGTGGGATGTTCGGCGGATTGTTGGGAGCGGTGCTGGTGAAGAAGGCCGTCCTGGTCACGCTGCTCGGCCTCCCCACCGCGCTCCCGCTGCTTGGCGCCGGCATCGTGGTCGGTGCGTTCGGCCATCGCCTCTTTTACCAGCATGCGCTCAGGGGGGCGCGGGAGGAGCTGAACAAGGCCCTGGACGAGGTCGGACGCGAACTCATGATGGAGCACATGCTCGGCGATCCGTTCGGTGATCCGCTGGTGCGCAAGCTGCCGCCTCGCTGACGTTCCGAGCGACTCTCGCGTCGGGGCCGCCCCATCCGCCCGCGACTCACGCCTGCACGATTGACCGCGCGAACTCCAGCACCCGGTCGACATCGGCCACGTTCGAGGCGATGCCAAACGAAATCCGCACGGCCCCGGTCCCCTTTTGCGGATCGATGCACTGACGAAATGGCTCGAAGCCACCACCGTCAGGATCGGTCGGGAAGCAGCGGTCGATCTCGCTGCGCGTCAGGTGCAAGGCCGCCTCGCCGGCGCCGGGATTGCAGAAGCATCCGGTGCGCAGCGAGATGCGGTGCGCAGCGGCGCGCGTCTCGACCTCGCGGTGGTCGATGAGCGTGCCGTCGGCGCGGTAGAAGTTGAGCGCGACAGTCGCGCCACGCTGCGCACCGGTAGTCGGCCCGAAGATGTGCAGCGCCTCGGCGCCGTTCGCATGCCGTAGACTGTTCAGGCCGTCCAGCAGCCGCCCGGTCAGCGTCGCGACGTGATCGTGCACGGCCTCGACGCCCACCTGGTCGAGCACGTCGAAACCGAACTCGATCGCGGGGATCCCCAGGTAATCCACGGTCCCATCCTCGAAGGCGGCGCCGCCGGGGGCAAGGAGGTGCCGATCGGCCTGCACCGATGCCACCGAGATCGTCCCCCCCGCGAACCACGGGCGGTGCAGCCTGGCGAGGGCCGTTCGTCTCGCAATGAGGGCGCCGACTCCCGTCGGATACCCGAACATCTTGTAGAACGACAGGGTGACGAAGTCGGGGTGCCAGACGGACAAGTCGAGCCGATTGGTGGGGACAAAGGCGGCCGCGTCGAGCAGGACGTCCCATCCGGCACCGCGGGCGCGGTCGATCCATTCCAGCGGATGCTGCACGCCCGAGAAGTTGGACTGGGCCGGGAAGGCGAACAGGTTACCGGCCGAGGGGTCCCGGTTCGAGAGCGCGGCCTCGAGGGCGGCGACCTCGACGCGCAGGTCGGGGCCTAACGGGATGTAGGTGGTCGCCGCCCCGTGGGCGCGGGCGAATTCGCGGATACCATTGACCGAATTGTGGTTGTCGAAGGTGAGGAGGAAGTGTGAGGCGGCGGTGAACGGATAGGACTCGCCGACCAGCTTGAGCGCGTTGCTGGCGTTGGCGGTGAAGATCGCCACGTACTCTGCCGGGTCGGCCCTGAAGTAGGCGAGCACGCGCTGCCGGGCCGCTTCGACCACGGCGCCGGCCCGCACCGAGGAAGGACTCAATGAGTGCGGGTTGCCGAAGACGCCCCCGCCGAGCAGGGCGCCGTGTCGCGTGACCTGCGACGCGGCATACAGGCCACCGCCGGTGAAGTCGACATAGACCTGTCCATCGGCGTCGAGGCGAGAGAACTCGCGCGCCCGCAACTCGCGCAACGCGTCGGCAGCGTCGGTCGTGGGGTGGGGAGCTTCCTGCTTGACTGACGTGGTCACGGCGCGCTCCTGGTGAGGGCGGCGAACGGCGAACGGCGAACGGCGAACGGCGCCGGCGTGCCCGGCGGACGCCCCAATGTACGACCGGGAATCGATGCCGCCCCAACGCCGATGGCGGCAACATGCCGCCGCTGCGTTATCATCTTGCCGAACCCCTTCGCCCGTCGCAACGTGCCTCGGCGTGGCGTGACCGATTCTCCCTTTTGACAAGGCTCGTTCCTGATGTATTTCGCACCGCTCAACTCCACCGTCTGGCGTCGCCTCGCCGTGGGTGCCGTCGCCATCAGCGTCGCATTCCCTCTGTCTGCCGGCAAGGCGCAGGGGCGTGGCGCGCCGCCGGCCGCGACCGCGACGACGGCCTTCGACACCACCGTCTTCGGGGCGATTAGCTGGCGCAACGTCGGCCCCTCCCGCGGCGGGCGGGCGAACGCCATTGTCGGGATTCCGACGCTGCCGCTGACCTACTTCGTCGGCTACACCGGTGGGGGGCTCTGGCGCACCGACAATGCCGGGATTTCCTGGCGGAACATCTCCGACGGGAAGTTCACGACGAGCACCATCGGCGCCATCGGCATCGCCCCGTCCGACCCGAACGTCCTCTACGTGGGAAGCGGCGAGCACGCGATCCGCGGGCAGTCCTCGACCTACGGCGACGGCGTCTACAAGAGCACCGACCAGGGGCGCACATGGACGAACGTCGGGCTCTCGGCGACGCGCCAGATCTCGGCGGTGCGCGTGCACCCGAACAACCCCGACGTGGTGTACGTCGCGGCGCAGGGCGACCGCTGGAAGGGGACGGCCGAGCGCGGGATCTACCGGTCGGTGGACGGTGGCAAGTCGTGGACGCTCGTGCTCAAGGGTGAGAACGCCACCAGCGGCGCCGCCGGGCTGTCGATGGACCCGACCAACCCGCGCATCCTGTACGCGGCAATGTGGGATCACCAGCGCACGCCGTGGATGGTGCGCTCGGGCGGCCCGGGGAGCGGGATCTGGAAATCCAACGATGGCGGTGACAGCTGGACGCGCCTGGCGCAGGGCCTTCCCAAGCTCATGGGGAACCTCGACGTGGCGGTCTCGCCGGCCGATCCCGACCGGGTGTACGCGATCATCGAGGCCGAGAAGGGAGGGCTGTTCCGGAGCGACGACGCGGGGAAGAGCTGGCGCCTGATGTCCGAGGACCGCCTGATCCAGACACGCTCGTGGTACTACATGGACGTGATCGCCGACCCGCAGAACGCCGACGTGGTCTGGGTCATGAACGCCCCGGTGCTCAAGTCGATCGACGGCGGCAAGACGTTTGCCGTGCAGCGGGCCACGCACGGCGACAACCACGGGCTGTGGATCAACCCGACCAACAGCAACTACCTGGCGAACGCCAACGACGGCGGCGGCTCGATCTCGCTCGACGGCGGGGCGAGCTGGAGCTCGCAGGACAACCAGCCGACCGCACAGTTCTATCACGTCACCGTCGACGACGACTACCCGTACAAGCTCTACTCGGGGCAGCAGGACAACTCGTCGGTCGTGATCAAGGGCAAGAGCGATGGCTTCATGATCGGCGAGCGTGACTGGTGGAACGGCGCCGGGTGCGAGAGCGCCAACATCGGGGTGAGCGCGAAGAACCCGCGCTACGTGTACGGCGGCTGCTATCAAGGGTTGATCGACGAGCTGGACCAGGAGACCGGGATGTCGCGCGACATCATGGCGTATCCCGAGATGAACCTCACCGAGCCGACCGACAAGACGAAGTACCGCTTCAACTGGTCGGCGCCGATTGTCGTCTCTATGCACGACGACAACGTGATCTTCCACGGCGGCAACGTGCTGTTCCGCTCGCGCGACCGCGGCCAGTCGTGGGCGCCGATCTCCCCCGACCTGACCAAGAACGACAAGGCGCGACAGGGGTGGGGGGGCGGACCGATCACCAACGAGGGGGCAGGCGGCGAGGTGTATGGCACGATCATCGTCATCGAGGAGTCGCCGCACGACGCCCGGACGATGTACGTCGGCACGGATGACGGCGTGTTGCAGCTCACGCGCGATGCCGGCGCCACCTGGAGCAACCTCACGGTCCCCGCCTGGGGCGATGGGCTGGTCAACGAGATCGAGGTCTCTCCGCACGATCCGGCCACCGTGTACGTCGCCTATCGCAAGGACCGGGTCGGCGACCCGACGCCGCACGTCTTCCGCTCGACCGATTTCGGCAAGTCGTGGACGCGCCTGGTGGCGGGGCTGCGCGACGGCGAGCCGGTGCGCGTGGTGCGCGAGGACCCCGAGCGCCGCGGATTGCTGTACGCCGGTACCGAGACCGGGGTCTACATCTCGTATGACGGCGGCGCGAAGTGGCAGCTGTTCAGTGGCAACCTGCCGGTCGTGCCGGTGACCGACCTCGAGGTGCGCCACGGCGACCTGATCGCCGCCACCGAGGGTCGCGCCTTCTGGATCCTCGACGACCTGTCGGTGATTCGTCAGCATGCCGATTCGGTGGCCACGGCGACCACCCACCTCTACAAGCCGCGCACCGCGACACTCGGCGGTGGTGGTGGCGGCTTCGGTGGTGGTGGCGGCGGCCTCACCGTCGGGCGCAATCCCCGCGCCGGCGCGGTGGTCTTCTTCCGCATGGCCTCGGTTCCCGACAGCGCGACGACCGTGAAGCTCGACTTCGTCGACAGCAAGGGCGCGGTGGTGCGCTCGTACTCCAACAAGGAAGGGACGGGCGCCGCCCGCCTCGCCCCCAAGGCCGGCTTCAACAGCTTTGCCTGGGACCTGCGCCGCCCGGCGCCCACCACGCTCCCCGGCGTCCTCCTGTTCGGCGCGCCCAGCGCCGGCGCACAGGTGCTCCCGGGTCAGTACGCCGTGCGGCTGACGGTCGGATCGAACACCACCACGCAACAGTTCGAGGTCCGGCAGGACCCGCGCCGCGTGACGCCGATGCCGCAGCTCATCGCCCGTGACTCGGTGGCCAACCTGCTCGTGGCACGCATCGGCGAGATCCACGACGCCGTGCTGCGCGTGCGCGACCTCAAGACGCAGGTGCAGGGCTTCGTGACCCGCACCAAGGACGCCGACAGCGCCAAGGCGATCGGGACGATGGGCGGGACGATCACGAAGAAGCTTGAAACGGTGGACCCGAAGCTGACCACCAAGGCGCAGAACGGGCAGGACATCATCAACTACGCCAACGGGATCAACGGGCAGTACGGATTCCTGCTCGGACAGCTGGAAGGCAATCCGGTCCTGACGGCGGGGGTCCAGGAGCGCTTCGCCGAGCTGGAGCGGCTGTGGAGCGCGCTGCGTAGCGAGGTGGAGACGATCGAGAACGTGGACATCGCCGCATTCAACAAGCTGCTCGAGTCCAGCAAGGTCGACGGCGTGATCACCAAGGCGAAGAAGCCGGTGGCGGTGATGTAGCTCGCAGCGCACGCACCTTGCGATGGACCGACGCCCCCATGACCGATGGTCGTGGGGGCGTCGTGTCGCGGCGGCGGCATGCCGCGCAGGCGCGTGCGCGGGTCGTTAGGCGACGGCGGGTAGCCCCGGCCACCCGGGAAAGATCCTCGCCACTGCCCGCGCCCCATGACGAGCCAGCAACGGCGCCAGCACCTCGCGATAGTCCGTGGTCACCGGCACGTCCCCCGGTCCATCCAGCAGCTTCGACTCCAGGCCGGGCCACCGCGCACGCACACGTCCCCCCTCGGCCCCGTCGCCGAGCACGAGCATCATGCTCCCACGCCCATGGTCGGTCCCGAACGACGCGTTCTCCGCGACCCGTCGCCCGAACTCGGTCATGACGACCACCGTGACGCCGGCCAACGCCTCCCGGCCGAGGTCGTGGTGAAAGGCGGCCAACCCGCGCGCGAGACGTTCCATCAGCGGTTCGATCAGGGTGCCCTGGGCAACGTGCGAGTCCCACCCCCCAAGGTCGACGGTCGCCACCGCGACGCCCACCCGTCCCTTGATGAGCCGTGCCACCTGGGCCAGGTCGCGCCCGAAGTCGTCGGCGGGATAGTCGGCCCCCGCACGCGGCCGGAGCGGCGACGCACGCAGCTGGGTCAGGCGACGCAGTGCGGCCAGGGTGTCGCGCGCGGCCGGGGCGAGGCGCCCGCCTAACGCCATCGTGTCTGCGTCATACAGCGACTCGAGCGCACGCAGCATCGGCTCGTCGTCGTGATCGACCGCGAAGTCATCGAGCGACCGCATCACCGTCACCGAGGGCGCGCCCCGCAACGACTCGGGGAACTCCTCCCCCAGTGCCACCGCCGAGAGCGCGCCCGGCTGCGCGCCGTTGCGCTCGCGCAGGAATCGCCCGAGCCACCCACCGCCCCCGTCGCCGCCGTGCTCCATCAGGTCCTGCGCCTCGAAGTGGGAGCGGGTGGTGTCGTCCGATCCGACAGCGTGCACGACGCCGAGCGTCCCGTCGTGGAAGAGCGGGGCAAGGGGGGCGAGGCGAGGGTGCAGCGAGAAGCGATCGTCGAGTCGGATCGCGTCCCGTGCCCGGACCCCGAGCGTCGGCCTCGCCAGGTGATAGGCGTCGTCGCCGATCGGCGGCACGAGCGCCAGCCCATCGGCACCGCCGCGCAGGAACACCACCACGAGCGTGCGACGATCGTCGCGGACGCCACTGCTCCACAGGCTGGTCACGATTGCACCTCAGCGATCAGGTGAGCTGGAAGGCGGGGGCCGACAGGGCGAGCGCGATCGCCTGCCGCGAGGCGCGGGCGGCGGTCTCTTCCTCGCGCGTCGGGAGTCGCCCGAGCAGGTGCGCGAGCAGTTCGCGTTCGCCCCCCGCACGGCCGACGAGCTGCGCGGGGTTGACCCGCGTGCCCTCGATGCGTCCCGCCACCAGCGCGCCGGCGAATTGCCAGCGCCAGAGCAGCGTGCCGAGCCATGGTCCCGCCTCGCGCGGGTACCCGTCGGGGGTGGGATACTGGAATGGGACCTGCCCCAGCCGCTCCAGCCACACGATGAGCGGTCGTCCGCCCTGTGTGGTGGCGTCGGTGGCACGCAGCGCCGAGACGATGAAGTGAAAGGGGCGCTTGAAGCGCGTCCCGCGCGCGGCGCGGAACTCCGCCGTGGCGAACAGCGTGCGCAGCGTCGCGGGGATGTCGCCACCCGTGGTGGCGAAGGTGCGGGCGACCGCATCGACCGCCGCGGCCGGCGGATCGTCGGCGATGAAGCGGCGACAGAGCGTGCCGGCGATGAAGCGTGCGCACGCCGGATGCGCGATCACGATGTTCAGCACGTCGTGCACGTCGCGTGCGCCACCACCGGCCGCGATGCGCTGGCCGAGCACGACCTTCTCGCCGTCGTCGTGGGCACCGGCATTGAATTCCACCCGTCCGATGCCGAAGCGCGACTCGCCACGTGAGCGCACCGTCCACCCGGTGAGGGCGCGCGCGACCTCCATGATGTCGTCCTGCGTGTAGCCGCCGTGGACGCCGAGCGTGTGCAGCTCGAGCAGCTCGCGGGCGTAGTTCTCGTTCGGCTGCTCCCCGGGCGAACCGCGCCGGTTCACCCGTCCGTCGAGGTACCAGAGCATCGCCGGGCTCAGGACAACGGCCCGCAGCAGTGCCGGAAAGGAGCCGAGCGCGTGCGGCCGCAGGACGTCGCGGAGATAGGCGGGTGTGAGCCAGCGGCAGTCGCCCTTGGAGATGTCGATGTTGAAGTGGTCGCTCCAGACGCCGGTCATCACCTCCTGCAGCTGACGGTTGGCGTACACCGCGCGACGGAGCGTCGAGTCGGCGAGCTGGTCGCGCAGCAGCGCCGGCTGGTACTCGTACAACTCGCCCACCGGCTCGGCGAGCGCCTCGAGGCGGCGCACCGCCTGGTCGGCGCGCGCGTCGTCGTGTCCCGGGGCAAGCTGTTCGTCGATGAAGCGCGCAACCGCCTCGTGCACCGTCGGGGCGAGGGCTCGCACACGGGCATGGTCACCGGGGCGCGCGCCATGGGTGAGGCGGGCAATCACGTGCGAGATCTCGTCGATCTCCGTCGACGCGGGGGGAGCGAAGATCCCGTCCTCGCCGGTCGTCCACAGCGCCCGCCAGGATGACACGTCGGCGCACCCGCCAAGTGCGGCGGCAGCGGCCAGCGTGCCGCTCGCCTCGAGGAAGCGGCGCCGGGAGGTCATGCTGCGTCGACCAGGCCGATCGACGCTCTTCGGCGCGCCTCGCGCACGGCCGCAACTGTGGCGCCGCAGCCGCTGAGCAGGACCCACGGCAGGACCACGAACCAGCCGATGATCGGGAGCAGGAAGGTCAACGCGAGCACGACGCCCCCGCGCAGCGAACGTCGCCACGGGGTCCGTCCGTCCTCGGCGTGGACCAGGCCCCGCCCAACGCGCTCACTCAGCCCGGCCGATCCCGCCAGTCCGAGCACCACCGGAAGGGAGGCGAGCACGCCGCCCACGAGCTTGAGCCCACCGTTAGGCGCGCCGGACAGGAGCGCGAGCCCGACCAGGAGCAACGGGACCGTACACAGCGTGCCGACGAGCGTGATGCGCACGGGATGTGCGCCGTATGCCTCGCGGGAGCGGTCGACCGCCTCCGGAAAGAGCGCCGTCGTGACCAGCCAGTAGCTGATGATGACCACCAGCACGCCGATGACGAGGAAGAGGTACTTCAGGACGTCGGCGAGAATCATCGGACTCCTCCGGGAACGTGGACCACCCCGAACGCGGCGCGACACCAACGTGGCGCTCGACGGACTACTGCGCACTGCCGCGAACCGCCTCCATCGGCCCTACGGGCCGGACGCCGGCCACGTTTCGCGTGCATGGCGCGTCATCAACAACAGGCGGATCTCCGCGCGTTCCCCCGGGCGTTCCCTCGGGCGTTCCCTCGGGCGTTCCCCGTCGTCGCGACTGGCCATTCGTCGAGCGATGGATATGTTCGCCGTGTCTGGCGGTGCGCGGTTCCGCCCCACCCTGTTTCCTTCGCAACCACCCATGCGACTCCCGGTCCGCTGGTCATCCCTGCTGCGGCAGGCGGTCCTCCTGCTTGCACTCGTCCTGCCCGCGTCCGGGCACGCGCAGCGCACCGATACGTTGCGCCTGGCGGGACTGCGTCAACCCGTGGAAGTCCTGCGCGACGCCTGGGGCATCGCCCACATCTACGCCGGCAACGAACACGACCTGTTCTTCGCCCAGGGCTACACCGCCGCCCGCGACCGTGCCTTCCAGTTCGAGATCTGGCGCCGGCAGGCGACGGGGACCGTGGCCGAGGTCCTCGGCGCGCGAGAAGTCGCGCGCGACCGGGGCGCGCGCCTGTTCAAGTACCGCGGGAGCCTCGCCGCCGACCTGACGATGTACCATCCGCGCGGGGCCGCCATCGTTGGCGCCTTCGTCGAGGGGATCAATGCCTACGTGGACGAAGCGGCAAGCAATCCCGCGTTGGTCCCGCTGGAACTCAAGCTGCTCGGCATCACCCCCGGACGGTGGACGCCAGAGGTCGTGATCTCGCGACACCAGGGGCTGTTGGGCAACATTGCCGAGGAACTCGCGCACGGTCGATTCGTCGCACGCCACGGGGCCGACCTGCTGCGCAAGGTCGAGTGGTTCCATCCGGGCCCCGGGCAGCCGGCCCTGACCCTCGATCCGGCGATCGATACGGCAGGGCTGTTCGAGCCCATCCTCGACCTGTACAACGCATACCGGGCCCCGGTGCGCTTTCTCCCCAGCGATGTGCAGTCGGCGTACCGGGGCGACGAACGCGCCGGCCGTCGCCTCGCGGCGCTGCAAGCCGAGGCCGACTCGGCGCTGCAATTGAACGCGCGGCGCGACATCGGGAGCAACAACTGGGTGATCAGCCCGCGCCTCACGCTCAACGGGCGCGCAATCATGGCCAACGATCCGCACCGCGCACAGGCCGCCCCGTCGCTGCGCTATTTCGTGCACCTGGTGGCCCCGGGGTGGAACGTGATCGGCGGCGGCGAACCCACCGTGCCGGGCGTCTCGATCGGCCACAACGAGTACGGGGCGTGGGGGTTGACCATCTTCAGCACGGACGGGGAGGACCTGTACGTCTACAAGACCAATCCCGCCAACCGCGCGATGTATCGATATCGCGGTGCGTGGGAGGCGATGCGCACGGTGCGCGAGACGATCCCGGTGAAAGGAGGCGCGCCGGAAACGGTGACGCTCAAGTACACGCGACATGGGCCAGTGGTCTATGAGGACTCGGCGCGCGGCCTGGCCTACGCCGTGCGCGCCGCATGGATGGAGCCCGGCGGCGCCCCGTACATGGCGTCGCTGCGCATGGACCAGGCCAGGACGTGGGAGGAGTTCCTCGAGGCCTGCAGCTACAGCAACATCCCGGGCGAGAACATGATCTGGGCCGACGTGAAGGGAAACATCGGCTGGCAGGCCGTCGGGATCGCGCCCATTCGCCCCGCCTCCAGCGGGCTCGTCCCGGTCCCGGGCGATGGTCGGTTCGAGTGGGCCGGCTACCTCCCGATCCGGCAGAAGCCGCACGCCTACAATCCCGCCGAGGGGTTCATCGCGACTGCCAACGCCAACCTCACGCGCGAGGATTACCCGTATCGCAATGCCATCGGTTGGTCGTGGGCCGATCCCTTCCGCTTTGCGCGCATCGCCGAAGTGTTAGGCTCCGGGCAGCGCTCGTCGCTCATGGACATGATGCGGCTACAGAACGACTACACGTCGCTGCCCGCGCGCTCCCTCGTCCCGCTCCTGGCCGGGTTGACGGCGACCACCCCTTCGGTCGAACGAGCGCGCCGGGCACTGCTGGCCTGGGACCATGTGCTGGACAAGGACTCGGTCGGGGCAGGGATCTACGAAGCGTGGTACCGGCGTCTCGCCGACAACACCGCGAACGTCGTCGTGCCGCCCGCTGCGCGGGCGATGGCGCGCGGCGTCTCGACCAAGCGCATCGTCGAGTGGCTCACCGCTCCCGGGGGGGAGTTCGGGGCCGTTCCCACGCTGGGACGTGACTCGGTCCTGCTGCGCAGCCTGGACGAAGCAGTGCGGGAGTTGACACAGCGCTACGGCGCCGACATGACAGAATGGCGCTGGGGGCGCTATCACCAGGTCACGCTGCGACACCCCATGAGCGCGGCACTGAACGATGAATTGCGCCGACGGTTCGAGGTCGGGCCGTGGCCGCGCGGCGGGGATGGCAATACCCCGGGGGCCACTGGCGGCGGAGAAAACCAGACCGCGGGCGCGTCGTTCCGGCTCATTGTGGAGGCGGGCAACTGGGATGCCGCCGTGGGGACGAACACTCCCGGCCAATCGGGCGATGTGTCGAGTCCGCACTACCGCGACCTGTTCGAGCTGTGGAAGGACGACCGGTACTTCCCGGTGACGTACACCCGGCCGGCCGTCGAAGCGGTGACGCGTACGCGGTGGGTGCTGGCGCCGAGGTGAGCAATGTCAGCCAGCGGGTCGCCGCTCGGCCGCGCCATCTGAATAGATTCCTCCCGGCGTGTCGCCCCGATGTAAGCGTGACACGCCCCGGATGTGTCGTATCCTTGCGAGAGGTGCGGCCTGCGGGCCGTGCACGCCGTGCCCCGGCCGCATCAACTGCCGATTTCGTCCACTTTCGACGCTTGCTACCATGGTCGCCATAAGTACGGTTCGCTCGCTTGCTCGGGCAGCCATTCTGACTCGTATTCCCCGCACCGCGCGCGCGCTTGTCGTGGCGGGGTTGTGCGCTGGCGTCGCCGTTGCCTGCGGCAGCGACCCGGCCAGTTCCACGAACCCGGGGACGATCAGCAAGGTGAGCGGGGACTCGCAGAGTGTTGTGGTTGCCGCCGCTCTTGCGTCCCCAATGGTCGTGCGCGTCCTGGCCGAGAACGGCGATCCGGTGTCGGGGACCGTCGTGTCATGGACCTTGGCCAGCGGTGCTGCCGGGACGCTCGCCGCATCTACGAGCACCACCGACGCCGGCGGGCAGGCGAGCATGGAGTTGACCGCGGGAACGATTGCCAGCTCCATCACGATCTCGGCGAGCACTGGCTCGCTGGTGGGCGTGACCTTCACCCAGACGGTGACGGCAGGCGCCGCGAGTGCGTTGGCGAAGTTCTCCGGTGACGGCATCGCAGCCCTGGTCGCGACCGGGGTGCAAGCGGTCGTCCGCTCGGTCGATGCCTACGGCAATCCAGTCCCCGGTGTCACCGTGAACTGGGCGGTCGGAGCCAACGGCGGCACCCTCAGCGCGACGACGAGCACGAGCGATGCGGCGGGGCTGGCGCGGGTCACGCTGACGCTGGGAACGACGCCGGGGGTGTACACCGTGCGAGCAACCAGCGGCACATTCGCGCCGGTGATTTTCAGCATCACCGCGATCTAGCGCGTGCGCGCGCGGCATCCGGACGGGCCGTGGTGCTGTGCAGCTGTTGTGTGAGGACCGTGTGCGCGCGGCGTGAACGCTGCGTGAACGCGGCGTGCACGTTTCGTGAATGTCGCAAACGGGTTCCGTGCGGGTCATGTGAGGGTCTTCGGACGTGTGCGTGTCAGGGCAGCAGGGACTGGCGTAGCCCCCACCGCCGGTACGACACCTCTGCTTCGAGACCCGATCCCATGATGCGTACCTTTCGTGTCGCGTCACTCGCTGCCCTGCTGCTCAGCACGGGCGCCTGTGCCGACTTCCTCACCAGCAGCAACGAAGCCTCTGCGGACAGCCAGGCGCTCACCGCGGCCTTCAGCACCGTCCCCGTCGGCTTCGCCAACAACAGCAGCAGCTACTCGGGTGAGTCCGATGGTGTCACCTCGCTCTGGCTCCCCGGGCGGCATGCCCGCGGTTTCGGGCGTGAGGGGTTGATGGGCGGAGGACTCGGCGATGCGTTCGCCGGCGCCATGTCGGCCGGTCGCGGCTTCGGACACCACGGCCCGTTCGGCGGGCGCTTCGGCGGCGGACGCACGTGTGATGGTGCGTTCGATGCCAGCACGGGCTGGTTTGTCTGCGCGCCGGCCGTGCGCAATGGCGTGACGGCCACGCAGCAGGTGCAATACAAGGCCGCCGCTGGGGCCGTGCAGGCGGCGTTCGATACGGCGACCACCAACTCCGTGCAGGTGCAATCGTCGGCGGCGGGGACGGTGAGCTACGTGAAGGACTCCACCCACGGGCCGTCGTGGGGCGGGCGTAAGGGGCCGCCGCACATCGGCCGCCTGATCGGTGACAGCAACACCGTGCTGACCGCCAACACGACCGTCAGCCATCGCAGCGACCGTCTCGTCACCGGTCTCGCCACCGGCAGCACGCGGCGTACCGTGGCGGGAACGTCGGCCGGAGACGAATCCACCACCGGGACGACCAGCGCGGGGACCTTCACCGCCCGTCGGGTCGCCGCCGATACCACGCGCGGCGTGGTGATTCCGATCGCCGACGGCAAGCCGACCTATCCCGTGGAAGGGACGGTGATCCGCGTGATGAACGCGAGCTTCACCGTGACCGGCGCGTCGCCCGTCACCGCCAGCCGTCGCGAAGTCATCACCTACGACGGGTCGAGCACCGCCACGATCGTCATCACGATCAACGGCGACACCAAGACGTGCACGATGGCACTGCCGAAGGGACGTCCGGTCTGTCCGTGAGGTCGCTCGGCGCGCCCGTGCCTTGCTCGTGACGCCCCCGCTTCCTCGCGCCCCCTCGCCGACCGTTCCGGCGAGGGGGCGTTGCCGCTACGGCGCCGCGGCCTTCCGCGCCGACACCCCGTCGGGGTTCACGATCTGTTGAAAGCGTGACATGTTTTCCGTCATTGGCACGGAGCGCAGGCGCCAGCGATTCCCCCAGCTGTTCCACGTGCCGCCGCCGTACGCCCGTGCGGCGCGATACCCCGACGCCCGCACCGCCGAGTCGCCCGCGGTCGCGAGGGCGCCGAACGGATACGAGAACAACTCCGTCGCCGCTGCGCCCAGCTTGTCGCCCAACAGCGTGCGACTCCCAGTCACCTCGGCATGCATCTGCTTCGGATCCTTCATCTTGTCGACGCGCACGTGCAGTGAAGTGTGCGACCCGACCGACATTCCGGCGGATTGCATTTCGTGGAGCTGCGCCCACGTGAAGTAGCGCGGGTTCTTGTTCATGGCGTGCGTGAACGGGAAGAACGTTGCGGGGAAGCCCAGCTTCTTCAGCAGCGGGAACGCGTTGTGGTACTGGTTGACCCGACCGTCGTCGAAGGTGATCACGACGGCGCCGGGTGAGACGCTCCCCTTGCCTTCCAGGGCATCGAGTAGCGCCCCGAACGACACGACGGGGATCTTGTGATCCTTGAGGTATTGCATCTGCGCGGCGAAGACTTCCGGACGCATGGTGAGATCGGCGCCTCGCACGGCACCAGCTTCGGACGCCGGCTGGATGTTGTGGTAGACGAGGATGGGCACGCGCAGCGAGTCGGGTGCGGTGGCGGCAGTTTCGCTTGCGGCGGTGGTGTCGCTGGTGTCAGTGGTGTCGGTGGACAGGACGGCAGCAACAGGGGCGACCGTGGAGTCAACAGCAGGCGCGTTCGCCAGTTGGTCCGAGGACGAGGAGCAACCGGCGGCGGCGGCGAGGGCAATCAGGCGAAGAAGAGACATGCCCTGAACTTACACAAACGTGCGTTCGAGGCAGTATGGCACAGCCGTGCCGTCGCTTGCGCCCGATGCGCTGCGAGCAGCGCGAACGATACGCGGGGCAGCCGGGAGCCGAGACGGGTCGATCGGCTATCGGATCGGGGGTCCGCCTACGATCTTGCCGTCGTCGTCGACCACTCCCCCGCAACCGCCCCCCTCGCCCATGCGCGGCGCCGACCTCCTCCTGCGATCACTCGCCGAGTCGGGCGTGGAGATCTGCTTTGCCAACCCCGGGACATCGGAGATGCACCTCGTCGCCGCACTCGACGCGGCGCCGTCGATTCGGCCGGTGCTCACCCTGCATGAGAATGTGGCGAGCGGGGCGGCCGACGGATGGGGGCGCATGACCGGTCGTCCCGCCAGCACGCTGCTCCATCTTGGGCCCGGGCTGGCCAACGCGCTGTCCAACCTGCACAACGCCAAGCGGGCCGCGACGCCGATCGTCAACATCGTCGGCGAGCACGCCAGCTATCACGTCGCCAACGACCCGCCGCTTGGGAGCGACATCGCGGCGCTGGCGCGGACCGTGTCGGCGTGGGTGCAGACGGTTCCGACCGCACGTGCCGCCGGCGACTCGGCGCGCGCGGCGGTGGCCGCAGCGCTCGGACCGCCAGGCGCAATCGCCACGCTCATCGTCCCGTCGGATGCGGCATGGAACGAGGTCGTCGAGGAGGAGCGAGGCGTCGATCTGCGCGGCACCGCGACGGAGGCGATGGCGGAAGCGCAGCGACGGGCACCACCGGGCGGCGCCGTCGATGCTGCCCGTGTGGACGGGGTCGCCCGCGCGCTTGCCACGGGTGAGCCAACGATGCTTCTGCTCGGTGGGCGTGCCATGGCGCACGGCGCGGTCGAGCTGGCGGCGCGCGTCGCCGCCCACACGGGGGCACAGCTCTGCTGCACGTCGTTCACCGCCGTGTCGCACCGAGGGGCCGGGAGCGTTGCGGTCGAGCGCCTTCCGTACTTTCCCGAGGCAGTCGCCGCGCGCTTGGCAGCGGTACGCCACCTCGTCCTGGTCGATGCCCCGCCACCGGTCGCGTTCTTTGCCTATCCCGGTATGTCGACCGTGCTGCTTCCCGCCAGCTGCGACGTGCAGTCACTGAGCGACGGTGCAGATGACGTCTCTGCCGCGCTGGACGCGCTGGTACAGGCGACCGGGGCCAGGGACGCCGAGCCCTCGCGGGTGGCGCGCGCCATCCCCCCGGCTGCCAGTGGGCCGATCACGTCGGCCGCCTTCGCCCAGACGCTCGCCGCCGTGCTGCCGGATGGCGCGATCGTCTGCGATGAGGCGATCACCAATCGCTTTCCGGCGTTGGTCGCCACCGCCGGCGCCCGGCCGCACGACTGGTGCTGCGTCACCGGCGGCTCACTCGGCACGGGGCTGCCCATGTCCTTCGGGGCGGCGCTCGCCGCCCCGGGACGGCGCGTGATCAACCTGCAGGCCGACGGCAGTGCGATGTACACGCCGCAGGCGCTCTGGTCGCTAGCCCGTGAAGGGGTCGACGTGACGACCGTCATCCTCGCCAACCGTCGGTATCGTATCCTGGACTTCGAGCTACAGCGCCTCGGACTCACGTCGGTCGCGCGCGGTCGTCCGCTCACCGACCTGACCAATCCGTCGATCAACTTCGTGCAGCTGGCGGAGTCCCTCGGCGTGCCTGCGGAGCAGGTCGACTCGACCGAGGCATTGGCGCGGGCGATGCAACGATCGTTCGCCGAGCCGGGACCGCGCCTGATCGTGGCGATGATGGTCGACTGACGCCGGTGGCGCGCCGGCGCGACCGCCGCCGCATGTGAGCTCGTGCCGACCGGCGGGTAGTGCCCGGCTCGCAGCGCCTTAGCGTCGCGCCGGAAACCGCTGCCCCAGGAACCGCTGCTCGGCAAAAACTGCCCGGACGGGAATGCCGGGTGCCTTGAGTCGCACCGCGACTTCGCCCTCCTGGCAGCGGATCACCGTGCCTTCCACGGCAAGCGCCGGTCCGCCGCTGAGCAGATGTACCCGTCCGCTGATTCGACTGCCCACGCTCGGATGCGGGACGCCCTCCGTCGTGAAGCGTAGTCCGCGCTCGGAGCAGTCGACCAGTGGCACCTCGCGGTCGCCCAGCATGAGGCGGGGGCGGGCCGAGGGTGGATACGGAATGCGGTACGCAGCGCGCTCGAACTCGTAAGACATGACGGAACCCTCGTCGCAATCAGTCGGCGTGGCAGCCGGGGAATGGAGGAAGGCAATGCAAGGGGCGTGCTGGCGTCGAGGTGACGTCGGGCAGGGCAACCAACCCGGACCGGCTGCCTGATCCACGAACGGCGCGCGCCGCCCCGACCGCCGACGGGATGTCAGGAGAATCCCGGACTGCCCCGACCTCCGCGTGAGACTATATTACCATTCGGTTATATAAATTCATCAGGCCCTGGAGTCGCTCATGTCCCTGACAGATCCACAGCTCGCCGGGATTCGCGCGACGGCGACGCGTCATGCGGTCTATGGCCTTGTCGTGCTGTCCGGCCTGTCGTTCGCTGCCGCGATCGTCGGCGCGCAAGGTGCCACGCGAGCTGGCGCGCCTAACGTCCAACTCGCGCGCGCGGTCGCCGAGGTCGAGCAGCTCGACGCCCTGCGCTCGACGCTCGCGCGCACCTTCGCCGCCGGCGGCGTGAGCGCGACCGACTCGACCTTTGACCAGGTCTGCAAGCCGGTGAAAATGCAGGCCATGTCGGTGGCGAAGGCGAACGGTTGGTCGATCGCCCAGCTCGCCGAGCGTTACCGCAATCCCGAGAACGCGCTCGATGCCGAGGCCGCGCGTGTCTTCGGCGCGATGCAGCGCGACCCGGAAATGATGGGGCAGTGGGTGCACGCTACGCGCGACGGGAGCACCGGCGTGCGCTACTTCCGTCGCATCACCGTGGAGTCGTCGTGCCTCGCCTGTCACGGCGCGCGCGCCGAACGGCCGGCATTTGTGCAACAACGATATCCCGCCGACAAGGCGTACGGCTTCTCTGCCGGCGACCTGCGCGGGGTGTACTCGGTCTTCCTTCCGGACTCGATCCGGCGCAAGTAAGGCCATCGGCGCGCCGTCCGGACACACCGGCGCAAGGGAGAATCCATGCGGTATCGACTGATGTCGTCCAGCATTGCCCTGCTGTTGTTCGCGGCCACCGCCGCCTCGGCCCAGCCGCAGCCGCGCGACACACCGGGCGCCACCCGCACCGCCAAGCGCCTCGCACCGGGGGACGCCCGAGCGCACGCGTCACACGGTGCGGCAACGCGGGATACCCTCTCCGCCGCAGACTCCGCGCTCATCGCCCGGGGCAAGGAGATCGTGACCACCCTATGCGTTGCCTGCCACGTCGAGCAGTCGCCGCACAAGCTGGCTCCGCCGCTCTCCCACGTGTCGAACCGCTATCGCATGCAACTCGTGCATCGCGACTCGGCGCTGGCGCGCATCACGGCGTGGATCAAGGAACCAGCACGTGAGCGCGCCCTGATGCCGACGCAGGCCATCGAACGCTTTGGTGTCATGGCGCCGCTCCCGATTCCGGAAGACCAACGGCGCGCCGCGGCCGCCTACGTCTGGTCCCTGTCCGAGGGAACGGCCGGGATGCAGGGCATGCAGGGCATGCAGGGCATGCAGGGCATGCAGGGCGGGCAAGGCATGAAGGGAAGCATGCGCGGATCGGGCACGCGCGACACACTCGGTACCCCTCCCCGAAAGGGACAGTCGATGATACCGTAGGACAGTCCGACACGTTGCGCCGACCCCGGTGGCCAACCGGCGAGCAGCCAGACTGCTCGTGGCGTTAGGTTACAGGATCGGATTCCCGTGCGGCAAACGAATCATCCCGAGGAGGGGTTCATGGCAACGCTCGCAAAGTCAGCTCGCAAGGCAGTACGTGACGGTCAGAAGACGGTGAAGAAGACGGTGGCGAAGGCGGGCAAGTCGGTGGCCCAGGGGAAGAAGACGGTCGCCAAGGCCAGCACCAAGGCCGGCAAGTCGGCGCGCGCGTTGGCCACCAAGGTCGCCGACAAGGTCACCGGACGCGACAAGAAGAAGAAGGCGATCAAGCGGGTAGCCGCCGGGGCCGCCGTGGCCGCCGCGACGCTGGCCGTCGCCGGTCTCGTGATGAAGAAGCGCGCCAAGAAGCGGTAGCCAATACGCCGGCATTGGCTCGTGCCAAGCGGTTGTTGGGCACGAGTCAGCGCCGCCGGGCGAACCACCGGTCGGCCGGGTAGTGACCGGCCGATGCGCCGGCGACACCGCTGTTGCGATCGCCGCCTCGCATCTTCACATCCCCAGCAGCGTCTTCTGGTACACGTGGGTGATGCGCTCCCCATCCCAGAGGTACGTCAGGTGTTGCGCCTGGCGAGGCGACGCGAGCGCTGGTGGCCGCAGCACCGCGGCACACTCCCCCCCAGGCTGACGCACGCTGTCCCACGCAATCCCCCACGCCCCAGCCACACGCAGGCGTCCCGCCAGCGCCTGGCTCGCCGCATACTCGGTGGGTGAATAGAACTCCGGGTGCTGCAGGGCCAGTCCACGCAGGTCGTGCAGGTCGGCGTCGAGCGTGGCGTGAATCACCCGCATGGACAGCTCAAGCGCTCCCTGCTGAGTGGCGCGCAGGAACGCCTCGCGATGATACCGCGTCTCGGCGACCGCGGTCTCCAGCGTCCGGGCGCAGTAGTACGCGCCGAAGTTCCCGGTCGAGAAGCGCCCGCCCGGAGGAGCAACGTGCGTAAACGTCGCCATCACCCAGCTCGCCCCCGGTCCGCTCACCCGATCGCGGGCGGGGACGAGGGAGAGCTCACCGACCTCCTCGCGCAGGCGGGCGTTGGTGAGCGCCTCGATGGCGAACACCGACTCGAAGTCCGCCGGGTCGGCGACCCGCTCGAAGAGGTCGATCGGGGGATAGCGCGACGGGACAATGCGCACGCAAGGCTCCCACGCCGTGCGCCTGATCGGCGGGACCCAGTCACTCATTGCGCCTGCCAATCGTACACGCGCGACGCGGCTGCTCGTCGCGCGAGTTCACGCCCAGCCGCTGCGCTGCGCATCGAGATACTGACGGACGAGATAGAGGTCGGCGACGTTGCCCGAGAGCATGACGTCGAGCGCGGATCGCCCGTTGAACAGCGGGGCATCGTTGGGACGCTTGATCCAGGCATCGGCGGCGTTCGGCGCGGGGAGGAGGAGCTGGAGCGCCTTGTAGATACCGAGCAGGTACGACACTCGCTCCAGCAGGTCGCGCGAGACGATCCCGACCTTGCCGGACTTCCACTTGTAGAAGGTGGACTCCGGCGGGCTGCCCAGCAGGACCCGCGTGTCGCGCGCCGAGAGCCCCCACGCCTGGGCAACGTTGAAGCACGTGCGCAGCGCGGCTGGGGCGTGCACGGCCAGGTCGAGCGATGCCTTTTGCTTCTCAGGGCGCACGATTGCTCCATTGCGGTCGCATTCGTGACAATGCTCCATATGGAGATACTCCGCAATCCCGAACAAACACCGATAACCGCAGACCCTGGCGCGGCCAGCGCGCGCAGCCGAGTGATAGGGGATGACGGAGGCCGCGCAGCGCCGTACCATCGAACGGTCGCCCATCTTTGTGTTCCGCGCGTTCCCAACGCCCCCCTTTACCCGGGCGTAGACCTTCCGCACCCCTACCCTGAGGCTTCCCGGTGGCATTTTCCCGTCGCGACTTCGTTCGCGCTTCGTCGGTCGCGGCCGCCGCGCTCGGCGTGACTCACTTGTCCGCGCGGTCGGCATACGCCCTCCCGCTGGACGACACGCTCCCACTCCAGGACCCCGCCTTCAAGGAGCTCGCGATGCGGGCGCTCGAGGCGGCCAAGGGGGCCGGGGCGTCGTACGCCGACGTGCGCATCAGCCGCAACCGCACCCAGAATGTCTTCACCCGCGAACGCCGAGTGCAGGGCGTCCAGGACAACGAGACGTTCGGCTTCGGGGTGCGCGTCCTGGTCAATGGGGCATGGGGCTTCGCGGCGAGCAGCACGCTTACGCCCGAGGAGATCGTGCGCGTCGCGCGACAAGCGGCGCGTCAGGCACAGGCGTCGGCCCCGACGCAGCTGCGCCCCGTCGTGCTCGCTCCCGGGGCGGCACCGGAACCCAACGGCGTCTGGAAGTCGCCGATCAAGGTGGATCCGTTCGACGTGCCCATCGAGGAGAAGGTGCAGTTGCTGCTCTCGGCCAACGAGGCGGCGCTCAAGGTGAAGGGGTCGCGCTTCGTGACCTCGAGCATGTTCTTCCTGCGCGAGGAGAAGAGCTACGCCAACACCGACGGCACGTTCACGGTGCAGACCATCTATCGGGCGCAGCCCTCGCTCACGGTCACGGCGGTCTCCAGCGACTTCACGGACTTCCAGTCGCGCCAGTCGACCGACATCCAGCCCAAGGGGCTCGGCTACGAGCACGTGACCGACGCGAACCTGGTCGTCAACGCGGCCAAGTGGGCGGAGCAGGCGGTGGAGAAGCTGTCGGCCAAGCCGGTGGACGTGGGGCGCTACGACCTCGTCCTGCATCCATCGCACTTGTGGCTGACGGTGCACGAGGCGTGCGCCCATCCCACCGAGCTGGATCGGGCGCTCGGCTACGAGGCCAACTACGCCGGCACGTCGTTCGCGGCGCCGCCCGAGCAGACGTTGGGCAAGCTCAAGTTCGGTTCTCCCCTGATGAATGTCCGCGGCGATCGCTCGCAGCCCGGCTCGCTCTCGGCCTGCGGCTGGGACGACGAGGGGCAGAAGCCGGAAGACTTCATGATCATCGAAAAGGGGATCCTGGTGAACTACCACGCGATCACCCGGATGCAGGCGCCCTTCCTCGACTGGTGGTCCAAGCAGCGCGGCAAGCCGGTCAAGTCGCAGGGGTGCTCGTACTCGCAGAGCTGGGCCGACGTGCAGTTCGAGCGCATGCCCAACGTGTCGCTGATGCCGGGCGACAAGGAGCAGAGTTACGAGGACCTGATTGCGGCCACCGATCGCGGGATCGCGATCGTGGGCGACGGCTCGTTCTCGATCGACCAGCAGCGCTACAACGCCCAGTTCGGCGGGCAGCTGTTCTACGAAATCCGCGGCGGCAAGGTCGTCGGGATGTTGAAGGACGTGGCCTACCAGATCCGCACCCCCGAGTTCTGGGCGGCGATGGACATGGTGGGTGGTCCGAAGAGCTATGAGCTGTGCGGCGCCTTCGGCGATGCGAAGGGACAGCCGTCGCAGTCGAATGCGGTCTCGCACGGGTGCGTCCCGACGCGGCATCGCCAGATCAACGTGATCAACACCGGGAGGACGGCATGACCGCGCCGCGTTCGCTGTACGTCCAGTCGGCGCCGATCATCTCGCGCGACGATGCGCAGGCGCTGGCCAAGCGCATCCTGTACTTCGCCACGGCCGACTCCACCCGCGTGACCATCCGGAGCGGGGCGCGTGCCAACTCGCGCTTCGCGGTGAACCAGATCTCCACCGCCGGCGACAACTCGGACACGGTGATCACCGTCCTGAGCTCGTTCGGGAAGCGCAGCGCCACCGCGACGACCAACAAGCTGGACGACGCGGGCTTGCAGCAGGTGGTGGCCAACTCGGAAAAGCTCGCCCGGCTGTCGCCCGAGGATCCGGAGGCGATGCCGGAGCTGGGCCCGCAGCAGTACGCCGAGTCGATCGGGTGGAGCGACGCGACGGCGACGCTGGACCCGGTGCTGCGCGCGGCGGCGATCAAGACGATCACCGAGCCGGCACGCACGGCCGGCCTGGTGTCGACGGGGTACATCGAGGCGCGCGGGACGGCGCTGGCGATTGCCAACAGCAAGGGGCTGTTTGCCTATTCGCGCACGACGGAGTCGGTCCTGACCACCACGGTCCGCACCCCCGACGGACAGGGATCGGGGTGGGGCGGGTCGGCGCACTGGGACTGGTCCAAGATCGACGCAGCATCGTTAGGTGCGACGGCGATCCAGAAGGCGAAGGCCTCGAAGGAGGCAGTGGCCATCGAACCGGGGCGCTACACCGTGGTGCTCGAGCCGACCGCCGTGGGGAACCTCGTGCAGCTCATTGCCGGGGCGCTCAACGCGCGCAACGCCGACGAAGGGCGGTCGTTCTTCACCAAGCCCGGCGGCGGCAACAAGGTCGGGATGAAGGTGGTCGACGAGCGCGTCACGCTCGTCACCGATCCGCTCGATCCCGACATCGGCAGCAATACGTTCGGCGCCGACGGGCTTCCGATTTCGCGCACCGTGTGGCTGGAGAACGGCGTGGTGAAGAACCTCGCCTATGACCGCTTCTGGGCCGACAAGCAGGGCAAGGTTGCCAACACCAGCGGTGGCGGGGGCGGGGGCGGCGGCGGTGGTTTTGGTGGCGGCGCCGGGCTCAAGATGAACGGCGGCGACGGCACACTCGACGACCTCATCGCCGGAACCGAGCGCGGCATCCTGGTCACGCGTTTCTGGTACATCCGACCGGTGGACCCGCGCACCATCCTCTACACCGGGCTCACGCGCGACGGCACGTTCCTGATCGAGAAGGGGAAGATCACCAAGGCGGTGAAGAACTTCCGCTTCAACGAGTCGCCGATCTTCATGCTCAACAACCTCGAGGCGATGTCGCGCCCGATTCGCGTCAGCGCGAGCGAGAGCGGCAACACGGGGCAGGCGATCGTCGTCCCGGCGATCCGCACGCGCGAGTTCTCGTTCACGAGCCTGAGCGACGCGGTGTAAGGCGCGCGCGAGGGCGTGTGTGCTCACCTGCACACACGCCTCGCGATGCGCAGTGCTTGATTCGAAATCCGCTGGACACGTACCTTCGATTGCGCCTGATCGGTCGCGCGTGATCGGACCATCGGGCCGCGCCTTCACGTACAGTCGGAGCCAACCGATGGCCGCAGTTACTCCCTACTCCCAGCCCGACACCGTCGACCATTACGTGAACGGCCGCCGGCACACGGGCGCCAGCACGCGACGGCAGCCGGTCTTCAACCCCGCGCTCGGGACCGTGGCCCGCGACGTCGTCCTCGGCGACGCGGCCGACGTCACCGCGGCGGTCGCTGCGGCTCGCGGCGCGGCTGCCGCCTGGGGCGACACGCCGCCCATCAGGCGCGCGCGCATCCTCACGCAATACCTGGCATTGCTGCAGGCGCACCGCGACACGCTGGCGGCCATGATCACCGCCGAGCATGGCAAGGTCTTCGCCGATGCGCAGGGCGAGGTGACGCGCGGAATCGAGATCGTGGAGTTCGCCCTGGGCATTCCCTCCCTGCTCAAGGGAGCGTTCACCGACCAGGTCTCCACTGGGATCGACAACTGGACGATGCGGCAACCGTTAGGCGTCGTCGCCGGGATCACGCCGTTCAACTTCCCGGTCATGGTGCCGATGTGGATGTACCCGGTGGCGCTGGCCTGCGGGAACACCTTCGTGCTCAAGCCGAGTGAACGCGACCCATCGCCGTCGCTCCTGATGGCACGGCTGCTCACCGAGGCGGGGCTCCCCGACGGGGTGTTCAACGTGGTGCAGGGCGACAAGGTGGTGGTCGACGCGCTGCTGGCGCACGAGGACGTGCGCGCGGTCAGCTTCGTGGGATCAACCCCAATCGCCCAGTACATCTACGAGACGGGCGCACGACTCGGCAAGCGGGTGCAGGCCCTGGGCGGCGCCAAGAACCACATGGTGGTCCTCCCCGACGCCGACGTGACCCAGGTGGTGGATGGCCTGATCGGTGCAGCGTATGGATCGGCGGGGGAGCGATGCATGGCCATCAGCGTCGCGGTGCTGGTGGGCGACGTGGGCGATGTGGTGCTCCCCCTGCTTGCCGAGCGCGTGCGCGCGCTGCGCATCGCCGATGGCATGGATGCGCAGGCGGAAATGGGGCCGATCGTCACGCGCGAGGCGAGACAGCGCATCGAGGGATACATCGCCACGGGCGTGGCCGAGGGGGCTACGCTGGTTGTGGATGGGCGGGGCCACATGGTCGCCGATCGACCGGACGGCTTCTTTACCGGCGGTTCGCTGTTCGATCACGTCACCGCGACGATGCGGATCTACCGGGAGGAGATCTTCGGGCCCGTGCTGTGCTGCGTGCGCGTGCCCGACCTGGCCAGCGCGATCGAACTGGTCAACGGCCACGAGTTTGGCAACGGGGTCGCGTGCTACACGCGCGATGGTGGTGCGGCCCGCGAGTTCGCGCGGCGCATCACGGTCGGGATGGTCGGGATCAACGTGCCCATTCCGGTGCCGATGGCCTGGCACGGCTTCGGCGGGTGGAAGCGATCACTGTTCGGCGACATGCACGCGTACGGCGAGGAAGGGGTGCGGTTCTACACCCGCCAGAAGTCGATCATGCAGCGATGGCCCGAGTCGATCGGGGTCGGGGCGGACTTCCTCATGCCGACGGCCCGATAGCACATGCTCGGCGCCAGCGTCGGCGATCAGCGCGCCGACGATCGCTTCTTAAGGAAGGCCTGAAAGATCGCCCGCGCCTCGTCGGTCGCGAGCAGGCGCTCGAAGTGCGGGAACTCCTCCTCCATGGCCTCGGTCACGGTACGGCCCAGCGGGCGCTTCAGCAGCGCCTTGGTGGTGAGCATCGCGTCGCGCGGCTGCCGCGCCAACCGCTCGGCGAGCGATTGAGCGTGCGCGAGCAGCTCCGACTCGGGGACGATGGCGGTGACGATCCCGGCGTCCCTGGCCTTGATGGCGTCGAACGGTTCGCCGAGCAGCATCAGCTCGGCGGCCAGCCGATGTCCGGCCATTTGTGGCAGGAGCAGGCTCGATCCCGCTTCGGGGCAGAGGCCGAGCTGGACGAAGGGCAATTGCAATCGAGCTCCCTCGGCGACGATCACGAAGTCGCAATGCAGGAGCATGGTGGTGCCGATCCCGATGGCCGGTCCGCCGACCGCAGCAACGATCGGCTTGGGGAAGCGGGAAATGGCGCGCAGGAACTGGTGGGCCGCCGGTGTTTCGCGCGCCGCCGGCGAGAGGAAGTCGGCCAGGTCATTGCCCGCGGTGAACAGGTCGGGCTGGCCGCGCAACAAGACGACGGCGACCTCGTCGTCGGTCGACGCCAGCTCGAACGCCTGCGCGAGGGCGGCATACATCCCTGTCGTGATGGCGTTCTTCTTGTCGCGTCGCGACAGCTCGAGCGCCAGGACGCCGTCGCGCCGAGTGGACAGGATGTTGGGATCGGTCACCGCGGGGTCCTACTTGATGTCATGCGTGCCGACTGCCTTCACGCTCCGCTCGTACATCTGCGGCACGTACCAGTAGTTATCGCCGAACGGGCGCTGCCTGGGCCAGATCTCGTCCAGTGACATCGCGTCGTACAGGGTCCCTGCCTTCATCACCAAGCGGATGTCGGCGGTGTTCCGGATGTTGTCCAGCGGGTTGCTGTTGAGGACCATCAGGTCGGCCAGCTTGCCGACGCTGATGGACCCGATGTCGTCCTCCATGCCGAGGAACATTGCCCCGTGCATGGAGGCGATCTCCAGCGCGGTCATGTTCCCGTTGGCCTTGGCGGCCATCCACACGTCCCAGTGCGAGCCGAGGCCGGGCTGCTGTCCGTGCGACCCCACGGCAGAGTAGCCGCCAGCCGCAATGATGTCGGCGATCTGCTGCGAGACGATGTCCTTCGAGTAGTCGGTCTCGGGGCGCATGATGAAACGCCGGGTGTGCGGGATGAGCTGGCGCCACGGGATCCACTTGCCCTGCCTGGCGTCCTGCCAGACCGGGCTCTCCTGCCAGAAGTACTCCTCGTTCCATCCACCGTAACCACTCACCAGCGGGGTGTGCGAGTAGAAGTACCTCGACCTGGCGATGAAGGTCGTGAAGTCCGCGTAGAGCGGGGACTGCACGGTGAGATGCTCTCCCCCTGTGTGTCCGTCCATGATCATGCCGAGTTTGTAGTTCAGGTCGTCGCTCCCCTCGGCGGTGATGCGCATGCCGACTTCGCGCGCCGCGTCCACCGCCCACTGCCGCTGCTGGCGGGTTGGGAGCAGGTACTGCTTGAGCAGCATTGCCCCCCACGATGCGCGGCGCTTCACGTCCGTGAGCGCGATCGCCCGGCTGGTCACGTCGTTGGTGTGGGGGCCGTCGCCGTCCCGCAGCGGCTCGGCGACGCTGAAGGCACGCGGCCCGACCATCTCGCCTGCCTCGATCAGCTCGGCCGTGGGGAATGCGGCGACCGACGACGTGGCCGGATCACTGGTCGTGGTCACGCCGTAGGCGAGGTAGATCGCCGACTCGAAGTTCCCCTTCGGCATCATCGCCAGGTGCTCGCGATGGTGGTGCGCGTGCATGTCGACCCAGCCCGGGATGATCGTCTTCCCCGAGACGTTCACGACCTTGTCGATGCCGCTGGTGCTGCAGGAACCGACGCAGGTGATCCGTCCCGCCTTGGCGACGACGGTGCCGCCGTTGATCACCCGTTTGTTGTCCAGCGTGACGATGCGCGCACCGGTGAGGGCGATGGAGCCGGATGGAATGGCGCGCGGCGCCGTGAGCGTTACCCGCGTGGTGTCTGTGCGCTTCGTCGATACATCGTAGGCGAACGCCAGGTTGGCACTGGCGAATTCGACGACGTTCGGCGAACGCCAGCGTGGGTAAAGGCCGCCCTCGGTGCTGAGCGGAACGGCGCCAAAGGCGCCGCCGTGCTTGGCGAGCAGCGGCGTCTGGTCACCCGTCCCGCCCGGTGGGAGCGGGGCGAGGTAGACGTTCGATCCGTGAGTGAAGGCGACCCACTGTCCATCGGGCGAGACCGCGGCGTCGTCGGAGTCCTTCACGTTGGCGTGCACCTTTCGGTCGGTGCCGTCCATGCGTACCGAGACCACTGCCACGCCAGAGACGGGACGCTCGCCGCCGCCCGGGGCAGTCCTCATGGCGGCGGCGTAGTAGAGCCGCCCGTCAGCCCCAACCGTGGGACGCATCTCCTGGTCGGAGAAGGTCGACCCGGCGTCGAGGTGGGCCACATCGATTTCGCTGCCTCCCGCGGCGGGGAGACGGATCACGTCGAACCATCCGTTGCGCGAGATAGTCGACGCGCGCGCCGACGCGCCGGCACCACGCACCGCGACGATCTCGCGTGCGTCGGGGGTCCATGAGGGATTCATGTACTCGCCGAACTCACTCGTCAGGCGTTCGGGTGCGCCACCTGCCACGGCCACGCGCCAGAGCGCCCCGCGATTGCTGGCATCGACGGTCGCGAAGGCGATCGATCGCCCGTCAGGCGACCACGCCGGTTGAAACTCGAACGGCTCGAACGACGCCCCTGTGAGGCGACGCGGCGCTCCCGTCGGGAGCGTCTGCAGCCAGATGCGTCCCAACGCCTGGAAGGCGAGCGTGCGGCCATCTGGTGCGGTGGACGCCCAGCGAATGAAGCGCACGTCGAACGGGGCGTCGCTGATGCGATTCTTGACGATTGCCTGCTCCGATATCGTGCGCTGCACGCGGGCGGTGAAGGGAATCGTGGCGACCGCGCCCGAGGCGACGTCGACGCGACGGATCTTGCCGCCCTGGTGAATCACGATTGTCTTGCCATCATGAGCCCAGCGGTACATCGGGTACGAACCGTTGACCGGAATGCTCTCCTCGGAAAGGTCCATCTCCACCGGATCCATGAGGAGCCGCTCGGTGCCGAGCCGCAGGTCGCGGAGCCAGAGCGCGCTGCGCGGTCCGAAGCGCTGTCCTTTGTAGTCCAGCGTCCCGTTGGGCACCTTGCGCATGAAGGCGAGCCAGCGGCCGTCCGGGCTCGGCTCGGCGGCGTAGGCGCCGCCACTTGTGCCGCGATCCTGCTGGTGCGCCTCGCCGGCCGTGATCGCACGCACGGCGCCGCTCTTCATGTCGTAGCGATGGAGTTGGACCGTGCCCTTGAGCACGTCTTCCTGTCCCCAGAAGCCGGTGGGGCGAGCGGTGTTGACGTCGTAATACAGGTAGCGACCATCGGTCGACATCGCGGTGCGGTAGGGCATCTTCCCTACTTCACCCTTTACCAGCGTCACCCCCGATCCGCCGTCGCGGTGGTACATGACGAGCGACCGCGTGCCGAAGCCCGACATCTTCACGACGACGATGTACTGGTTGTCGGCGGTCCATTGCGGGAACTGCATCCCTGCGGTTGGGTCGAGTGCGACGGGGCGCGGATTGGCTCCATCGGCATCCATGACCCAGAGATTGATCTGTCCCTTGCGGTCGGAGATGAAGGCGATCGACTTCGCGTCGGGTGATAGTCGCGGATGGAAGTTGGTGGCGACGCCACTGGACTGCGTGAGCGACTGCGCGGTCCCTCCGGCGGCGGGGACGCGGTAGATGTGGCTCAGCAGGTCGAAGACGATGAAGCTGCCGTCGGACGCGAGATCCACCGACGTCCACGTTCCCTCGCTTACGGTGAAGTCGATCTCGCGCGTCGTGCCGCGGGCCCTGGTCGCGTCCCACGACGTGTCGGGGGCGGCCTGGGCCCCTGCGATGTGGGCCGGAACGCAGACGACAGCCACCATCGGGATGGCAGCGGCGAGCAGGAAGGCGAGGCGCATCATGGGCGAGGCAGGTGCGAGGGCGGGGGGACTCGGCTCGGCCGGCGATCGCCGGCCAGCGGGCTCGTGTCGCCTGTTGTGTATGCAATTGTGGGCGCGGGGGGCGCAGGCGCAATGCCGTGATTGGCCGTGCTGGCCCCGCTCGGCGGCTCCGAGTCGACCGGACGAACCGGGTCGACGGCCGGTGGCGGCGATTTCCAGCGCGCCGACGGCCTCGCGCCGGCGCGCGATTGGCCAGAAGTTGTGGGCCATGCCCGATATCAATCCCCGCGCCGGGGAGCACACCGAGATCCGGGAAGCGGTGCGCGCCGCCTGCGCCCCCTTCGACAGTGCGTATTGGCAGCGCATCGAGCGTGCGTCCGCGTACCCGGACGAGTTCGTGCGCGCCCTCACGGCGGCCGGATGGCTCGCGGCGCTGATCCCCGAGGAATTCGGCGGCGGCGGCCTGTCCCTCACCGAGGCGTCGATCATCCTCGAGGAGATCAACCGCTCCGGCGCCAACTCCGGCGCCTGCCACGCACAGATGTACATCATGGGGACGCTGTTGCGACATGGCTCACCGGCGCAGAAGGCGCGGTACCTCCCGGCGATCGCATCTGGTGCATGTCGCCTGCAGTCGTTCGCGGTCACCGAGCCTGCCACCGGAACCGATACGACGCGTACACGAACGACGGCCGTGCGGCGCGGCGATCGCTACGTGGTGAACGGACAGAAGGTCTGGATCTCCCGCGTGCAGCACTCGGACCTCATGCTCCTGCTCGCGCGCACTACCCCCCTGGAGCAGGTCACGAAGCGTTCGCACGGGCTCTCGGTCTTCCTCGTCGACCTGCCCGACGCCGAGTCG
>Ga0138256_10000766_pt1 | contig 34539 bp, 32 predicted proteins | sample KNB2016incub_MG_FD_105486 | JGI IMG/M metagenome (GOLD analysis project Ga0138256, IMG submission 105486) | Active sludge microbial communities from wastewater in Klosterneuburg, Austria - KNB2014incub_MG | ecosystem: Engineered > WWTP > Activated sludge > Unclassified | place: Austria... | reverse complement strand
TAGTACCATTGATTGTCCTGTTGGAACAGTTCGTGGGTCAACTATTGTTGGTAGCCAGTGTACAAGTTATCAATGTCAAAACTACACAGGCTCGGCTCAGCAAATTGGGGACTGTTGCAACTGGAGAACTTTTCCTCAAGAATGTGGTGAATGGTATTCCTGCCCTACCAAAAATAAACCCAGTAAACTCTGTAGAGATTGCACAGAAGAACCTCCATTCTGCGCGCAGTATAACTACGATCAATATAACTGCGTATCAATCTGCTCAAACACTGCCCCAACCAATATCGTCGTTACGCCTTTATCCCTGACAAGCGCGCAGGCGACTTGGATTCTCGCTTTGAGACGGATATTTTTCTCCCCTTTGGCGCGAAATCAATCCTAAGCAGGCACAGCAGTATCCGGCATCTCCTCCGATTCCAGTTGACACAAAAAATCGGGGGCAAAGTCGGCGCCATCCTGTTCAAATTGAGCGTCAACGCGCTTAATTACAGCGCCTGTTTCGCAGGGACTCCCGCCTTGCGCGGATATTTCGGGGGTGTCGCCGCAATTTTATCTACCAGCACGAGGAAACGATCATCTTCCACCCCCGGCAAGTTAACCTGAATCAATTCTCTTAATTCTCCTCCCAACAATTTCATCGCCTTCTTCGCCGACTCCGCTTCGGCGCGCGCCGTTTCGCCTTTTTGCGCGAGCGCCGTCCCACCCACTTTCACCAGCGGCAACAGATATTCGCTGAGGATGTTTAAGTTCGCCACCGCGCGCGCCACTGCCCAATCATAATTTTCACGGTGGTTTTTGTTCTGTCCTAAATCTTCCGCGCGCGCTTGAATTACATTCACATCATTCAACCCCAGCGCGCCGACGATGTGCTGGCAGAACATCGCTTTCTTGCCCACCGAATCGACAACGGTCAACTTCAAATTCGGGTAAAGGATTTTCAGCGCCAGCCCGGGGAAGCCCGCGCCAGCCCCCACGTCAATGAGAGAAGCGGGCGGGTTTGCTTTCCACGCGAGGACGCACGAGAACGAATCCAAAAAATGTTTCGCGCGGATGGATTCCGAGTCGCGGATGGCGGTCAGGTTGAATTTCTGATTCCACGCCAGCAATTCTTTTTCGTACGTCATCAACGACATCACTTGTCTCCCTGTGATATGTACGTTGAACAATTCCCGCGCCTCGCGGACGAGTTTTTCCATGAACGGATTATATAACAAAAGACCTGACAGATTTCGCGGAGCGAATCTGTCAGGTCTTGTTTTAAGTTTGTCACCCTCCCGAAGGACATCGGGACGATGTAAGCGTTAGCGAAGGGTCTCTACGACTGGATGAGAGATTCTTCGCCGCAAAGAGCAAGAGCGCGGCTCAGCATGACATATCGCAATCTACTTCTTCGCTTCCTCTTTCACTTCCACAGCCGCTTTCGATTTGCCGAATTTGCGATACAACCTGCTCCCGCCGAGGAACAAAAGAGAAAGCGGGATGGCAACCAGAATAAGCGAGGGAAGCGTGAACAGCGCGAAGGTGATGATGAACTTGACGAAGCCTTGCGTGAAGTAGATCAATTTCTGGATCGCTTCGTTGGCTGTGCCTTCCAGTTTCCAACCGCCGATCTCCACAGGTTGGACGGTTTCCTCGGCGATCAAGCGCGCGCTGACGGCGGAAAGCGCAACCGACTCGTCGTAGTATTTGATCTGTCCTTTCAACACTTCGATCTCGCTTTGGATGATCTGCAATTGGGTATAGACCGCAAGCACATCCTCGGTCTCATCGGCGGCGTCGAGGATCTCCAGCAGTTTTTTCTCGGCGGCTTGCTTGGCTTTGAGTTGCGATTGCAAGTCCACATAGACGCTGGTTATGTCATCGCTAGCGCGATTCTCGTAATTCACTTTCACCGCGCCATCTTTGATCGCCTTGAGCGCCTCATCCAGTTTTTCTTGCGGGACGCGGATGGTGATGGTGGCTTCCGGCGCTTCCGCGCTGTTGGCTCCGTAATAGGTTGTGTACAAATTGGACGAGACGACGAATCCGCCCATTGCTTTCGCCATGTCCGCGATCTCGCTCATGCGCGTCTTTGGGTCAGCGACGACGATGGCAAGGTCTGCATTTTGGATGACCATGCGCTCTTGCAGCGCCTGCGCCTTGGAAGGATCCATTCCTTCCATTTGCGCGCTAATCTGGTCGCTTACTGGGATCGGAGCGGAAGCAAACAATTCTTGCGGGGCTCCAAACTCAGGCGCCCCGCCGCCGTAACCGGGCAATTCGGTTGAAACATAACTGAACGTCTGTCCAACTCGCAAGCCGAACAAATTCATCAGCAACGATCCAACGAGGACAAAAGCAACCACCACCGATAGAATGATCAAAACTGGGCGTTTCATGTTTTCTTCTCCTTGATAAGGCAAAGTGATTTCACTCTACCGACGAAGCATCTCTTAAAATGTTCCACCGCCCTCAAACAATCTCCAATCTCCAGTCTCTAATCTCCCCTCGTAATCCTCTAATTCTCCAATTATCAATTACCCCACCACCACCCCTACCACCCCTCCATCAACCTCATCGCGTGCTTCTCCGGCAACTTCGCCTCGCGGATGCGCTTCTGCACTGCGCGGATATCATACGTCACGCGGCGCGGCTCCCATTTTTTCTCTTCGGTATCGTAAATGGCATAGGCGGCGCGCGGATCGCGGTCACGCGGCTGACCCACCGAGCCGGGGTTCATGATCAAGCGCGGCTTCAATATCATCGCCTCATTCACCTTCAGCGATTCAAGAGTCACGCGCTCGTTTTCCGGGTGCAAGCGGAACATGCACTGCAAATGCGAATGACCCACCATACACCATGGCGTGGTGAAATGCGCAAAATTGAGACGCGCCGAAAGCGCGTTCAAAATGTACTCCCAGATCGAATCGCGCGGGCTTCCATGCACGAGGCTGGCATCCCCTTTCACCGTCAGGCTCGATGGCAAGGAAAGCAGGAAGTCCATGTTTTCCTTCGTCAGCGCTTTTTCGTGATACTCAAGCGCGCGCCGCGCGTCCCCGTTGAACGATTCAAAGGGAATCTTGCCGATCGCCGCCACGTCGTGGTTGCCGAGCAGGCAGGTGAGGTTGGGCAAACCCCGCACCCTCTCCACCACCTCGTTCGGGTCGGGACCGTAGCCCACCAGGTCGCCGAGGCACCACGTTTCATCCACAGCGCCGGCGTCTGCCAGCACCGTTTCAAGGGCGGTAAAGTTCGCGTGAATATCCGAGATCACCAAGACGCGCATATCACCCCAGCAATCCCGCGACGCGCTCGATCAAAATTTCAGCCGCATCTATTTTACTCATCAACGATAACGATTCCTCACGCCCGTCTGCGAACAATAAAGTTATACGATTGGTCTCCACGGCAAACCCGGCATCCCCTGCCGAAATATCGTTTGCCGCGATCACATCCAGGTTTTTGGATTCTAACTTATTTGCCGCGTTTTCCAATAGATTTCTGGATTCTGCCGCAAACCCGACGACCACCTTCGGGCGCGTCTTTCCGCCATTGTGGCTTGATACGGCTTTCAGGATGTCATCCGTCGCTTCGAGTTCGATCTGCGGCGCGCCGCCTTCCTTCTTGATCTTATCCTTCGCCAAATGTTTCGGGCGGAAGTCTGCCACCGCCGCCGCCATGATGAGCGCGTCGCTCCCGGCGGACTCCTGCAAAACGGCATCGAGCATTTGTCGCGCCGTCTGCGCCTGCATGACGCGCGCGCCAACGGGAGGTTTCAACGCGGTAGGCGCGGTGATCAAGGTGACTTGGGCGCCGGCATCCAAGGCGGCTTGGGCAATGGCGTAGCCCTGCTTGCCGGAGGAATGATTCGTTAGCACGCGCGCCGGGTCGAGCGGTTCTTGAGTGCCGCCGGCGGTGACGATCACTTTCCGATTGGCGAGCCAGCCGTCCCGTCCTAAGATGAGGCGGATGTTCCCAATGAGTTCGGGCGTTTCAGGCAGTCGCCCTGTGCCGGCGAGCCCCGAGGCGAGGCGCCCATCCGCTGGCTCGATGATGTGAGCGCCGCGTTTGCGCAGGGTATCCAAATTTTCTTGTGTGGCGGGGTGGTCATACATGCCGCCGTCCATGGCGGGCGCGAGGAGGAGCGGGCAGGTTGCGGCGAGGGCGGTCACTGTCAACAAGGTGTCTGCCTGACCGTATGCAAGTTTGGCGATGGTGTTCGCGGTGCAGGGAGCGATCATGAGTAGGTTAGCCGTATGCCCCAAGCCAACATGCAGGACATGCGCTTCATTGCCCCACAGGTCAGAGTCAGTATGGGCGCGCCGCCCGGTGACCGATTGGAAGGTGAGCGGTGTGACAAACTTTTGCGCGGCTTCGGTGAGGATCACATCCACCAATGCGCCGGCTTGCGTGAGTTTGGAGGCGAGGTCGGCGGCTTTGTAGGCGGCAATGGAGCCGGTCACGCCGAGGAGAATGCGTTTGTTGGAAAAGACAGCCATAATCAAGATTATACATCCATGAAAAAAGCGACGCGGGGATGTGCATCGCTATTATCACGAATTATTCGCGGACTGGGACAAGCCCGCAATGGGTCATGGGTACGGCTTTCGTTGTTGGGTTTCGGATTCATTAGACTTTATTGGTAATAAGCGAAGAACATTTTTTGGACGCTGAAAAACGCTGATTTTCGCTGATTCAAAAAAGAAAAATCTGTGTTTCACCTGCCCTGGCGGGAAGCGCAAGGGTCTGCGCGAATCAGCGTCCCGTTTTATTTCGGATAGAGTAAGTTATTTACTGAACACGCCGATCAGTTCGCCTTGCGCAAGGATGTGACCTTCCATGGCTTTGAGCAGTTCGCCCTTGTTTGCGCCCGGCAACAAGCCGAGCAGTTCGTCGAGCGCATAGAGTCTGAAGAAGTACCGATGCGCGCCGCTCGGCGGGCATGGACCTCCGTAGCCGATATCGCCCCACGAATTTTTACCGGTAAACGGGCTGCCCTGTCCTTCCGGCACATTCTTGCCGGTGACCGCCAGGTCTTCGGGCAAACCGCGCGCCTCGGCGGGAATATTGTACAACACCCAATGCGCCCAACCGCCGGGCGCATCGGGATCGTCCATAAGGAGGGCGAACGATTGCGTTCCTGTGGGCGGCTCGCCCCACGCGAGCGCGGGGGAAACGTCTCTGCCGTTGCATGAATATTTCACCGGGATCGAGCCGCCATTGGCAAACGCCTCGCTGGTGAGTGTGAGTTGGTTCGGCACAACAGCCTCCATTGACTCCGCCGGGGATGAACAAGCGGTAACCAAAATGATGACAGTGAAAACAAGCGAGCAGATTCGCATGATGGCAAGTATATCTCCTGCATTGTCTGTTGGTAAGAAACGTCTCCCCCGTTACGCTGACCCTGCCGCTTACAACTTTTTTATGAAGTGAACCAGCCGCCCCGTCTCATAGTAGCCGGTTTTGACATGCGCCTGAATACTGACTTCGTTCTCGAGCCAGGTATCAGACCCCATCTCGGCGCATCCATTTTCGCGCGCCCATCCCTCGGCAACACGGATCATCTCGCGCCCCAGTTTTTGACCGCGAACATTTTCATCCACGAACCACGCTTCGATGTAGCCGACCGGGCTGGATTCGCACCCCTCTGCCACATCGCGCAGGCGGGTTTCAATGAAGGCGACCAGGCTTCCCTCGGCGCGGGATGCGACGAAGACTGCCTGCCTCCTGCTCTCCAAAATTTCGTCCAGGTCCCAATCTAAATATTCGATGGGGGCTTCGGGCCACAGCAATTGCCGCATTCTCAGCCATTCGGGTTTGTCGGCCGCGGTTGCGCGGCGGATCTCATACGTCACGGTCTCACCATAGGATCAAGTAGAATCGTTGCGAGCCAGATTATAGTCAATATCCAAAGACTGGCAATGATTCTCGTCTTACAAGCCCAGCCCCGCGAAAGGATTTCTCCTGACCGGAAGTCATCCCCGGGCAGGTTGATTTTTTTGTCTTTGATGAACGCGCCCAGTTGAATCGATACGACGCCCGGCGCCTCCATGTGAGACTGGAAAAGTTCGAATGCTGGTTTATGCTTTTTGCGATCACCTCCCCACCAGCGGACCATTCAAGTTAATGAGCGACTGCAATTCGCTGTATGGCACAACAACGGTTTGCGGTCCCGCCGCGTACGGCGCGACTTGATACTCGTCAAAGGTAATCAAGATGCCGTCGCGCGTGATGTTCCAATTGCGATAGTTCTCTTCCACCGGCGCCGCGCCCTGCTCGAACCCGCCATAAAACCCGATGTCACGCCGGCTGAGTTCGGCAATGCAAAAACTCGAAATGGTTTTCAGGTACGCGGTGTCGGCGGCGAACAGGTCATCCAGCGAAAGCGTCTTCCCTTGTTCGAGATCGTAGTTGAGCGTCAGACTGTAATGAAAGGGATGCGCCGCCCCATCGGCGTAGCCGGAAAAGGTGAACTTCAACGCCCATATTCCGTTGTTTTGGTACACGAGCGCGTATTGGGCATCAAAGGAACTGCCCGACGTGATGGGCGTGGAGGTCATGTGGGCAAGCACGTTCTCGCGGAAATATTGAATTTCCTCCTGCATCATCTTTTCCGCTTTGTTGTTGAAGTCTGCGACGCGATCATCTTCACTGCCAGCCAGCCGGGGAAGCTGACCTGTGATGATGTACTTCGGCGACGCTCCCTCCTCCCGCATCGAGACCGCAGTGAGGCTGACTCGGCTACTCAACGGAGTCGCGTCTTGTGTGGGCTTGGCTTTGGCTGTGGCGGTGGGCGCGGGCGTAACAGGGATGCACGAGCCCAGAATTACAATGGCAAGGCCAAAAACCATACCGGTGATCCTCGAAAAAGTGTCCATCGCATCCTCCTTTTTCACTTTTTAACGATGCCCGCCATCTGTGAGTTCCAGCCAGAATTTATCGCGTTCGTTTTTATGGTTCGCTGACCTCCACGCGTTCGAATCCCACAACCACCGGGAAATTTTCATACGAAGCGACTGTGACCCCAACCTTGCCTGTGCCAAGTTCGAAGCGCGACACATCCATGCGGCGGAGAACGGTCTCGTTGACAAGCAGGGTGAGCGTATCGCCGGAACACTCCAACCCAATCGTTTGACTTGCGCCGCTGGGTTGCGCATTTTTGATCGCGCCATCGGCAATGGGGGCATATTCGGCGACTCCCAAAGCGAGCCATTTTCCATAGAGGATGTTATACAGCCCATCGGTGGAGAGGTTGAATTCAAGCCAGCCATCTGTCTCGCTGTAGCGACAGACCAAGCCCGCCGAGGCCGGTGTGCCAGCCCGGTTTTGATACTGCGCTTCGATGCGCGCATCGGCGTAGTCTTCCGGTCCGTACAGGGCGTACAGCCAGGTGAAAGGCGAATCAATCTGAAGGAGGAGAGAGCCGTTCGCCACATTGACCGCCGGAACGGAATTGTTGCCAGCCTGTAAGATCACCCAGCCGGCGATGGAATCGTTAAAATCCTGAACGAAGTATCGCGGGAGCGCGGTAGGCGAAGGCTCGAAGGTCGGCGTAGCGGCAGGTTCGGGGGTTGGCGAGGCAGGCAGAAGGGTGGGAAGATGCGTTGAGGTTGGGAAGAGAGAAGTTTCGGGCGCGGGAGTCGCAGTGGCGCTTTTGCAGGCGGTGATGAGGAGCAGGCATCCAAGAAAAAGTTTTTTCATCGGCATCTTATAACACAGAGTTTGGCCTGCGATTCAACTGCTTAAACGATCATCCAGCAGTTGAACTGCTGGATGATCGTTGTGGAGATGCCGGGAATTGAACCCGGGTCCGAAAGACTCGACCCTCGGAAATCTACGAGCGTAGCCTGCCGAAAAGTTTCATCACAGAGATCTCGGCGGGCAGGTAACCCTGTGACCATCTGCTGGTCTTTCGCGCATTTAGCAGAGTCATACGCGGCACTCACACCATTGTTTCGCCCGGTCCGTCACCGGGTGGAGGACGGCTCCGGCGGACGTGGCATCCTAAGACGCCAACTGTTATGGTCTCATCGCATTAAGCGGCGAGGGGCATAGCAGCGTAGGAAGTGCGATTGGCACTTGATTGTTTGCGCTGAGTTTACGAGTTCGGCGCCGCTCGGCTCGCATTCCGGAACCAGCCTCTCCCGTCGAAGCCTGTCATCCCCGCAAGTAGGAAGTGATCCCGTTTTGCAAAATCATTATAGCATACTTGCAAGGATGACAACTGGCTTGCCCTTGCGCCTTCTTTATGCTAGACTGTTGCAATACTTTTGTAAGGGATGCCGCGCATGAGCGAAAAAATTCTTATCATCGATGACGATCTTGATACCCTGCGCCTCGTGGGGCTGATGCTTCAACGCCAGGGATATCAAATCAGCGCGGCAACCAACGGTCAACAGGGTTTGGATAAAGCGTTCGACGAAGACCCCGACTTAATCTTGCTGGACATTATGATGCCGGATATGGACGGCTACGAAGTCACCCGCCGCTTGCGGGCGAATCCATCCACCACCGAAACGCCCATCTTGATGTTCACCGCCAAAACTCAATTAGACGATAAAGTGATCGGCTTTGAAGTGGGGGCGAACGACTACCTGACCAAACCCACGCATCCATCCGAATTGCAAGCGCGCGTCAAAGCATTGCTGGCGCGCGCCAATGATAAGAAAGGTGAAAGCGTATCCGCCGTCCCGGTCAGCGCCGGGCAGGAAGGATACGTTGTCGGCGTGATCGGCGCGCGCGGCGGGTTAGGCGCAACCACCGTAGCTTTGAACGTTGCCGCCGGCTTGCACACCCGCGCCAAAGGGCATGTCATCCTTGCGGAGATGCTCCCCGGGCATGGCGCATTATCGCTGGAACTGGGACTGAAAGCGTCCACCGGGCTGGTGGATATGTTAAGCGCCACAAAATTATCGGATATTACCTCGGATAGCGTTCGTTCCTCCCTCACGCGTCACGCGTCCGGCTTGAACATCCTGCTTGCCTCCGACCGCCCGCGTGATATGCACTTGATCGGTCAGAACGCCAACTACGGCGCGTTCATCTCGAAGCTCGTATCGCTCGGACGGTATATTGTCCTTGATCTCGGCGCGGGACTGCAACCGTTTACGCAGGTGGTGCTTCCTCGTTGTAATGAGATCTTCGTAGTGCTCGAGGGCAACCCAAACACGATCATCAACACCAAGGCGCTCATCGAGGATTTGAATTCGTTCGGCGTCAATTTGAAAAATATTCACCCGGTGCTCAACAACCGCGTACGGTCAGATACGCAGTTGCCCTCCAGCCAGGTGCAATCCAAGTTGGGATATGAGATCCTCACCACCCTTACCCCCGCGCCGGAACTTTTCACGCAAGCCACCCGCACGCAGACCCCCGCCGTGATCTGCCAGCCAGACAGCCTCACCACTCGCCAGATCGTCAAACTCGTTGACTACATCGCCGAGCAAGAGGCGCTGCCTCGATGAGTCTTCCCTCCGCCACTGCAACAGCGCTTGACGCTTTGCGTGCGGCAGAGTTATTCCGCAAAGCCGGGCGCGTTGTTGTCCTAACAGGAGCCGGCATCTCCACCCCCTCGGGGATTCCAGACTTTCGCTCAGAGGGGACCGGCTTATGGTCTCACAATGAGCCTCTCGAAGCCGCGTCGCTCACCACGTTCCGCACATCTCCCGAAAAATTCTTCCAATGGTTCCGCCCGCTTGCCGGGCAAATTTTTTACGCGCAACCCAACGCCGCGCACCTCGCGCTTGCCGATCTTGAGAAGCACGGCGCCGCCGTCACCATCGCAACCCAAAACATAGACGGGCTTCATCAAAAGGCAGGCTCTAAAAAAGTTCTCGAATTGCATGGCACGATCCGCACGCTCTCCTGCGCGCAATGCTTCAAAAAATACGAGTCGCCGTTGTTCTTGCAACCGTATATCGAGAATGGAACCATCCCCACCTGCCCAAGCTGCAACGGAATCCTCAAGCCCGATGTGATATTGTTCGGGGAACAGCTGCCACATGCGGCGTGGGATGAAGCGCAACGCGAAGCGCGTCAAGCCGACTTGATGCTGGTCGCCGGTTCCTCGCTCGAAGTCCTGCCTGTGGCGGGGCTTCCCATGCAAGTGCTTGATCGCGGCGCGCACCTTATCATCATCAACAACACACCTACCTATATCAACGTCCGCGCAGATTTGGTTTTCACAGACAACGTGGAAACCATCCTGCCGGAAATCATCAAAAGGGCGATCCATGGCTGAAATCAAAACCCAAACCCTCGGAAGTTACCTGCGCCTGATCGAAATCTCGCGCGACCTTGCCTCCACCCTCGACCTCGACATCCTGTTGGACGACATCGTGCGCGCTTCGGCAGATATCACGCACGCCGAAGCCGCCTCGATCTTGCTATACGACGATACAGCGCGGCAACTGTATTTTCAAGTCGCCACGAATATAGACGATGCCACGATGCGCGGGCTTGTCGTCCCGCTCGATAAAAGCATCGCCGGCTGGATCGTGCTGAACCGAAAATCGTTGCGGATCGACGATGCCGAAAAGGACGAGCGCATCTTCAGCGAAGTGGATCAGACCATCGGGTACTCCACCAAATCCCTGCTCGGCATCCCGCTCGTCACCAAGAATAAAGTAGTGGGGGTGCTTGAAGTAGTAAACAAAAAGCGCGGCAAGTTCACCGACGCGGACGAATCGATGCTCAGCGTGTTGGGAGCGCAGGCGGCGGTTGCTATCGAGAACGCGCGTTTGTTCCAACAATCGGACTTAATTCAAGAGTTCGTGCACGAACTCCGCACGCCTCTGGCTTCGCTCAGCACAGCCACCTACCTCCTGCTCCGCCCTGAAATGTCGCGCGAACAACGCGACCAGATCGTCAACAACATCCACAACGAGACATTGCGACTCAATTCGCTTGCGTCGTCCTTCCTCGACCTGGCGCGGCTGGAATCGGGGCGCGTGCAATTCCGCAAGACGCGTTTCAGCGCGGCAGACCTGCTCTACGAAGCGCGCGATGTGATGATGAGCAAGGCGCAGGAAACGAACATTCAGATCCGCGTGGACGTTCCCAACGATATGCCGCTCATGGAAGCCGACCGCGACAAGATCAAACAAGTACTGCTCAACCTGACGAGCAACGCCATCAAATACAACCGACCAAACGGCTCGATTCTGATCGCGGGGAATTACACCGACAACGACCTCGCCATCCTTGTGCAGGATAGCGGCCTGGGGATCCCGGAAGAATCCATCCCGCATTTATTCGAAAAGTTTTACCGCGTGCGCGACCACGAAGGCAAAGCGACCGGCACCGGGCTTGGGCTTTCGATCTGCAAGCAGATCATCCAGGGGCACAATGGGCGTATCGAAGTTAAAAGCCAGGTAGGCATCGGCACTTCGATCACGTTTTATATCCCGCGCGTCCAACGCACGATACCAAGAGAATAAAAAAAATGGCGACCGGGGGGTCGCCATTTTTTTATAGATTCACCACCACTTTGAGCGCGCCGGGTTGCGCCGCGCGCTCGAATGCTTTTATCACCTCTGCCAGCGGATATTCCGCATCGATCAACACCGTGGGGTCCACCCGGCGTTCTTCCATCAGTCGCAACGCCGGCTCAAATGGACCGCATCGCGAGCCGATGATGTTGATCTCGTCCACCACGATGGAGGAAAAATCGACGCTCATCTCGCCTTTGTAGGTGGACTTCAACACCAGCGTCCCTCGCGGACGAATTGCCCGCCTCGCCAGCGCAAACCCGCTAGGCGAGCCGGTCGCTTCCACCACCACATCCCAGCGCCATTTCTGCACATCCGCTTCGTTAATGAGGCGGATGCCGCGCGCGGTCAACAGATCCTGCTGACGTGGATGACGGGCGACCACGCGCAGGTCGCAACCGGTCAACGCCAATGTCTGGGCGATGAGTTGCCCCAGCCGCCCCGCGCCGACGAGAAGAACTCGGTTGCCCGGTTTGATGCTGATCTGCTCTTGAATCTCAAGCGCAGCGGCGAGAGGTTCGGTGAACACAGCCATCCCGTCCGGCACCGAAGCGGGGACGCGGTGTAAATTCGCAATTGGCAATTGAGTAAATTCAGCAAACACTCCATCGCGGTTGACGATTCCCAGCACAGTTCGATGCTCGCAATGTGTGGGACGCTCGTTCAGGCATTGCTCGCATCCGCCGCACACCGCGTTGATCTCGCCCACCACGCGTTGACCGATCCACGAAGCGTCGTCTGCCTTGACCACTTCACCCACGAACTCATGACCCAAAATACCAGTATAAGGGTAATATCCCTTCACCAATTCAAGGTCGGTACTGCAAATGCCGGCCTTGCGGATTTTCACCAACGCCTCTTTCGGCTTTTGCGGTTGGGGCACATCGCGCACGTCGATCTTGTTATTTTCGAGCCACAGCGTCTTCATCTATTCCTCCGTCGCCATCCAGCGATTCCGCCCGCCGTTCTTTGCCGCGTACATGGCGGTATCGGCGCGATGCAGGAACTGCTCCCAGTCCTCCTGCCCGTTCTTGAATTGCGCCACGCCGATGCTCACGGTCATTAAGATGGTTTTTTGTTTAGTCGCTTCCACTTGCAGGTTGTGAATGTGATTACAAAGCCGAGCGGCCTGTTCTTTTGCGGCATTCAATTCGCTGTTGGGAAGCACGATCAAAAATTCTTCGCCGCCGTAGCGACCAATGGTATCCGGGTGGCGGATCTGCTCGCGCAGTCGCGCCGCGATCGTGCGCAGGGCTTCGTCGCCCGCGGCATGGCCATACGTGTCGTTGACTTGTTTGAAATGGTCAATATCCACCATCGAGATGGACAACGGCGTATTATAACGCGCGGCGCGGATAACCTCCTCTTGCAAATCCACAATGATCTTGCGGCGGTTCGGCAGGAAGGTAAGCACATCGGTGTTGCTGATCTCGTGCGATTGCGCCAGCACCGCCTTGAGTTCGATCTCTTTGATCTCCAGGGTGCGTCGAATCCGCCTGACTTCCTCTTCCAGCGACTTGAAGTCTTCGACCAGGTGGTTATATTTTTCGTTGAGGGTATCGTTATCTGGCACCGCGCCTCCCAAATTGACGTTCGAGCAAATCTACAGAAAGATGAATCATCGTCGGCCTGCCATGCGGACACGTGCGCGGCGAATCGCAGGCTTCGAGGTCGGTGAGCAGCGCGCGCTGTTCGTCTGCGGAGAGCGACATGCCCGCTCGTACCGCCATACGTTTGCATACGCGGGCGGCGAGTTTTTTCTCCACTTCGTCTTTCAGCGGCGCCTCGTCCTCCTCGAAATCCTCCACCAGCGCCCGCAATGCCGAGGAGGGATCGCTCCCCGCGAACAAGGCTGGCATCGCTCGCACTTGGAACGTGTTCGGACCAAACTCTTCCACGTCGAAGCCAAAGTGATTCAAAACAGGTAATTGAGTAATTAGTAATTGGGTGGTTTGAGGAGGAAGAGTCACAACCGCAGGCGTCAGCAGGGATTGAGATGGAATCTTTTTCAATTCGTGTTGCGCCATGAGTTTTTCGAACAACACGCGCTCGTGCGCGGCGTGCTGGTCAATGAGATAAAGTCCGTCGGGGCCCTCCGCCGCCAAATACGTCGCGCCGATCTGACCGATGAGTCTCAACAAGGGAATACGTTCGAATGTGGTTTGTTCGTTGCTGCTGCCTACTGCGCTCTGCGCGCTGCGTACTGATAATTGATCTCTATTCTCTAGTCTCTGTTCTCTAGTCTCTGGTGTTTCATCATGCCCAATCGCCCAATCCAACCCCACCGAATTTGATTGCGAAGGCACAGTCCGCGTCGTCCCCCACAAACTCGGCGCAACGTTCGGGACGGGTGAATACGCCAGCAGAGCCTTCCGCGCGGATCGTTGCACAAAACTGAAAATCTTGTCTTGATTCCTGAATCGCGCCTCCGCTTTGGCGGGATGCACGTTCACGTCCACCTCGCGCGGGTCAATCTCAAGAAACAACGCGGTGAGCGGATACCGTCCCACCATCAACAGCGTGTGATACGCCTGCAACAACGCGGTGTTCAGGGAAACAGATTGCACCCAACGTCCATTAATGAAGAAAGTAATTTCCTTGCGATTGGAACGCGTAAGAGAAGTTGGGCTGATAAAGCCTGATAATTTGTATCCTTCTTCTTCCGCCATGACCTCAAGCATCTGCTTCGCCACATCCACACCATAGAGCGCGGCAAGGATGGCGCGTCGGTCACCATCGCCCGATGTTTGCAAAACCACGTTCTTTCCATCGGTGAGTTTGAATCGTTTCCCGGGGTATGCCAGCGCATAGCGCGTGACGAGCGCGTCAATCGCGCGACGTTCGGTCACGTCCGCTTTGAGAAATTTCAACCGCGCAGGGACGTTGTAAAACAAATCCTCCACGCGGACAACTGTTCCAACAGGACTGCCGACTTGAGTCGGCTTCTTTGCTTTCCCGCCTTCAACGATTAACCGCGCCCCTTCTTTTTCGCCCTCCACCCGCGAAGTGATCGTCATGCGCGAAACGGAGCCGATGGAAGCCAGCGCTTCGCCGCGGAATCCCAGCGTCACGATGGAAAAAAGATCGTCGGAGCGAACCAGCTTGGAGGTCGCGTGACGCGAGGCGGCTAACTCCAATTCGGCGGAGGGAATCCCCAGCCCGTCATCCGCAATTTCGATTAATTGTTTCCCCGCCTCTTCCACCGAAATTGAAATTGTTCTCGCGCCCGCGTCTAGTGAGTTTTCGAGCGCTTCTTTTACCACCGACGCGGGGCGCTCGATCACCTCGCCCGCGGCGATTTGCGAGGCAACTTCCGGCGAAAGCAGGCGGATGGGCATGGCGCGATTATACCCGCCCTTGCCTGCCCAATTTTCCCGCGCAGAAAAACGGGCGAGTATTTTATAATCGCCTGATGCGATTCTCCACCCTCTTCTTCGACCTCGACGATACGCTCTACCCGAACTCCAACGGTTTATGGCAAGCCATCCGCGGGCGCATCCAACAATATATGATCGAGCGCCTCGGCGTCCCTGAAAAAGACGCGCCCGCCTTGCGCGAGCAGTATTTCAAAATGTACGGCACCACGTTGCGAGGTTTGCAGGCGCGGCACACGATCGATACTGAGGATTTCCTCGCCTTCGTACACGACCTGCCCCTCGGCGATTTCATCACCCCCAACCCGATTCAACGGGACGTGATCGCTTCGCTTCCCAGCCGTAAACTGGTCTTCACCAACGCCGACGCCAACCACGCCCGACGCGTTCTCGCCGCGCTCAACCTCAGCGACCTCTTCACCGGCATTGTGGATATCAACGCGGTCGCTCCCTATTGCAAGCCCATGCCCGAGTCGTTCGCCATCGCGCAGGAACTCGCCGATGAACCCGACCCAGGCAAATGCGTAATGATTGACGACCTGCCGCGCACCACCCGCGCCGCGCTGGAAGTTGGCATGGCGAGCATTTTATACGGCACAGAAGAACCCGCCTCCGAAGCGAGCGGCGTGTTCGTGAACTGGAAGGATTTGCCGATTCTGTTGGGGTAGGGTTTTACGCCGCGCTTCGTATTGCGTATTCCGCATGAGTACTTTCCTTCAACATCCTTTATTCGACAAGGTCAAGAATCTTTTTGGACGCTGAAAAACGCTGATTCAAAAATAAAATATCCGCGTTTCCACACCCCATTTTCTATCGGTCAGCCGCGCGGCTCAAACAGATTTGTTACAATCGTTTCAGCAAACGTTAATCCCCGCATAGTATCTTTCAGGGCAATTACCAACGGAGGTATTCGTGAATAAATCCATCAAACTCATTCTCGGCTTGATCGTCGGGGTCATTCTTCTGGCGGCAACTTTTTCGGCGGGGATTCTCGTCGGGCATTTCATGCCAGCCGGCGCTCAAGTACCGATCGTCAACGACTTTTTACCGGTTCAGCCCTCCGCCGCGCCGGAGCAACTCGCTTCCACGCCCGAAGATATGCAGACCCTGTTCGCCCCATTCTGGGAGGCGTGGAATATCGTCCACAGCGAATTTGTGGACCAACCGCTGGACGATGTGACGCTGATGCGCGGCGCGATCCGCGGCATGATGGAGGCGGTCGGCGACAAACAAACCTTTTACATGGACCCCGTAGTCTATGAAGCCGAAACCTCGACGCTTTCCGGTGAATATGAAGGCATCGGCGCGTTTGTGGATACGACCGGAGATTACCTCTCCATTATCAGCCCCATCGAAGGCTCGCCCGCCGAAGCGGCAGGGTTGAAACCCGGAGACCTGATCGTCGCCATCGACGGCGTGGATATGACCGGCACGCCGCCCGAAGAAGCGCGTCAGAAGGTCATCGGTCCCGCAGGCACAACCGTCACCTTGACTGTGGCGCGCGAAGGTCAGGAAGAACCGCTTGACTTCATCATCACGCGCGCGAAGATCACCATCCCAAGCGTGACCGGCAAAATGCTCGAAAACGACATCGCCTACATTGACATTAACCAGTTCGGCGATAAAACGACCAGCGAACTCAACACGACGCTGGAAGAACTCCTCCCCCAAAACCCGAAGGGAATCATCATCGACCTGCGCAACAACGGCGGCGGGTATTTGCAAACGTCCATCGAAGTGGCGTCTGAATTCATCGACAAAGGCGTGATCCTCTACGAACAATATGGCGACGGGAGCCGCGACACGTATAACGCCCTGGGCGGCGGTCGCGCCATCGATCTTCCCATCGTTGTGCTGGTAAATGAAGGCTCGGCTTCCGCCTCTGAAATTCTTGCGGGCGCCTTGCAGGATTACGGACGCGCGCAACTCGTCGGCATGGTCACCTACGGCAAAGGCTCGGTGCAACAATGGATTCCGCTCTCCGACGAAAACGGCGCGGCGCGCGTGACCATTGCCCGCTGGCTCACCCCAAACGAACGCCTTATCGACGGCGTCGGCTTGACTCCCGATTTCACCGTTGAGCTCACTGAGGAGGATATCACCGCCGAACGCGACCCGCAACTCGATAAAGCCGTAGAGGTGTTAATAGGATTGATCGCGGGAAAGTAAACGATACCAAACCTCGCAGGTTTTAAAAACCTGCGAGGTTTACAAGGAGAACACCATGTTTTTCGACCCAACCTATTTAATCTGCGTAGCGCTCCCATCGATGCTCTTGATGGGCATTGCCTCATGGTATGTAAAACACGCCTATAACAAATGGAGCCAGGTCCGCGCAAGCAGTGGGCTCACCGGCGCCGAAGCCGCAAAACAACTCATCTCGCGCTCTGCTTTTGTTGGCGAAGCCGGCGTTCCCGACCTGCGAAACGTGCGCGTGCTGGGCATAGGCGGCAACCTCACCGACAACTATAACCCGCAGGATAAGACCCTCTATCTTTCGCCGAGTGTGGCGAACAGCCCGTCGGTTGCGGCGGTGGCGGTTGCCGCGCATGAGCTTGGTCACGCCATGCAAGACGCGGAAGGATATCTCCCCATGAAATTCCGCTCCGCGCTCGTTCCAATGGTCAACATCGGCTCGAACCTCGGCTGGATTCTCATCCTCGCCGGGCTGATCTTCCGCGTCACCGAACTCGCCTGGGTCGGCGTGTTCTTCTTCGCGGGAGGCGCTCTCTTCGCGCTTGCCACCCTCCCTGTGGAGCTCAACGCCTCGGCGCGCGCAAAACGACTGGTGGCTGAAGCGGGCATCATCCGCACGGAGGAAGAACAGCGCGGCGTAAATCAAGTGTTAAACGCCGCCGCGCTCACCTACGTTGCGGGCCTGCTCACCGCCGTGATGCAACTGCTGTATTACGTGTTTCTTGTGTTCGGCATGGGCAGGCGAGACGATTAAGAACTGACGTTCCGCGCCGTCCCAAAGGGCGCATCTGCTCAACAACATATTTCAAGGAAACCTTCGGGACGTTTCGCATAAAACAGAAACATCGGAAACCATCTCCGGTGTTTTTGTTTTGCTTGTGTATAATCTTTCATCATGCGGAAGTTCATCATCATCCTGCTCGCTTTTCTAGGCGCGGGATTCGTCTACCTCAGTTTCGGCGAAATCGAAAGCATCCTCCAAACCATCCGTCGCGGAAACCTCTGGTTCATCCTGCTCGCCCTGCTCATCGAAAGCGGATGGATCGTGGTGGCTGGCGCGACCGTTCTTGCCCTCTATCGAATCCTCGGCTTGGAGGAAACGCTCTACCGCCTCTCGCTACTTTTCACGGCGGGGAATTTTATCTCCACAGTGATGCCCAGCGCGGGCATGGGAGCCGTGGCGGTCTTCATCAGCGAAGCAAACCGCAGGGGGCAACCCACCGGCAAAGTGACGATCGCCAGCATGCTATACATCTTCCTCGACTACATCGCCTTCCTCTGCGTGCTCGCGCTCGGATTGATCGTGCTCTTTCGCCGCAACCACTTAGACGGCGCCGAACTGACCGCCTCCGGCATCATGTTCTCGATCGCGGCATTGCTCGGGTTCCTCTTCTATCTCGGCTCAAAATCGGAAGATCGGCTGGGCAACGCCCTCACGCGCATTGCCCGCCTCCTCAACCGCCTCGCCCGCCCGTTTATCCACCGCCAGTACCTCAGCGAATCGACAATGCGCGAATACGCCCGCGAACTGGCGACCGACCTTCAAACCCTTCCCCAAAACTATCGGAAATTCCTCAAGCCCATGCTGTTTGCCCTCCTCAACAAAGCCATGTTGATGTGCGTCATGGCGGCGATCTTCCTCGCTTTCCAGGTCCCTTTTTCCGCCGGCACCATCATCGGCGGATTCTCGATCGCCTATTTATTCCTGGTGATTTCTCCCACGCCGGCGGGCATCGGTATTGTGGAGGGCATCATGCCGCTCGTCCTTTCCTCCCTCAACGTGCCCTGGAGTCAGGCGATCATCGTCACGCTGGCGTATCGCGGCGTCACGTTCTGGTTTCCCCTGGGAGTCGGCGCGTGGGCGCTGCGCATGTTACACATGACCCCGAACCAACAGGAAAGCCCAGCCTGATCCGATATGACACTCGTCTCACTATTGGATTTCTGGAAGCGGGACCCCGACACCGCCCCCAACATCTCCGCCTGGCAGACGTTCCCGCCGCGCCCCGCCCAAACGCATCCTTTTCCGACGGGCCTGCCTGCCCCACTTTCCCAAGCCCTCATCGCCAGTGGAATCCACTCGCTCTACTCGCACCAACTCGAAGCATGGACAGCGACTCGGCAAAATCAAAACATCATCCTCTCCACGGGAACCGCCTCCGGGAAAACACTGGCGTACAACCTGCCGGTCTTTTCAGAATTGATCGCCAACCCAAATTCGCGCGCCCTGTATCTCTTCCCCACCAAAGCCCTCGCACAAGATCAGTTATCAGTTATCAGTCATCAGTTATCAGTCCTTCAACCACTGATCACTGCTAACTGGTCACTGGCTACTTCTATTTACGACGGCGACACACCCGCATCTGCCCGTTCCTCCATCCGCAAGACCGCCCGCATCCTCCTCACCAACCCAGATATGCTTCACACCGGCATCCTGCCGCATCACACCAACTGGGCAGACTTTTTCGCCCACCTCACATTTGTGGTCATCGACGAGGCGCACACCTATCGCGGCGTCTTCGGCTCGCATGTGGCAAATGTGATCCGCAGACTCAAACGGGTTGCAAAGTTTTACGGCAGTGCGCCACAATTCATCCTGGCATCCGCCACCATCGGCAATCCGGCGGAACTCGCCGAAACACTTATCGAACAGCCCGTCACGCTGATCGACAACGACGGCTCCGCCCGCGGACCGCGCCACTTCCTGCTCTACAACCCTCCGCTTGTAGATGAATCCCTCGGCTTGCGAAAATCAGCCCTGCTCGAAGGCGTGCGGCTCGCAAAGGAATTGATCAACAGCAGCGTTCAAACGGTGGTATTTGCGCGATCCAGACGAAGCGTTGAAATCATCCTGAGCTATTTACAAGGCGAACTCACCTCAGACTCCAGCATTGAAGCGCCGCTGATCCCCTTCGAGTCACTGCCCACCCCTCGCTCGTTCGCGCGCGGGTATCGCAGTGGATACTTGCCAAGCCAACGTAGAGAGATCGAAAAGGGACTCCGTGACGGCACGATCAAAACTGTCGTTGCCACAAACGCGCTCGAACTCGGCATCGACATCGGCGGGCTGGGCGCGGCAGTCCTCGTTGGGTATCCGGGCACGGTCGCATCGGCAAGACAACAGGCAGGTCGCGCGGGACGCGGGCTGGAATCCGCTGTCAGTGTGCTGGTGGCGTCTGCCAGTCCCATCGACCAGTTCCTTGCGCGTCACCCGGAATATTTTTTCGAGCGTTCGCCCGAACGCGCGCTGGTCAACCCCGATCATCTGTTGATCCTGCTCGAGCATTTGCGTTGCGCCATGTTCGAAGTGCCGTTTCAAAAAAACGAAGGCTTTGGCGCGACCCCCTCGCAGACCATTGAAGAGTATTTGAATTTTCTCGTTGAGAATCACGAGGCGCACTTCTCGAACGAAAAATATTTCTGGATGGCAGACGCGTATCCCGCCGCGAAGATCTCGTTGCGTTCCGCGTCGCCGCAAAGTTTTATACTGCAAATGACGATGAACGATAGACCATTGACAATTGGAACAGTGGATGGCGAAAGCGCGGTGTGGATGACTCACCCCGGCGCGATCTACCTGCACGAAGCGCAATCCTATTTTGTTGAAGAGTTGAATCTCGAAGAACACATCGCGCGCCTCAAACCGTTCGTCAGCGACTACTACACTGAGCCCTTGCAACAAACCGAAGTGGAGTTGTTATCCGTAAACGAAACACAAGATACGCGGTTGGCAATACGCAATACGAAAACATGGGGCGAACTCAAAATCACCACGCAAGTAACCGGCTTCCGCAAACGACGCTGGCACACCCATGAAAACCTCGGCGAGGAACCGCTGGATTTACCACCCTCCGAAATGCAGACGACCGGCTACTGGCTGACTCTGTCCGAAGAAACGATCGCGCGTCTACGCGACCTTGGGGCTTGGTCCAACGACCCCAACGACTACGGCCCCGGTTGGGACAAGATTCGAGAACGTGTCCGCTCGCGAGACAAGTTCACCTGTCAGGTATGCGGCGCGGTGGAATCAAGTCGCCGGCATGATGTGCATCACAAAGTCCCGTTTAGGGCATTCACTTCACGAGACGAAGCCAATCGTATGGAAAACCTCGCCACGCTGTGCCCCTCCTGCCATCATAAAGTGGAACAGAACGTCCGCATGAGGAGCGGGCTGGCGGGGCTTGCATACGCGCTAGGGAATCTCGCGCCGTTATTTCTGATGTGCGACTCGGCGGATTTAGGAACGCACATCGAGCCGGTGGAAAATAAAACCTTCGGCGCGCCAACCGTCGTGTTATACGACTCCATCCCGGCGGGAATCGGCTTCAGCCAGAAATTGTTCGAACTGCACGATGAACTCCTCGCCCGCGCGTTGGAGTTGGTCGGCGCGTGCGCCTGCGCGGATGGTTGCCCTTCCTGTGTCGGTCCCGGCGGCGAGAATGGATACGGCGGCAAACAAGAGGCGCTTGAGATGCTCAAAGTTCTGGCGCGATCGTCAGACTAAATTTCTACATTGCGTTAATAGTTTTCTTGCGTAGGACGATTAACATAGGGACATTGAAAGTAGCAAGTGACAGTCATCTCACAGATGACTGTCACTTGCAAACATTGCAAGGAGACTCACATGAGCAAAATTATTGGCATTGACTTAGGCACAACCAACTCTGTCGTTTCAGTTATGGAAGGCGGCTCGCCGACCGTCATCTCGACCGCGGAGGGCGGGCGACTCGCGCCGTCGGTTGTAGCGTTTAACAAAAATAGCGAACGACTCGTCGGTCAGACGGCGAAGCGGCAGGCGGTGATCAACCCTGAAAACACGATCTACTCCATCAAACGATTCATCGGACGTCACTTCGACGAAGTTGAATCGGAACGCAAGATGGTCCCGTATGAAGTTGTAAAAGGACCGACAGGCGACGTGCGCGTGAAAGTGCCGATCACGAACCGCGAATATTCCCCGCAGGAAATTTCGGCGATGATCTTGGGCAAGTTGAAGTCCGATGCTGAAGCGTATTTGGGATCGCCCGTTACGCAGGCGGTCATCACTGTCCCCGCGTATTTCAACGACAGCCAGCGTCAAGCCACAAAAGACGCGGGCAAGATCGCGGGTCTCGAAGTGATGCGGATCATCAACGAACCGACCGCTTCCGCGCTTGCGTATGGACTCGATAAAAAGAAGGATGAAACGATTCTCGTCTTCGACCTCGGCGGCGGCACGTTCGACGTGTCGGTGCTGGAAGTCGGCGAAGGCGTGATCGAAGTCAAAGCCACGAACGGCGACACACACCTCGGCGGCGACGACTGGGATCAGAAGATCGTCAACTGGGCGGCGGATGAGTTCAAGAAAGAGCAAGGCATTGACTTGCGCAAGGATCGCCCTGCGTTACAGCGTCTGCGTGAAGCCGCGGAAAAAGCAAAGATCGAACTTTCCACGGTGATGGAAACGGAACTTAATCTGCCCTACATCACGGCGGACGCTTCCGGTCCGAAACATTTGCAGTTGAAACTCTCGCGCGCCAAATTCGAGCAAATGACCGACGACTTGCTTGCGCGTTGCCGTCATCCATTTGAAGCCGCGTTGAAAGACGCCGGCATGGATGCGAGCAAACTCAATGAAGTGGTTCTTGTCGGCGGTTCGACGCGTATGCCAATGGTCGCGGATCTTGTCCGCAAATTGACGAACGGCAAAGAGCCGAACAAAGGCGTCAACCCCGATGAAGTGGTTGCCATTGGCGCGGCAGTTCAAGGCGGCGTGCTTGGCGGCGAAGTCAAGGATATTCTTCTGCTCGACGTTACTCCGCTCTCTTTGGGCGTCGAAACGATGGGCAGTGTGATGACGAAGATGATCGAGCGCAACACAACCATCCCTGTCCGCAAAACGGAAACGTATTCAACCGCGGCAGATAGCCAGACCGCTGTGGACATCCACGTTTTACAAGGCGAACGCCCAATGGCTGGCGATAACATGTCGCTTGGGCGATTCCGACTCGACGGCATCCCGCCTGCGCCGCGCGGCATCCCGCAAGTGGAAGTGACGTTCGATATTGACGCGAACGGCATCTTGAATGTGACCGCGAAAGATAAAGCCACAGGCAAGGAACAGAAGGTCACGATCACCGCGTCAACGAATTTGAATAAGAGCGATATTGATCGCATGATGAACGAGGCGCGCTCGCACGAAGCGGACGACCGCAAACGCCGCGAATTGATTGACGCCAAGAATACAGCAGACAATCTCGTGTATCAAACCGAAAAAGCCTTGCGCGACCTCGGCGATAAAGTCCCCTCGGCGGAACGCGGCGAGATTGAAACGAAGATCAACGACCTCAAGTCTGCCGCGCAGAGCGACGACATCAACAGCATCAAGCAGGCGTCTGAAAAAGTGGAGCAAACCTTCCACGCGCTGAGTCAGCAACTCAATGCGCAAGGTCAGCCGCAACCTGAAGCGGCGGGCGGACCCGCAACGCCTCCGCCAACCGACGGCGATGTGATTGACGGCGAAGTGAAAGAGTAAAACCAAAATTAGCATTAGAACTCCGAGTTTTTGAAAAACTCGGAGTTCTTTTCTTGATTTCGCAAGAACGGTAGTGTCCATGATCAAACAGACCAATTATCGTGTCACCCTGAATACTATGAGACTATCAAGACTTTCAAGGGCTGGACAGGGAGATAGTCAGGGTTGTAAGGTGAGTTAGCGCGCAAGACGGCTCTAGCGAAGGGTCTCTACGATAATCTCAGAGATTCTTCGCTCTGCTCAGAATGACATTGCGTAATGTGAAAGTATAAGAAAAAAGTAACAGTGGAACAAATCCCTGCATTTTCCAGTTACACTTATCAAATGCTCAATCCTCAACTCACCCGCCGCGACTTTCTCAAACTTGTCGGCGCGGGGTCTCTTGCTTTCGCGCTGAAAGACCTAAAGGTCAGCCGCGCGCTGGCTGAAAACAGCATCACGCAGGGATGTATGACCATCAGCGGCGTGCCATTGTACGATGCGCCGAGTTTCAGCGCGAACAAGATTCATCACTTCGGCAAAGATAACGTGGTCGAAGTGACCGGCGTCGAAGAGAACGGGGAATTTGGCAACGATTTCAACAGCGCGTGGTATCAGATCAACGGCGAGGGGTTCTCCTATTCAGGCTGGGTCTTCCCGGTGGAGACGAATTACCAGAAGCCGAATTTCAATCTCTTTGAAAAAGGACAACTCGGCGAGATCACCATTCCCTTTGTGGATGTGAAACTCGATCCGTACGTCTATGCCAAGCGCGGCTATCGGCTGTATTACCAGTCTACGCATTGGGTGAAGCGCGTCGTCGTCACGCGCGAGGAGAAAAGCATCTGGTATCAGATCTACGATTCGCAACTGCGGAAATATTTTTACGTCCCCTCTCATGCCATGCGGCTTGTGCCGAACGAAGAGTTGACTCCGCTTTCGCCGGAAGTCCCCGATTCAGAGAAGCGGATTGTGGTTGATCTCGCCGCGCAGATGGTCACCGCGTTCGAGGGCGAGAAACTCGTCTTTTCACAGCGTTGTTCCAGCGGCGCGGCAGGGACGGAAACGCCGACGGGCGAGTTCATCACATATCACAAGGGACCCTCCGTCCACATGACGAATCAAGGCGACGCGTTGGAAAACATTTATAATCTGCCGGGCGTTCCGTGGTGCGCCTTCTTCACCGGCATTGGCAACGCATTTCATGGCACGTATTGGCACAACGATTACGGCCGTCCGCGCAGTCACGGGTGCGTGAATTTGCCGTCAGACGCCGCGAAATTTTTGTATCGGTGGACCAGCCCGAACGTCCCGCCTGAAACGGAGTATTTGCACAGGCCGGGCGAGGGGACGAAAGTCCAGATTTTTTGACGCGTAGTGACGATTTCAATCGTCATATCAAGCGACTGAAGTCGCCACTACTTTATAGGAAAAATCATGAATCCAATCTTTCAACATCAATCGTATTTACTCAAACGCCAAGCCATGGCGCTGACGGGGAAGTTCCGTTTTTATGACCCGCTGGGTAATCTCGTCATGTTCAGCGAGCAGAAGATGTTTCGCTGGAAGGAAGACATCCGCGTGTACGGCGACGAAGCGAAAACGCGCGAGGTGTTGAGCATTAAGGCGCGGCAGATGATGGATTTTTCCGCGTCGTACGATGTGGTGGATACGGAGATGAATCAAAAGGTGGGCGTGTTGCGGCGCAAGGGATTCCGTTCGCTGTTGCGCGATGAATGGGAAGTGCTGGACGAAAACGATAACGTGAAAGGGTTGTTGTTTGAAGACAGCATGGGACTCGCGTTGCTGCGTCGACTCGTCCTCGGTTCGTGGCTTCCACAAAATTATGATATTACATTCGGCGCGACGCGCGTCGCCGACCTCAAACAAAACTTCAACCTCTTCCGCTATGAATTAAATCTCGATTTCAGCATGGACGTATCGCATATGATGGATCGCCGCCTCGGAATCGCGGCTGGGATTCTGCTCGCGGCGGTGGAGGGAAAGCAGAGTAATTAAAATCTGGGATAAAGGATAGGAGATAGGTGCTAGGAGGCTGGTATGAGTGATGGGTTTTTGAAGTTCGAGGAATGGGAGAAATCAATCCCTGCTTTCTATAAGAGGGACCCGTTGTGGGAGTCGCTCTATTACCGTGTCGCCTTGTACCTTTATGATCTCGTTTGGGATGACTGCGACCTCCTGCAAAAGCATTCTCTGGCAAGGCATAACGTGGCGCAGATCATGCGCAGTTCGGGGAGCGTCAGCGCGAACATGGAGGAGGCGTATGGGCGCGGAGTCGGGACGCCGGATTATGTGCGGATCATCAAAATCAGCCTTGGGGAGGCGAAAGAGACGCGAGGCTGGTAATATCGTTGCCGCCATGCGTTTCCAGCCGACCTGATCGAGCATCGTTATAAAGTGATTGACCATTTGATCTCTCTCATTATCAATCTCTTGAAATCACATAAACAAAATTTAGGAAAGAAGTGACCCAGCTCTAATCCTATCTCCTATCTCCTATCTCCTATCTCTCATCTCCTAACTCTCATACCCTATCTCTCGCCTCATGTCTTCGAACATATTATGCGCCAACCTCTCTTTGCCGGTCTCGTTGTAGACGAATCCAATCGCGCCGCTGAAACAGCGTTCATCGGCGACGAACCATGCTACGTTGTGGACGATTTCGGATTCCGCCGTCACATCCCCTCCGAGCAGGTGGATCGCGTGGTGCTGGGTCAACTGGCTGAGATGATGAAGGGCAGCGAGGATTTCATCTCACAGCAAGCCGCCAAGATGCTTGGGCAGGAGGATGTGTTCACCAAAGCCGCCATCGAACAGCAACTAAAAAATATGGACAAGCAGTTCGATCAACTGATACAGGTGGGAATCCCCGAAGACATGCGCGCTTACCTCGGCATGATGGGTTTCAAAATTGTGATCAATGTGCATGGCGAGGTGGTGAGGGTGGAACAGCCCGGCGCGGGAGGGGATGATGGGGAATAGAGATTGGAGACTGGAGACTGGAGATTAGAGAGTTAGAGAATTGATTTGCGGGGAGACATAATCATCGACTCAAATCGTAAAAAAACAAATAGACCGACGTGCCTGATTTTTGAATCTCTCGCCTCTTTTCGCCGATCTCATCCAGATACGCGACAAGATAATCGCGCTCGTTGAAGCCTCCCTGCTCGTAGACGTGGGAGAACAACACCCACACCCGCTTCTCCCCGACGAGCGGGCTGATTCGGCTCCTCAACTTTTCGCCGTCGGGGTAATCTTCGATCCTGCTGGAAACATACTTCACATCCTCCAATCCATAGAACGGAGCGTAATATCGAAACGCGGGTTCCGCCCATGCGGTGACGAAGAGCGCGTCGCCGTCTTTCCATGAATCCGCCAATACCTGCATCGTCGGGCGGATGTGTTCGTAGTATTTCGGGGAAATGAAATTTTGAAATGATGTGAGAAACGGATTGACGAGCAAATATCCGCTTAATAAAATCGTGATGCCTGCCGAAACAAGCTTGTTCGAGGAAAAAGTTTGACGCAAAAACGCAATTGCTTTTCCCAGCAAAAGAATCCCCAACGGAATTAAGAAGAGACTCAACCGTCCATTGACAGGGTAGAGATGCAATGCCGATGCCGTGAAAGCAAAAACTGTTGTGAAGGCAAAAGCAAGCGCAAGGCTTCGCGCCTCTCGAAACAAAGCGAACCAGCCGATCAGGATCAAAACCGCAACGAACAGGGGGATGAATTGAACATCGAATTGATATTGGATAAGTTCGCCCAGCCAATTGAAGTCGCTCCACGGGAAGAGCGAGATAAATCCGTCTGTCCAGTAATTTGCTAGATAATCGTTTTGGCTCAGTTGTCGCAGATTGATGAAATATAACAATACCAAATTCGCCAGCCAGAGCAAGCCAACGCCAAAAGTTATTCGCAAATTTTTGAAATCGCGCGTCCGCAAAAATTGGATGACGAGCGCGACGCCGATCCCTGCGAGGGCAAACAACGCGGGATGCGAGAACCACAGCGCGAGAATCCCTGTGACGGCAAGCAGGGTGAAATTCTTTTTGTTGAGTTGATTCTGAAAAATTGGGATCGCGAGCAATAGCAAGCCAAGCGCGACAGCCACGTCCACGATGTATTGTTTGGCTTCGGAGGTGTAATAGACGAGTTGGGGATTCAGCGCGAATAATGCTAATGCGAGGAGATTGCCTCGTCGGCTTAGTCTCGATACGAGCGAGAAGGGCGCTCGCTCTACTCGACCAGCGCCTCCACGCAACGACATGATCAACAAGTAAAACAACCACAGCGACGCCAGCCCGGCAAGCAGGGGAAAAAAGCGCAGAACATATTCGGTGCGACCGAACATTACATTGAACAATTTCTCGACGAGTAAAAACCCAAGCGGCGCGCCTTGATCATATTCCAACGGCTTGAACAGTTCGGCAAAGTTTCGGTTGACGATGTTCAATGCCAGCATGGCTTCGTCTGCCCAGAGGGAGCGCCCGCTGAAATATTGTCGCAGGCGGAGGATCGCGCCGAAAATTAATATGCCAAGCGAAATGTTTTTCTCGGAGAGTTTCATGCGCGGTCAATTATACAAGTTCTTGACGCAGTTGAACTGCGTCAAGAATTGGCGGGCGAGTCCGTTTGAACGGACTTCGTAGGAGTAGCGCGGGGATTAATCCCCGCGCGGGGTTGAAGGTGCGAAAACGCATCACGGAGACTGAATCAGCCGTCCCTGCGAAAGAAGCGCGTATGAAATTGAAATCCACGCGGCGATTGTGCAATCCGATTTTCGGGCGTACAATTCGTCATCATGTTTCATCAGGAAGAGAGTCAACCTCCCAGTTTGGGGAGGAGTTGTAGAACGGCACGTCAGTCAATCATTGTCATTGAGGAGGTGAGCGCGCCTCCCGCGTGACCATTTAATTTGCAGGAGGTAGTTATGCTCACCATGTACAAAACCACCGAGGGCGGAATCGAAGAATTGAAGTCCATGGAAAACGGCGCGTGGGTAAAAGCCGTAGACCCGACACCCGAGGAAATTCAGCAACTCGTGCAATGGGGCGTGGACCTGGAATACATCAATAACTCGCTCGACTTGGACGAAATGCCGCGCATGGAGCGCGACGACGATTACACGTTTATCTTGATCCGCATCCCGCATCGCCAGCCCGATAGCGATGTGCCGTATATCACGATCCCGTTGGGCATTTTTATCAAAGGCAACATGATCGTCACCATTTGCCGCTATGAAAAAGAAATGTTCCAGGCGCTGGCGAATCGAAAATATCGCCTGTTGAAAACGGGCAAACGTTATCGCTTCGCGTTGTACATTTTTTTGGAGACCGCCACGCGCTACCTCACCCACTTGCGCGAGATCAATCGCATCACCGAGGCGCTCGAAGATCAGTTGCAAAAATCCACGCGCAATCGCGAAGTGCTTGAACTGCTCAAATATCAAAAGAGTCTCACCTATTTCGCCACCGCGCTGCGCTCGAACGAAGTGATGATGGAACGCGTACAGCGCACGCAGATCTTCAACTATTACGAAGACGACCAGGACCTGCTCGAAGATGTGCTTACCGAAAACCAGCAAGCCATCCAAATGACCACCATCGCTACCGAAATTCTTTCAAGCATGATGGACGCGTTCGCTTCGATCATTTCAAACAATCTCAACGGCGTGATGAAAGCCCTCGCCGCGCTCACCATCATCGTCAGTTTGCCCGGCACAGTGGCGGGCTTCTTCGGCATGAACGTGATGCTGCCTCTTTCCGATGGCAACCCAACCGCGTTCCTCATTGTCTTCGGCATCGCGCTTTCATTGACCGCCATCGCCACGTTCATCTTTTACAAGCGCGATTGGTTTTAAGATGCGGGTTGAATTGTTGCACGATTCAAAGGCAACGTTAGGCGAAGGTCCCGTTTGGGATGCGCGCGCGCAGACTCTATTTTGGGTGGATATTCTCAACAAACGAATCCATGCCAACGCGGATCCAATCGCTGAATTGGATGAATACGTCGGATGTATCGCCTTGCGAAAACGCGGCGGGCTCATCCTGATAAAACGCCTCTCCTTCTGGACGTTGGGGCTGGATTCTGCTTCGTCAACTTTTCTCGCCGCCCCGGCGGATGAGTCCGCGACGAATCGCTTCAACGACGGCAAATGCGATCCGCGCGGACGCTTCCTCGCCGGCACAATGGACATGAACGAGAAAGACCCAACAGGCTCGTTGTACTCCTTCGATGGAAACACCATCACGAAATTATTGTCCAACGTCACCATCTCCAACGGCATGACGTGGAGTCCCGACGGCAAAACGTTTTACTACATTGACACTCCCACGCGCGAAGTGAAAGCCTTCGATTACGATTTGGACTCGGGCGCAATCGCCAATCCGCGCGCGGCGGTGACGATCCCCGCATCCCTCGGCTGGCCCGACGGCATGACCTCCGACTCGCAAGGTAACTTGTGGATCGCCATGTGGGGCGGCGCGCAGATCACGAAATGGAATCCGCACACGGGTCAATTACTGGAGCAAATCCCTGTGCCTGTTATCCAACCCTCCTCGTGTGTGTTTGGCGGAAAGAATATGAACGAACTGTTCATCACCTCAGCGCGCAAGGGTTTGGATGACGCGGCGTTGAAACAATATCCGCTTTCGGGCGGTGTCTTCCGCGTCGAAACGAATGTCGAAGGTCTGCCGTCGTTCGAGTTCGCAGGGTAAAATTCAATCAATAGTTTGCGAAAGAATTTTTAGCCACAGATTTCATGGATTTTCACTAATTGATTCAAAAAATCCGCGCGAATCCGTGTAATCCGTGGCAAAGATAGAGGAAGTACCCTCATGCCCAAACGAATCGAAACCATAGACATCGCGCGCGGAATCGGAATCCTGCTGGTGGTGCTGGCACACAACGATTTCGGTTTCATCTCGCAGTACGGCTATCAAGTGATCTATTCTTTTCACATGCCGTTGTTCTTTTTACTTTCGGGGTATTTCATCAAAACGAACATTTCGTTCTTCGAGTTCTTCAAAAAGCGTTTCCATTCCCTGCTCAAGCCGTTCCTGTTTACGCTCTTTCTCATTTACGCCACCTCAGTATCCTTTGAAAAGATGGCGTTTGAGACCGCCCTGCGGCGCATCGTCAAATCGCTGTATGGGACGGGCGTGTACATTGACTGGGTGCAGTTGTGGTTTTTGCCGCATATGTTCGTGGCGAGTCTGTACGCGTTCATCTTCCTCGTGATCGTCGGCAAACTCAACAACCGCTGGCTGAGGCTGGGAATCTTAACCGCGACGCTGGCGGTCTCGCTTCCATTTCTCAAATCGTTTTATCCGTTTTCGGTTTCGCTTCTTGGAAACGATTACGAACTCTTCGGCTTGCCATTCAGCCTCGACCTTGTTTTCCTCAGCGGTTTCTTTTACGTCCTCGGAAGCGAATTGAGACAGATCACAACAGAGAAAACGTTCGATAATTATTTTCTTCTGGTCGGCGCGGGAATCGCCCTCTTTGCTATGAATTACTTTATCGAATCGCCGATTGATTTCAACACGAGGACCTATAACTCATTCTTCATCAACACCATCGAAGCCATCGTTGGGATTTTGTTCGCGCTGGCGTTATCGCGTCAGATCGAGTTGCGCGCGAACAAACTAGCATCGCTGATGAAATATTTCGGGCGGATTTCGCTCATCATCCTCATCTTCCACGTTCCCATTCAGGATTTTTGGGGGCAGAAAGTTTTGGCGGTCACAGACAATCTCCCACTCTCGATTTGGATCGGATTCATTATGGGAGTCGGCGGGTCTGTGTTGATTCACGAATTGTTTATCAGGAAGAATCCCGTCGCTTCGTGGTGGTTTGGGAGGGAGGCAGAACTCCCCGTCCAGAAAGAGACGGACTTGTCACCCTGAGGGAGCGTTCGTCCGCGACCGAAGGGTCTCTACTTGTTGTGGAGGAGATGCTTCGCTACGCTCAGCATGACATATCCAAACAATAAAAATCCCTCCGTGATGGAGGGATGATTTTTACTTATCCGCTGTGTCGGTGACTGACGCCCTGCGTTCCTGTTCATCCTGCACGACGCGGATGCCATTCTCAACCTGATTTGTGATTCGCTCCAACTCAGCTTGTAATTGGGTGAGGCTTCGCATCACATAATCGTTCGCGTCGTCGCGCGTGTTTTCGGCGTCGACGCGAGCCTGCGTCAGGATTTGTTCCCCGCGGCGCTGCGCCTCTTGCACGACCAGTTCCTTCGAAGCGAGTTGGTCCGCTTTTTGGCGGGCGAGGTCGAGGGTGCGATTCGCCTCCTCCTGAGCCTGCGCCAGCACGCGGTCGCGTTGACCGAGTAACTGTTGCGCCTTCTTCACCTCTTCAGGGATGGCGATGCGCATCTGGTCAATAATGTCCAACATGCGGTCTTCATCCACCATCACATTGCGCGTGAGGGGAATGGATTTGCTGTCGTTGAAGAGTTCTTCGAGTCGGTCAATTAGTTGCAGGATGTCCATACGCGGCTCCTCCGTGTTTGAGCCGTCATGCGGCTACCGCAATGTACTCGGCAAAACTATGCGATTGAGGCACGCGGATCTTATCTTCGATCATGCCTTGCACGTGCATCTCGATGGCTTCGCGCATATTGCGAGCAGTCTCTTCGCGGGTTTTTCCAGTGGCTACACAGCCTGGCAGGTCGGGCGAATACGCGGAAAAATTCTTGTCTGCTTTTTCGATTACGATGAGGAAGCGGTACATTCTTTACTCCTCTTTTTTCTTTGTCTTTTTCAATTGCGCCTGCTTCAAAACGCTATTCCAAGTTCCGGGAGCAAGGTCATCGCTTGGGTGTCCTGCAATGGTCACTCGACCCGCTTTTTGCGAATGTTTATATTGGCGATGACTTCCTTTTGTGGTTATCAGATACCAACCATCTTCCTCGATCAACCTGATCGCCTCACGGACTTTCATCTGGCAATTCTAGCACAAATTAATCCCGAAGCGAACTAGGGACGAGGTTGAGATCGTCGAGGCTGGCGACTTTTTCCTTGAAGGCTTTTTCCACGAACGGAGGCACCATGCTCGAAACGTCGCCGTGAAGTACGGCGATCTCGCGGACAGTGGTCGAAGAGAGGAAGGTATGCTCCTCCGCCGTGATGAGCGCGACAATTTCGATGTCGGGCGCGAGGCGGTGATTCGCCAGCGCCATGCGGAACTCAAATTCAAAGTCCGAGAAGACGCGCAAGCCGCGCACGATCACCTGCGCTTCGATCTTGCGCGCGAACTCAACCGTGAGTCCGCTGTAGCCTGTGACCTTGATCTTCGGATTATCTTTGAACGCCTCGTTCACCAAACCAATGCGTTCCTCTGGAGAAAACATCAAAGACTTGGACGGCTTGTCATAGACTGCCATAACGATCTCGTCGAAGAGACGCGAGGCGCGTTCGGCAATGTCAATGTGACCGAGGTGGATGGGGTCGAATGTTCCGGGGAATAAGGCTCTGACCATATTTAGTTCCTTAGTTCAGTAGTTTGTTCGTTTCATAGTTTGGAGTCAACTATCGAACTACCTAAACTATCTAACTATCTAACTAACATCCCCTTTTCCTTCACCCCAAAATCTTCCAAGGGATTCGGCGAGGAGTTTATGTTCGGGCTGACTCAAATCCGCATCTTTCTCGAAGACGGCTTGCGCCTGCGTTCGCGCTTTTTCGATCAATTTGACATCGGTGATGCTCGCCATGCGCAGACTGCTGGCGAAACCTGCCTGACGCGTCCCCAAAAATTCGCCAGGACCGCGAATCTGCAAATCTTTTTCCGCCAGCACAAACCCATCGTTGGATTCAGCCATGATCTGCAAACGTTCGTTCTCGGTGGCGTCCTCGCGCGTGGGGATGAGCAGACAATACGATTGATCCGCGCCGCGCCCGACGCGCCCGCGCAGTTGATGCAATTGCGCGAGACCGAATCGATCCGCGCCTTCGATCACCATGACGGTGGCGTTGGGAACATCCACTCCCACTTCGACGACGGTGGTCGAGACGAGGATGTTATATTGCTTGTCGCGGAACTTGAGCATGGTCTCGTCTTTCTCGGCGGGACGCATCTTGCCGTGCAACAAGCCGAGTTTCAAATCGGGGAAGACTTCCTTCGAAAGAGTCTCGTAATCGTCCACGGCGGCGCGGGCTTCGATCTTGTCGCTTTCTTCGATGAGCGGATAAATGATGAACGCCTGCTTGTCATCCTTGATCTGACCACGCAGAAGCGTAAATGCGCGTTCGCGTTCCTGCGGACGGAGGACAAATGTATTGATCGGGATTCGTCCTGCGGGCATTTCGTCCATGACCGAGATGTCGAGGTCGCCGTAAAGAGTGAGGGCGAGCGAACGCGGAATTGGAGTGGCGGTCATCACCAGCAGATGGGGATTCGTCCCTTTGCTTCGCAACTCGGCGCGTTGCTCGACGCCGAAGCGATGTTGTTCGTCAATGACCACAAATTGCAAATCTTTAAATTGTACGTTCGGTTCGATGACGGCATGTGTGCCAATCACGATTTTGATTGTGTTGTCGGCGAGTCCGTTGCGGATGGATTCTTTTTCCGACTCAGTTGTATCGCCAACCAGCAAGCGAATCTCTTCGGGCTTCAAAACATCTTTCAGGAGATTCGTGAAGTTACGATAATGTTGTTCTGCCAAAATCGAAGTGGGAGCCATGATCGCGGCTTGAGCATTGTTCGATGTAATCACCGCGGCGGCTATCGCGGCGACGACTGTTTTGCCTGAACCCACGTCGCCTTGCAAGAGTCGATTCATGGGTTTGCCCGAGTCGAGGTCGGCGCGAATGTCTGCGATGGCGCGTTCTTGCGCGGAGGTCAGGGTGAAGGGCAGGCTGGTCTTTAGCGAATCAAGTTGCCCGTCCGAAAGAACGAAGCGGCGCGCATCCACAGACTGCCAGTCGCGGCGTTGGCGAAGCACTCCCATTTGCAGATAAAAAATTTC
>Ga0138256_10000765_pt1 | contig 34583 bp, 34 predicted proteins | sample KNB2016incub_MG_FD_105486 | JGI IMG/M metagenome (GOLD analysis project Ga0138256, IMG submission 105486) | Active sludge microbial communities from wastewater in Klosterneuburg, Austria - KNB2014incub_MG | ecosystem: Engineered > WWTP > Activated sludge > Unclassified | place: Austria... | reverse complement strand
CGCTGGAGCAGCCTTTCACGATGGCACTCGAGCGCATGCTGTCGTTCTTCAGGTAGCCAGGCCCTTCGATCCCTGCAGCGCATCGGCCAGCGTCAGCGCGTTCAGTCCGCTGCGTTCGGCCAGACCGGCGGACCGCCCGCGCGGCGCCAGCAGCAGGGCCTCGATCAGCGGCTGCAGCGGCAGCAGTTCGGGCTCGGCCAGCAGCACATGGCGCTGCGCGTCGGCCTCTTCGAGACGACCGACCCAGCCCAGCCCGAGCAGGCTGTCGAGCACCGGCTCGATCTGCAGCGGGTCCTGACGCAGCGACAGCGCCATCTCGTGCAGCGACACCCCGCGCCTCAGGCCGGTGCGCGCCGCGTGCATCTGCGCCAGCAGTTCCAGCGCCAAGTTGAAACGGGATCCGGCCTCCTCGGTGCGCCGCACCACCCGCATTTGCAAGCTGGGCGCGTAGGCGGCGATGACGGCGCCCAGCAGCACGATCACCCAACCCAGGTAGATCCACAGCAGCAGGATCGGCAAGGTGGCAAAGGCGCCGTACACCGCCGAGAACGTGCCCATCGAATCCACATACCAGGCCAGTGCCTTCTTGGCCACCTCGAACGCCACCGCCACGAACACGCCGCCGCCCCAGGCATGCGGCCAGCGCACGGCGGTGTTGGGCACGTAGTGGTACAGCCCGGTGATGGCCGCCGCCAGCAGCCCGAACTGCAGCAGGTCGACCACCGCATTGACGCTGCCGGGCATGCTGCCCACCAGCCCGCGCGACGCCGACAGCGCATAGCTGGTCACCGTCAGACTGATGCCCACGGCCAGCGGGCCGAGCGTCAGCGCCGCCCAGTAGACCAGGACACGCTGCGCGATCGGACGCGGCCGCCGCACGCGCCAGATGCCGTTGAGCGTGCGATCGATGGTCAGCATCATCGCCAGTGCAGTCACCACCAGCAGCAACAGACCGGCCGAGCCGACCTGGCTGGCCTTGGCCGCAAACTGCGTCAGGCTGCGCAAGACCGGCTTGGCGATGCTGTCAGGCACCAGGCTCTGCAGAAGGTACTTCTGCAACTCACCCTGAAAGCTGCCGAACATCGGGAAGGCGGTGAACACCGCCAGCATCACCGTGACCAGGGGCACCAGCGCGATCAGGGTGGTGAAAGTCAGGCTGCCGGCACTCAGACCAAGCCGGTCTTCGCGAAAGCGCAGGCGCAGCGTGCGCACGGTCTCGAACCAGGGCCAGCGACGCAGGGTCTCCAGCAGGCGGGCCAGCCAGGCACCGCCGATCACGGCCAGGTGCTTGAGCGTGGGCATGCTGGCTATGATGCCAGCATGTCTCCACCCACCTCGGCCGCAGCGCCGCCGCTGCCCGATCTGCCACCCGTGCCGGCGCCGCCCACCGTGCAGCGCGCGCGCGCGCTCAGCCTGGCCCTGCTGGTCGGCCTGATCGTGCTGTGCCTGGCCTGGGAGCTGTGGCTGGCACCCACCGGCAGCGGCACGCTGGCCATCAAGGCGCTGCCGCTGCTGGCCTGCCTGCTGGGCCTGCTGCGCCACCGCCTGTACACCTACCGCTGGCTGAGCCTGCTGCTGTGGCTGTACGTCACCGAGGGCCTGGTGCGCTCGACCAGCGAGCGCGGGTTGCCGCAGCAACTGGCCGTGGCCGAGGTCGTGCTGGCCACCTTGCTGTTTGTCCTGTGCGTGCACTACATCCGCCTGCGCGTGCCGCGCAAGCCGAGGGCCGCGCGATGACGGTCGACCGTGAAGCCGCCCTCAAGGCGCTGGCTGCGGCCGTCGGCGCCGACCAGGTGCTGAGCAGCGGTGACCTGTCGGCCTGGGAGCAGGACTGGCGCCGCCGCTGGCGCGGCAAGGCGCTGGCCGTGGTGCGGCCGGGCAATACGGCCGAGGTGGCCGCGGTGGTCAGGGCCTGCGCGGCGCTGGACCTGTCGCTGGTGCCGCAGGGCGGCAACACCGGCCTGGTGGGCGGCGGTGTACCCGACGACAGTGGCACCCAGGTGCTGCTGACGCTGCAGCGCATGAACCGCATCCGTGCCGTCGACGCGGCCAATCTGGCGATCACGGCCGAGGCCGGCTGCGTGCTGCAGGCGGTACAGCAGGCGGCCACGGCCCAGGGGCTGATGTTTCCGCTGAGCCTGGCCGCCGAAGGCAGCTGCACGCTGGGCGGCAACCTGGCCACCAACGCCGGTGGCACGCAGGTTCTGCGTTATGGCAACGCCCGTGCACTGTGCCTGGGGCTGGAGGTCGTGACCGCCGACGGTGACGTCTGGGACGGCCTGAGCGGCCTGCGCAAGGACAACACCGGCTACGACCTGCGCGACCTCTTCATCGGCAGTGAAGGCACGCTGGGCATCATCACCGCCGCGACCATGGTGCTGGTGCCGCAGCCGGCGGCCATCACCACCGCGATGGCGGCGCTGAACTCGGTGCGCGACGCGGTGGCGCTGCTTGAGCTGGCACGCGCGCGGCTGGGGGCCGGGCTGACCGGCTTCGAGCTGATGGGCCGCTTTGCGCTCGACCTGGTGGCAAAGCACTTTCCGGCCCTGCCGGCCCCGCTGCCGCAGGCGCCCTGGACCGTGCTGCTGGAACAAAGCGACAACGAAGGCCAGGCGCAGGCGCGTCACCGCTTCGAGGCGCTGCTGGGCGACGCGCTCGAGCGCGGCCTGATCCAGGACGCGGTGGTGGCCGAGACCCTGGCGCAGAGCCAGGGCCTGTGGCATGTGCGCGAGTCGATTCCGCTGGCGCAGTCGCAGGAGGGCCTGAACATCAAGCACGACATCGCGCTGCCGGTTTCGGCCGTGGCCGATTTCGTCGAGCAGACCAACGCCGCGCTGCAGGCGCATCTGCCCGGTGTGCGTCTGGTAGATTTCGGCCATCTGGGTGACGGCAACCTGCACTACAACGTGCAGGCCCCGCCGGGCGACGATGCCGCGCGCTTTCTGGCCGAGCAGGAGCACGCGGTCAACCGCATGGTCTACGACGCGGTGCAGCGCTTTGGTGGTTCGATCAGTGCCGAGCACGGCGTGGGCCAGCTCAAGCGCGAGGAGATCGTCGAACGCAAGAGCGCGGTTGCGCTGGCGCTGATGCGCCGCATCAAGCAGGCACTGGACCCGCACAACCGGCTCAACCCAGACCGCGTGCTGGCGACGCAGCGCGGGCCGGTCTGAGCGCTACTGCAAGGGCCCCTTCAACGCCTGGGGTACCGGGATCGACATCACCTCGATGCCTTCGTCGCTGAGCGCCTGACGCTCTTCGGCGCTGGTCTGGCCGCGAATGCCACGCTCGGCGGTTTCGCCGTAGTGGATGCGGCGCGCCTCTTCGGCAAAACGGTCACCGACATCCTCGGTGCGCGCCATCAGCTGGCGCACCGACTGCAGCCACATCGCCTGCAGGTCGACAGGCTGCGGGGCCGGCGGGCTGGTCGCCGGCGACACTGCGCCGGGTTGCGGGACACGCGCGCCCGACAGGTTCAGCCGCGGCGCACTGGGCAGCCGCACGACCGTGCAATCCGCGCACACCGGGCAGTCGATCAGCCCCCGCCCGTTCTGATCGAGGAAATCATCCTCGGACCCGAACCAGCCCTCGAAGCCATGGCCGTTGGCGCAACGCAGATTCAACACCTTCATGTCGCGATCTTACGGGGTCGGCCCGGTCGCGGCGGCACAGGCCAAGATGCCGCGGGGTCAAGGTTGCCCGGTGGGCAGCCGAGACAGGTAGTCGGCCGCCGCTTCGAGATCGGCGTCGTTCAGCGTCTTCACCACCTCAACCATGCGCGGGTTGGAATTGCCGCGCATGCCGTTGCGGATCTGGATCATCTCGTGAAGCATGTATTTGTAGTGCTGGCCGTTCAGCCGCGGATAGAACTGCGCCGCATCGCCCTGCCCGCCCTGGCCGTGGCAGCTAACGCAATCGGCTTCGTAGATCTTCTGGCCGCGCGCCAGGTCGCTGCCCGGACCACGGCCGTTGTTGGGCGGCGACGGCAGCTTGGTCAGGTAGGCCGCGATGTCGGCAATGTCCTGCGGGCTGGCGACATGCTTGTCGATAAAGGGCAGCATCACGTCATTGCGCCTGCGGCCGGCGCGCACGTCGGTCATCTGCTTGATCAGCACCGTGATGTGCTGGCCGGCCAGGCGCGGATAGCTGCCGTCGGGCCGCCCCAGCGCATGCGTTCGGTGGCAGCCCTGGCAGATCTCGAAGGTGATCTCGCCGCGTGCGGCGTCGCCACGGGCGCCCAGCGCAACGAGCTTTTCACCCTGCATGGCGTTCCACACGTAAGCCCCGTCGGCGGCATCGCCGCCGGCCGCCTTCGGCGGCGGAGTCTGCGCGCTGGCGCTCACGGCCCAGACCAGCAAGCAAGCGGCGCTGATGGCCCGGCGAATGATCACGGTGTGCTCCCTTCTTGCGCCGCCGCCGTCAGGGCAGGCTCGCCAGAAATTCAACGACGGCGGCAATCTCGTCATCGCTCATGCGCGCGGCCACAGCCCGCATGACCTTGGCGCGGTCGTTGTTGCGCGCGCCGGACTTGAACTGCTGCAACTGTGTCGCCGCATAGCCTGGATGCTGGCCCGCCAGGCCTGGGTAGCGGTCGTTGCCCAGGCCTTCGGGCTGATGGCAGCCCACGCAGGCCGGCACGCCGCTTTGTGTATTGCCGTCGTCGTACAGGGCCTTGCCGGCGGCCAGCAGCTTGTCGTTGCCAGGCGTGATCGGCGTGCGCTTTTGCGCCGCGTAGTAGGCGGCCAGGCCGTCGACATCGGCGTCCTTGAACTGCGCCAGTGATGGCGCCATGACCTCGTTCTTGCGCTTGCCGGTCAGAAAGTCGCGCAGCTGCTTGGCGACGTACTGGGCCTGCTGCCCGGCCAGGCGCGGAAACATCGGCACCACGCTGTTGCCGCCGTCGCCATGGCAGGCCATGCACTGGCTGGCGACCAGGGCGGCGGTGTCGGCACGCGCTGCGCCGGCCATGACCGCCAGCGCAAACAGCAGACCCAGGCCGGGCGCGCAGCACATCAGAACGCGATTCCCAGCAGCACGCCGACCACGGTGGCCCGGTAGCTCTGCGCGCCGGGGTCGAGATAGGTCTGCTGATTGGTCGACGGCGTCGGGTTGCCGGCCACGCCGTCGTAGTGCCAGTCGACGATGCGGGTCTGCTCGTGGCGCAGCATCCAGCGGGTCGAGATCTTCGGCGTCAGCGGCACGACCACGTTGAGATCGACCACGTGCTGGCGGTAGCGCAGGTCGGGCATGCCCGCGCCGATCAAAGCCAGCGTGGCCAGCTGCGTGGCGGTCGGCGCGCCGCTGGTCACCAGGCCCAGGGCAGCCGCGTTGTAGGTGTAGGCGGTGCTGGTGCGGCCATCGGTGTAGCCGTAGTTCGCCTCGACGCGCACGCGGCCGAACTCATGGCGCACACCGAAGCCGGCCGACAGCGTGTGGTCGTCCTGCACCATGGTCCAGGTGCGGCTGCTCGGGTACAAGGGACTGACCGCCGACGACACGTTGCACAGGCTGCTGAAGTTGGCCGCCGTGACCACGCCGCTGTTGCCGACCAGGCTGATGCCGGCCGCCTTCTGCGCCGCGCTGAGCGTGGGGCTGATGGCCATCGAGCCGTCGCTGAAGAAGTAGTAGGTGTTGCCCTGCACGCAGGCGTTCTGCTGCACGCCCACCTGGGCCATGCGGCTGTCCTGGCTGCCCACGGTGGCCGACACCGCGGTCACCGGCGTCGGCTGCCAGTTCCATTCGGCGTTGAACGCGGTCAGCCGCTGCACGCCGTTGCGGCCATAGGCCGAATCGGGGTAGCGCTGCTCCTTGGCCTGGGCGCTGAAAGCCAGGTCCATGGAGTCGTTCAGCGCCTGGTTGAAGCGTGCGTTGAGCACCCGGCTGTCGCGGTCGGCAAGATCGAACTTGCGGTGCAGGTCGTTGACGTGGATCCAGCTCGTCATGTTGGTGCCCGCCACCGCAGGCAGCGGGCCGAGCGAGGCGCTGTAGAACTCGTCGTAGGGATCGGAGATGTAGGTGCTGCCACGCCGGCGCCCGAACTCGGCCGACAACCGCAGCGTGCCGCCGACCAGCGCTCGGTTGACATAGCCGGCCTTCAGCCGGTCTTCCCAGGTCTGCGCGCGCTCGCGGTTCGTGCGGTCTATGGTCTCGCGTTCGAGCAGCAGGCTCAGGTTCTGTGCGCGCGCCAGGCGCCAGTCGCCGCTGAGGCTGGCGTTGTCCTGCTTCACCTCGTATTGCGCCGCGACGATGTTGACGTTGCCGGCGCTGGGCACGAGGTTCAGCGCCTTGATGGATTCGAGACTGCAGCGCAGTGCGTCATAGGCGGTGGCGAGCGTGCCCGCCGGATTGACGCCGGCGACGACGTTGGCGGTGACGAAGGCCCCACCGCTGCCGTCGTTGTTCAACCGCCCCCACTGGCCGGTGAGCGGGTTGCACGCCAGGTACTCGGGCGAGTTGTCGATCGTCTCGTAGCGGCGCCAGCGCGCCTTGACATCCAGCGCGGCTGCGGGCTTCGCGGCCACCGCGAAGTCGAACAGGCGCGAGTCGATCTTGCGTTCGGCGCTGCCGCGGCTGAGCGACGCCGTGGTGTCCCAGGCGCCGCCGGCAACGCCGTTGACCATCGCACCCGTGTACGGTGTCATCGGGATCAGTGCATCGTTCTGCCTTGAGCTGGCCAGCGACACCACGCCGGTGATGCGGGCCTTGGCCAGTTCAGGCATCGCATGCGCGAACTCGGCCTTCAGGTTGTAGTAGTCGTTGTCGGGCACGAGGTCGAACACCGCCTGCGGGAAGCGCGCGATGCCGTTGGCCGCCGGCAGCAGCATCGGGTTGTCGATGCTCTGCGTGCCGATGTTGTTGCGGAACAGCGAGGCCGACACCTGCATGTTGGCGCTGGTGCGGGCGGTGGCCCACTGCAGCCCGGCCACGATTTCGTGCGTGTCGTAGTCGATCGATTCAGGGACTTCGACGCCACCCGTGCCACCCCCGCCGCCGCTGACCATGCCGAAGGGACGCGCGCCCTGCCGCCTCTCGCTCGACAGTGACGCAAAGACCTTGAGCGTGTCGCTGAACGGCAGGTCCAGGCGCAGCCCGCCCTTTTGTCGCTGCATCGACAGCGTGCGCGTCGGTGCGGCCAGCGCGTCGATGCCGATCGCGATGTCGGTACTGGCCGCGGTGGCCGGCGCGATGGGCCCGGCCGGCAGCCGCGACAAGGTCAGCCGCTGGCTGCCGACGCCGTCCCACAGGCTGCGGTAACCGGTGGTGTAGACATGCGGTGTCTCGTTGTAGAAGGCTTTGAGCCGCCAGCCGTTGTAGCGGCCCAGCTGCACGGTCGCAAAGCCGTCGTCTCGGCCCAACGAGGCGGCGCTGGCGTCGACGTACGTCTTGCCGTCGGCGCTTTCGCCTTCCAGCCGCAGGCCGCCGAGCACAAAGCCGTTTTCCAGCGACTTGTACTCCAGGAACCTGGCCGCGCCGCGCTCACCGTCGACGGCGATGCCACCCGCTTCGACCTGGCCGCGCCAGCGCCAGTTGCCGAACTGGGTGGCGTCGACGACCAGCCCCGGCTGGGCATTGAGAAAACCGGTAGGGCTGCGGTCACCCTGGATCTCGCCGATGCCGTCGGGGTCGGTCGCGCGCAGGCGCAGTCCGCCACCGGGCATCAGCAGGTTGCCCACGTTGGTGTCGGTGCCGACGCCGGAATCGGCCCGCGCCGGCACGCTGGCCAGCTGTGCGCAGGCGGCACTGATCAGCAGGGCGAGCGGGCGCAGGGCCCAGCGGCATTGCGAGGTCGCAGAACGCATGTCACGATCTCCTGGCTTGCAAGGGAACTTGCGGGCTAACGCTGGAACCGAGCGCCTGCGGGGTGATTGCTGCCGTGGATCTGCGAATGGCAGTTCTGGCAGCTGCGACCTACCACACGCTGGCTGGTGACTCCGCCCAGAACCTGGCCGGCGGCCGCGGTCTGGTCGCCACGGTAGAACTGCCCCGGGTGACCGACCGACGGGCTGTGGCACTGCTGGCACAGCTGCGGGCGCGAGGCCACCAGCAGCTTGTCATGGTTGGACCCGTGCGGGCTGTGGCAGTTGGTACAGCTCTCGCGCACCGGCGCGTGCTCCCACAACATCGGGCCGCGCTTCTCAGCATGGCAGGCATAGCAGACGGTGTTGGTGCTGTCGGCCTTGAGCAGCGGCTTGGTCACGCTGCCGTGCGGGTTGTGGCAGTCGACGCAGCTCATCTTGCCTTCGGGCAAGGGCATGTGCGAGCGCTTGTTGAACTCGGCGCGCTGCTGCTGGTGGCAGCGTGCGCAGGTCTCGTTGATGGTGCTGCGCGCCAGCAGGCTGTTGGTGGACACCTTCTGCATCGGGTTGTGGCAGTCGGCGCAGCCGAGCTGGTTGCCCGCATGCGTCGAGCCCGGCCAGTGCAGGCGGTTGCCGCCCTGGTGGCAGCCCAGGCAGGACTCGTTCTGCTGTTCGACCGGTGTGCCCCAGTTCTTGGTGAACCCGATGGTCAGCGATTTGTCCTTGGTGTTCTTGGCATGCAGCGAGCCCGGCCCATGGCAGCTCTCGCAGACCAAGCGCTCGCGCTCGTTGCGCGGGTTGGCGCGAAAGGCCTTGGCGTGCAGGGTCTCGGTGAAGTGCGTGTTTTCCTGGCCATGGCAGCCGATACAGGCCTTCTCGCCGATCGTCACCGCCGCCGACCGCGCACTGGCCAAGGCGGTGGTCTGCGCCGCCGCCGGCGTGCACAAGCCCATACAGGCCAGCACGGCCCCGATGGCCATCAAGGCGATGTGCCTCCAGCCGGCCTGAGTCGAATGCTTCGTGTCCATGTCGCTCCTCGGTCCTTGCCTCGCCCGGATTGCAAGATAGAACGCCTTGCCGCCGCGACTTGCCTGGTACCGAACTGCGGCTTGACCGCAACTGAAGCGTTGACCCTGGGACTTTCCCGCAGGGCCGAAGGCCGGCGCTAGACCGCGCTGGGCGGCTGGCCGAAGCGCCTTCTGAATGTGCGGCTGAAATGCGCCGGGCTGGCAAAGCCCCAGGTCCAGGCGACCTCGGCCACGGGCCGCGTGCCGCGGCCGGCCAGCTCACTGCGGCTGGCCTGCAGGCGCTGCTCGAGCACCCACTGCATGACCTGCGGCCCACCGGAAAAGAGACGGTGCAGGTAGCGTGTGGAGACACCCAGGTGGTTGGCAATGCGGCCGACGTCCAGGCGATGATCTTGCAGGTGCTCTCGGATGAAGGCCTCGGCCCGCCGGCGCTGACGGTCGACGGACGATGGCCTGGTGGCCTCACCATTGGATGCGGATGCGGATGCGCGCACGCGGCGGTGCGGGCCGCCCAGTTTCTCGATCAGTTGCAGCACGGCGTCGCTGAGGGCGATTCGGCCATCCTCACCCAGCTGCCTACCGTGACCGACGATGAACCGCGTCAGCGCGGCGGTGGCCAGTACCGCAGGCATGGCCCCATCCAGCCGGTGCATGGTGTGGTCTGCCCAGTTAGGCCAGGCTTCGAGCAGCAACTCGGCCGGCAGGTCGAGCAGCACCTGGCGAAAGCGGGTCTGGCGGTGCACGCGGATGTCGCGGTCGGGCGCGATGAAGCACAGGTCACCCGGCCCCAGCTGCGCCTGATGGGCCCGGTCGGCAACCATGACCTGCCCTTCGAGCAGAACCAGCAGCGACACCCAGTCGGCGCGACCAGGGCCGTGGCGGGCAATCCAGAACGGTGAGCCGCTGACCTCGAGCAGCTGCAGCGGCCCACAGCCCATGCCGGCCATGGCGGCGTCGAAGACGCCTTCACCCGTCGGCTCGACACTGCACTCGGCCGACAGCGAGTTGGCCATCGCACTCTGCCAATAGTCGACCCGTTCGCCGGGTGCAACCTCCAGCGTGTGATACAGCGGAACCATGCGCCTGCCCGTCCTGTCCTTCTCCTTGACCAGGACGGTATACGGGCTAAGTGGTCCGCGTCCGCTGATCGAGATCAAGCCAAGCGGGAGGGCGACTGTGCACCCGGTCAGGCTCAGCTCGTCAGCGCCTTCACGATGGCATCGCGGCACAGGGCCATCAGGCCGCCGGGCAGCACGCCCAAGAGCAGCACCGCCAGGCCATTGGCCGCCAGCAGCGCCGACACGCCGGCCGATCGCTGCGGCAGCGGTGCGCTGTTGCGCGGCGCGTCGAAGTACATGACCTTGACCACCCGCAGGTAGTAGTAGGCACCCACCAGTGACGCCATCACCGCCACCACGGCCAGCACGATGTAGCTGGTGACGTTGGTGCTGACCAGGGCCTGCAGCACCGCCAGCTTGGCGTAGAAGCCCACCAAGGGCGGAATGCCGGCCAGCGAGAACAGGAAGATCGACATCACGCCGGCAGCCCAGGGGCTGCGCTGGTTGAGCCCGGCGAAGTCGTCGATCTCCTCGCTCTCGAAACCCTGGCGTGACAAGAACATGATCATGCCGAAAGTACCCAGCGTCGTGAGCACGTAGGCGACCATGTAGAACATGGCCGAGCTGTAGGCGTTGCCGGCCGACAGCGTGTTGCCGCTGACCACGCCGGCCGACAGACCCAGCAGCACGAAGCCCATCTGCGAGATCGTGGAATAAGCCAGCATGCGCTTGAGGTTGCTCTGCGCAATGGCCGCCAGGTTGCCCACCACCAGCGAGCCCACGGCCAGCACGATCAACATCTGCTGCCAGTCGATGGCCAGCCCCAGCATGCCCTCGACCAGCAGGCGCATCGTGATGGCGAACGCGGCCAGCTCGGGCGCGCCCCCGATCATCAGCGTGACCGCGGTGGGCGCGCCCTGGTAGACGTCGGGCACCCACATGTGGAACGGCACCGCGCCGAGCTTGAAGGCCAGGCCGGCGACGACGAAGACGACGCCGAACACCAGCACCTCTTTGTTGATGCCGCCGGCGGCGATGCGCTCGAACACGCGCGGGATCTCCAGCGTGCCGGTGGCGCCGTACATCATCGACAGCCCGTACAGCAGGAAACCGCTGGCCAGCGCGCCGAGCACGAAGTACTTCATCGCCGCCTCGGTTGCCACCGCGTGGTCGCGGCGCAGCGCGGTCAGCGCGTACAGCGACAGGCTCATCAACTCCAGGCCCAGGTAGACGACGAGAAAGTTGTTGGCCGAGGTCATCACCGAGATGCCCAGCAGCACGAAAAGGCTGAGCGTGAAGAACTCGCCCTTGAGCATGTCGCGCGAACCCAGGGTCGGGCGCGCATAGGCCATCGCGACCATCACGGCAATGCCGGCAAAGCCTGCCAGCAGGTGGCCCATGGGGTCGGTGACGATCATGCCGGCCATGCCGTAGAAGGTGGCGCCGCTGTCGAAGGCCCACAGATGCAGCAGCGTGAACACGGCGGCGGCGGCCTGCGAAAGCCAGAAGGTGACGCGGCGCTCGGGGTCGGTGACGAAGAGGTCGGCCAGCAGCACCCCGCAGGTGGCCAGCAGCAACCAGGCCTCGGGGTAGATGACGGTCCAGTTGATGGGGGTCATGGTGATCGCGGTCCGTCAGTTCAGCTTCGAGATGGCCACATGCCGCAACAGCTCGGTCACCGAGACCTGCATCACGTCGGTGAAGGGCTGGGGGTGCAGGCCCATCCACAAGATGGCCACGGCCAGCAGCAACAGCATCAGGAACTCGCGGCCGTTGATGTCGACCATCGCCTTCACATGGTCGTTGGCGATCTCGCCGAAGTACACGCGCTTGACCATCCACAAGGTGTAGGCAGCGCCCGAGATGAGGGCGGTGGCGGCCAGTGCGGCGATCCAGAAGTTGTATCGGACCGCACCCAGGATGACCATCCATTCGCCGACGAAGCCGGCCGTGCCCGGCAATCCGCAGTTGGCCATCGCGAACAGCACGACGAAGGCGGTGAACTTCGGCATCCGGTTGACCACGCCGCCGTAATCCGCGATCTCGCGGCTGTGCACGCGGTCGTAGAGCACCCCGATGCACAGGAACATGGCGCCCGACACGAAGCCGTGGCTGATCATCTGCACGATGCCGCCGGCCACGCCCAGGTCGTTGAAGATGAAGAAGCCCAGCGTCACGAAGCCCATGTGCGCGATCGAGCTGTAGGCGACCAGCTTCTTCATGTCCTTCTGCACCAGCGCCACGAGGCCGATGTAGATCACGGCGATCAGGCTCAAGGTGATGATGAGCCAGGCGTACTCGCGACTGGCGTCGGGCGTGATCGGCATCGAGAACCGCAAAAAGCCGTAGGCACCCAGCTTCAGCATGATGGCTGCCAGCACCACCGAGCCGCCGGTCGGTGCTTCAACGTGGGCGTCGGGCAGCCAGGTGTGCACCGGCCACATCGGCACCTTGACCGAGAACGCCGCGAAGAAGGCAAAGAACAGCAGCGCCTGCGCCGGCATCGGCAGCGGCAGCTTGTGCCAGGTCTGGATGTCGAAGCTGCCACCCGACTTGAAGTACAGGTAGATCAGCGCCACCAGCATCAGCAGCGAGCCGGCAAAGGTGTACAGGAAGAACTTGAACGCTGCGTAGACGCGACGTGCACCACCCCACATGCCGATGATCAGGTACATCGGGATCAGCGTGGCTTCGAAGAAGACGTAGAACAGCAGCCCGTCGGCGGCGCAGAACACGCCGACCATCAGCCCCGACAGGATCAGGAAGGCGCCCATGTACTGCGCCACGCGATCGGTGATCACCTGCCAGGCCGAGATGACCACGATCACGGTGATGAAGGCCGTGAGCAGCACGAACCACACCGACAGGCCGTCGACACCCAGGTGGTAGAAGACGTTGAAGCGGTCGATCCAGGGCTGCTTCTCGACGAACTGCAGCGCCGCGCTGCGCTTGTCGAAACCGCTGATCAGCGGCAGCGTGACCAGGAACGAGACGATGGCGCCGATCAGCGCGGTGGCACGCACGACACCGGCATGGCGGTCGTTGCCCAGCGCCAGCAGCAACACGCCGAAGGCGATCGGAATCCAGATGGCGAGGCTTAGAAGGCCCATTGTTGTTCTCTCATTGCCCAGGCCGTCAAGTTGACGCTCCGGCCAGGAAGGGCCACAGCCGCCAGGTCAGGAAACCGAAGACCCCCAGCACCATCACCAGCGCGTACCAGTACAGGTGGCCGGTCTGCACCAGGCGCACCAGGCCAGCCGCGGCACCGACCACGCGCGCCGACCCGTTCACCACCAGCCCGTCGATCAGGCCCTGGTCGCCACCCTTCCACAGCCCACGGCCGAGCAGTCGCGCCCCGGCCGCCAGCACGTTCTCGTTGAACCAGTCCATGTAGTACTTGTTCTCGAGCACGATGCGCAGCGGCTTGAGCGCGCGGTCGAGTGCGGCCGGAATCGATGGCGCCACCAGGTAGAAGACGTAGGCGCTGACCACACCGGCCAGCGTCAGCCAGAACGGCAACGTACTGAGCGCATGCAGGGCCATGGCACCGGCGCCGTGGAAGCCGCGCGCCAGTTCTTCCATCGCCGGATGCCGCACCAGGTCGACAAAGATCGAGTCCTTGAAGAAGTCGCCGAACAGCATCGGCTGGATCGTCAGATAGCCGATCACCACCGACGGAATCGCCAGCATCACCAGCGGCAGCCACACCACCCCGGGTGATTCGTGCGGTTCGTGCGCATGGCCGCCGTGGTCGTCATGCGCACCATGGTCGTCAGGGGCAGGATGCGGCTTGTGGCGGAAGCGCTCCTGGCCATGGAAGACCAGGAAGTACATTCGAAACGAGTAGAAGGCGGTGACGAAGACACCCGCCGTGACGGCGAAGATCGCAAAACCCGCACCCGGCAGGTGGCTGGCGTGCACCGCCTCGATGATGCTGTCCTTGCTGTAGAAGCCGGCGAACAGCGGCGTGCCGATCAGCGCCAGCGAGCCCAGCAGCGACGTGATCCAGGTGATGGGCATGTACTTGCGCAGGCCGCCCATGTTGCGGATGTCCTGGTCGTGGTGCATGCCGATGATCACCGAGCCCGCAGCCAGGAACAGCAGTGCCTTGAAGAAGGCATGCGTCATCAGGTGGAACACTGCCACCGAGTAGGCCGACACGCCCAGTGCCACCGTCATGTAGCCCAGCTGCGACAAGGTGGAATAAGCCACCACGCGCTTGATGTCGTTCTGGATGATGCCCAGGAAGCCCATGAACAGCGCCGTGATCGATCCGATCACCAGCACGAAGTTCAGCGCCGTGTCGCTCAGCTCGAACAGCGGCGACATGCGCGCCACCATGAAGATGCCTGCCGTCACCATGGTGGCGGCGTGGATCAGCGCCGAGATCGGGGTCGGGCCTTCCATCGAGTCGGGCAGCCACACATGCAGCGGAAACTGCGCGCTCTTGCCCATGGCGCCGATGAACAGACAGATGCAGGTCACGGTGATCAGCGACCAGTCGGTGCCGGGGAACCCCAGTCGGGCCAGTTCGCCGCCCTTGGCGAAGGCCTGTGCGTAGTCGAGCGTGCCGGCGTACGCCGCAATCAGGCCGATGCCCAGGATGAACCCGAAGTCGCCGACGCGGTTGACGACAAAGGCCTTCAAGTTGGCGAAGATCGCCGTCGGCCGCTTGAACCAGAAACCGATCAGCAGGTAGCTGACCAGGCCCACCGCTTCCCAGCCGAAGAACAGCTGCAGGAAGTTGTTGCTCATCACCAGCATCAGCATCGAGAAGGTGAACAGCGAGATGTAGGCGAAAAAGCGCTGGTAGCCCGGATCGTCGTGCATGTAGCCGATGGTGTAGACGTGCACCATGAGCGACACGAAGGTGACGACGACCATCATCATCGCGGTCAGGCCATCGACCAAAAAACCGACCTCCATGCGCAGGCCGCCGATGGTGGCCCATTCGTAGATCGTGCCGACAAAGCGGGCGCCGTCCAGCACCTGCATCAGCACCACCACCGAGCAGATGAACGAGACCAGGACGCCCAGGATGGTGACCGTGTGCGCGCCGCGGCGGCCCACGGCCTTGCCGGCCAGGCCGGCCACGAGGGCGCCGGCCAGCGGCGCCAGCGGCACGGTCAACAGAAGATTTTGGGAGATGCTTGCAGCCATATTCGGTTCTCGGCTCAGCCGACCCAGCAAAAGCGGCGGATCCGGCGCCGCCGGTCCGCCAGCGCTGCCCCCTTGAGGGGAAAGCGGGTAAAGCCCGCTACGGGGGTGCTTGTCATGTCACCCCTTCAACTCGTCGAGTTCGGCCACGTTGATCGAGTCCCGACTGCGGAACAGCACGACCAGGATCGCCAGGCCGATGGCCGATTCAGCCGCCGCCACGGTCAAGATGAAGAAGACGAAGACCTGACCGGCCATGTCGCCCAGGTAATGCGAAAAGGCGACGAAGTTCAGGTTCACCGCCAGCAGCATCAGCTCGATCGCCATCAGCAGCACGATCAGGTTGCGGCGGTTCATGAAGATGCCCACCACCGACAACGCGAACAGCACGCCACCGAGCGACAGGTAATGACCGAGAGTCAGCGGACCCATCACTGCGCCCCTCCTTCCTTGGGGGCCGGCGCCGACGGCAGATCGACCACCGGCGGCATCTGGATCAGCCGCAGCCGATCGGCCTTGCGCACCCGCACCTGCTGGCCGACATCGATGAAGCGCGAATCCCTGCGTCGGCGCAGCGTCAGCGCGATGGCGGCGATGATGGCCACCAGCAACAGTACGGCTGCGATCTGCAGCGGATACAGGTAATGCGTGTACAGCTCGATGCCCAGCAGGCGGCTGTTGCCCATGGCCAGCGCGCGCGCGTCGGCCACCGGTGCCTGGCTGGGCTGGAAGCCGCGCATCAGCACGAAGGCCATCTCCAGCGCGATCACCACGCCGATCATGCCGGCCAGCGGAAAGTGCTTCCAGAAACCCTGACGGAACTGGTCGCTGTTGATGTCGAGCATCATGACGACGAACAGGAACAGCACCATCACCGCGCCCACGTAGACCAGCACCAGCACGATGGCCAGGAACTCGGCGCGCAGCAGCATCCACACACAGGCGGCATTGAAGAAGGCCAGCACCAGGTACAGCGCCGAATGCACCGTGCTGCGCGCGGTGATGACGCGAAACGACGCGAACAGCAGCACGGCCGAAAAGACGTAGAAGAGTACGGTGATCGTGTTCATGTTGGTGTGTCGCGAAGTCCTGCGTGGCCGCGCCAGCCCTTGCCGGCCGGCGTCGGCAACCGGGCCGTGAACCGCGGGCTCAGCGGTAGGGCGCGTCGGCCTCCCGCGCTTTCGCAATCTCTTTCTCGTAGCGGTCACCGACGGCCAGCAACATGTCCTTGGTGAAATACAGGTCGCCGCGCTTCTCGCCGTGGTATTCGAAGACATGGGTCTCGACGATCGAGTCGACCGGGCAGCTCTCTTCGCAGAAACCGCAGAAGATGCACTTGGTGAGATCGATGTCGTAGCGTGTGGTGCGGCGCGTGCCGTCGGCGCGGATGTCGGACTCGATGGTGATCGCCATCGCCGGGCAGACGGCCTCGCACAGCTTGCAGGCGATGCAGCGCTCCTCGCCGTTTTCATAGCGGCGAAGCGCATGCAGGCCGCGGAAGCGCGGCGACAGTGGCGTCTTCTCTTCAGGGAACTGGATCGTGATGTGCGGCGACAGGAAATGGCGCCCGGTGAGCATCAACCCCTTGAAGAGCTCAGTCAGCATGAAGCTCGAGAACAGCTCCTTGACGGCGGTCAGCGACATGATGGGCCTCGGCCTATTTCCAGATGTTGAACGGAGAAATGATCCACAGGCCAACCACCACCAGCCAGATCAGCGTCACCGGAATGAAGATCTTCCAGCCCAGGCGCATGATCTGGTCGTAGCGGTAGCGCGGGAAGGTGGCGCGCACCCACAGGAACATCGTGACGACCACGAAGACCTTGATGGCCAGCCAGATCCAGCCCGGGATGAACGACAGGAACTCGAACGGGGGCAGCCAGCCGCCCAGGAACAGGACCACGGTCAGCATCGAGACCAGGATCATGTTGGCGTATTCGGCCAGGAAGAACATGGCGAACGACATGCCCGAGTACTCGATCATGTGGCCGGCCACGATCTCGCTTTCACCCTCGACGACGTCGAAGGGATGGCGGTTGGTCTCGGCCAGCCCGGCGATGAAGTAGACGACGAAGATCGGCAGCAGCGGCAGCCAGTTCCAAGACAACACGCCAACGCCCATGTTGGCGAAGATGCCCCTGCCCTGGCTGGTGACGATGTCGCTCATGTTCATGCTGCCGGCAACCATCAGCACCACCACCAGCGCGAAACCCATCGCGATCTCGTAGCTGACCATCTGCGCCGACGCGCGCAGCGCGCCCAGGAAGGCGTACTTCGAGTTGCTGGCCCAGCCGGCGATGATCACGCCGTAGACCTCCATCGAGGTGATCGCCATCAGAAACAGCAGGCCGGCATTGACGTTGGCCAGCGCCACGTCGGGCCCGAACGGGATCACGGCCCAGGCGGCCAGCGCCGGCATGATGGTCATGATGGGCCCGAGGAAGAACAGGCCCTTGCTGGCCGCGGTCGGGCGGATGATCTCCTTGAAGATCAGCTTGACCGCGTCAGCGATCGGCGTCAGCAGCCCGTAGGGGCCAACACGATTGGGGCCGGGTCGGATCTGCGTCCAGCCAATGGCCTTGCGTTCCCACAGCGTGAGGTAAGCCACGCAGCCCATCAGCGGCAGCACGACGGCGACGATCTTGACCAGGGTCCAGACCACCAGCCACAGGCCGCTGCCCAGCGTGGCGTTGCCGAATTGATGCAGGGTATCGAACATGGCTGCCTCGATCAGGCCTTCTCGACGTTAAGCGGCCCGAACATCGGGCCGAGCGCCAGCGTGGCGGGGTGACCGGCGGCGATGCGCACGGCGGTGGCGGCCAGCGAGCGGTCTTCTTGCGCCGGCAGCACCGCAACCGCCTGGCCCTGACTGATCAGCACCTTGTCGCCGGGCTGCAGGCCGAGCTGCCGCCACAGTGCCGACGACAAGCCTGCCAGCGGCGGCCGCGCGTCGGCCGTGAGCTGCAGCGACGGGGCGTGGCGCACGAGAGAGTCGCTGGCGTAGATCGGCACATCGGCCACCCGTTCGAGGCCAGCGCGGGTGCCGCTGGCCGCCGCGGCCTGCGACGGTGTGTTGTCCAGGCGCTGCGCCAGCAAGTCCAGGTCACCCAGAGCCTGCGCACGCACGGCTTCGCTGGAATCCTGATCGAAGCCATCGAGCCCGAGCAGCCCGCCCAGCACGCGCAGCACCTTCCAGGCCGGGCGCACCTCGCCCAGTGGCTTGACGACGCCAGTGAAGCTTTGCGCGCGGCCTTCGGCGTTGACGAAGGTGCCCGAAGTCTCGGTGAACGGCGCGATCGGCAACAGCACGTCGGCATGATCGACGCTGTGGTCCTTGAACGCGGTCAGTGCGACCACCAGCCCCGAGGCCTGCAGCGCCGCCCGTGCGGCAGCGGCGTCGGCAGCGTCGAATAGCGGGTCGACGTCGAGCAGCAGCAGCGCCTTCATCGGCTGCGCCAGCATCTGCGCGGCGCTGAGACCACCGTCGCGCGGGACAGCGCCGACCAGTTGCGCACCCACGCTGTTGGCACCCTCACCCAGATAACCCACGCTGGCACCGCATTGTTCGGCGATCCAGTGCGCCAGCGCCAGCAGTTCCCCCGCCTGCGGGTGCTGCGCGGCGGCATTGCCCAGCAGCACGGCCTTGCGCTCGCCCGACATCAGCGACGCGGCGATGGCCTGGGCGGTCTCGGTCGCCTGTGCCGCCAGGGGCGCAGCCACGCCCTTCGCGGCGGCCACTGCGGCCGCCACCTCGGCCAGCGCTGCGGCCCAGCCCGAAGGGGCGGCGGTCATGCGCGACGCCAGCGGCAGCAGCCAGTCGTCGTGCACCGCATGCAGGCTGTGCACCTGCGCGCCGTGGCGCGCTGCCTGGCGGATGCGCTGCGCAAACAGCGGATGGTCCTTGCGCAGGAAGGAGCCGACGACGAACGCGCGGTCGAGCTGCGTCAGCGACGCGATCGAGGTGCCCAGCCAACGCGCGCGGCCGTCTGCCGCCAGGTTGCCGGCATCGGCGTGGCGGCCGCGCACGTCGACGTTGGCGCTGCCCAGGCCACGCACGATCCTGGCCAGCAGGTGCAATTCTTCGACCGTGCCGCGCGGGCTGCCGACGGCGCCGATCTCAGCAGTGCCGAATTCGGCCATCACGCGCTTCAAACCATCGGCGACATAGGCCAGCGCGGTGTTCCAGTCGACCACCTGCCACTGGCCGCCCTGCTTGAGCATCGGCTGCGTCAGGCGCTGATCGCTGTTCAGCGCCTCGTACGAGAAGCGGTCGCGGTCGGTGATCCAGCACTCGTTGACGTCCTCGTTTTCCAGCGGCACCACGCGCATCACGCGTCCCGACTTGACCTGCACCACCAGATTGCTGCCGTTGCTGTCGTGCGGGCTGATGCTCTTGCGACGCTGCAGCTCCCAGGTGCGGGCGCTGTAGCGGAAGGGCTTGCTGGTGAGTGCGCCGACCGGGCAGATGTCGATCATGTTGCCCGACAGCTCGCTGTCGATGGTGTTGCCCAGCATGGTGGTGATCTCGCTGTGCTCACCGCGATGGATCATGCCCAGCTCCATCACGCCGGCCACCTCTTGCCCGAAGCGAATGCAGCGCGTGCAATGGATGCACCGCGTCATCTCTTCCATGCTGATCAGCGGGCCCACGTCCTTGTGGAAGACAACGCGCTTTTCTTCCTCGTAGCGCGAGGCGCTGGCGCCGTAGCCCACGGCCAGGTCCTGCAGCTGGCATTCGCCGCCCTGGTCGCAGATGGGGCAGTCCAGCGGGTGGTTGATGAGCAGGAACTCCATCACCGACTTCTGCGCCTGGATGGCCTTGGCGCTCTTGGTGCGAACGACCATGCCCTGCGTGACTGGCGTGGCACAGGCCGGCATCGGCTTGGGCGCCTTTTCCACCTCGACCAGGCACATGCGGCAATTGGCCGCGATGCTGAGCTTCTTGTGGTAACAGAAGTGTGGGATGTAGGTGCCCGCCGCATCGGCCGCATGCATCACCATGCTGCCCGGTGCAACGCTGACCTTGCGGCCGTCGAGTTCGATTTCGATCATGGTGGATCTGTTGACCGGGTCAGGCGCTGCGCCCGACCTTGCAGGACTTGTGTTCGACGTGGTGCACGAACTCGTCGCGGAAGTGCTTGAGCATGCCCTGCACCGGCATCGCGGCAGCATCACCCAGCGCGCAGATCGTGCGGCCCTTGATGTTCTCGGCCACGGAATCCAGCACGTCCAGGTCTTCGGGCCGGCCCTTGCCGTGCTCGATGCGGTCGACCAGACGCCACAGCCAGCCCGTGCCTTCGCGGCAGGGCGTGCACTGGCCGCAGCTTTCGTGCTGGTAGAAGTACGACAGGCGCATCAGGCTGCGGACCATGCAGCGGCTGTCGTTCATCACGATCACCGCACCCGAGCCCAGCATCGAGCCAGCCTTGGCGATGGCGTCGTAGTCCATCGTGATGTCCATCATCACGCCGGCCGGCAATACCGGCGCCGACGAGCCGCCCGGAATCACCGCCTTCAGCGCCCCGCCCTTCACGCCGCCGGCCAGTTCCAGCAGCTTGGCGAACGGCGTGCCCATCGGCACTTCGAAGTTGCCGGGCCGGTTGACGTCGCCCACCACCGAGAAGATCTTGGTGCCGCCGTTGTTGGGCTTGCCACATTCCAGGTAGGCCTGGCCGCCGTGGTTGATGATCCACGGCACCGCAGCGAAGGTCTCGGTGTTGTTGATCGTGGTCGGCTTGCCGTACAGGCCGAAGCTGGCCGGGAACGGCGGCTTGAAGCGCGGCTGGCCTTTCTTGCCTTCGAGTGATTCGAGCAGCGCCGTTTCTTCGCCGCAGATGTAGGCGCCGAAACCATGGAAGGCGTGCAGCTGGAAGCTGAAGTCGCTGCCCAGGATGCGATCACCCAGGAAGCCCGCGGCACGCGCCTCGTCCAGCGCCTCTTCGAAGCGCTGGTAGATCTCGAAGATCTCGCCGTGGATGTAGTTGTAGCCCGTGCGGATGCCCATCGCATAGGCGGCGATGGCCATGCCCTCGATCACCATGTGCGGGTTGAAGCGCAGCAGGTCGCGGTCCTTGCAGGTGCCGGGCTCGCCCTCGTCGGAATTGCACACCAGGTACTTCGGCCCCGGAAACTGGCGCGGCATGAAGCTCCACTTCAGCCCGGTGGGGAAGCCGGCACCCCCGCGCCCGCGCAGGGCCGACAGCTTGACCTCGGCGATCACCTGGTCGGGCGTCATGGGCTCGGCACCGTCCTGGCCCAGGATCTTCTTCAGCGCCGCATAGCCGCCGCGTGCGACGTAGTCGGCCAGCCGCCAGTTGTTGCCGTCCAGGCCCGCGTAGATCTGCGGCTCGATGTGGCGGCCGTGAAAGCAGGTCTCGGCGCCCGTGGACTGGAACTTTGAAAGATCGAGCATCTTCAGCCTCAGCCCTTGCGCAGCGTGTCGACCAGATCGTCGAGGCGATCGGGGCTCATGCAGCTGAGCATCTGACGGTCATTGACCAGCATCACCGGCGCGTCGGCGCAGGCGCCCAGGCATTCACTGGGCTGCACCGTGAACTTGCCGTCGGCCGTGGTGCCATAGGGCTCGACACCCAGCTTGCGGCAGACATGCTCGAGCGCGCTCTGGCCGTCGCGCAGCTGGCATGGCAGGTTGGTGCAGATGTTGAGCTTGTACTGCCCCACCGGCTGCTGGTTGTACATGTTGTAGAAGGTCGTGACCTCGTGCACCGCGATCGGCGGCATGCCCAGGTAGGCTGCGACGGCCTCCTCGGCTTCGCGCGAGACATGGCCCTGTTCGAACTGCACGATGGCCAGACAGGCCATCACGGCCGAGGGCTTCTGGTCGGCGGGGTACTTGGCCACTTCTTTGGCGAAGCGGGCCAGGGTCTGGTCGCTGAAGTTCATCGTTCGCTTACCGGTCGATCTCGCCGAACACGATGTCCATCGTGCCGATGATGGCCACCGCGTCGGAGATCATGTGGCCGCGCGCCAGCTCGTCGAGGGCGGCCAGGTGCGGGAATCCGGGCGGCCGGATCTTCAGGCGATACGGCTTGTTGGCACCGTCGCTGATCAGGTAGATGCCGAACTCGCCCTTGGGGTGCTCGACGGCGGCGTAGGCCTCGCCTTCGGGCACGTGAAAGCCTTCGGTGAAGAGCTTGAAGTGGTGGATCAGGTCTTCCATGCCCGACTTCATGTCCACGCGGCGGGGCGGCGCGACCTTGTGGTTGTCGGTGATCACGGGGCCGGGGTTGGCACGCAGCCAGGCCGCGCACTGCTGGATGATTCGGTTGGCCTGGCGCATCTCCTCGATGCGCACCAGATAGCGGTCGTAGGTATCGCCGTTGGTGCCGATCGCCACGTCGAAGTCCATGCGGTCGTAGACCTCGTAGGGCTGCTGCTTGCGCAGGTCCCAGGCCACGCCCGAGCCGCGCAGCATGGGCCCGGTGCAACCGAGGTTGAGCGCACGCTCGGGGCTCAGCACGCCGATGCCCACCGTGCGCTGCTTCCAGATGCGGTTGTCGGTGAGCAGCGTCTCGTAGTCGTCGACGTTCTTCGGGAAACGGCGGCAGAAGTCGTCGATGAAGTCGAGCAGCGAACCCTGGCGGTTCTGGTTCAGTGCCTTGATCGCTTTCTCGTTGCGGATGCGGTTGACCTGGTACTGCGGCATGCGGTCGGGCAGGTCACGGTAGACGCCGCCCGGTCGATAGTAGGCCGCGTGCATGCGCGCGCCCGACACCGCCTCATACATGTCGAAGATGTCCTCGCGTTCGCGAAAACAGTAGATCAGGATGTTCATCGCGCCGCAGTCGATGCCGTGCGCACCCAACCAGAGCAGGTGGTTCAGCAACCGCGTCAGCTCGTCGAACATGACGCGGATGTACTGCGCACGCAGCGGCACTTCGATGCCCAGCAGCTTCTCGATGGCCAGGCAGTACGCGTGCTCGTTGGCCATCATCGACACGTAGTCGAGTCGGTCCATGTAGGGCAGCGCCTGGATGAAGGTCTTGGTTTCGGCCAGTTTCTCGGTGGCCCGGTGCAGCAGGCCGATGTGCGGGTCGGCACGCTGGATGACTTCGCCGTCGAGCTCGAGCACCAAGCGCAGCACGCCGTGGGCGGCTGGGTGCTGGGGCCCGAAATTGAGCGTGTAGTTCTTGATCTCGGCCATGGTTCAGTGCAGCCCGCCGTAGTTGTCTTCGCGCACCACCCTGGGCGTGATCTCGCGCGGCTCGATCGTCACCGGCTGGTAGATCACGCGCCGGGTCTCGGCGTCGTAACGCATCTCGACATGGCCCGAGACCGGGAAGTCCTTGCGCATGGGGTGACCGATGAAACCGTAGTCGGTGAGGATGCGGCGCAGGTCGAGGTGGCCCTCGAAGATGATGCCGAACAGGTCGAAGGCTTCGCGTTCGAACCAGTTGGCCGCATTCCAGGTCTCGGTCAGCGAAGCCACCGCCGGCAGCTCGTCGTCGGCCGCAAACACCTTCAGCCGCACGCGCCAGTTGTGCGTGATCGACAGCAAATGCGAGACCACAACGTAGCGCAGGCCCTGCCAGGGCTGGTTCTTGTAGTCGGAGTAGTCCACGCCGCAGAGGTCGATCAGCTGCTCGAAGCGCAGCGCCGGGTCGTCGCGCAGCGTGCGCGCGACTTCGAGGTAACGCTCGGCGGACACCGTGATCGAGATCTCGCCGCGCTCGCGCACCAGGCTGAGCAGGGCGTCGCCGAGCACCGATTGCAGCGCGGCCTGCAACTTGTCGAGTCGTTGGGTCATTTCGAAGTGGGCTCAGCGTGCGATGGTGTTCTCGCGCCGGATCTTGGCCTGCAACTGCAGGATGCCGTACAGCAGCGCCTCGGCCGTCGGCGGGCAGCCCGGCACGTAGACATCGACCGGCACCACACGGTCACAACCTCGAACCACCGAATAGCTGTAGTGGTAGTAGCCGCCACCATTGGCGCACGAGCCCATGCTCAGCACCCAGCGCGGTTCGGCCATCTGGTCGTAGACCTTGCGCAGCGCGGGCGCCATCTTGTTGCACAGCGTGCCGGCCACGATCATCAGGTCGCTCTGGCGCGGGCTGGGGCGAAACAGCATGCCGAAGCGGTCGATGTCGTAGCGCGCCGCACCGGCATGCATCATCTCGACCGCGCAGCAGGCCAGCCCGAAGCTCATCGGCCACAGCGAACCGGTCTTCGACCAGTTGATCAGCGTGTCGATCGACGTGGTGACGAAGCCTTCTTTCAGTACGCCTTCAATACCCATGCTTCACTCCGTTGGTCAGGGCCTGCGCTTTCGTCATTCCCAGTCCAGCGCACCCTTCTTCCACTCGTAGATGAATCCCACGACCAGGATGGTCAGGAAAAGCATCATGGCCCAGAAGCCTGACATGCCGATGTCACGCAGCGACACCGCCCAGGGAAACGGAAAGGCGATCTCGAGGTCGAACAGGATGAACAGGATGGCCACCAGGTAGTAGCGCACGTCGAACTTCATGCGCGCGTCTTCGAAGGCCTCGAAGCCACATTCGTAGGGGCTGTTCTTTGCGGCGTCGGGCCGGTTCGGGCCGAAGATGAAGCCCAGCACCATGGGCGCAAAACCAACGCCCAGTCCGACCAGGATGAACAGGATCACGGGCAGGTAGGGTTGCAGGTCCATGGTGTGTGCAGCAGTCTGTCGTCAGCCTATCGTCAGCTCGTACGCGGTCGCAAAAAAGCGCGCCGTCGGCAGCTTTTTCAGCTGCCACCCAGGGCGCGCCCTTCCTTCCAGCCCGACCCGTCCAGCCCTTCTCGATCCAGCGGGCTGCAGCGACGCCAAGCTTGCCACCCGCCGCCAATCGCTTGCAGCAGATGGCGCAGTCGGTTCAGTGTCTGGTGCCGACGGCGAGACTCGAACTCGCACAGCTTTCGCCACTACCCCCTCAAGATAGCGTGTCTACCAATTTCACCACGTCGGCATGACCTGAACCTGGCTGCGCTGCAGCCTGCTCAAAGGGCCTGAGGAGTGCCCCTCGAACAGCGGATGATTCTAGCTCGAAAACAAGGGACTTCCCTGATCCGCAAGCCCCGCTCGCACAGGGCTCGCAAGGTCCTCACTTGCCTGGAATGGCCGGTGCAGTCGACGCAGCGGCAGCCGCTGGCAAGGGCTCACCGCTGGCGTCGACCTTGGGCGCCGGGCCGGGGATGGCAGGTGCCGTGGGGATGGCCGGGACCAGCGGCGCGCTGGCCGCCGCAGCACCCGCCGCGGGACGGTCGAGCACACTGCCGGCATCGCCCGCACGGCGCGTCATGCCGGCGTTGCCCAACAGCACCAGCAACAGCGTGCTGCCGAAGAAGACGGTGGCGCAGGCCGCCGTCGAACGCGACAGGAAGTTCGCGCTGCCGCTGGCGCCGAACAGGCTGCCCGACGAACCGCTGCCGAACGAGGCGCCCATGTCGGCACCCTTGCCATGCTGGATCAGCACCAGCCCGATCATGACCAGCGCCGAGATCAGCTGCAGCGCAAGCACCAGGGTCATCCAGATCTGCATGTGTGAAAGTTCTCCGGGAAAAAAGGGCGCCGCGGCTTCAGCCGGCAGCGCGACAGATGGCGATGAAATCAGCCGCCTTCAGCGAGGCGCCGCCGATCAGCCCGCCGTCGATGTCGGGTTGTGCGAACAGCGTGGCCGCGTTGTCGGCCTTGACACTGCCGCCGTACAGGATGCGCATGCGACCCCCGTTGCCGGTGGCTGCCTGCAGCTGCGCACGCAGCACACGATGCACGTCCTGCGCCTGCTCGGGGCTGGCCGTGCGACCGGTGCCGATGGCCCACACCGGCTCGTAGGCGACGACGATCTCACCGGCGCAATGCGCCAGCTGATGGATCACGGCCGCCAGCTGTCGCTTGACCACGGCTTCGGTCTGGCCGCCTTCGCGCTGCACCAGCGTTTCGCCGACACAGACGATGGGCGTGATGCCCTTGGCCAGCGCGGCCTGGGCCTTCTGCGCCACCAGCAGGTCGCTTTCGGCGTGCAAGGCCCGGCGCTCGGAATGACCGACGATCACATAGCGACAGCCAAACTCGGCCAGCATGGGCGCCGACACCTCGCCGGTGTAGGCCCCCAGTTCATGCGCCGAGCAGTCCTGGGCACCCCAGCGGATGTCGCCGCCGGCCAGCGTGGACGCGGTTTCGCTGAGGTACGGATACGGCACGCAGACGGCGACGTCGCAACCATAGGGCCGCGCGCCACCGAGGGCTGCCAGCAACTCGGCGTTGGCCGGTCGGCTGCCGTGCATCTTCCAGTTGCCCACCACCAGTTTGCGACGCATGGGTTTCTCCTCACCAGGCCAGGACGATCTTGCCCACGTGCGTGCTCGATTCCATCAGGGCATGCGCGGCGGCGGCCTGCGCTGCCGGGAACACCTGATGAATCACCGGCTTGACCTGCCCGCTCTCGATCCAGGGCCAGGCCCTGGTGTGCAGCGCCCGCGCGAGCCCGGTCTTGTAGGCCACCGAGCGTGGCCGCAAGGTGCTGCCGGTCAATGTGAACCGCTTGCGCAGCAGCAACCCGGCATCGATGGCACTGCGCGTGCCGCCCTGGACCGCGATCAGGGCCAGGCGGCCGTCGTCGGCCATGCACTGCAGTTCGCGGCCGATGTAGTCGCCGGCCACCATGTCCAGCACCACGTCGACACCGCGCTGGCCGGTGAAGGCCAGCACCTCGGCGACGAAATCCTGGTTGCGGTAGTTGATGGCGTGGTCGGCACCGATGTCCAGGCAGGCCTTGCACTTGTCGTCGCTGCCGGCAGTGACGATGACCTTGGCGCCCAGCGCCTTGGCCAGCATGATGGCCGTCACGCCGATGCCGCTCGACCCGCCTTGCACCAGCAGCGTTTCGCCGGGCTGCAGGCGTGCGATCTCGAACACGTTCTGCCAGACGGTGAAGAAGGTCTCGGGAAGGCTGGCCGCTTCGATCGCGCTCAGACCCCTGGGGCTGGGCAGGCACTGACCGGCCGGCGCCACGCAGAGTTCGGCATAACCCCCGCCGGCCACCAGCGCGCACACAGCGTCGCCGATCGACAGGCCGGCTGCGGCCAGATCGGCCGGCGCACCGGCCTTGACCGTACCTGCCACCTCCAGACCCGGCAGGTCGGACACGCCCGGCGGCATCGGGTACAGACCCTTGCGCTGCAGCACGTCGGGCCGATTGATGCCCGAGGCCTGCACCGCGATCAGCAACTCACCCGGTTTGGCCACCGGGTCGGGGCGCTGCACCTCGCGCAGCACCTCGGGGCCGCCGGGCTGGGCGATTTCGATGGCACGCATGCGCTGCTTTCCCGGCCTATTCGGTCTTCGGCGCGTCAGGCGCTGAGGGTGCCGAGGGTACCGCAGGCACTGCAGGTGCACCATCAACCGCCGCGGCCGCACCAGCGTCGGTCACCGGCGGCGCGTCGTCGCTGGCATCGCGGCGCGGTCGGTCGCTGCGCTCGCGCCGCGGCGGGCGATCGTCACGGTCGCGGCGCGGCGGGCGATCACCACGGTCGCTGCGTTCATAGCGCTCTTCGTCCATGCCCTCAGGCCGCTCGAGCAAGGCCTTCATCGACAGCTTGATGCGGCCTTTCTCGTCGGTCTCCAGAACCTTGACCTTGACGACCTGGCCTTCGGTCAGGAAGTCGGTCACCTTCTCGACGCGCTGGTGCGCGATCTGGCTGATGTGCAGCAGGCCGTCCTTGCCGGGCAGGATGTTGACCAGCGCGCCGAAGTCCAGGATCTTGGTCACCGCGCCTTCGTAGACCTTGCCGATCTCGGCTTCGGCGGTGATCTCGGTGATGCGCTTCTTGGCGAACTCGGCCTTGTCGGCATCGGTCGACGCAATCGTGATCGTGCCGTCTTCGCCGATGTCGATCGTGCAGCCCGTTTCTTCGGTCAGCGCACGAATCGTCGAGCCGCCCTTGCCGATCACGTCGCGGATCTTCTCCGGGTTGATCTTCATCGTGTACAGGCGCGGCGCGAACTGGCTGACCTCGGTCTTGGCCTCGCCCATCGCCTCGACCATCTTGCCCAGGATGTGCAGTCGCGCTTCCTTGGCCTGCGCCAGCGCCACCTGCATGATTTCCTTGGTGATGCCCTGGATCTTGATGTCCATCTGCAGCGCGGTGATGCCGGTGGTGGTGCCCGCCACCTTGAAGTCCATGTCACCCAGGTGATCTTCGTCACCCAGGATGTCGGTCAGCACGGCGAATCGGTTGCCTTCCTTGATCAGGCCCATCGCGATGCCGGCCACATGGGCCTTCATCGGCACGCCGGCGTCCATCATGCTCAGGCAACCGCCGCACACCGAGGCCATCGACGACGAGCCGTTGGACTCGGTGATCTCCGACACCACGCGCAGCGTGTACGGGAAGTCTTCCTTGCTCGGCAGCGCGGCGATCAGCGCCCGCTTGGCCAGGCGGCCGTGGCCGATCTCGCGCCGCTTGGGGCTGCCCACGCGGCCCGTCTCGCCGGTGGCGAAGGGGGGCATGTTGTAGTGCAGCATGAAGCGGTCTTCGAACTCGCCGGCCAGCGCGTCGATGCGCTGCGCGTCTCGTTCAGTGCCCAGCGTGGTGATCACCAGCGCCTGCGTCTCGCCACGCGTGAACAGCGACGAGCCGTGGGCGCGTGGCAACACGCCGTTGCGGATCTCGATCGGGCGCACGGTGCGCGTATCGCGGCCGTCGATGCGCGGCTCACCGGCCAGGATCTGGCCGCGCACGATGCGGGCCTCGATCTCGAACAGCAGGCCCTCGACCTCGACCTTGTCGAAATCGACACCCTCGGCCTTCAGCGCAGCCATCACGTTGCTCGTGACCTCGCGGCAGGCCTGGGTGCGCGCCTGCTTGCTGCGGATCTGATAGGCCGCACGCAGTGGCTCTTCAGCCAGAGCCTGCACCTTGGCGATGAAGGGCTCGTTCTTGGCCGGCGCGGTCCAGGTCCACTCGGGCTTGCCGGCTTCGCGCACCAGGTCGTTGATGGCGGCGATTGCGATCTTGCCCTGGTCATGTCCGAAGACCACGGCGCCGAGCATCAGCTCTTCGCTCAGCTGCTGGGCTTCGGACTCGACCATCAGCACGGCGGCTTCAGTGCCGGCCACGACCAGGTCCATCTGACTGTCGCGCAGCTGGGTCTGGCCAGGGTTGAGCACGTACTGGCCGTTGATGTAGCCGACCCGGGCGGCGCCGATCGGGCCGTTGAACGGGATGCCGCTGATCGACAGCGCCGCACTGGTGCCGATCAACGCAGCGATGTCGGCCTGGATCTCGGGGTCCAGACTCAGCACGTGGATGACGACCTGCACCTCGTTGAAGAAACCATCGGGGAACAGCGGACGGATCGGGCGGTCGATCAGTCGGCTGGTCAGGGTCTCCAGCTCGCTGGGGCGGCCTTCGCGCTTGAAGAAGCTGCCCGGGATCTTGCCCGCCGCATAGGTCTTCTCGATGTAGTCGACGGTCAGCGGAAAGAAATCCTGGCCGGCCTTGGGCACCGATTTGGCGACCACGGTGGCCAGCACGACGGTGTCACCGATGCTGCAGACCACGGCACCGCCAGATTGACGGGCGATTTCGCCGGTGGCCAGCGTGACGCTGTGCTGGCCCCATTGGAACGTCTTGCTGATCTTGTTGAAGATGCTCATGAGGGTGTCTCCGAAAACGAGTGACGGCGCTGAAGCGGTGGCGCCGGGTTCACCGGGAGATCGGACGGCAGGACGCAATGCCATTCCAGCGCGGCCCGGCTGTCAGCATGGGCTTCGTTGGAATGACACAGCAGCGTCGCGGCAGCCATCTCCGGGATCAAGCAGGTTCTGACGCGGGTGGCCCGGGCGGGCCGCCCGCACAGGGCCAGCTTACTTGCGCAGGCCGAGCTTGGCGATCAAGGCCGTGTAGCGCTCGGGCGTACGGTCCTTCAGGTAAGCCAGCAGGCGCTTGCGCTGATTGACCATCTTGATCAGGCCACGGCGGCCGTGATGGTCCTTCTGGTGCGTCTTGAAATGCGGCGTGAGTTCGTTGATGCGTGCGGTGAGCAGCGCGACCTGAACTTCGGGGGAGCCAGTATCGTTGGCTGCACGGGCGTTGGCAGCGACGATCTCGGCCTTTTGGGCCAGGGCCAGGGACATGGGATTTCCTCGTTCGATGGAAACCGCCACGCACGTAGAGCCTGCGCGGCCCCATGCCTGGAACGGTTTCCGTTGATCACTTGCGGACACCAGTGAAACCGACCGGTGCCGTGCCTTGTTTCCCTTGCGGGACCGCGGATTATAGACCCAGCGCCGCCGCCAGCCGCTGCAAACCCTGGTCCAGGCGCTGGGGGTCGCGCGACGCGAAGCACCAACGCAGCCAGCCCTCGCCTTCGTCGCCGAAGGCCACGCCCGGTGCCAGGCCCAGCCCATGCCGCGTGACCAGCCGCTTGGCAAAGTCCAGTGAATCGTCTTGCCCTGGCACGCGAAAGAAGGCGTACATGCCACCTGGTGGTGCGGCCAGCTGCACCCCCGGCAGCGCCTGCAAGCCCCGCAGCAGTCGGTCACGGCAGCCGCGCAGGTGTTGCTGCAGCGTGGGCACGAATTGCCCGGCCATCGTCAGTCCGGCCAACGCACCGCGCTGCACGAACACCGGCGCGCACGAGGTGTTGAACTCGATCAGCTTGCCCATCGCGTCCAGATGGCCGGTCGGCAGCACCAGCCAGCCCAGGCGCCAGCCGGTCATCAGGAAACTCTTCGAAAAGCTGTGCACGACGACCACGCGGTCATCGGGACTGGCGATGTCGAGAAAGCTGGGCGCGCAGTCAGCCCCCCCGTAGTACAGGCGTTCGTAGACCTCGTCGGCCACGATCCAGGTGCCGGTGCCGCGGCAGTGGTCGAGCAGCGTCTGTTGCTCGACGCGTGTCATGGTCCAGCCGGTCGGGTTGTTGGGGGCATTGACCAGCAGCACGCGGGTACATGGTGTCACCGCCGCCAGCAGTTCGGACAGATCGAGCTGCCAGGCGCCATCGCGCGGCTGCAGCGCCACGCGGGTGACGCGCGCGCCCAGGATCGCCGGCTGCGCCGTCAGGTTGGGCCACACGGGCACCACGGCAACCACCTCGTCGCCGGCACCGGCCAGCATCTGCGTCGCCAGCATCAGCGCATTCACGCCCGACGAGGTGACCGCAATGCGGTCGACGTCGACGCTGCCGTGCAGGGCGCTGGCGTAGGTGGCCAGGGCCTGGCGCAACTCGGGCAGCCCGAGGTTGTGCGAGTAGAAGGTTTCGCCGGCCTGCAGCGACATCACCGCGGCATCGCGGATCGCCGCCGGCGTGACTTCGTCGCTCTCGCCGAACCAGAAGGCCAGCACGTCGCTGCGGCCCATGGCCGTGTTGGCCACCTCGCGGATGCGCGACGCGGGCAGGGATCGGATCTCGGGTCTCATGATGGTGTCGGCAGCTTCCAATAAGCGGGTTCAGATCTGGTCCAGTGGCCAGCGCGGGCGCACGTCGAAGGGCCCGGCGCGGCGGCCCGGGTCCAGCCCCTGCTGCAGGCGCATCGCCGCTGCCAGCGCGATCATCGCGCCGTTGTCGGTGCACAGTGCCAGCGGCGGATAGTGCACCTTCAACCCACGGCGCGCGGCCATCGCGTCGAGTCGCGAACGCAGCCGGCGATTGGCCCCCACGCCGCCCGCCACCACCAGGCGTTGCAGGCCGCTGTCCTTCAGCGCGCGCTCGGTCTTGGCGACCAGCACGTCGACGATCGCGGCCTGCGCCGACGCCGCCATGTCGGCGCGCTGGCGCTCGCCGGGGTCGGGCCCCAGCGCGCGCAGGCGCACCATCACGGCCGTCTTCAAGCCGGCAAACGAGAAATCGAGCCTGCCGCTGTGCAGCAACGGCCGCGGCAACGCGTACGCGTCGTCTCGCCCCTGCTCGGCCAGCAGGGCCAGCGCCGGGCCGCCCGGGTAACCCAGGCCGAGCAGCTTGGCGCTCTTGTCGAAGGCTTCGCCGGCTGCGTCGTCGATGGTCTCGCCGAGCAGCACGTAGCGGCCCACGCCGTCGACTTGCATCAACTGCGTGTGGCCACCCGACACCAGCAGTGCGATGAACGGAAACTGCGGCGGGTCGTCGGAGAGGAAGGGCGACAACAGATGCCCCTCGAGGTGATGCACACCCAGCGTGGGCACACCCAGCGCCAGGCCCAGGGCTTCGGCCACGCCGGCGCCGACCAGCAAGGCACCGGCCAGCCCCGGCCCGCGCGTGTAGGCCACCCGATCGACGGCCTTGATGTCGCACGCGGCCTCGGCAAGCACCTGGCGCAGCAACGGAATGACACGGCGAACATGGTCGCGCGACGCCAGTTCGGGCACCACGCCGCCATAGGCCTGGTGCATGTCAGCCTGGCTGTGCAGAGCATGCGCCAACAGGCGCGGCGTCTCTGGGCCGTCAACCTCGACCAGGGCCACACCGGTCTCGTCGCACGAGGATTCGATGCCGAGAACTTTCACTGCTCTCGCCGTGCCGTGGCCGGGGCCGCGTTCACCAGCCTGCGGCAAAGAACAGCGCCACGCTGCAGCCCAGCGCCAGCGTCCAGGCAGCGCTGCGCAGCAGGTCGCGGTTCACCAGGTAACAGGCGATGTAGAGCACGCGAAGTGCGACGAAGGCCAACGCCAGCCCGTCGACGACGAGCGGCCGTGCACCGGCTTGCTGCGCCACCAGCACACCGGCCAGGAACAGCGGCAAGGCCTCGAAGCTGTTGGCCTGTGCGGCATTGGCACGCGCGCGCCAGCCTTGCTGTCGTGCCAGCCAGGCCCGCGGGTCGGTGTTGTCGTAGCCGCCCTTGGTCGGCGAAACGCCGAAGCGCCCGCTCTTGGCGATGCCGGCGCAGACGATGGGCAGCAGCGCAGCGCTGATCATGCACAGGTGGGCGATGTTCAAGCTCAACTCTCCAATGTCAGCGTCGATCGGCCAGCGCATGCGCCAGCGTGCCGAGATCGACGAATTCAAGCTCGCTGCCCACGGGTACGCCGCGCGCCAACCGGGTGACGGTCAAGCCTCGCGAACGCAAGGCCTCGCCCAGCGCATGGGCCGTGGCTTCGCCTTCGGCGCCAAAACCGGTGGCCAGGATCACCTCGTGCACGACACCGTCGCCGGCGCGCTCGAGCAAGGGGGCAACGCCGATGTCGCCCACGCCCACGCCGTCCAGCGGCGACAGCCGCCCCATCAGCACGAAGTACAGGCCCTTGTAGCTGCCGCTGCGTTCCAGCGCCGCCTGATCGGCTGGCGTCTCCACCACACACAATTGCTGTGCGTCACGCTGCGGGTCCAGGCAGGTGGCACAGACTTCGCCCTCGGTGAAGGTGTGACAGCGTGCGCAATGCCGCATGCGTGCAACGGCCTGGGTCAGCGCCTGCGCCAGACGACGCGCGCTGTCGCGATCGTGCTGCAGCAGGTGAAAGGCCATGCGCTGTGCCGACTTGAGCCCGACGCCGGGCAGCCGGCGCAGGGCATCGATCAGGTCGTCAAGGGCAGGTTCGGCCATGCAGCGCAGGTCAGGCGGCTAGAAGGGCAGCTTCATGCCCGGCGGCAGCGGCATGCCGGCGGTCAGCTTGCCCATCTTTTCGGCGCTGACCTCTTCGGCGCGGCGCACGCCGTCGTTGAAGGCGGCGGCCACCAGGTCCTCGAGCATGTCCTTGTCATCGGCCAGCAGGCTGGGGTCGATGGCCACGCGCTTGACGTCATGCTTGCAGGTCATCGTGATCTTCACCAGGCCGGCACCCGACTGGCCCTCGACCTCGATCGTGGCCAGCTCGTCCTGCGCACGCTTGAGGTTGTCCTGCATGGCCTGGGCCTGTTTCATCAGACCGGCAAGCTGGCCTTTCATCATGGTCGTTCTCCTTCGCGGTTCGGGGATGGGGGCAACGGGCGGATCGTGCCGGGCACGATGCGCGCGGTCTTGAACTGGGCCAGCAGGGACTGCACCGCCGGGTCGTCGTGAATCTGCTGCTCGGCCTCGGACTGGCGGCGCTGACGCTCCCAGGCGTCGCGGCGGGCAACCGAATCACCCGGCACGCCGACTTCGATCTCGATGCTCTGCGGGGCATCCAGTTCGGCGCTCAGAGCCGAGGCCAGGCGGTCGCGCAAGGCGTCGCTGCGCAGCGAATCGCGCTCGACCACCAGGGTCCAGTGCGTGCCACCACTGCCGTCGTCGGCAGCAGTCACCATACGCACGCCGGCCTGCCAAGCCAGCTCGCGCACCATCGCGGCGATGCGGCCCTGAGCGCTCAGGCGCTGCACCAGCTCGGCCCAGCGATCGCCCAGGGCGGTGGTCTGCGGTGCGGCCGCCAGCGCTTCCGGCGCCGGCCGCGGCGCCGGCACCACCATCACCGGCGGTGCCGCACTGCGAAGCGGCGCGGTGCGCGCTTCGGCATCGGGCGGCGGACCTTCGTCAATCCAAGGCGGCACATCGGGTTCTGCCACCCGCGTGGGCCGCGCCGGTGCCGTGGCGCCGCCCTTGGCCAAGGTCACCAGCGCCAGCGTCGGTGCCGGTGCCGGTGCCGGTGCCGGTGCCGGTGCCGGTGCCGGT
>Ga0138256_10000764_pt1 | contig 34614 bp, 34 predicted proteins | sample KNB2016incub_MG_FD_105486 | JGI IMG/M metagenome (GOLD analysis project Ga0138256, IMG submission 105486) | Active sludge microbial communities from wastewater in Klosterneuburg, Austria - KNB2014incub_MG | ecosystem: Engineered > WWTP > Activated sludge > Unclassified | place: Austria... | reverse complement strand
GCTACGGGTTGCATCAGTTGTTAATCAACAAAAACTTTATGAGAATAAGTATCAGGTAACGTGTACATAACTATGAAATAAATAAGAAAAAAACATTTGGTAGAATCATAGTAATCAAGCCCAACTAAAGTACAATAGCAAATTACAGCCGATTGATACAACTTCATGCCCCGCTTGCATAAAACCCGATGTTGGAAGCAGCCTTTATTTCGATATTTTTATTTTGGGTTGATTCCTGGAATGACAATGTAGTCCTGCGCCATCATGATGCAATGGCATACAATCTATCTGTACCACTTTTCTGTCAGGGAACGCCTTTTCTAAAACTTGTTTTGCTTTTTCATCTATTTTTTTGAAGTCATCTGAAAGCCCTTCTTTCCAAAATTTTGCAGTTACAACTTTTTTATTGGCGATTACAAAATTCATATATCCAGTCGCAAGATAAAATTCTACAGAATCGGTGGTGACATTGTCAAACCAGGATTGTTCATCTTTATTTAAGTTTCTAAAAAACAGTTTCTTTGTCATTAATGGCCCGGCAGGAAGTCTTATAATTTCAAAGGGTTTACCATCCTGTGTAGAACTTTGCTTTAAAATTTGATAATTTTCTTCCATCCTGTGATAGGACTCTTTTGAAATTTCGTTTCCAGCTGTATCTGCAGGATTCACTTCTGCTAACAATACTGTTGTAGGATTTACAAAACGGCAAAACTCATCTATATGTCCACCTGTACCAATGCCATATTTACCATTATTTAATTTCCCCCATTCTTCTTCTTTCATTCCTTTTTTCAGCCAAATAATTTTAGTAACACCCAGCACCCGTTTATATTCGTCTTCAATCTGTGTCTTTGACATAGTTTTATTTCTGTCTAATTCAACTGCTTCTACTAATAGCAATGTTCCTTTGCCATTTGTTTGCCAGGCACCGCCTTCTGAAATCATGTTTGAAGAAATCGTAGGCAGATTTAATTTAGCAGCCACGTTTCTGTCAATTGCTTCTGAGCTTTTATCAGGATGAATAAACTTAAAATCTGCAATGGCAAATTCTCCTTTTCCGTTACTCAGGAAAATTGGGCCGGGGTCTTGAATTGCACCATAGCCTTTTTCATTATAAAAAAGTGTCACCCTGGATGTGTCAATATTATTTTCGAGCAACTTTTGATAAATTCTACTTTCCATTTGCTCTTTATTGTACGAAAGCTGTGGGCCATAAAACAATCTGACTTTTACTTCAGGAGTTATTTCTTTCATAGCCTTTAATGCTGTAAAGTAAAAAGGGTCTCCTCCTAGAAAACCAGATTCCACCCAGCTTAGCCAAATATATTCCTGTTCATCAAACTCAGCTGGCAGATTAAATTTTGATTTGTTATTAGTACTACAACTTGTAGCCGTCCAAATAATGAGCACCGCAAAAAGTGGGAAAATATTCTTCATAACGAGAACTGTCATTAAGGTTGCTGCCAACATTTGCATTGGCGCAACTTCTTGTATAAAATAGTATTGATTTTCAACTGAAAATTTTACAAAGGTTATGGCGCAAATGCAATTTAATTAAATTAATAATTTGTTGATAAAATAAGTGTGTGCTCAAATTAAAGTTCAATAAAGCTGTATAGTACAGGCAGGCCGGACCAATAAAAAATCCCATGATAAAATGGGATTTTGAATATTGTATAGATTTCTCCTAAGGTAGAAATAACAGAATGAAGGCGGTTAAATATCTATCGCCTCACCATAAGCAGCAGCAGTAGCTTCTTTCAGTCCTTCACTCATGGTTGGGTGGGGGTGTACTGCATTTAAAATTTCATGTGCAGTGGTTTCCAGTTTACGGGCAACCACGGCTTCTGCAATCAGGTCGGTTACGTTCAGGCCAATCATATGGCAGCCGAGGAACTCGCCGTATTTGGCATCGTAAATAACTTTTACAAAACCTTCAGTGGCACCGCTGGCAACGGCTTTACCGCTGGCAACAAAAGGAAACTTACCGATCTTCAGTTCGTAACCTGCATCTTTGGCCGCTTTTTCGGTATAACCAACACTGGCAATTTCTGGCAGGCAGTAAGTACAGCCGGGTATATTATTGTAGTCCATCGGCTCGGGATGATGGCCGCTTAGATGTTCGGCAGCATTGATACCTTCCTTGCTGGCAACGTGTGCAAGTGCCTGGCCGGGTGTGCAATCGCCAATGGCATAAATGCCCGGCACATTGGTTTGCTGGTTTGCATCCACTACTATTTTCCCTTTTTCGGTTTTGATACCAAGGGCTTCCAATCCTGCATTTTCAATATTGGCAACAACACCCACGGCACTTAATAAAATATCTGCTTCCAGGGTTTCTTCACCAGCAGCCGTTTTTACTTTTGCTTTTACACCGGCACCACTTATATCAACACTGGTAACTTCTGCATTGGTCATGATGGTCATGCCCTGCTTTTTAAATTGTTTTTCCAGTTCCTTGCTGATGTCTTCATCTTCAACCGGTACAAGTCTTGGCATAAATTCAACCATGGTAACTTTTGTACCCAGGCTGTTATAGAAATAGGCGAACTCGCTGCCGATGGCACCGCTTCCGCAGATGATCATGCTCTTAGGTTGCGTTGGTAACACCATCGCTTCACGATAACCGATTATTTTTTTACCATCAATGGGCATGCTGGGTAGTTCACGTGCACGTCCGCCGGTTGCTAAAATAATATTCTTTGCTTCCAGTATCTGTTTGCTGCCATCGGCTGCAGTTACCTCCAGTTTGTTAGCGGCAATCAGTTTTCCATTACCCATCACCACATCAATCTTATTCTTTTTCATCAGAAACTGGATGCCCTTGCTCATCTTATCGGCTACACCACGGCTGCGTTTGATAACGGCTTCAAATTCGGCCATTGGGTTGTCTACCTTAATACCATAACTGCTGGCATGCTTGGCATATTCATATACCTGGGCGCTTTTTAATAATGCCTTGGTTGGGATACATCCCCAGTTGAGGCAAATGCCACCGAGGCTTTCTCTTTCTACTATTACTACTTTTTTACCGAGCTGACTTGCTCTGATTGCTGCAGGATAACCACCGGGGCCGCTTCCAAGCACTATTACGTCGTATGCCATTTCAATTAAGAATTAAAAATTATGAATTAAGAATTGAGCTGCCTGTAACAGCAGGCAGGTTGCAAATTTAGCCTGAAACAGGGGATTAGCCAAAAGCTAATTTGAGGCTGTTTTAACGTTTTATAGTACGGGGCTTTAATATTTCTGGTTATTTTTACGCATGATCAAAAAACTCCTGTTCCTTTTTACACTTATCGGGTTTGTAGTGGCAGCAAACAGTCAAACCATTGCCAAATGGAAGATTGAAGATGTTGTGAATTCCTACTCGGCCAAAAATGATACGGTTTATGTGGTTAATTTCTGGGCCACATTTTGTAAACCCTGTATTGAAGAGATACCCGGTTTTATAAGGATAGTTGAAAAGTACAAAACACAGAAAGTAAAGCTGCTGCTGGTGAGCGTTGACCTGCCTGCTTTTTATCCGGCAAAGATTGCGGGCTTTGCAAAAAAGAATAATTACAATGCCCAAATCGTATGGCTGAATGAAACCAATGCCGATCATTTTTGCCCGGCTATTGATGAGAAATGGAGCGGTGCCATACCATCAACCATCATTGTTAATAATAAAACCGGTTATAGAAAATTTGTGGAAGACCAGATGAGTGCGGAGGATTTTGAAGCATCATTGAAGGAGGCGATAGGAGGGAATGTCTTTCATAAATATGCGGCTCCGATGAATGATGCTTTAGTAATAGATAGTGAATCATTAACCGACGATACCAAACCCATTAACTTTATCAGTTTTAAATCAGCCGATAGTTCTGTATATGCTGTTATGGGTGGAAAAGTAAGCGTGGTTGCACGTATAGATCATATTAAAGTGCTGATTATTGAAAATAATGGACTTTATTATACATATTCCAATCTTGCTTCAACAAGTTTAAAGAAGGGGGATATTTTATACAAAGGACAATTGATAGGCTATGCGGATTATGACCTGGATGGAAAAAGCCGGGTGCTGCAATTTTATGTTAATGATCCGGTAAAGAGTATCCTGCTTACCAAAGCAAATTTTAAATCCCGAAACCAGGAAACACAAAATGATTATTTATATCCTCCTAAACAAAATGAGCCACAATAGCTGTTAAGATAATTAGCCACAAAGGCAAGAACCTGCCTGCCGGCAGGCAGGAACACAAAGGGAAACGATAAATCGCTTTACACAAAGGCCGGTAGCTATTAGTTACCGGCCTTTGTGTCTTTGTGCCTTCGTGGTTCAAAAAGTCTTTTTTCGGTTTTTACTTATTACGTTTAATTGCACATCCCACACTGCGGCTTTCCTTTACAGCAATATCTTTACCGGCAATCATTTCATTAATGGCTTCCTGTAAGTGAATACGCTTTACTGCTGTAACATCCGATGGGCTGTCATCAATAGCGCCATGATAAACCAGTTTCAGATTTTTATCGAATAAGAAACATTCCGGTGTGCGGTTGGCACCAAAGGCATCTGCCACTTCATGATCTTTGTCAACCACATAATTCCATTTGTAATTTTGCTCACTGGCATATTCCTTCATGGCATCAAAACTGTCGGCATTTCCACGGCTGGCTTCATTGCTGTTTAACAAAATAATACCCACATTGTTTTTTTGAGCATATTCAGCAATGGCAATGGTGCGTTCCTGGTTTTTAATTACATAAGGGCAGGTATTACAACTGAACATGACCAGTATGCCGTTATCTTTTTTAGCATCTTTCATCGACAGTTCTTTGTTGTTGATGCTTTTCATTTTAAGATCGGCCTTGGGCATGTTGCTGCCAATTTGAAGGGGTTCGCTGACAGTAAAGGCCAGTACTGCTATTGATGCAATGGCGACAGCCCCGACCCACAGGGTACTGCGTGTTAATATTTTTTTCATGATTATTGTTTTATTTAAAGTTAGGAAACAGCATACAGATTTTAAAACCACTCATGTATTTTTTTGTGCTGCCTCCAGCAGTCTTTCTTCTTCTTCCCGCTTTTCAGCAATAGCTTTCAGCGATTTTATACTTACGTTAAGTTCAAACCCAATCAGCAATACAAGCGAATTGATAAAAATAAGCGCCATCAGCACAATAATGGTACCTATGGAACCATAGAGCGCATTATACTGGCCAAAGTTGTTAACGAAATATGAAAATCCAAGCGAGGCCATGATGCAGAGGAAAGTGGCCAGTATGGCACCCGGAGAAACAAGCTTCCATTTTTTTTCAACAGCCGGGGCGTATTTATAAATAAAGGCAATAGAATAAAAGATAAGGGCAATAATGAAGACCCATCTGGCATAAAAGATCAGTTCACGCCAGAATGTGCTTTTAAGGCCGAAGAACTTTAAGACAGCGCCCTGTGTTATCAAAAGGATCAGGCATCCTAGCACCAAACCGAAAATTAGTGTGGTGAGGCGGATAGCGATCCAGCGGGTACGGAGCCCGTTTCTTTTTTCAAACCCGATATAGTTTTTATTAAAGGAACGCATCAGCCCCATCATGGCATTGGATGCAAAGAATAATGCCAGCAATAAACCAAATGACAATAAACCAAAGACCGGGCTTTTAAAAAAGGTCTCGTCAATAAAACTGATGATATCCTTATTATATCCTTCGGCCGGAATAATATCTTTAATGATGAGCGAAAGCTGTTTCATGATCTCCCTTTTTTTTATAAAAGGCAGGTTGGGTATCAGTGTAAATAAAAATAAAAACGACGGTGGAATGGCCATGATGAAATTATAGGCAATGGCTGATGCCCGTTCATTCAAACCAACTGTTTTAACCTGCTTGTAAAAGAAACTGCCCACATCATACAGGGGTACGCCTTCAAAACCCGGTAAATACCAGTGTTTGCTTTTTCGTAAAATAAAAGCAAGTGGTGTTCTGGTTATTAATATACGTTCCAGTTTGGTCATGGTAAATACGGCAGTTACTGCAAGATAACAAAATTGAACAAGCAGGAGATTTAAGTGATAACGGGCAATGTCATTAAGTTGGTAAGCTCAGCCTGACAGTACTTAACTTAACGACATTGGTCAACGGCGTTACTTATTTGCCCTGGCTCTTATTAAACTGTCAAGCGCCTGCTGGTATGCTTTTGCAAAGACCAGGTGTTCGGCATAGCTTGTTGCAAAATTGGAGTAACCGTTAAAGTCGGGTTTGGCAACAAAATAAATATAATTGGTTTGTGGTGCATTTAAAACTGCGTCGATGGTTTTGATGGATGGGGTACAGATTGGGCCGGGCGGTAATCCTGCATTTTGATAAGTATTAAAAGGAGAAGGGTAGGTTAAGTGTTTATGCATGATACGTTTCAATCCAAAATCTTTCATGGCAAATTTTACGGTAGGGTCTGCCTGTAGTCTCATGCCGGTATTTATCCGGTTCATATACACACTGGCAATTTTGCCTTTATCTTCCGCGGCATTGGTTTCTTCTTCCACAATGCTGGCCATGCTGTACACCTGTTCAGGCGACAGGTTTAGTGCTTTAGCTTTTTGCTTTCTTTCTTCATTCCAGAATTTTTCTTTTTCATCAAATAGTTTTTTTAAAATCTTTTCTGCAGGGCTGTTCCATAAAAAACTATAGGTGTTTGGAATTACAACGGTCATAACTGTATTACTGTCAACATCAAAATCCTGTAATGTTTCCGGCGCATTTAATGCCTGCATGAACCCGGCTGAATCACATTCAAAATTGCCTGCAATTTTTTGTGCAAGGTCTTCTTTGGTCCTTAATTTATTGATGACAAGGTTAACGGGCGCCTGGTTACCCGAGCGCAACATGCGCAGCATACGGTAAAGGCTTGTTCCTTTTTTAATCTGGTACCTGCCCGCTTTAACCAATTGCGGATATCTAATTTGTTTTGCTACCTGGTCGAAGAAGAAAGGATTACTGATGATGTTTTGTTCAATTAATGATGACCTCACATCGGCATAAACAGCACCTGTCTTAATGTAAAAATATTTTCCTTCGGGAGCAGATACCCTGGGGCCGAATACCTGCCAGGCAATAAAACCGGCAGTTGCAAACAAAATAAACAGGCTAACAAATATTATTTTCTTTTTCATAGTAAACAAAGTAAATGAAAAAACCCCGTCAGTTAACGACGGGGTTCCGAATTTTGTTATAAAATATTACTTATTTGCGTTAGTATCTGCCCCCGGCATTGGAACAGTAGTAGTTGGAGCCGCTGTTGCATTAGGTGTTTTTGTAGATACACCTTTCAACAGGTCATCGTTTTTTGATGAACTGCCCCCGTCTTTTGGAATAAAGGCCGGAGAAAGCAGGCAAAGCGCACCAACAATACCGGCAAATAACCAGGTTCCTTTCTCCAGTACATCGGTTGTTTGTTTAACCCCCATTATCTGGTTGCCAAAACCACCAAAGCTGCTGGACAAACCGCCACCTTTCGGGTTCTGGATCAATACAATCAATCCTAATATCACCGAAGCTATAATCACTAAAATTCCGAATAAAACTAACATATTATGATCCTTTTAAGTTTTCTATTTTGGCTGCAAAGTAAGCGCTTTTGGCAGGATTGAGCAAACTTAATTTTTCAAATATTTCCCTTGCTTCACTAAGCTTTCCCTGTTTGGCAAACACATCAGCCATGGAAACCGTCAATACCTCATCTTTAGTATTGCTTTTTTCTGCCATGTTTTGAATGGAGGCATCAGCCTGGCCGGTAGCTTCTTCCTTGTTTTCCTCATGCACTTTCTTCATGGTTTTAAGCCATTCGGTAAAACTCTTCAGTTGTTTACCCAGCTTATCAGCTATTTGCACCTCATCCGAAAGTTTGATACCCTGCGATGCAAAATAATCAACCAGGTGCATGGGCTCAAAGAGTAATGCGTTTTCGTCAACGTTTTGTATTACCGGAAGTTTCAGCTCAATTTTCATCGGCTCAATTTCTTTTTCCATTTCCTGATCCATTACATCTTCTGTATCATCTGCTGATTCAGTAACAGGGCTTAGATTATTTTCAGCTTTGTACGGGCTGCTTTGCTTCAGCCGGAAATTTAACCAGAATGGATTATTGAATAAGATAGCTGTTTTTGAAGCCTGTTCTTTAAAAGCTTCTGTCTCTTCGTCTGTTTGCTGCAACAGGTAAAACTGTGCCGGCGAAAAATAGGGGTGGGCAGCCGTAATTTTTTTCAGGAAATCCCTGTTCTCCGGATCGGAAAAATCTCTGTTAAATACTGATTGAAATATGGCCTGGTTATCCTGCATGCTGCAAATCTAAATTGTTGTTACCAATTTGAAAAGATCTTATTGAATATAGCGTCAGTAAGATTTTTTGATATCTCATCGCCTTTTGCCTGTTCTACCTGGCTCAGGCTGAGGTTGGCATCAAAATCCACACTGTAAGTTACGTCAGACTCAAAACTCTTTTTATCATCCAGTGTGTTTTTAAAAATAAGATGAAACTCTGCTGTAAGCCGGTTAAGGCTTGAATTATTATCGCTGATACCGGTGGTACTGGTATAGTAACGGGATACATAGCCACTGATATCATAATGCGCATCATCACCGTTTGTCTGCCGTAACCTGGTTGTGCTGATGATCTTCTGTTTTAATTTTTCAGTTACCTGCGGACTTAATTGCGGATTCTTATAGTCGGCTTTATTATCAAAATAATTTACGCGGAAGGTTTTTACTTCTTCGGGCAAGGGCGCAGTATCTTTAAAACCGTATTTGCAGGTAGCAAAGTTGAAAGCTGAAATAAATAACAGGCAACAGGCAATTCTAAAACTGTATTTGCCTATTGCCCACTGCCCATTGCCAATTGTTTTATTCTTCAATATCATACTCCTTTAATTTACGGTATAAAGTACGTTCGCTGATACCCAAATCCAGCGATGCATCTTTACGTTTGCCCTTGTGCTTCTTCAGTGCTTTTATAATAAGTTCTTTTTCTTTGTCAACAATACTTAAAGATTCTTCCACATCTTCATGCTGTGCTATCATATCGCCATTGTTACGTGGCAGAAAGACAGGTTTTGATGATGACATACCGGAGTTGTTATTATTCAGCTCGCCATAAGACTGATCATTATAAACCGGTGCATGTCCACGGGATTCTGTGAACTGTGCAATGTTCGGGTTTTGCAGCAGGTCAAAAAACATTTTCTTCAGCTCATTTACATCCTTCTTCATGTCGAAGAAAAGTTTGTACAGTATTTCCCTTTCATTGGCAAATTCTGTCTGGCTTACTGCACCTGCTCCACCGGCTAATACCGGCAGACGTGAATAATTATGTTCTGGTAAAAAACCCTTCATGATATTTGTATCAATGGTCTTATCCTGGCTTAATACCGATATCTGTTCTGCAATATTCTTCAATTCCCTCACATTACCCGGCCATGGATAGTTAATTAACACCTCTTTTGCGCCATCATCTAATTGTACCGGCGTCCCTTTATACCTGTCGGAAAAATCAGTTACAAATTTCCGGAACAGTAAATAAATATCTTCTTTTCTTTCCCGTAAAGCCGGAACACGGATGGGTACTGTATTTAAACGATAGTACAGGTCTTCCCTGAACCGGTGAGTTTGTGTATGCTCAATCAGTTCTTTATTGGTTGCTGCTATTACACGTACATCAGTTTTCTGCACCTTACTGCTTCCCACACGGATGTATTCGCCGGCTTCCAGCACACGCAACAAACGAGCCTGCGTACCGAGCGGCAGTTCACCAATCTCATCTAAAAAAATGGTACCGCCATTAACGGTTTCAAAATATCCTTTACGGCTGTCGACCGCCCCGGTAAAAGAGCCTTTCTCGTGGCCAAATAATTCCGAGTCGATGGTTCCTTCGGGAATGGCGCCGCAGTTTACGGCAATAAAGGGATTGTGTTTTCTTGCACTCAATGAATGAATGATCTGTGAGAAAACTTCTTTACCCACACCACTCTCACCATTGATGAGCACACTCAGGTCGGTATTGGCCACCTGGGTAGCAATATTCAAGGCATGGTTCAAACCCGGTGAGTTACCGATGATGCCGAAACGGTTTTTTATTGATTGTAATTCCATGTTTTGCCACCCCCTCCGCCCCCTGAAGGGGGAACTTTGGAGTATGATTATTTTAAGATTTTTTCAATTGTATTTAAAACTGATTCCAGTTCGTACATAATTTCTTTCGTTGTAAACCTCAAAACCTTCAATCCTAAATCTTCCAGATCCTTTTGCCTAATCTTATCTTTCCTTTTCACTTCTTCTTCTTCATGTATGCTGCCATCAATTTCTATTACAAGTTTTTCGCTGTGGCAGTATAAATCAACTATATAAAGTGAAATGGGATGCTGTCTTCTGAATTTTTTCTTTGGAAAATATTCTTTCAGCCTTCCCCATAAAATCATTTCGGTTGCTGTAACATTATTTCGCAGCTTTTTTGCCAGTTCAAATATCATTGGGCCTGCTCCATAAAACATTGTTTCCTTCATAAAAGCATCAACTTTAGAAATAAAAAGACTGTTTGCTTTATCAGAGTCCAAAGTTCCCCCTTCAGGGGGCGGAGGGGGTAGTCCCAATTAATGTGCCAGCTGTACATTTATCTATTGTAACTGTTATATAGTCACCTTTCTTAAAATCTCCTTTTGCAAAAACGACTACTTTATTCTGATCTGTTCTTCCAAATAATTCATCAGCGCTTTTCTTTGATGTTCCTTCCACCAATACCTTAAAAGTTTTTCCAACATCACGTTGCATACTTTGTAAAGAATGAATGCGGTGCAGGTCAATCATTTCCTGCAGCCTTCTTTTCTTCACTTCCAGCGTTACATCATCTTCAAACCTGCGGGCGGCCAGTGTTCCCGGCCTTTCGCTATAAAAATACATGTATGCCAGGTCGTACTTACAATATTCCATCAGGCTTAAGGATTGCTGATGATCTTCTTCCGTTTCGGTACAAAAACCGGTGATCATATCGGTTGATAATCCGCAATCAGGAATCAGCTCCCTGATGCGGTTAACTTTTGCGATATACCATTCACGGCTATAGGTTCTGTTCATCATCTGTAAAACCCTGCTGCTGCCGCTTTGCACCGGCAGGTGTATGTAATTACAGATATTCTCATATTTTACGATGATATGCAACACATCATCGGTAATATCTTTTGGATGCGAAGTAGAAAAACGTACCCGGAGCAGGGGAGAGATCAGCGCAACACGTTCTAACAATTTGGCAAAGGTAACAGCCTCCCCAAACCACTCCGAAGGAGGGGCTTTTGCAGCCTTTGAATTTATAGAGTTTTCATCTTCGCTACGTTCTTCTCCATTATCTCCCCTATCGGGAGAGATAGAGGGGGCCAGAGGGGCCTGATAATAACTGTCTACATTCTGTCCCAGCAATGTCACTTCCCGGTAGCCATCCTCAAACAATGTTTTGCATTCGTTGATGATGGATGCCGCATCCCTGCTTCTTTCCCTGCCTCTTGTAAAAGGTACAACACAGAAGGAGCACATATTATTACAGCCACGCATGATGCTTACAAAAGCGGTAACGCCATTGCTGTTTAATCTTATCGGAGCAATATCGGCATAGGTTTCATCACGGCTTAATAAAACATTAACCGCTTTCTGGCCGGTCTCTGCTTCTTCAATAAGACCGGGTAATGTACGGTAAGCATCGGGGCCAATCACCATATCAACCAGTTTCTCTTCTTCAATGAATTTTGCTTTCAGCCGTTCGGCCATACAACCTAAAACGCCCACCAGCATTCCGGGGTTTTCCTTTTTCAGGCACCTGAATTCAGTAAGTCTTTTTCTTACAGTGATCTCAGCTTTTTCCCGTATCGAACAGGTATTGATAAATATAAGATCGGCTTCTTTGTAGTTGCTGGTAGCGCCAAAACCATTATCCAGTAAAATGGATGCCACCACTTCACTGTCGGCAAAGTTCATGGCACAGCCATAGCTTTCTATATAAAAATACTTTTTATATGCATTAACCTCCCGGGCAAATGGAGCAAATGCTTCTCCCTGCCTGGCCTCATCATGTTCCTTATTTGTCACTATATCCAACATTAACCGCTACTTTTTTAGAGCAGCAAAGATAGATAAAAGCAGGGAAATGGTGACAGGATGTCAGCAGTATTAGGGCTGTTTTTTGAATTACTTTAACTGTAATCCTGTCTTTTTGCTATAAAAAGGCTAAATTCACTACCTGATCTCTTTCATTTTCTTTATCCCTTCTTAAGTATTCAGGCGATCCAGGTTAAAGATAATCGGCGGAAATAAAATTCAGCACAAATTTTATGAGCATTAATTTATATATTGTCCGTCACGGGAAAATTAATACCGACGAAAAAAACAGGGCAGAGTACCTGCATCTCACAAAAGAAGGCCTGGCTTTCGGGACATTCCTGGATGACCACTTTAAGAACATTTATTTCGACCATATCTTTTACCAGTCAACTGATGTAAAAACATCTGATCCCTATAACCGTTGCAGAAATACCATACGTGGTATGAAAGGCATCAAAACAGAATTTGATAAGACACAGGTAAGTATGCTTTTTGAGGAAATGAATAAAGGAGAAACCGATATCCAGAATGTGATGCTTTGTTTCAGGGCCGAAGGGTTTAATGTCATCAGCAATATTATTGGTTCGGAATCTGAAGAGCAATTCAATAAGGACTATCACCGGGTATATTACTATAAGATCGATTCTAACAATTACAGTTTTGTAAATAAATTCAGTGCAGAAGAAGCAGTATGATCATAAATTGATATGGTTGTACAAATGAGATTGCTGATCGTTGTTTCCTTTTAATTATCAGCCTGATTTCGGTTTATGACTTCAGATCGAAATGCGGCAAATCTAAAACTGGTGACACGAACCACATAGCGAAGGTCGATTGAAATATTTCAGGTAACAGCTTATTTAATATCCTGATGTTGTTGATCAGATAAACAACACCGGCGATGCTTTTGCAATTCTTTGTTGTTCTTAAGTTGCTGTTTGTTTAAACCTCAATAAGAATATTCCGAGCATGATAAACCAGATCATATGAATGGGCGCTGCATTACCTAATACGCTGAGGCCCGGAATAAAGTCATTGAAAAAAGAAAGTAATAACAGGCCGCTGACCGCAAAAGCAATATAACAGAACCATTTAGGAACGAGCTTAGCTTTTAACATAGCCCAGGCCATAAAGCTGGTGCCCAGCACAATAATAAAAAGCGGCCCGAAGTATTGATTGATCAGCATCCATCGGTAAATATCCACCCCCGCAAGTTGTTGTATTTGTGCCGCAGAGAATCCGCCACCGGCGGATAAACTGTTAATATAGTTCACCGTACTCTGGTGAAATGCCATCATGGGTAAAACAATGGCTCCGCCAACTGCATACGAAATCACGGACACATATTTTTGCCAGGAGCTTTTGGGCAAAACCTTGAACAACACGAAACCCGTCAGGATAATGCCGGAAAACCCAAATATGAAAAATATCATCGACCATTTGACCAGGTTTTTGTTGGCCCCCAGGTTTTGTATCCAATATTCAACAGAATCATTGGTATAGATCTCCGGTACAAAGAAAACTCCCTGGGATCCGGAGATAGCTGCGAATGTGGGAACCAATAAACCGCCCAGTATGGCAGAAATACCAGCTAACCGCAGGAGAAGAAGATCTCTTAACTCCAAAAGTGGATTATTCATGATTTATTTATTGGGTAAATGTATATGGGTAAATGTTTATTTATTGATTGCAGCATAGTCAGGGTATAAATCTAAATAAAAGCAGATGAAAATGCAAACGGGTTTTACCGTATATGTGGTAAACACCAATTACAACAAGTGTGGCACAATACTGTAAAAGTTTTGGAGTTTAATTATTTTGTTTTTATCATGAAATTCGTCAGCAACGTGAAATGATTACCAGGCTTTCCTGCTCTTGAGGAATTCTTTTTTTAAAGGAGAGGTTGTTTCTGTTGCTTTAAGTTTTTTTACAGCTTTCCGGTTAAAGCCGGCTGCACTAAACATATGCGCTTTCAAATCAGGCAGTTCTTCTGCCAATCTGAAAAAAACTTCGGGCCTGTTAATGCACAGGGCTTCAATCACTGTGCGGAAATATGCACTGCCATCATATACATAAGGCAGTTTTAACAAACTTTCTTTTAAAGTTGAATATGGGATGGTTGAAATATTGTCGATGATATTTTTTGTAAGCCCCGTACGTACAGTTTCTGCTGCTGAAATACTGTCCCTGAGCATGTTGATTTTTTTATCAGTAAACAGGATGAAGTCTTTGTAATGGATTTCTTTATTATCAAATGAATCCCATAACGGAAACCCATTGCGGAAACTGTAATGATTCCAGGAAAATGCTGTATTCAAATCTTCAGTTAAGCTGATAAAGCTTCGCCACCAATAGCCATTGTTTATGGCACTGTATATTTTTTTGTCTGCAGCAATTGTTTTTAGTTCTACTCTTTTTGCCTGGTGTTTAAAAACATCCTGGAAGACCAGGTACTGCTTATCCTTTTCATTTTCAAGTTTTGTTTTTTTTCCTGTATAATTGTAATCATCACTGCCTGCCTGCCTGGTCATGCTGTCGGTGAAATTTATGTAATAGCCTGATCCTGCTTTGTCGAGTATATAACCAAGTCTGAAAACGATTGCTGAATCTTCATGCTTATCAATATAAAATAAATACCGTTTGCCTGTGGAAGTAAAAAAAGAATTGCCGGCATCATTTTGTGCATGCACAGATATAAAACCCAATATCGCCGTGCAGGTGAATAAAAGTTTTTTCATGGTAATTATTTTCGTTAGCATCCCGGAGCATCTATAAACAATCATTAGACGGCTTCTTATTAATATCCACGCCAAATCTAAAAACTAAATCCGGGAAACTGTTGTAAAGCGGCGTTAATAAATACTGCCATGGAATAATTTCAGTATCTTACCAGTAACAAAAATATTTTTTATGAAACAGGAGATCATCAACCTTTACGACGAGTACACCCACAAACCATTAAGCCGCAGTGAATTTATGAAGAAGCTGGTGGTATTGACGGGCAGCATGGCTGCAGCCATGTCTATACTGCCGTTGATTGAAGTGAATTATGCTCATGCTGCCGTAACGCCGCAGGATGACCTGTTTACTGAAACCATTACTTATCCCGGGGTTCCGGGCGCCATGTCGGCCTATGTTGCCCGGCCAATGGAAGTTAAAAAATATGCCGCCGTTATCATTATTCACGAAAACCGCGGCCTAAATGCGCATATAGAAGATGTGGCCAGGCGTGCTGCCCGTGCTGGTTACCTGGCTATTGCGCCCAATGCATTGTCTGCCTTAGGAGCAATACCGGCAAACGAAGATGAAGCAAGGGCAAAGTTCCAGGAATTAAAGGCAGAGAATAACCTGCAGAATTTCATTAACGTATTTGAGCACTTGAAAACAAGAAAAGATTTTAACGGCAATACAGGTTGTGTTGGGTTTTGCTGGGGCGGTGCCATGGCAAATAACCTGGCAGCAAATGTGCCTTCTTTAAAAGCCGCTGTTGCTTTTTATGGAAGACAGCCTGCCGCTGCAGATGTTGCCAGGATAAAAGCTGCCCTGCAATTGCATTATGCCGGGCTGGATGAAAGGGTGAATGCCGGCATCCCTGCATATGAGGAAGCGCTGAAGAAAAATAATATTACCTACGAGTTGTATAATTATGAAGGAGTGAATCATGCGTTTCATAATGATACTTCAGGAGCCCGGTATAATGAAGCTGCAGCAAAACTTGCCTGGCAACGGACACTGGATTTTTTTGGGAAGTATTTAAAGTGAAATGTGGGATAAGCTTTTGGGGTTTTAAATAAAATGATTTAGATCTAAACCAGATTTAATAGGAAGACAGCAACCACCAGCCTCGGTCCATGTCTTCACGAATCGAAATATGGCAAATAAAATGATTCGTGGTGACACGAACCAAGGCGATGGGGCGTAGTAAAAATCATTTTATCTGTAATTGTTTCATCCAGGCATTTTCTTTTCCATTAAAATGATCTAGTATTCTGGTTTCTACATGTTCTGCCTCCCAAACAGCCGCACACTCTAAACCTAAACAGTTCTCTCTGGACGATTTAGTTATTTGCCCAGTGTTAGGGTCATAGATTTCGAAGTGTTCTGGATTAATACTGTCTTGAATAAAATTTAAAGGAAGAATTGTAAAACGCTCATCAGGCGGCGTCTTACCAATTTTTTCCCATCGGCCAGAAGTAATTGCTGAATTATAAACAGCGACGATAAATAAAACATCTTCTTTTAAGATCTCAGAAATGGGTAAACTATTATTAGTTTTTATTTTAAATATCGCAACTGATGCCTTTTCTAAAATGATTCCATAACTGTGGGTATTATCAGTTAGCGGAATTTTAAATGCTGAACCAACTGTTCTTTTTTGTCTTTTCATTTTGAGTACTGTAAGTTTATTGCCCCCAACATAAATTTACACGCATATTATAACTATCCAAAAAATTAAACCATTACTTTTCAGCAACAGTTATATCATCTTTCAGCATTTAAACTAAATCAACTTTTGTATTAAGTCATTAAATAAAAACCGGGATGTTATTTAATAACATCCCGGTCAAATAATTTAAATAATCAGCCTACCATATCCTCGTGCGGTTTTCCGGAGCTTTATACATTTTGTCTCCGGGCTTTATGTTGAATGCTTTGTAAAAAGCATCAATATTGGTGAGTGGTCCATTGGAGCGGTAGATGCCGGGTGAGTGACTGTCAGTAAGAATGCGTTGTGCAGCAGCTTCGGGTAAAATATTATTGCGCCATACCTGGCTCCAGTTAAGGAAGAAGCGTTGGTCGGGGGTAAAGCCATCAATTTTTTTATTGCTTTTACCCTGTTTGGTATTTTTAAAAGCTTCGTATGCAATACTAAGGCCACCCAGGTCGGCCAGGTTTTCACCAAGGGTAAGCTTACCGTTCACATGCAGGCTATCTAATATCACATAACCATTGTATTGCTGCACCACTTCGTCGGCACGTTTTTTAAATTCATCTGCATCGGCCTTGGTCCACCAGTCTTCCAGGTTTCCGTCGGCATCAAACTGGCGGCCCTGGTCATCAAAACCGTGGGTCATTTCGTGGCCGATAACAGCGCCAATACCACCGTAGTTGATGGCGTCATCTGCATTAAAATCAAAGAAAGGGAAACGTAATATCCCGGCAGGAAAAACAATTTCATTTTTTGGCGGATTATAATATGCATTTACAGTGGGTGGCGTCATACCCCATTCTGTCTTATCAATGGGTTTGCCCAGTTTGTTTATGTTATCCTGGTAAGCCCATTGATTGCAGCGGCGTAAATTACCCAGGAAGTCATCACGCTTAATTACCAAACCTTCATAATTTTTCCATTTATCCGGGAAACCAATCTTTTCAACAAATGCATGCAGCTTGTTCAGTGCCCGCTGTTTTGTTTCTTCGCTCATCCAGTCTAATTTTTTTATCCGGCTGTCGAAAGCAGCCTCCAGGTTATGCACCAGTTCCAGCATCCTGGCCTTTGCGGCCTGGTTAAAATATTTATCTACATAGAGCTGGCCCAGCAGGTCGCCAAGCTGGTTGTCAATTAATCCACTCATGCGCTGCCAGCGTGGGGTTTGTTCTTTCTGGCCGCTCAATACCTGGTTAAAAGCAAAATTAGCATCAACAAAATCCTTGCTCAGGAAGGCAGCGGCGCCTTTCATAACATTCCACTGCAGGTATATCTTCCAGTCATTTAAAGAAGTGGCTGCCAGTAAGGAATCAACAAATACCATGAATTTTGGATTGCTCACGATCAGGCTGTCTTGCTTTGTTTTATAACCGAGCTGGGTTAAAACATTTTGCCAGTCTATATTTGTTGTACTGGCGCTTAAACCGGCTACCGAAAATTTATTATAGAGTTTAACAGGGTTACGCATTTCCACACGGCTCATCTGTGCATTGGCAATGGCTGTTTCAAGCTGCATGATGATGGCAGCATTGGCAAGCGCTTTATAATTTTCCTGTCCGCAGAGAGTAAACATTTTGGCGATATAAGCGGCGTACTCAGTTCTTATTTTCTGGCTACGGGCATCGTTCTTTAAGTAATAATCACGGTCGGGCAAGGTAGTTCCTCCCTGGCCAATATTGATGATATAGCGGGTTACATCTTTTGCATCCTGCCTTACAGCAATATTGTATAATGGCGCTGCAATGGAATTTGCACGCAGGTAATTGATATGGTTCAGTAATTCCGTTTTGGAAGCCAGTTTTTCAATTCCTTCCAGGTATTGTTTGATAGGTTGTGCGCCCAGCGTTTCTATAGTTGCACTATCCATGGCACTGGCGTAATAATCGCCAACCCTTTTCATCAGGTCGTTTTTACTGGAATTTTTAGCAGCATCTTCCAGCAATCCTTTAAGTGCCAGTGAGCTTTCTTCAGCAAGCATATCAAAACTTCCCCAACGGGTTTTTGATCCCGGAACGGGTGTATTCTTTATCCAGTTGCCATTGGCGTATAAATAAAAATTATCGCCTGGTTTTACTGACAGGTCCATATTGGCAGGGTCAATAAATTTTTTTGTTTTTTGTGCGGCTGATGTGTCCGGCAGCAGTAAAGCAAATGCAGCGATTACAGCGGCAAATACAATTCTCTTCATAATTTTTTTTTTGGATAGATTAAAATTAGGGATAGTTGAACAAATAGCCATATACAAAATATTCAAGTGGTAAACAAGGCAGTAAAATCCACTTAAAGTGTGGGTTATCCATTCATGTAATATATATATCTGCATCAAAGCTTTTGTTATTTTTGCGGGCACAAATAATACGTTGTTGAAATACGCAGCCCTTTTCCTTTTATTTTGTTGGTCAGGCATTGCATTTGCACAAAATGCAGCTACAGATCCCGGGCTGGTTACAGGCAGCATCCTGGATGCGGATAACAGTAAGGCGGTTCCGGAGGCCAGCGTTAAATTGATTCTGATTTCCGACACTTTAAAACAACACAACCAGCTCAGCCTTAAAGACGGGGAGTTCCTTTTTGATAAACTGGCTTTTGGTTATTACCGCCTGCAGGTAAATGCGGTAGGTTACAGGAACCTCACGATTGACAGTATCTATATCCGCCCCGAACGTTTTGATTTTGATCTGATCGATATCAGGCTTAATAAAAATTCATCTCTTTTAACCGAAGTGATGGTATATGCAGAGAAGCCACTTATTGAAAACAAGGATGGTAAGATTATTTTTAATACCGGCGAGTCGGCTTTAAGTTCGGGTGCAACAACCACTGAATTATTAAAACAGACACCCTTGGTTAATGTAGATAATGATGGTAAGATATTAATGCGGGGCAAAGAAGTAAAAGTGCTGATTGATGATAAGCCGGTGGAACTGGATGCCAAACAATTACAGGACCTGCTGGAAAGTATGCCGGGCAATATGATAGAAAAGATAGAAGTGATGACAACGCCTCCGCCGCAATATGCCAATGAGCGGGGAGGGGTTATCAATATTGTAACCAAAAAGGGTAAGGTTGGTTTTAATGCAAGGATAAACCTGAATTATGGTACCAGGGGAGAAGCCGGCATCGGTGGTAACCTGGGGTACCGTAAAAATAAATTCAGTCTTAATTTTTCGGCAGGCTTTGGTTACAACGAATATGAGGGTAACAGTTACAGCAACAGGCAAAATATTTATACTGATTCCGTAAACTATTTTAATACAATTGCCCAAAGCAACAGTAATAACCGCCGCCCCAATATCAGGCTGAATGCGGGCTATGATCTGAACAAACGGCACAACCTGAATTTTACGGCACAATACAACAGCAATAATTCGGAAAACGAAAACGGAACTGAATACAGTAATGCCTACAGTAATACACAGGTTTATAAACTGAGCAACCGCATAACAGGTACAATTTACCAGAGCTGGAATCCTAATTTTAATTTTACCTATACTTATAAAGGGAAAGATCCACGGGAGGTATTAAGATTTATTTCGGGATTTAACTTTAATGCGGCTGACAACGACAGGGATTTTTTTCAGCAATTTCTTAACCCTGATTATACCTTAACCGGGACAGATTCAACACAACAGCAAAATACATCCAGCAAGAACAACAACACCAGTTTGCGGATCAATTATGATAAACCGGTAAAGGGTACCCGGCTCAGCCTGAATACCGGCACACAGCTTAACCGCTACAATAATCACAATGTGCTGAATACGGTGTTCATGAAAAAACCAGACAATGTTTTTGTGAAGAATGAACTGCTGAGCAATGATTTTATTTTTCATCAAACGATCTATGGTTTCAGGGCTGCATTGCGATATGATATTGTGCAGGATTTTTATATTAATGCGGGTGTGCAGGCTGAAAAAACAGAAACCAATTTTGATATCAGGAATAACAGCAACCGCTATGCAAATGATTACTGGTCAACTTTGCCGTTTTTTACCATGATGAAGAAATGGAAAAGCGAAGTGAGCATTACATTCAGTTATAAAAGAACCATACAAAGGCCAAGGCTGAATGAACTGAATCCCGGGATTGATTATGCTGATCCGTACAATATCCGTTCGGGCAATCCTTACCTGCAGCCTTATTATGCCGATAATTTTGATCTGATTGCGGGCAAATGGAACAAGCTGTATTACATCAACGGTTCCGTTGGTTATAATGCCCTGCAGGATATTTACAGTTATATAAGAACATTGAATGCTGATGGTACCACTTTTTCTACCTGGCAGAATATCAGCGGAAGAAAAGAATATGAAGCCAGCGCCTGGGGAGGATATACCCTGAATAAAAAAGCAAAAGCCAATTTAAGTTTTGGGTATACCTACAATGTGTACAGCCTGCACGACAGAACGGTAAGGAAGTTCAGGAACGGAGGTTCATTCTATTCAACCTTGAACGGAAGCTACCAGTTCACTGATCTGCTGAATGCCAATGCAGGTTTTACATTTAACCGCTTTGCCAATCCGCAGGGCACGGTAAGAAATGCATTGAGTATGAATGTGGGCATACAACAAAAATTCCTGGCAAAAAGATTTATTGTTACAGTGAATGTGATCGATCCTTTCCGCCAGCAGCGGAACAGGAATTTTACTTACGGCTTCAATTTTAATTTAGAAAGCTACAGCACTACCAATACCCGTAACTACCGTATTGCCCTGAGTTATATTTTTAAGAAGAATGTAATGAAGATGAATAAGCTGGAGCTGCTTAAACAGGCGCAGAAAAAAAAGGCATAAATACTTAACCTGCTTTTTCAGAAAAATTGATTCTTTTTGCAAGCCAGCTTTGTTTTACCGGTATGATCCATTTTTCCAGTAACTCTTTTTTAGTTAACACGGTATTGTTGAAATACAAGGTACCGGCATTAATGAAGTTATTCTCAACGGCATAATCCAGCTGGCTGAGCGGCAGCAATTGTATTTTTTCTTTTACAACAAAAGCCAGTGTCTGCCTGTCAAACATTTGTACCTTGTATTTTTCTTCAATTGATTTTATAAGCCGAACAGAGCTGTCGGTGCTGCATCCACTCACGCCGGTTGCAGTTTCATCAGCCATCAGCACAATAAACTGCCCGAACAGCAGGTTGGCAAAACCTTTTACAGGTGTACCATGACTAGCCCAGCCGGCGGTAAAATCATTCAGCATTGCTTCCATTTCCAACGCTTCGCTGATTAAGAATAGACGGCTGCTTTGATAGATCCACACACGGGAGCTATCGTTAAAATCTACTGGTATATGTTCTTTAAAATCGAGGTTCATTTTACAAAGTTAAGAGATGAAACGCTGATGGCACGGATTTGGCGGATAAACAGGAAGATAAAAATCCGTTTTTTATCGATTCAATCAGCGTTATCCGTGTTCTATCAAAGTGATGCAGCCACCAACTCAGCAATATCCAGCACCTGAACATCGTCTTCTTTATTACTGTTTTTAACACCATCAGTCATCATGGTATTGCAAAAAGGGCAGGCAGCTGCAATAATGTTTGCGCCGGTTCCCAAAGCTTCATTGGTTCGTTCTATATTTATCCGGGTATCTCCTTTTTCTTCTTCCTTAAACATTTGTGCACCACCGGCACCACAGCAAAGCCCGTTGCTGCGGCAGCGTTTCATCTCCACCAAAGAAACATCCAGTGCTTCCAGTACTTTCCGTGGCGCTTCATAAATATCATTGGCACGGCCCAGGTAACAACTGTCGTGGTAAGTGATTTTTTTGCCCTTAAAAGTTCCGCCTTCGGACATTTTTATTTTCCCTTCATCAATCAGCTGCTGTAAAAATGTTGCATGATGTATCACTTCATACGTGCCACCCAGTTCGGGATATTCATTTTTTAAAGTATTGAAACAATGGGGACAGGCCGTTACAATTTTTTTAATACCATAACCATTCAATACCTGTATATTCTGGTAAGCCATCATCTGGAACATGAATTCATTACCTGACCTGCGGGCCGGATCGCCGGTACACATTTCTTCTTTACCCAGGATGGCGTAGTTGATGCCAACTTTATCAAGTATGGTTACAAATGCTTTGGTGATCTTTTGTGCCCGCTGATCAAAACTTCCGGCACAGCCTACCCAAAATAAAACTTCGGGGCTTTCACCCTTTGCCGTCATCTCTGCCATTGTTGGAACATGCATGGTTTTATTTTTTATTGTAGTAAGATAGTCTAAAACTTTTTATAACTGTAAAGCAAAAATAAGTGTTTTACCTCTCTGTATGAAAACAACAGACAGGCAATGCAAATACAATTAAATATCTTCGCAGCAATCTAAAACAAGTGAAAAAGATCATTAACCGTATTACAAACTGGGAAGCCTGGCCGTTTAAACTGCTGTATGCACCTATTACACCTGTATGGGGATGGTATATGCTTAAATCCCGTTCGATCTGGTTTTTTACGCCAAGTAATCCAAAGATCACTTTTGGCGGCATGGATGGCGAACCAAAAAAGGAAATGTATGATCTGCTTCCCAAAAGTTTTTATCCCGCAACGTTTAATGTTTTACCCGGCCAGGACTTTGACAGTATAATTGCGGATTTGCAAAACGCTGGTATCAGTTATCCTTTTATTGTTAAGCCCGAAGTGGGTTGCCAGGGCATACTGTTCCGTAAAATTGATCATGAAGCTGAACTTAAAAATTATCACAGTAAAATCCCGGTTGAATACATTGTACAGGAACTGGTGGATTACCCGATGGAGGTAAGTGTTTTTTATATCCGTCATCCGCAGGAAAAAAAAGGAAGGGTAACGGGCTTCTTACATAAGATACCGCTGCAGGTTACCGGTAATGGAAAAGATACCCTGGAAACGCTGGTTAGCCAACACCCTAAGGGACAAAAAAGAATTGGTGAGATACACAGTAAACATAAAGACAGGTGGCATGATATCATTCCTGCAAATGAAAAGTATATGCTGAGTTATGCGGCCAATCATAACCGGGGAGCGCATTTTGTTGATCTGAAAGCACATATTGATGATAAGCTTGTTGCTATTTTTGATGATATCAGTCATAACATCAATGATTTTTTTTACGGACGCTACGATATCATGTGCAGCAATGTGGATGACCTGAAAAACGGTAAAAATTTCAGCATACTGGAATACAATGGTTGTGGAGCAGAGCCCAATCATTTTTATGATACCGGCTATACATTGCCCGGTGCTTACAAAGAAATTTTAATGCACTGGAAGGCACTGTACAGTATCTGTAAGTATAACCGCAGCCTGGGCATTGAACCCTGGCCGTTTCAAAAAGGAAGAAAATTCCTTGCAGAGATCAAAGCACATTTTAAGCTGATCAGGGAAGTGGATGAAAAAATTTAAAACGGATCACCGTGGGTCTGCTGGATCAATGCTTTTGTAAGCTTCGGAAATTTTTTCATTACTGCAATAAAAAGATTGGTTACCCATACTTTCCCAAACATCGATTGTATCCACCTGCCTGTTCTCAGTCTTTTATTGAATGTTGATCTCCATTGACGGGTGTAGGTTGTTTCCATTGCTTCCCTGTTTATCTTTTCCGATAAAAACTGATGTATACACTTCGCTGTTATCTTGCTTCCATGCAGGGCCATACTCATGCCGTTGCCGCAAAGCGGAGTTATCATTCCGGCTGCATCACCCATCAGCAGAATATGATCTTCAACCTGTGTTTTTTTACTGAATGATATTTGGGAAATGGTAACCGGTGATTTATACAGGAACTCACTGCCCGTAAAGATCTTTTGCAGGTGAGGATTTTTCTGCAAAATATTTTTTTCCATGGCTTCAATGGAATTATTACTGGCCTTCAGGTTTTCAGCATTGGTAAGATAGCAAAGACAATATTTATCATCCTCAATTTTTGAAATACCACAGTACCCGTTCTTAAAATTGTGGAGGGCAATGCTATCAACAGGGAAGTATGTTTTGATATGATATTTTACAGCGATATAGTTATTAAGCTTATTGGGTTTTTGGTTCACAAATCCCCTTTTCCATTTCAGATCCAGGTTACTGCGTTTCCCAAAACCGGCGCTGCAGGTACGGCTGATAAATTTTCCCTTTGTGGTTTGCAGGTGAAATTTATCGTTTTCAAAAATCACATCGGTTACTTTGCAATTATCAAACAGGCTCACCTTATTTGCCACAGCAATGTCTTTTAATGCGGCATCCATTTTATAACGGCTGATGCCAAATCCTCCCAAAGGAAGATCCTGCTCTAATTTTTTTCCATTTGGGGCAGTAACAATTAGTTTATTAATAATGGGTAGTTGCAGATCGGAAAGTGGTAACCCCAGGTCTTCTATAAAATTCCAGCTTTCGAGGCTGATATATTCGCCGCATACTTTATGAAAAGGAAATTGTTCTTTTTCAAACAAGGCAACACTGTATCCCAACCTGGCCAGTTGAATGGATAGCGAAAGTCCCGCCAGGCCGCCACCGATAACAGCTGCATCATATTTTTTCCGGTCAGTCATTTTTGCAGATTATCAAATGCCGGAAAGCCCATTTCCAGCTTATGGAAAAATTTCTGATACCGGCATTGCTGCAAATTTGTGTCCATTCTTTTTTAGTAAATCCTCTTGCAACTGAAAGGGGGGCATCATTTTTTACAAGGTACGATCCTGAAAAAAAATTAGTGATCCATTTAATACTGTAATATGCCAGCGGATGCCGGTGCAGGTCGTTGATAAAAAAACCTTTGGCTGCATGCTGTTTCATCCACAAGAGCATTGTCTTTAATTCAGCTTCCGTAAAATGATGACAGAAAAGTGAAGAGAAAATAATATCAGGCCTGTCATCTTTAAAATGTACGTTTTGATAATCATCAGTAATCCATACAGCATCCAGGTCGGGATATTGTTGCTGAGCATATAAGATACAGTCAGCTTTAATATCGATGCCCATAAAAGTTGCCGGGATATTTTGTTTGTTGCAGTAATCCGCTATGGCTTTTAAGTTATCTCCACCACCACAGCCAATTTCACAAATTGTCAACGGCTTTTTTTTTGATTGAGTTGATGTGAATGCTTTGATACCTGCCAGCGTTATTGAATGTCCACCCAGATATTTATTAATAGTATTAAGTTCTTTCAGGTTTTGCTGTATGTCTTTAAACAGGATATCGTCTTTATCCAAAAGTTCTTTCGTGTATGATCTGTTGCTGAGATTAATCATAAGTGCCAGTAAAAGTTTCCATGGTTAAGCCCGGGCCAAAGGCTGCTGCAAATATTTTAGATGGATTAGGATCAGGAGCATGATTGTCCCGCAATTCATCAAAGATCTTTTGCAGAACAAACAGGATGGTGGGTGAACTCATATTGCCGTAATCTCTCAGCGTATCGTATGAATAGCGGAGGCTCTCTGCCGGCAATGAAATGCTTTTCTCAATGGCTTCAAGTATTTTTTTCCCCCCGGGATGAATACACCAGTGGGTAATTTCTTCTTTGTTTACCGAAGCATGTTGCAGTGCTTTTGTAACCAGGCTGTCAAAATCTTCTTTTACCAGGTCGGGTACATAACCCGATAAGGTCATTAAAAAACCTGTTGAAGAAAGTTTCCAGGACATATCTGATTTGCCTTTAAAAGCAACATCGGAGAAAAAACTATTCAGGGTTATGCCTTTTGCTGCTGTTTCCTGCTGCTGTACCAAAACAGCGGCACAGCCATCAGCAAACAAAAGAGTAGATGTAATATTATCTATTGAAATTTCTTTTTGAAAATGCAGCGTACAAAATTCGGTGCATACAATAATAACATTTGCTTTATTGTCAGACCTGCAAATGGCATCAGCCAGTTTAAGTGCATGGATGGCGGCATAACAGCCCATAAAGTTTACCGAAGTGCGGAATGTATTCCGCGGCAGGTTCATCATTTCCATTATCTCCAGGTCAAGGCCCGGTGCACTCATGCCGGTACAACTCACCGTAATCAAATGCGTGATCTCATCTTTATCAATTTTTCCGGCTATACATTTTTGAATTGTTTTGGCAGAGAGCATTGCCGCATTATCAGCATACCACTGCATTCTTTTTTCAAGGCAGGGGAATGGTTCAAGATCAGCTGATTTTGAATAGAACTGCCGGTCAGCAGGGGGCAGGCTGTAATCAGGTATCACCGAATACCGTGTATCAATACCACAGTGCCGGTAGAGATAATTCAGTTTACGGCTTTCTGTTTTGTTGTTACAGTATATTTTATCTGCAAAACTGCAGATGGCATCCTGTTCATGTTTGTAGGAAGGCACATCGGTTGCTATGGAAACTATCTTGCTCAATATTTTTCAAGTATTAACAGGGTTATAAACGCACAATTGCTGCAAAAGGATGCCAGCAGGTTCATGCGCATGGTGTTTTTAAAATTTGCAGCTTCATTGTCTGCCAGAACTTTTTTAAACCACCAGAAAAAATATACGAGTATAGGTATAAAAAAGATTTGAATGATGAGGAAATTATTCAGTTGCAGACCTGAAATTAAATAATAGCCAAGGCTGATCATGGCAAAAAAATAAATGATTGCCGTAAAGATGAATGTTCCTTTATATCCCAACATGCTGCTTATGGATATTACCCCATCTGCTTTGTCCTGCCTGTGCTGGTATATCTGCGTTAGCGGATAAAAACCTCCAATCAGCAAACTTGCAGTTACCATGCCAATCAGCGGCACATCGGTCATTTTATCTGCACTGCTTCCATGCATTACCAAAAAGAAAGTTAATGCTCCCTGGAATATAATTACCGTTAAATAGCCAATTACCGGATATTTTTTTAAACGGATACCCCGGTAGCTGTATGCACGTGAAGCAAGTATATATACAATAATGCCCAACATGAAATATAAACTGATAAAATAACTGAACATTACTGCAACAATATCCATGACAACAGTTGTATAGAATAATTGTTTTGTAGGTTGCTTTGGATTTTGAATGCCACCGATGCTTTCTGTATCACGGTCCATATAACTGTTATAGCCATTGCTTGCAGGGTATAGCAGTAAATGAAGAATACAAAAGATAAAAATTGCATGCAGCACATCAATATTTAAAGTCTGACTTAAAGCAAACCAATAAACGGGCATCAAAAAGAATGAAAAATGAAAACGCAGCAGTTGTATGGTAGATGCTCTTAACAGAAAAAATAATTTAATTAAATGTACAATCAAATTTTCTAATGTATTTAAACCCCTGGGCTGTTTTTTACGTATACATTAATGGTTAAAGTTAAATAACTGTCAAAACAAATAACTGTCAGTTAACTGACAAGGCCTTTTTTAACAGCAATCTATTTTTGTAATTAAATGAATATCATGAAAGCGATTCGGAATTTACTTGTGTTATTATGCCTGGCAGGGGCCGGTCTGATGGTTTCCTGCAGGAAATCATCCATCCCTTCCAATGGAAATGAGGTTATTGTTCCGCCCGGTGATACTACCCAGTCAGTAATTTTATACAGTGGTGTATTAATCGGCGGCGAATTGGGGGATCAGTCAAGAGGAAATGTAACCATTGAGCAGGTTGGGACAAAAAAATACCTGGTATTTAAAAATTTTGTTTCAAACGGTGGGCCGGATGTACATGTGTATTTTTCAAAAACAATCGGAAGCCATGCAGTGCCACCTGTTGATTACAAAGACCTCGGGCTTCTAAAATTCACCAGCGGTACATTCAACTATGAGTTATTAACTGATCCCGATATTGCCAATTATAAATATGTGCTTATCTGGTGTGCACAGTTCAGGATTCAGTTTGGGTACACTGAATTAAAGTAAAAGACCATTATTTAATATTGTATTGCTAAAAAATTAAAAATCTATGAAAAGAATATTATTATCAGCAATTGTACTTGTTTTCTTATCGAATGCTGCAATAGCACAGAAAAAAAATGCAAGGCCTGTTGACCGGTTTGTGGATCTTACCGGAGCTATCGGTTCATCACAGGGTACAGGAGCGCTTTCTTATGTGCATAACTGGAAAGCAGGTAAGCGTAAAAAATGGGAGCTGGGCCTGGGAGTCAGGTTTACAAGCTATTTTGGCAGCAATCTTTACTACAGAACGGCCCCTGCAAAGTTAACGAGCGGTAAAACAGATCCCACGGTTTTGTTCAGTGAAGATATTGATGAGAACATTGATTCTGTATTATTTCCAAAGGCACAGATCAATTCTTTCAACTTATCACTGAATTTTGGATATAACTTCAGTAAGAAATTTTCTGCTGGTCTAAGCATTGATGCCGTTGGTTTTAGTTTTGGTAAAAAGCAGAGCGGCATATATTACGGCAATAATTTTGCTACCGGTGTGCCTGTAAACGCAAAGCCTACAGGATTTAATCTTTTGTTAATTAGCGATAATGATAAGGGTTCGTTAAACAGTGAATTGTTTGCCAGGTACAAGTGGAATGATTCTTGGGGAGTTAAGCTGGGCCTCCAGTTCTATTTTGCAGAATATACAACTGATACCAAAGTGCAGACTACCCCGGGTGGAGACAAGAATGACCGGTTCAGGAAAAAGATGGCAGGAGTTGGTATTGGAGTGACCTATAACTTTAAAAAATAAAAGAGTAAGAATTTAATTAATTTTATTTCATGAAAAAATTGTTCTCAGTATTTACAACGCTTCTTCTTTTTTCGGGAATATTAACAGCCCAGACTGCTTATACGCCGGTTGATGCCGGGAGTAAGGTGCATTTTGTAATCAAAAACCTTGGCTTTAAAACAGGAGGGGATTTTGCCGGCTTGAAGGGAACTATAAGATTTGATCCCGAAAAATACAGCAGTTCCGGTTTTGATGTTACTGTTGATGCAAATACAATAGATACCGATAACGGATCAAGAGATGGCCATTTGCGCAAGGCTGAGTACTTTGATGTTGCAAAGTATAAGACACTGCATTTTAAAAGTACCAAAATTATGCTGTCATCCACGGCAGGCAGGTTTTATGTTTTTGGTGAATTAACGATTAAAGGAGTTACCAAACCCGTTGAATTTGGATTTGCTGCAACGCCTAAGGACGGCGGTTATATTTTTGACGGCGAGTTTGAGATCAACCGTAGAGATTTTGGTGTTGGCGGGAGCAGTATATCCCTGTCAGATAAATTAACAGTGTCTTTATCGGTATTTGCAAAATAGTACCGGTCTTTTGTCTTCATTTCAAAGTGGTCAGATATTAATCATCTTACTATCTTTGCCCGATGCCTAAATTGTTTCGAATCTTTAGTTGGGGTTTACTCATCAGTTTTTTGGGTTCTTTGCCGCTTGGTACGCTTAACGTAGCAGCCATGCAGATCGGCATCCAGGAAAGTATCATCAACGCCATTTATTTTTCCTTTGGTTCTTTATTGATTGAAATGATCTATGTGCGCATCTCCTTAATGGGAGTTGACTGGATACGCAAGCAGGAAAAGCTTATGAAAGCCATGGAGTGGTTTACACTCATTATTATTTTGGCGCTGGCTGCCGGTAGTTTTTGGGCCGCTGCTGCAAAGGGAGATGAAGCGAAGAATGTTTTTCTGGAAAACAATATGCACCGGTTTTTACTGGGGATGTTTATGAGTGCCATCAACCCGGTACAAATTCCTTTTTGGTTTGGCTGGAGTACGGTATTGTTTACAAAAAAAATACTGGAACCTGTAAAAAGTCAATATAATATTTATATTACCGGTATTGGTCTTGGGACTTTAACCGGGAACTGCCTTTTTATTTTTGGCGGCAAATGGCTGGTACAACGCATATCAAACAGTCAGCAATATATAAACTGGGTTATTGGCGGCATATTTGCCATCACTGCCATCATTCAGGCTATTAAGATGATCATGCACAAAGATGCAGTGCATAAGTTTACACATGCGGATGAGCATAAGCAATCCTAATCAACAATAAATAAGTTACAACCTTTTTCTGATCTGCTGCTGTGTGCGTCGCTGTTGTCCCCAACATGATAAGACATGCCTGCCGACAGAATAAACTCTCTTCCATCTTCCAGCGTTGTCGTCATTTCTCCTTCAATACAAAAAATGATATGACCTTTATTGCACCAGTGGTCGGCTTCATAGTTGACTGAATATTCAACCATGCGTATCCTGATATCGCCCATGTTGAAAATTTTCAAACTCGCTGTTCCGGTTGTTCCGGCATGTTCTTCTGCTTTAATTGTTGCCCAGTCAATTGTTTGAAAAGGGAATTTTTTTATTTCCATTCCTGTTTGTTTTTTAATCAAATTAGTGATATTACTGTATCCAGAAAAAATATTTATTAACTGAAACAATCAGTAATTTCGATACCCCATGAATTATGCCATAGTAGATATTGAAACAACAGGTGGTTATGCTTCAGCAAACGGCATAACAGAAATATCTGTTTTTGTGCATGATGGTAAACGGGTTGTAAAACATTTTGAAACGCTCATCAATCCGCAACAGCATATTCCGCATTTTATAACATCACTTACCGGTATTGATAATGCAATGGTGGCAGAGGCTCCGGCTTTTGATGAAATAGCTGATGTGCTTTTTGATATTTTAAGTAAAAATGTTTTTGTTGCACATAATGTAAATTTTGATTATTCTTTTGTAAAACATCAGTTTAAAGAATCGGGTTATAACCTGGAAACGAAAAAGCTGTGTACTGTACGCCTGGGGCGAAAGGTCTTTCCGGGTTTACCATCTTACAGCCTGGGTAATCTTTGCCGGACTTTAAAGATCAATATTGAAAACAGGCACAGGGCAGGAGGTGATGCAAAAGCAACCGTAAAACTGTTTGAGTATATGTTGTCTAATGGTGCACAGGTTCATATTGACCAGATGTTAAAACGGAATTCTGCAGAACACTGGCTGCCGATGAATCTTGATAAGGAAGTGATTGACAGGCTTCCGGCAAGGCCGGGCGTTTATTATTTTCATGATAACAAAGACAAGATCATCTATGTTGGTAAGGCCATCAATCTTAAAAAAAGGGTAAGCAGTCATTTTACTCATAATGACCCTGATCGTAAAAGACAAAATTTCAGCCTGCATGTTTTTAAGGTCTCTTACCGGCAATGTGCAACAGAGCTGGAAGCCATTGTGCTGGAAAGCACAGAAATAAAAAGGCTTTGGCCAAAGTATAACCGTAGCCAGAAGCAGCCGGTTGTGAAATTTGCTTTGTATTCGTTTGAAGATAACCGGGGCTATATCCGTTTGGCTATTGATAAGAAGAAAAAAAATCTACCTTCTTTGTATAGCTTTAATTTATTGCATGAGGGGCAGGTGTTATTAAAAAAAATGGTGGATGAATTTGACCTGGATACCCGGCTTTGTTTTATTGATAAAACAACAATAACTGAAAAAGAAAGCCAGGACCTGGAGCCTCCTGTTATTTACAATTCAAAAATAAAAAAAGCGCTGGAGGCATTGGATGAAAAACTGCCGACATTTGTTTTGGTTGACGAAGCGATTTCGGCAGAGGAAAAATTGTGCCTGTTGGTAGAACGGGGTAGTTTTTGGGGAATGGGTTACCTGCCTAAAACTTTCCCGATTGCTTCTGCCGGGGAGCTCAAAAGTCATTTGAATCCTTATGCCGATAATGATTATATCCGCAATAATATTTATTCATTTGCCGAAGCAAACCCGGATAAAAGAATTCTGCTGGCCCGGTAATTGTAATTTAATTTTAATGATCAATACTTTCAGAATTGCAAAACGCATATTATAATCTTAGGGTTCAAAAAAGAATTGCAGCTGTATCCATTATGCTGTTGATAATTAAAACAGCAGCATGGTATATTACCGGATCAGTTGCCATTTTAACTGATGCTTTTGAAAGTATTGTAAATGTAACAGCAGGCCTGATTGGTGTATACAGCCTTTATGTTTCTGCCAAGCCCAAAGACCAGGACCATCCTTACGGGCATGGGAAAGCTGAATTTATTTCTGCCGCAATTGAAGGTTCATTGATCAGTATTGCCGGGTTCATTATTATTTACCAGGCTGTAAATAACCTGCTTTATCCACCAGAAATAAAAAAGCTTGATTATGGAATTATTCTGGTGGCAATAACCGGCCTTGTCAATTATATAGCCGGCTCTATATGTATTAAAACCGGAAAAAAGAATAATTCGCTGGCATTGATCTCCAGCGGAAAACATTTACAAACCGATACCTGGTCTACCCTTGGAATTGTTGTGGGGTTGATACTGATATTAATTACCCGTTTAAACTGGATAGATAGTGTTGTTGCTATTTTATTTTCCCTTTTAATCATTTTTACGGGATATAAGATATTACGAAGTTCAGTTGCGGGTATTATGGATGAAGCGGATGTAAGCCTGCTAAAAAAAATGGTTCACATGTTGAATGCCAACCGGAGGGAAAACTGGATCGATCTGCATAATCTGCGTATCATAAAATATGGAAGCAGAATACACCTGGATTGTCATCTTACAGTACCCTGGTATTTAAATGTGCATGAAGCGCACAAGGAGATTGACGCCTTATCGATCCTGGTTAAAAATGAATACGGCGAATCCGTTGAATTGTTTGTTCATTCAGATGGCTGCCTGGATTTTTCCTGCAAAATCTGTACAAAGACAGATTGCAATGTGCGTAAACATGCATTTGAAAAGAAAGTAGAGTGGACGATGGAAAATATTTCGAGTGACAATAAGCACAGGCTTGTTGCGAATAAAACACAATAATGTTCCAAACAGTAAAAGCCTCTTCAATAAAATATTGAAGAGGCTTTTTTATTGTTAAGCCGTATTTAATTTTGCGTGAAGCTGTTCTTTACTACAGTTTCTTCGGCTGTGAAGAGTTTTACATAATAAATACCTTTAGTTATTGCGGGAAGATTCTTTGTTATTGTATTATTTCCGTTTTGCAAAGATATTTGCGAATTTAAAATTACTCTTCCACTCACATCAAAGATGGAAAGGTTTGCAGTTTGTGTTTTTGTGCTGCTGATAATTACCATGGCTGTATTGCTTGATGCAGATAAATTAACCTGGGTTATGGCAAGCGAATGACTGACCTTGTTCGTAAGCGAAACTATTTTACTGTATTCCAGTGAACCGTCTTTGTCAACCATAGCCAGGCGGTAATAATTAGCTCCTGCTAATGGATTGACATCGGTAAAATTGTACTTTACTTCTGTTGTGGAAAACCCACTGGCATTTACACGGCCAATTGAATAGAAAGTACTGCCATTATCACTTCTTTCTATGCTGAAATAACCGCTGTTAGTTTCTGATGCGGTATTCCAGTTCAATACATTTTTACCTGCATTTTCTTTTGCAGTAAAATCAATTAATGTAATGGGTAAAATTACTGATCCGAATTCCATATAACCATTATCAGGTGCATTTCCGGCATAAGGCACACCCACATAAATACCGGCATCTATTAAAGGCGAAATAGGCTGTAAAGTAAAATTGGTTTGGGAAACAAACAGGGGATTGACAGTTACATTATTATTGTAAGTATAATTAGCCGGATTACCTCCTGGCCAGCTCACTGTGTTACTGCCGTTTGCATAAACATCATTATGGGTCAAAGTCATTCCGTTTATATTGGTTGGGTTACTTCCCCTTAACCAGTTAGAGCCAAATCCGGTCACAATGTTATTTCTGATATTAATATTCTGACCATTACCTTTTGGCATTGAAGTAAGGTCAATACCTATATAAGAAGGATTGGTAGCCCTGCCAACCATGGTATTATTGTAAACATTAAAACCATTTATCTGGGGATCATCTGTACCCTCAGATATAACGCCTATTCCGAAGCTGTTGCCAATACCGGTTCCGGTATACATATTTGTAAACAGGTTGTTTCTGATGGTGTTATTCAGCAGGTAGCTGTAACCACCTGCCGGCGGGCCACCGGGGTTTGGTAAATTATCGCCGCCATAGTTACCTGGCCCTCTTGTATTAAATGTGACACCGTAACTTTTGTTGTTAAATATATTATTTTCAACAATGGCATGCTCTGTTCTGAACTCAAAAATAATACCTCCTTCAACCCTTGGGTTAAAAGTAGTATTTGAAATAGTATTATCGTGAATC
>Ga0138256_10000763_pt1 | contig 34618 bp, 42 predicted proteins | sample KNB2016incub_MG_FD_105486 | JGI IMG/M metagenome (GOLD analysis project Ga0138256, IMG submission 105486) | Active sludge microbial communities from wastewater in Klosterneuburg, Austria - KNB2014incub_MG | ecosystem: Engineered > WWTP > Activated sludge > Unclassified | place: Austria... | reverse complement strand
CCTTGAGTGGATTTTCCAGCACCCTGAATACCCATCAATACTAATTTCATTGTTTGTCTATAAAGTTTATAAAGTCCTTTAAGTCCTTAAAGTGTTTTTGTTCAAAAATTTGTTTTGACATTATAGACTTTTGACTTTATGGACCTTTGACTAATCAAGCTTCTTTTTTTCCTTATGGGAAGCTCGTTTACGACATGCTCGACAGTATTTGTTCAGCTTTAATGGTTCGGTTGTATTTACTTTGTTTTTTTGTGTGGTGTAGTTCTGTGAACCACATACTTCACAAACTAATCCAACCAAAACTCTTGATCCTTTTCGTGCCATATATCTTTAATTTAAAATTTTTAATTTGTAATTTGTAATCAATTTTTAATTTTTAATTTCTAAATAAAAATTTAAAACTATAAATTAAAAATTAACGTGCGTATCGATCGTAATTTTTCATGACCATCTGTGACTCAACCGTCTTGAAGGTTTCCAAAATTACTGACACAACTATTAAAATCCCTGTTCCTCCGATCACCAAACTAGTTATCCCAGTTATTGATGAAAGGATTGCAGGCAAGATAGCTATTATACCTAAAAATAATGCTCCAACACTAGTGATTTTATAAATTACCCCAGATAGGTAGTTGCTCGTGGCTGATCCGGGTCTAATTCCTGGAATAAAACCCCCGGCTTTTTGAATTTCTTCTGCAATTTTTTGAGGGTTAAACACAACCAAAGTATAGAAAAATGTAAACCCAACTACTAAGAAAAAATAAACGAGATTATATACGGCTCCTGCTGGATTAAATAGTTGGGCTAGGCCAAGTGCTGCTGACGCTACCGTTTTGTTACTTACCTGCCCTAGAAAATTTCCCAAAAGTTGAGGAAGCAACACGAATGAAACAGCAAAGATTATTGGAATAACACCGGCCTGATTAAGCTTTAAAGGTAGGAAGTTAGTTGCAGACTGGTACATTTTATTGCCTTTTACGCGCTTAGCATAATATACCGGAATTTTTCGTATCGCTTCGTTTACAAATACGACTCCTGCAATAACGAGTAACGAGAGACTAAGGAAAATAACTAGATTTAAAGCCGTCTCAGGAGTTACGGTACCTAATACTTGTTGGAATATAACCGGTGCACGTCCCACTATACCGGCGAAAATAAGAAGAGATATGCCCTGCCCTAAACCGTACTCTGTCAGGAGTTCGCCAAACCATACGAGAATAAATGTTCCGGCCACAAGTGTGAAAATGAATGAGAAAAACTCCACAGGGCTAAGATTGGAAATAATGTTCTGATTCTTAAGTAAAAAATAAATACCCACCGCCTGAACAATGGTTAATGGAACAGTAAGCAATCGAGTATATTGATTTATCTTAAACCTACCGTATTCACCCTCTTTCGCAAGCTGTTCGAAACGAGGTACTACCACAGTCAATAACTGAAAAATAATCGATGCGTTGATATAAGGGTTTAGTCCCAAAGCCATTACCGAAAAATTAACCAGTGTTCCTCCAGAGAAAATATCAAGAAGAGATAGAAATTGATTTTGGCTGAATAGTGCCTTAAGTTTGATGAGATCGATCGAAGGAACCGGTAAAAAAGCAAAGACTCTAAAAACAAAAAAAATGAATAGCGTGAAGTAAGTTTTTCTTTTTAGTTCAGGGTCCTTTACAAGGAGCTTAAGTTTATCGGTTATTTGACGCATGAGTTTCAACAGTTCCGCCTGCTTTTTCTATTACCGCTTTTGCAGATTGAGTAATTGGTAATTTTACTGTCAGTTTTTTGCTGAGAGTACCCTTGCCAACAATCTTAATAACGCATCTCGTATCGCTTTTGGTAATTATTTTTGCCTCAAGCAACCCAGCAACTGTTACAACATCATTATCTCGCAAACTCTCTAACTTTTCTACAGCAACTGGGAACACAACCGCTCTGTGGGAGTTGTTTTTACCTTTTCCACGAAGTAAAGGATATTTTTTGACCAATCGACCCTGACCTCCCTCAAAATGAAGTGGCGTATCGACTCTCGCTTTCTGGTGTCTTGTGATTCCTCTGGTAGATTTTGCTCCTTTTCCACTACCATAACCACGACCCAATCGTTTTGATTTCTTTCTTCCGATGCTGGTTAGATTTGATAGAAATGCCATATATATTACTTAGTCCCCTTAACTTTCTTGACATCCGCAACCTTGACTGAGGATTCGCTGGCGGTGGACATAACTTCCTCGGTCTTTTCAACTACTGTTTTTGTTTCTCCTGCCGTTATTCGAGGTTTCAGTTTTTTCAACGCCTCAATTATTGCATAGGTATTCGCTATTTGATTTCTAGAACGGATTATTTTTCCTGAAGCATTCTCTACTCCAGCAAGCTCTAGTATTGCGCGTGCAACGCTTCCCACCTTAAGACCGGTTCCAAGTGGAGCGGGCTTTAGCAATACCTTTGCTGCCTTGTATTTGAGAAGTATCATGTGTGGAATTGAGGACTTATACAAAGGAACAAAAATAATGTTTTTGTGCGCTGCGGTGATAGCCTTTTTAATTGCTGCTGGAACCTCAGCAGAACTTCCAAGACCAACTCCCACCTTTCCTTTTTTATTACCAATCACAACAAGTGAGGAGAAAGTGACTTTGTTACCTCCAGTTGTCTTTTTAACCACTCTTCGGATAAGCAGGACTCTCTCCTCAAACTCTTTATCCTTTGGCTCCTCGTATCTCCTATTATTTGGTGTTCTTGTATTATTAAACATATTTTTTCTTAAATTACTACTCCGTTCTCCCTCAAACTTTCTGCAAATTGTTTCACTCGACCGTGATATAGATATCTACCTCGATCAAACAAAGCTTTCTGCACCTTAGCCTTTTTGAGTTTCTCAGCCAACTCGACTCCAATAGCCTTTGGGTCTGTTCCTTTAGCTGCTGCGATTGTAACACGCTTCACATCATCTATTGCTTGGCCATACATAAATTTATTAGATCGAAAAACGCTTATGCGAGGTCTTTCCTCAGTGCCCTGAAGCTTTGCTCGGACTCTTTTTACCTTTCTTTGAATTCTGTTTAACATATATATTAGTTCTTAATTTTCATTTCTTAGTTGTTAATATTACGCCGCTCCTGCTGCCTTCGCCTTCTTACCAGGCTTAAGTTTTAGATACTCGCCCGCATATCGAATTCCTTTTCCTTTATATGGATCCGGTTTTCTTGTTAACTTAACTAAATATGCTACCTCTCCCGCTAACTGTTTATCGACGCTTGATATAGTGATCAGATTTGTACCTTCAACACTAAAGGTAACACCCGGTCTCGCCTTAAAGACAACTGGATGTGAAAACCCAGTTTTTAAAGCTAGATTCTGACCTTCCATCTTAACATTAAATCCAGTTCCAACGATTTCCAACTTTTTTTCCCAGGGTTTTTGAACACCTTCAACCGCATTTGCTATCAGACTTCTAAACAACCCGTGTAATGACTTGGTCTTTTTATCATCTTTTGTTCGTCCTACGGTGAGAACACCGTTCTCTTGAATCACTTTAATGGTATTTGGTACCTCAATTTTAAGCTCACCCTTTGGTCCTTTTACAAGCACGGAACTACTCTGGATATCTACGGTTACTACTGGTTCTACTTTAATTATTTTTTCTCCAATTTTTGACATATTATTTATAGTGAGTTTATCGAACTACCAAATCTCAAATAATAACTCTCCGCCTAACTTCGACTTTCTTGCCTCAACATTGGTCATCAATCCTCTTGAGGTCGAGATGATCATGTATCCTGTCCCGCTCATAACTGGCTTGATATCGTTTACCGTTATATACCAACGCTGACCTGGTTTTGATCTAATCGTCACATTGGTAAAGACTGCTTCACCATGCTTGTATCTCAGCACGATATTTATTTCTTTTTTTACACCGACAGTCTCAACACTGTAGTCCTGGATGAATCCGAGCGACTTTAATTTTTTAAGCACTTGCTCCTTTAGTTTAGAGTGTGGTGAAGAAATTTCCTCTCTTTTGGCGAGGTATCCATTTTTTATTCTGATCACTAAATCAATTATTCCGTTGTTCATATGTTAGGTTGCTGAAATCACTTTCTTTGTAACTTTTCCATGGCTTCTGAATGTTCTGGTCAATGAGAACTCACCCAAACGGTGACCAATCATCGACTCTGAGATTAAAACCTCAATATGTTTACGTCCATTATGAATTGCGATTCTGTGACCTACAAAATCTGGCGCGATTACAGACTGTCTCGCCCATGTCTTTATCGGAGTTCTCTCTCCTGTATTTTTCTGAGTTGCAATTCTCTTCATTACGTTCTCGTCGATGTATGGTCCTTTTTTTGATGATCTACTCATATATTTTTACCAAGAAACTTTTTTAACTCCTGGAATTTCGCCAGCTAACGCTCTCTGTCTGAAGCATATTCTACAGAGCCCAAATCGTCTCATATAGCCTCGAGCTCTACCGCACAATGCACATCTGCTCACATGACGAACATCGAACTTCTGCTTATGTAAAAACTTAACTACTGATGATGTTTTTGCCATATTTATTTCTTAAATGGAATACCGAACGCTTCAAATAATTTCTTTCCTTGTTCTTTTGTCGTTGCGGTCGTAACTATTGTGACCTGTAAACCTCGCGATTTATCAATTCGATCAAACTCAATCTCTGGGAAAAGCGTTTGCTCTGTAAAACCAAGATTCATATTCCCATAGGAATCAATAACGCTGTCGTCAATACCTCGAAAATCTCTCATTCGTGGCATTACAATACTAATCAATTTCTGCAAAAACTCATACATTGCGAAACCACGAAGCGTTACCTTTGCTCCGATTGGTAATCCTTTTCTAATCTTAAAGGCAGAAACTGATTTACGCGCTTTTGTGATAATTGGCTTTTGACCGCTTATCCAACCTATTTGCTCTTGTATTTTATCAAGAACATTCTTATTTTGCACTGCCTCACCAGCTCCTACATTAATTACAACCTTTGTAATCTTTGGAACAGCCATTACATTCTCTATCTTCAGATCTTCCTGAAGTTTCTTTTTTAGTTCTTTGTTATATCTATCTTTTAGTTCCATATCGTTATTTTGAATTTTGAAATTTAAAATTTGAAATCAATATAAAATTTAAAATGTTTAAAAATTAAACATTAAAAATTGAATAAAAATTAAATACTTCAAATTAAAAATTACTTAAATGTCGCTTTACACTTTTTACAACTTCTAACCTTCTTACTTTTATCTAATTTAAATCCTACTCTGGTCGTTTTCTCGCATTTGGGACATATCAACATTACGGACGAAGACTGCACAGCTTTTGGAATATCTATTATCCCACCGTCTGGTAGTTCTTGATTTTTTTTAATATGTCTTTTAATTAAATTTATTCCTTGGATTAAGATCTTCTCCTGTTTTGGATAGACACGATCAATGACCCCATCCTTTCCTTTATCCTTACCAGCCATTATCCTAACTTTATCGCCTTTTCGTAGTTTCATATGTTTTATATTTAATTCTTGCCCGCCAAAGACTTATGCGTCGGTGGGTTAGTAAATCTCCTCTGCTAAACTTGCAATTTTATTAAAACCTCTATCCTTAATTTCTTTTGCAATCGGGCCAAATATACGAGTTCCTCTTGGATCAGGAGTCTCTTTAGCTACCAAAATCACACATGCATTATCGTCAAATCTAATATAGCTTCCGTCTTTTCTTCTCTTCTCTTTTCTTGTTCTGACAATTACAGCTGGCACAACCTCTCCCTTTTTAACCTGTGCGTAAGGAATTGCTGCCTTGATTACAACCATAATCACATCGCCAATAGAGGCAATGAGCAAATTACCCTTCCGGGGTAACCCGATCATCTGGACCAACTTTGCGCCGGTGTTATCGGCCACATGCAACATTGTTCTTAGTTGAATCATATTTTTTTAGTTACGTTAAAATGAACAGTTTTTGAGATTGGTCTTGTTTCTGTAATCTCAACCACATCCCCCAATTTCAAATCCGCTATCTCGTTATGCGCTTTATATGTCCGATGCGTTGTCACAACTTTTTTATAGATCCTGTGTCTCATTCTGCTTACTACCCTGATGACGATCGTTTTATTCATTTTTATTGAGGTGACGGTACCGGTAAATGACTGTGCCATAATTATTTTTGACCTGAGGTCGATCCTCTATTGGAGGATTTTTGATTCAAAACTGTTAAAATAACTGCTATCTGTTTTCGTTTTTTCATGTTTGTATTTGTGTCTTTTTGAGGAGCCATTTTGCTCTCAAGTTCTGATTTAATAATTTCTTTACGCAACTGAGCTAGCTCTTTATGAAGCTCTATTTCCGTCTTTTGTGTAATTTTTGTAACTTCTTTTTTCATATATTTTATCCTGAACTTGATGTGCGGATTATTCTTTTGCAATAAACTTTGTATTTACTGAAAGTTTTGATGACACAACTCTAAAAACTTCTCGAGCCTCTGTTTCAGGTAACCCATCTATTTCAAACAGCATTCTTCCCGGCGTAACGGATGCAACAAAATGTGAGACGTCTCCTTTTCCAGATCCCATCGTTACCTCTGGGGGTTTTTTCGTAAATGGCTTATCAGGAAAAATCCGAACCCAAAATTTTCCTGCTTTTCGTGTTGCCCGTGCCAATACAACTCTACAAGACTCTATCTCTCGATCTTTGATCCACGCTGCCTCGATTGACTTTAAACCAGTTGAACCAAAGTTAAGATCTCCACCCTTGACGGCGATTCTTCTCCACGTTCCTCTAAACTGCTTTCGATATTTTTGTCGTTTTGGGGCTAACATAGTTATTTACAGATCCAAACCTTAACTCCGATATAACCTGATTTTGTCAATGCTGGGTATGCTATAAAGTCAACGTCTTCTCGAATTGTAGAGGTGGGAACGGTTCCCAAGAAGTACTTCTCTCGTCTAGAAATTTCGGCTCCCTGAATTCTTCCACCTAACTGAATCTTAATTCCCTTTGCTCCCGACTCCATAACTCTACTCATCGTGTTGTGAACCACACCCCTATGAGGAAAGTTTTTCACTAATTTTTCTGCAATTGTCTGCGCAACATATCGAGAACTAAGATAAGGTTTCTTTACCGGTTCAATTCTTAGATCTACTTTCGTTTCCTTATTTTTCTTAGTTTTAGATTCGTTTAAGTACTGCATTATTACCTTTTTTACATCCTCAAGTCCCTTACCTCCACGACCGATTATCATTCCTGGTTTGACCGCATATATAATGACAGTAATTTTATTGATCGCTCTTTCAATAATGACGCTGGTAACTGAAGCAAAAGTAAACTTCTCATAAATAGTTTCTCTAATTTTTATGTCAGAGATGAGGGTGTCTTTAAACTGTTTCCTTTTACTAAAAAACCATCTGGAATCCCAGTTATAAATAACCCCTGTTCGTAAACCTTTTGGATTAACTTTTTGTCCCATGTATTAAATTAAAAATTCAAAGTGAAAAATTCAAAATTATTTTTCTGCTTTTGGTTCTTTGGTTGCATTTTTAACTTTTAACTTTGTACTTTTAACTTCTTTTAGCTCCGTCTTTTTTACTTCAGTCTCCACGGGCTCTGTCTCCGACTTTATAGACTTTACGGACTTTATTGACTTGTCAGTATTATCCCCTGTGGTTAAAACCAACTTAATATGAGAATATTCATGCCTAAAAGGCTTGGCCATTCCTTTCGAGCCAGCTCTAAATCTCTTAAGTCGAAGTCCTTCCTCAATTGCGACAGACTTAAATTGTAACAAACCTGAATCAATATTCATAGTGTTCTTAGCATTGGAAAGGGCTGAACTAATTGCTTTTCTTAAGAAAGTTGCGCCCTTTTTTTGTGTATACATAAGTGTATGAACAGCCTGTACTGGGCTCTGCTTCTTCACGTTACTCACTAAAAATCTCAATTTTTTTGGTGAAATCTTAACGTTTTTTATATAGACCTTAAAATCACTCATATGTGTTTATATACTTCTTCTTTTAACAATATAACGGTTACTCCACTTAACCTTTGGACGAGTTCTCGTTCCTCTTGCTGACTTACCCCAAGGCGTCTTTGGATGCATACCTTCTCCAGACTTACCTTCTCCTCCACCATGTGGATGGCTTCTTGGATCTTGAGCAACTCCTCGGACCGTTGGTCTAATACCCATTCTTCTCTTTCTTCCAGCTGTTCCAATGAGCTCATCTTTATGCTCAATGTTTCCTACCATTCCTACTGTTGCTCTACAGTCCAGCAAAAACAGTCTGATTGAACCGGAAGGTAACTTTATCTGTGCGTAGCTCTCATCCTTAGCAACAACGATTGCTGTTCCTCCTGCACCACGCACCATCTTTCCACCCTGTCCAGGTCGAAGCTCGATATTGTGGACTCCGGTACCAATTGGGATGTTCCTTAAAGGCGCGGCGTTTCCAGTCATCATTTCTGGATTATCTGATGAAATAACCTTATCTCCAACCTTAAGATCTTTAGGTTGAAGTATGTATCTTTTTTCACCGTCCGCGTACTCAACAAGACTAATTCTGGAATTTCTATTTGGATCGTACTCTACTGTCAATACAGTACCAACAACATCAAATTTATCTCTCTTAAAATCAATAATACGATAGTAACGTTTATGTCTACCACCCTGATGACGTACCGAGATCGACCCGGTCGAGTCTCTTCCTGAGTGCTTCTTAAGAATTTCTATTAGATGTTTCGCTGGTTTCATATAAATTACGCTTTTGGAAATATATCAATTTCACCTTCTTTTAAGGTTACTAATGCGATTTTGTAATCTGGCTTCTTCAATGTTTGCATTTTTTTTCCTACTCGTTGCTCTTTTCCTTTTCGGACAGAGACTCGAACTGCAGAAACCTTAACTCCATAGACCAATTCTACTGTTTGCTTTACTGCGTGCTTATTTGCGTAAGAATCAACAACAAACGTATAAACCTTTGATTTGGTTAACTGCGTTGATTTTTCGGTAATAAGTGGCTGAATTAGGGTTTGTTTCATGTTGTTTTTTTACCCTGAACTTGCTGAACGGGTGGATAGAAATGATCAACTAATGTCTTTATTGTCGACTCGAAAAGTACGATCTTTCTAGCGCGTAATATTTCGTATGCATTGAGCGACTTTGCCTCAATTGAGGACGCAGACTGAATGTTTCGAGAGGCCCTCATAAATGCCTGAGTTTTTTCTCCCGGCATAATAAAGAGAACTCCTTTGTCTGCTAAACCTGAATCTTTAAGAAACTTTGCAAAGTTCTTGGTCTTCGGTTCCATTCCAAGAACAGTATCCAGAACTCCACTTATCTTTTTCTCCTTGAGAGAGTAAGAAAGTGCGCTTACTAAGGCAAGCTTTTTCTGCTTCTTATTCATTGAAAGAGCGAAGATTCTTGGTTTTGGTCCAAAGGTTATGCCTCCTCCAACAAAAATAGGAGCCTTCTTCGCTCCATGTCTTGCCCGTCCGGTTCCTTTCTGTCGATAAATTTTTCTTGTTGATCCTCTAACCTCACTTCTAGTCTTTGTGGAGACCGTCCCTTGACGTTGATTTGTAAGATAGATGTGCACATACTGCTGCATCAGTGCGTCATTTACCTTACCACCAAACAACTCTTTAGGAAGTTGCATCGATCCCACCTCTTTTCCCAACTTATCGATGAGGCCAAGAGTCAGACTAGATGATGCTGGCTTTGGCGCAGTTGTTTTTTTAGCCACTGCGGTTTTTGCTGAATTGGTTGTCGCTGTTTTTGTCTTTTCTATAGTTGCCATAGTTATGAGTTTGAAACAATACTAATTAATGCAGTTCTCGCTCCGGGAATCAGACCTTTCACAATTATTTGGTCATCGGAAACTCCCATCACCATTAATCCCTTTACACTGACTCGGTCATTTCCCATTCTCCCAGCCATTCTTTTTCCTTTATAAACTCGTCCAGGAGTAGTGGTCTGTCCGATTGATCCAGGAGCTCTCCATCTATCTGACTGACCATGAGTCTTCGGACCTCCGGCAAAACCATGCCTTTTAACTACGCCCTGAAATCCTTTACCTTTTGAGATTCCGGTAACAGTCACAAGCTCTCCTTCTTTAAAGATTGCGTTTGGCTTGATCTGATCTCCTACAACTATTTTGAATTCTCCGAGAGTTAAGGTTTTTTTACCATTTTCATCAGCGATTGAAGCGTCTTTCAATTTGTTCAGCTTGATTTCTCTAAAAAAACGAAGCGGGGTCTCTATCCCCGCCTTTTTAAGTTCTCCGACCTGTGGTTTTTTGACGTTTTTACCACGACCGAAGCCTAGCTTAATTGAGGTATCTGTCAGACCAATGCAGTAGCATGAAGCGGACTTAATGGTTGTTGTTGGAACACGAACACCATCAGAGGTGAATTGTTGAGATTGGTGAGCTTTCTCGCCAAGAATATATCCTGACATAATTGTGCTTTAGTTAATAAAAAAAGACCCCAGACTGAGGCCCATCCCGTGGAACCAATCTGTGGAGTATTACTGAATACCAGTCCTGACAGTTATTGCAGTCATTGAGAGTAATTATATAGTAAGACTCTTCCTAATTCAACCTAACTTTGCTTACATCTTCACCTCAACCTCTACGCCGGCTGGAAGTTCAAGATGCATGAGAGAATCAATGGTTTGATTAGTGGGACCTTCGATATCAAGAATTCGCTTATGAGTCTGCATCCCAAAGTGTTCACGAGCATCCTTATCAATAAATGGCGACTTATTGACCACGAATACCTCCTTCTTCGTTGGAAGAGGTATCGGACCAATAATCGAGGCACCCGTCTTGATAGCGGTGTCCACTATCTTCTGACAGGTGTCATCGATTAATCGATGATCATAAGACTTTAGTTTGATACGAATACGTCCTTTGGGCATAATATAAATGTGCGAACTTAGCTCTCAGTTGTCGGATTTCAGTGGTCAGATTGCTGACAACTGACTGCTGACGTCTGATTACTTGGTGACTTTAGTTACGACTCCAGCGCCGACTGTGTGGCCACCTTCGCGAATAGCGAACTTAAGACCATCTTCCATAGCGACTGGGTAGATCAGCTTTGCTGAGATCTTGATGCTGTCTCCAGGCATAACCATCTCTACTCCTTCTGGTAGGGTGACTTCTCCCGTTACATCAGTTGTTCTGATGTAGAACTGAGGTCGATAACCCTTAAAGAATGGGCTGTGTCGTCCACCTTCTTCTTTTGTAAGAACGTAGATCTCAGCCTCAAACTCAGTGTGAGGAGTAACTGTTCCTGGTTTTGCGATGACCTGCCCTCTTTGGACGTCGGTCTTCTCAATACCTCTAAGAAGTAAGCCTGTGTTGTCACCTGCTCGTGCCTCATCAAGAGACTTTCTGAACATCTCGATTCCGGTTACAACAGTCTTCTTTCCACTCTTGGAAAGTCCGACAATCTCCACCTCTTCATTGACCTTCAAAACACCTCTCTCTACACGTCCGGTTACGACTGTTCCGCGACCCATGATGGTAAAGACGTCTTCGACAGGCATTAAGAATGGCTTATCGATGTCTCGTACTGGATCAGGAACATAGTCATCCACTGCCTGCATAAGGTCTTCAATGGCCTTGGTTGCATCAGCATCTCCTTCAAGAGCTTTAACAGATGATCCCTTAATAACAGGTACTTCATCACCTGGATATCCGTACTTCTTCAAAAGGTCTCGGACTTCCATCTCGACGAGTTCGAGAATTTCTTTATCCTGAACCATGTCGCACTTATTTAAGTAAACGACAATTGCAGGAACGTTAACCTGTTTTGCAAGAAGAATATGCTCTCGTGTCTGAGGCATTGGACCGTCAGGAGCAGATACAACTAAAATTGCACCGTCCATCTGAGCGGCACCTGTGATCATGTTCTTAATATAATCAGCATGACCTGGAGCATCTATGTGTGCATAGTGACGCTTTAAGGTCTCATACTCAGAGTGATGAATGTTAATTGTAACTCCGCGAGCTTTTTCCTCTGGAGCTTTATCAATCTCTTCATACTTCATCGCCTTTGCAAGACCTTTTTTCGAAAGGACGAAGTGAATTGCTGATGTGGTTGTGGTCTTACCATGATCAACGTGACCAATAGTACCAATGTTCAAATGAGGTTTGTTTCTTTGAAAAACACCTTCTGCCATATTAGTTAAATAGTATAAAAAATAATAATAAAACCGACCAATGTCGAAAAATCACCCAGAGGGTGATCGCCTTTTAGGCGAAATCTCTGCAAAAGCAGTTACCTTCTATAATACTTCCCAGCTACTCAAAAATCAAGTGGTATTTGAGTCTTTTTTCATCTGATACAATGACACCATGCTTAACGCCGATCAGAAAAAAGCGGTTCAAAACATTAAGGGACCACTACTTATAATCGCCGGTGCAGGCACGGGGAAAACTACAACTATAATAGAGAAGATAGCCTTTCTAATTGAGAAGAAGAAAGTAAAACCGGAAAATATTCTTGGACTAACCTTCACCGAGAAAGCCTCAAACGAAATGGAGGAACGTATCGATCAACGACTCCCCTTTGGTTACTTTCAGCTAAATATATCTACGTTTCACTCATTTTGCGATCAGGTACTTCGAAGTGAAAGTTCTCACATCGGAATTTCGCCTCTATACAGACTACTTTCAGAAGCAGAGACCGTTATGTTTCTGCGAGAGAATCTTTTTTTATTCAAACTTAAGTACTTTCGTCCTTTAGGAAATCCCAATAAATTTCTCGATGCTCTTCTTCAACATTTCTCGAGACTCCGAGATGAGGATATTTCGCCAGCTCAGTACCTAGCATGGGCAAAGTCGCCCAAAGGGCGATCCCCCTCTGGGGGAAAGAATAAGGAAAAAATGACAAAAGAAGAGCGTGAAAAAAATCTTGAGCTTGCAACTGCCTTTGACACTTTTCAGACAATCAAACAAAGAGAAAATGTCTTCGACTATGCCGATCTTATTTACTATACGCTAGAGCTTTTTCGAAAGCGGCCCCACGTACTCAAACGCTTTCAAAAACAGTATGAACATATTTTGGTAGACGAGTTCCAGGATACAAATATCGCACAGTATTCGCTAATTAAACTTCTCGCAACGCCAAACAAGAAACCTAACTTAACGGTGGTCGGCGACGACTCACAGGCTATCTATAAATTTCGTGGCGCCTCTGTTTCGAACATTCTTGCATTCATGAAGGACTATAAAGGCGCAAAGCAGATAACACTGAGAAATAATTACCGCTCAACTCAGACTATTCTTGATAGAGCTTATAAGCTCATCAAACATAACGACCCAGACACTCTCGAGGCAAAGCTTGGAATCTCTAAAGAATTGATTGCGGTACGAAAAGTATCAAACGAAATACGGAATACGTTATACGATATACGCACCTTGGTCTCCGATCGTGGTGAGGATGAGGCTGACCATATTGCTAAAGAGATCAAAGCTCTGAATAAAAAATATAAGTACAGCGATATTGCAATTCTTGTTCGTGCAAATAATCACGCCGAGGCAGTTACACGAGCACTGTCTCAGAAAGGTGTTCCATTTCAATTTTTGGGTCCGGGAGCTTTGTTCAAACAACCAGAGGTCAAGGACCTGATTGCCTATCTCAATGTTCTGGCAAATTTAGACGACTCAATCTCGCTTTATAGAGTTCTTGAGATGGAGTTGTTTGATATAAATAGTAAGGACATCTCACTTCTCCTAACCTTTGCTCGACGCGCGTCCCTTACTTTGTTTGAGGCAATCGAGATAATTGTAAACCCTGAATCAAGCGAAAATAATAACTACATAAAGTATCTGCCAAAGATTAGTATCGATACAAAAAAAACAATCGGCATTATATATACATTATTGCAGAAGCACCTGAATCGGGTAAAAAGGGATACCGCGGGCCAAATTCTTTACTACTTTTTAGAAGACTCAGGATATCTTCAAAAAATCGCCAAATATAAAACTGAAAAAGATGAACGAGTCGCACTCAACATCTCTAAGTTATTTGACAAGCTGAAAAGCTACGAAATCACACACGAAGACGCAAATATATATGCGGCAGTGGACTTTATCAAAATGAGTATGGAGCTGGGAGAATCTCCAAACGCCGTTGATCTAGATAAGGAACTTTATGATGCTGTCAAAATTCTCACCATTCATTCCGCAAAGGGTCTTGAGTTTCCAGTCGTGTTCCTAATTAATCTAACACAGGACCGTTTTCCAACTCGTGAAAGAAAAGAGACAATTCCTGTTCCTAAGGAGCTGATAAAGGAAATGCTTCCATCTGGCGACTTCCATCTGCAGGAAGAGAGAAGGCTTTTCTATGTAGGAATGACAAGAGCCATGGAGAGACTTTACTTCACGGCAGCTCGCTATTACGGTGAGGGTAAGCGGCTACGAAAGTTTTCACCATTTATCTATGAGTCTCTAGATGAAAAACAACTTATGCAAATTTTCGAGACTCAAAAGGATGAAAAAAATCAACTAAGTATTTTTGATATAAAAAATAAGTCGCCCAAAGGGCGATCGCCCTCTGGGCGAAAATTAGATCAACAAACTACGCTCTCATTCACCCAGATTGACACTTATCAAATGTGTCCGCTCAAATATAAATATCAATATGTATTAAAAATTCCGACTAATCCTGCTGGTCAAGCGTCTCTTGGAACTTCGGTTCACAATACATTGGAGCAATTTTATACAGAATATATGAACAACAAAAACATTAAAAAGGAACGTCTTCTAGAACTCTTTGATGAGTCTTGGATTCCGGTGGGCTTTACATCTAAGAGCGATGAACGCAATTCAAAAGAAGCGGGAAAGAAAATGCTATTAAATTACTACAAAACTTTTCACACTAAAACGCTTAATATTCTTGATCTGGAGAAAGCATTCAAGATTAAGGTTGGCTCAGGCGACGATATCTTCATTAACGGAAAAATAGATCGACTCGACAGCACATCTAAAAATGGCATTGAGATAGTAGATTATAAGACTGGCAAGACACAGGAAGAAAAAAAACTAAAGAACAGTCTACAACTTTCGATATATTTATTGGCAGCGACAGACAAAGGGCTGTACAACAAAAAACTAAGTGACGTTTCCTTAACCTTCTACTACCTTCAGGACAACAAAAAAATTACCGTTGACCAAACCGAAGAAACTTTACAAAAAGCTAAGGAAAATATTCTTGAGGCAGTTGATAACATCAAAGCTGAGAACTTTAAGCCTAAAAAAGGTCCTGCTTGTAACTTCTGCCAGTTCAAGATGATCTGCGAAGCCTGGCAGTGATTGGAGCCGAGTCAGACTCGGCGAGGCGTGGCAATAATCCTTGAACATAGAACTTAAAATTTAGAACTTTTTTCTAAAAAGCTCTACGCTCTGTGCTCCAAGTTCTGAGAATTACGCTATAATAGTACCCATGTCGGAACGGATTGCCCAGTCGCGATTTTTCAATCGTCTATTTCAAATTATTGTCCCCGTCTTCGCATGGCTTCTTATAACTTTACCGGTTTGGCTCTCACCCTTTCACCCAGCAATTGTTGCCTATTTTATTCTTTCTTTCAACATCTACTTTTTTTATAAATCTGCGGCTACGGTCTACTATGCTGTGCTTTCCTACAAAACCATAGGATTCCATCAAAAGATCTCATATAGTTCTAAACTTAAGAAAATCGAAAAAGCAAAAAACATTCATCATTTTATCGTTATCCCGAACTACAAGGAGCAACTACACAAACTCGATGAGTCGCTGACATTACTAGCAAAGATGGACTATCCTCACAGGAAGCCTTCCATTGTTCTTGCATTTGAGTCACGTGAAGCGGAAGCTAAATCTAAGGCTCAAGCACTTATCGCAAAGCATAAAAAATCTTTCTCGAGCATACTCCAGACTTATCATGAATTACTCCCGGGAGAAGCAGCCGGAAAAGCAAGTAATCAATCATATTCGTGCAGACAGGTTGAGAAGCACTGTAATGACGAAGGAATTTCACTCCGAGACACCATAATTACTATTGCAGACGCTGACAGTATGTTTCCAAAAAATTACTTTTCGTATCTAACGTACGAGTTTCTTAAAGATACCGAGAACCTCTACCACTTCTACTGGGCTCCAGTACTTCTTTACAACAACTTTTGGCAACTTCCATTCTTTATGCGAATGCAGGCAACTTTGTCATCGATCTTTCGACTTGCATTTTTATCTCAAGGAAAAAAACTTATTCAGATCTCTACCTACTCAACGAGTCTCTGGATGTTAAAAGAACTTGATTACTGGGATACTGACATCATTCCTGAAGACTGGCACATTTACTTCCAGGCTTTTTTTAAGTTTGGAGAACGCGTGAAAACTCTACCGCTCTTCACGATCATTAATGCTGATGCTGTTTATTCGGGAGGAGTTTTTAAAACCTTGGTGAATAGATATGAACAGGAAAAAAGATGGGCATGGGGAGTGAGTGATATTGGGTATGCTCTCACAAACAGTTTTAAAGATGTTTCGATCCCAACCATGACAAAGGTCAGAAAAGTACTATACCTTGTCGAAACCCATCTACTATGGCCCACCTCATTTTTTATTCTGACAGTAAGCGCGCTCATTCCTCCTCTGATTAACCCCGTATTCAAGCGAACGGTTCTTGGATTTTTACTGCCTCAGTTTTCAAGCTTTGTACTCACTCTCTCAACCTCATTCCTATTGGTCTATACCTACCTAGACATCAAGTTGAGAAAAAAATTGAATCAACACACATCGGCATCATCACTACCGTTTATGATTATTCAGTGGTATCTACTACCAATTGTTTCATTTGTGCTTTCTTCACTTCCCGCCTTGGATGCGCATACTCGAATGATATTTGGAAAGAAACTCGACTATAAAGTGACAGAAAAGGTTTAAAAAAATAACCGAATTAACCTAATTTCTAATCGACCTAAAAAGTACTAAACTCTAAATATCAATTACTTGTAAAAACTTGGGTAAATTGGAATTGTTTAGAGTAATCAGAGCAATTAGAATAATTAGAAATTAATTATATGGATTTCCTACTAACCAAAACGCCTCTCATCTTTCTAACCCAAAGTTTCTGGCGGGATGAGGCATTCAGTTACTTGATGGCTCATCAAAATCTCTGGCAGATACTTCTTACAACCGCAAAAGATTTTAGCCCTCCATTTTATTATGTGTTACTCAACTTCTGGATGCGTATCTTTGGTAGTTCAGAGATATCACTACGATCACTGTCCTTAGTTTTTTTCTATGCTACGATCTATATCGTAGACCATCTCCTGATTGACGTTCTCAAGATCAAAACCAAATGGCGTTTTGCATATCTTTTCCTAGTGGCGATAAACCCATTTCTTATTTACTACGGATATGAAGCCCGCATGTACAGTATGTCCGCATTTTTTGTGACTCTGTCGTGGTACTCCTTACTTACAGGAAAGAAAAAAATGCATATCATATCTTCGGTGCTTGGACTTTATACTCACTATTTCACCGCACTGGCTTTGATTTCTCAGTTCATTTATGTGCGACTACTTAAGAATAGTAAACAACTTATTATTCATTTCGTTTGGATAGGTTTTTTATTTGTGCCATGGGTAGTCTTTACCTTAGTTTTTCACGGTTCTTCAGACAGTTCTTTTTGGATAATCAGTCCAACCATATCTCTCATTAGATTAACTCCTGGAATAATTCTTACGGGTTTTGAGGAGTCGTTTCAGAAGTACTCAACGCCTTTAGTAGGTCTTACTATCATAGCCTACGGCGCTATATTCATTTCATTAAAAAATACCTTGAGAAGTAAAAGGGACCAAGGCAAGTCTGCCTTCTTACTACTTTGGACCTTAGTTCCAGCATTAATATCGCTCGTTATCTCGGCCATGAAACCTATATTTTTACCACGCTACTTTATTTATTCTGCAACTGGAATTTCTCTTCTCATTATTCATTCTCTGGAACAGATTAAACCTTCGGTAAGAGTGCTCGTCTACACATTGATAATCATTTTTCTCTTGCAGTACAATTCAATTCAGATCACCGAGCGAGCAAAAGGCGATGTCCGAGCGCTAGTCAACAAACTTCAAAAGGTTATGTCTCGCGATGATGTGATCTATGTGGAGAGCGAACTTGACTATCACACCGTCCAGTATTACTTCGAGCCAAGCAGAGTTTACATTTATCGAAAAAGCTTTCAAGAGATTCCTGAGTACGTTGGAAAAGTTCTCATTTCAGAATCACATGTGGTCTCTACTCTTCCTCAGTTTCCTAAAAAAGCCTACGTTATTCACACTAATTTGTCCTTCGACATTTTGTCGATGAACTGAGGTTAGTATTCGGTATCTCGTATTTGGCATCTCGTATTAAGATACGTCATACGGCATACGTAATACGATATACGATATACGATTCATGTTGTGCGGTATAATAGTCGTATGAAACATCTCCCGAAGATTGATCCAGAAATAGCCCAACTTATTAAGAGCGAGGAAAAAAGACAAGAATCAACGCTCATGATGATCCCTTCTGAAAACGTCGCATCCTATGCGGTTGAGGAGGCGGTCGGATCCGCTTTTGGAAATAAGTATTCTGAAGGGTATCCGAATAGACGATATTATCAAGGTCAGGAATTTGCAGATAAACTCGAGTCATTAGTCATAGAAAGAGCCAAGAAACTTTTTAAAGTAGCCCATGTAAATGTCCAGGCATTGTCTGGCTCTCCAGCCAACTTCGCCGTCTATACCGCTCTTCTGAAACCTGGGGCAACCATCATGGGACTTTCATTAAGCTCAGGAGGCCACCTCACTCATGGAGCTAGATTTAACGCAAGCAGTATTTACTTCAACGCAGTTAATTACAATGTTCGACCAGATGGTTACATCGACTACGAGGCTCTAAAGAAGCAAGCAAAAAAAGTTAAACCAGACATTATTATCGCTGGCACAACGGCATACGCTCGAATTCTTAACTGGAAAAAATTTGCAGAAATTGCAGATAGCATCGGAGCATTGCTCTTGGCGGATATGTCGCATATCTCGGGACTAGTTGCTACTGGGGTATATCCTTCCCCAGTACCATTCGTCCACGTTGTGACGACTACCACTCACAAGACGCTTCGTGGTCCACGAGGAGCCCTCATCATGGTTACTAACAAAGGACTTAAAAAAGATCCGGATATGTCGACTAAAATTGACAAAGCTATAATTCCTGGGATTCAAGGAGGACCACACCTTAACACGATCGCTGGAATTGGCGTAACTTTAAAAGAGGCAAGCTCAAAAAAGTTTGTTACCTACTCTAAACAGATTCTTAAAAACGCAAAGGTGCTCGCCTCTGAGTTAATCAAGTATGACTTTTCATTAGTTACTGGAGGTACCGACTCCCACCTGATGCTTGTAGACTGTCGAAATAAAAAAATCCTTGGCAACACTGCAGCGCTTGCCTGTGAGGCCTCCGGAATTATTCTCAACTACAACGGAGTACCATTTGATCCTAATCCCCCATTTTACCCTTCTGGAATTCGTCTTGGGACACCAGGGATAACCAGTAGAGGAATGAAGGAACCAGAAATGAGGAAGATTGCATCATATATCGACGAAACTCTTACTGCTGTAGCAAAAACAAAAAAACGTCTTAACATCACCGATGAACAGGAACGCAAACGAGATATTCGTAAATCCCTGATTGACCAAACACCAGAGCTCAAGGAAATAAAAAAGCAAGTAGAGTCCTTATGTAAGCGTTTTCCTCTAAATAAGGTCTACCCGATATGACATATTTGTTAATCGCTGCAAACGTAGCAATGCTCCTTACATTAGCTTTGGGCTTCCGAACACTTCCTCCAGCACTACCACTCTTTTACTCCAAACCCGGAGGTGAAATGCAGCTTGCGGTATGGTGGCTCATTCTGATTATTCCGGTATGTATGAATGGACTCTACATCCTAAACAATACAATTACCCGAAAGTTATTTTCTCAGTCCGACTTTGCGTATAAAATTATTCATTATGCCAATCTACTACTCATCGGTATCTTCACTATGATTTTTATAAAAATTGTTACGCTTGTCTCATAATGGCACCGGTTTTGGCGCTCATACTTTCAGCATCATTTTCTTACTGCTTTACCATTCCGACTATCTGGCTCGCAAAAAAACTCAGACTCGTCACCGACTCAAAAACTCGTAAGCACCCAGCACATACGCATACCGGAATCATTCCACGCGCAGGCGGAGTCCCGATATTTTTAGCGTTCCTTTGTAGTGCGTTCGTCTTTCTCGACCTTGATAAGATTGTTGTGGGTATCATGATTGCAAGCTTAATTCATGTGCTTATCGGTCTGTACGATGACTATATCGACAGTTCACCGTATTCACGATTCGTGGGTAATTTTCTCGTTGCGGCTATTGTGGTCGCAGCAGGACTTGGAATTCCCTATCTTTCAAATCCATTCGGGGGAGTCGTTCATTTTGACTCAATAGTTTGGTCATTTAGTCTAATTGGTCCTCACAGTATTCTCGTGATCGGTGATCTGCTTGCTATAATCTGGCTCGTCTGGACTACAAATATGGTTAACTGGAGTAAGGGTGTAGACGGGCAGCTCCCTGGTTTCGTTGCGATTGCAGGTATTTTTCTCGGTCTACTCTCTCAGAGGTTCGTGGCGCATGATGTGAGCGCACAGACTGTTATGACTTTGTCATTTATCTTTGCTGGAGCATATCTTGGGTTTCTTCCATTTAATTTTTATCCCCAAAAAATAATGCCAGGATATGGCGGAGGAGGTATGGCAGGACTTTGGTTGGGAATTCTAGCAATTCTTTCATTCGGAAAAATCGGAACGGCCATCTTAATTCTTGCGATTCCAACTACAGATGCGGTCTATAGTATCTTAAGAAGACTCAAGAACAAGCAGTCACCATTCAAGGCAGACTGGGGTCATTTTCATCATAAACTCCTTGAGATTGGGTGGGGAAGGCGAAGGATTGCTGTATTTTACTGGAGTGTCTCCGCAGTTCTTGGAGTCGCCAGTTTATTTTTGCAGGGAGTCGAAAAGGTGATAGCATTTGCGATGGTGAGCATAGCCCTCCTAATCTTCATTCTCGCAATCGACCAGCTTAAACTGAAAAAATTTAATTAATCTTCCTATGAAATATTTTCTCAAGACATTTGGTTGTCAACAAAATCATGCAGACTCTGAGCGTCTACGTAAGAGCTTCGATGCTCGTGGCATCATTGAGTCTGGATCTTACGAGGAGGCAAACTACGTCATTATCAATACCTGCATGGTGCGTGAATCTGCAGAAAACAGGGTGTATGGATTGGTAAATAATCTTGGAGAGATAAAAAAAGAAAAAATAGCGAAGAATGAGTTCTATAAAATCATCATCACAGGTTGTATGGTGGGACTCGCCTTTCGCGATAAGACCGGCAAATTTTTAGACAAAATTCGTAACGCTATGCCGGCAGCAGATGAGTTCATGCCCATTGAGGAGGTAGGTTTCGATCTAGAGCCGGTTCGCAATAACGCAACACATGCTTGGGTGCCAATTTCCAATGGATGTAACAACTTCTGCACATTCTGCGTGGTTCCATTTACTCGAGGGAGAGAGATTAGTCGTCCATTTCATTCAGTACTTGAGGAATGTGAGAACCTAAAGAAAAAAGGGTATACGTCAGTAACCCTCCTTGGACAGAACGTCAATTCGTATGGTTCTGATCTACTTATCGGAGAGGAGAATGTTCAAACACAACGAGATCTCGAAAAAACCTACTTTAGTGATAAAACCGAACTGACGAATCCCCGTGTAAAAATTGAGTTCAAACTGCATGGAAAAAAGATCGAGCCAATTTACGTCAAGCATCTTGGGCGCTTTAGGATTCCAACACTGTTCCCGTATCTCCTTGAGGCCGTAGCACAACTTGGCTTTGAGAAGGTTGATTTTTACTCAGCTAATCCATGGGACTACTCCGATGAGCTTATAGATGTTATTGCTCGAAATACAAATATCACTCGCGATCTTCATATTCCGGTTCAGTCTGGAGATACCGAGGTTCTTAAAAGGATGAATCGCTGGTATAGTCACGACGACTATCTCAACTTAATCTCAAAACTTAAAAGTAAGATTCCTGAGATGAAGATTAGCACGGACATAATTGTTGGCTTCCCCGGTGAGACCGACGCAGAGTTTGAGAATACGGTCAAGCTTGCGAAGGAAGTTGGGTTTTATAAAGCGTACCTTGCGATGTACTCTCAACGACCGATGACCTCAGCAACGAAGTTAATGGAGGATAGCGTTCCCCATCCGGTGAAAAAACAACGCTGGCAAATCTTGGAAGACCTCATCAACAAACCCCACCTGTCCTAAAACTTGTATCTTATAGCTTGTAACTTTATAATTACTTGACTATGAAAGTGCTTTTTTTCAAGATACAATTTTCGAGCTATAAGATATGAGACTACTTGTAACTGGTGGTGCTGGGTTTATAGGATCTAACTTCATTCTTTACTGGCTTAAGAAATATCCTAAAGATACAATCGTCAACGTCGATAAGCTCACCTACGCAGGAAACCTAGAGAACCTCTCCTCAATAAAAGACAATAATAGCTACGCCTTCGTGAAGGCAGACATCTGCGATGCCAAACATATGAATACGCTAATGGAGGGCGTTGACACCGTCGTTCATTTCGCGGCTGAATCGCACGTCGATCGTTCCATTATAGACTCCGATCCGTTTGTGCAGACAAATGTGCTTGGCACCCAGACGCTGCTAAAGGCTGCAATTAACCATAAGATTAAACGATTTCACCATGTTTCTACCGATGAGGTCTTTGGCTCATTAGAACTTAACTCAAAAGAAAAGTTTAGTGAAACGACTCCCTACGATCCTCGTAGTCCGTACTCGGCCTCAAAGGCTGCATCGGATCATCTGGTTCGCGCTTTTTATCACACATACGGATTACCCATCACTATCTCAAACTGCTCGAATAACTTTGGCCCATTTCATTTTCCAGAAAAATTGATCCCGTTGGCGATCACAAATATTCTTGAAGGACTCAAGGTTCCGGTCTATGGCGACGGATTATACGTGCGCGATTGGCTCTTTGTAGAAGACCATTGTGAGGCGATTGATGCAATCTTGCAGAAGGGAAAGGTAGGAGAAACCTACTGCGTTGGAAGTATGACTCAGGATGTACCAAATATCGAGATTGTAAATCAGATCTGCGCATTAATGGGCAAGAATCCTGGTGAAGTCATCGAACATGTGAAGGATCGACCCGGTCATGATCGACGGTATGCCATCGACTTCTCAAAGATTCAAAATGAACTCGGATGGAGTCCAAAACATAGTTTTGAGTCAGCGCTCAAATCAACTATCGAATGGTATCGTGCAAACGAGACGTGGTGGAAACATATTAAAACGGGAGAATATAAAGAATATTACGATAAGCAATACCAGCAGTAATTATTATTTATTATTTTTTATTTATTATTGAATTTGTATTTTTAAATTTCATAAATTTAATAAAAACTAAGAACTAAAAAATAAAAACCATTATGAAGGTAGCAATTACCGGTTCCACTGGCTTAGTCGGCTCACGAATCGTCGAGCTGCTCCAAGACAACTTCACCTTTATACCTCTTAACCACAGCGATGTTGATTTGACCGATAAAGATTCTGTGGACGCCGCTCTTTCAGACCTTGATTTCGACCTCCTCCTGCACTGCGCGGGCTACACAAATGTCGATAAAGCTGAGATTGAGAAAGAGCAGGCTACTCTTCTCAACGTGGAGGCGACTCGATATTTGCTCGAAGCAACTCAAAAAAAGAATAAAAAAATCATATATATTTCTACCGACTTTGTCTTCGATGGTCGAGAAGGGCCGTATGACGAGAATAGTCAACCAAATCCAATCGGATATTACGGCAAAACGAAGTTTGAAGGTGAGGAGGTTGTGAAAGATCGGGGGATGATTGTGCGAATCTCTTACCCATATCGCGCTGCGTACGAGAAGAGAGGAGATTTTTTCAGAACAATCAAATCACTCGTGAAGCAGGGTAAGTCGATTACTGGAATTACCGACTCAATTATTACTCCAACCTTTATTGATGATATTGCGTATGGACTCAAATATCTCATGAAAAACTTCCGTCCCGAGATCTTCCATCTCGTAGGCGGAGACTCACTCAGTCCACACGATGCTTTCACTGCAATTGCTGAGGTATTTCAACTCGATTCATCTCTTATTGCGAAGACGACCTATGATGAATTTTTCAAGGGTAAAGCTCAACGGCCTAGACATGGACACACCATTTCAGTAAAAAACTCCTTTCACCCCATGAAGACCTTCAAGGATGCTTTGATTGAAATAGCTGCCTCCATAAAGTAGTATGATTACTTAAAAGTAGTCATCCTGAGCGTAGTTGAAGGATAAATTTGATAACATTAGTTACGTATGACAATCACCGTAGTTGGCCATGGATATGTAGGACTCGTAAGCGCATGTGTCTTTGCCGACTTTGGTAACAAAGTTTGGGTTGTCGGCCACACACCTGAGAAGCTACAGCGGCTAAAGAACGGTGATCCCATTATCTATGAACCGGGCCTCGCCGAGATGTTGAAAAAAAACATTGCGGCCGGACGCCTCCATTTCACTGACTCCTTCGATCCGGCAGTTAAGGAATCAGCTATTGTTTTTATTACCGTCGGAACACCACCTAAAAAGGACGGGAGCGCTGATCTATCTGCGGTATATAAGGTAGCCGAAAATATTGCAAATAATCTTGGGGATAAATTTACCGTTGTATCATGTAAAAGCACTGTACCTGTTGGGACTAACCTAGAGGTTGAAAAAATCCTGATCAAAAACAAGCCGAAAGGCGCAACTATTGCCGTTGCATCCTGCCCTGAGTTTCTACGCGAAGGATCGGCTATCTCAGATACTGTTAAACCCGATCGAGTGGTAATTGGTTCAAATGACAAAAATGCAATTAAGGCGCTCCTCGACCTCCATGCTACATTTCCAGGTAAGCGCGTGGTTACCAACCTCCCATCTGCGGAACTTATAAAATACGCTTCGAACTCAATGTTGGCCACCAAAATTTCGTTTGCGAATCTCATCTCGTTTTTCTGTGAACAAACAGGTGCGGATGTTGAGATGGTCCTTGATGCGGTTGGAATGGATAAACGTATTGGGAGAGTCTTTATGTACTCAGGCGTCGGTTACGGCGGATCATGTTTCCCGAAGGACGTTCAGGCTTTAACTGAGACAGGAAAACATTTGGGAGTAGATGTCTCGCTCCTTGAGTCGGTGGAGGAAATTAATCATGAAGCACGAAAGCTCTTTGTTGATAAAGTTACCAAACATGTGAAAGGTAAGGCAATTGCCATCTGGGGACTTGCCTTCAAACCCGATACGGACGATGTACGATTTGCCCCCTCTGTCTACATGATCGAGAGACTTTTAAAAGAAGGATATTCGATCAAGGCATATGATGCAGCTGCCATGAGTAATGTCCGTAAACTAATCTCGGACCCTCAATTAGAGCTCGTAGACGAGCCGTATTCTGCACTTGAAGGAGCAGATGCATTACTCGTACTCACTGAGTGGAATGAGTTTAAGCAGGTAGATCTTTCCAAGTTAAAAAAACTTCTCAAATCGCACCTCATATTCGATGGGAGGAATATGTACGATCCAGAAAAGATGAGAGCTGAAGGCTTTACGTATTTTGGAGTGGGAAGATCCTGATTAATTTTCATTTTGAAATTTTTAATTTTTATTCAGTATTAAATTATTTCAAAGTTCAAATTTCTAAATTCAAATTATGAAGATATTGGTTACTGGAGGAGCAGGATTTATTGGTTCGCATCTTTGCGAAGCACTACTCTCTCTAGGTCATTCAGTAATCTGCGTGGATAACTTTTCTTCGAGTTTAAAATCTAATATCTCGAGGCTCATTAAAAACTCTCAGTTCAGCTTCGTCGAGTATGACGTGACGGTGCCAGGGCTTGAGGTTGGTCCATTCGAACGACTCTACCACCTTGCCTCTCCTGCATCTCCAAATCATCATAGTCCGATCAGTTACCACGCTCTAGCGCTCGAGACGATGCTTGTTAATACTCAAGGAACGCTCAACTTACTTCGCCTTGCACAGAAGAACAAGGCGCGATTTCTCTTTTCCTCAACATCTGAAGTTTACGGCGATCCGTTAGTGAATCCCCAACCAGAAACCTATCTTGGAAATGCATCAACTACCGGACCACGATCTGTGTATGATGAGGCAAAGAGATTTGGCGAAACTCTAATTTCCTACTTTGTGAGAGACCATAATCTTGATGCAAGGATTGCAAGAATTTTTAATACCTACGGACCACAGATGCATCCCCAAGACATGAGAATGGTTGAGTCCTTCATCGTCTCTGCGCTCAAAAACGAACCGATAAATATTTTTGGTGACGGTCTGCAGACACGATCTCTCTGTTATGTAACAGATACAGTAGATGGACTCATCAAACTGATGGAACTAGATGACGGCAAAGGAAAAGTAGTAAACATAGGATCCGAAGAAGAAAAAACCGTCAATGATTTCGCTGAAATGATTAAGAAACTCTGTAATTCTACATCCGAGTTGTCACATACAGAAACCCTTCCACAAGATGACCCTAAAAAACGTCGTGCAGATATTTCCCTAGCGAGAAAGCTTTTAAACTGGGAGCCTAAAGTAACACTAGATGTTGGGCTTAAACAAACCATAGAATACATTCGCACCTTATGATCTTTCCGCGTTAATTCTTGTATATGGCGCGTGTATAATCGAAATATGAAAAAAGCAGTAATCATTATTCCTACATATAACGAAGCCTACGATATCGAGAAGATCCTCGAGTCTGTCTTCTCGATTACATCAAAGATAAATAACTGGCAATTTACAGTTTTGGTTATAGACAGCACCTCACCAGATGGAACCTCGCAGATTGTAGAGGGACTAAAAAAGAAGCATAAGAATCTTGTCTTGATCAAGACTAAGAAGGAAGGACTTGGTAAAGCGTATATGACGGGTTTCACCTATGCTCTGGAAAAGCTTGAAGCCGATCTTTTGTTCGAAATGGATGCAGATTTTTCACACGACCCATCGGTTCTTCCAGAATTTGTTCGAAAGATAGACGAAGGTGCAGATTTTGTAATAGGATCACGTTATCGAAAAGGAGGATCGATTCCTGCAGACTGGGGAATGAACCGCAAAATTTATTCAGTACTTGGTAATCTCATAATTCGTCTCGGTTTTATGAAACTTAAGATTTCTGACTGGACTTCAGGATATAGAGCTATTAGAAGTTGGGTTATCAAATCGAGTCTCTCTTATATTCAAAACAGTACCGGTTACGTCTTTCAAGTTGCGCTTCTTGAAAAGGCTGTGAAACTTCATGCTAGAGTCGAAGAGATACCAATCAACTTTGTAGATAGAAAATATGGTGTTTCAAAACTCAACTCAGGACAGTACATTAAAAATACCCTGCTATATGTACTTACACACTCATCTTTTATTAAATATGTCTTGGTTGGCGGATCGGGTTTTATTATCGATTTTGGTCTCTCATACCTAATGATCGAAAGGGTTCACACTCAGTTCCCAGTTTGGCTCGCTACTATAATGAGCGCAGAGGTCGCAATTATATGGAACTTCATCTGGAACAATTATTGGACATTCTCCCATAAGAAAGTCGGGCATAAATCACACGAATTTCTCACTAGTTTGGGCAAGTTTAATATTGTAGCGCTTGGCTCAATACTGATTCAAGCCGGACTAATCGAGCTTTGCGTGCGATCATTTGGACGCAGTTTTTGGTACATTTATAAAATTGCAATTTTAGGCTTTATAATTATTCCTTACTCATATGTCCTGTACAACAGAGTGATTTGGAAAGGCGGAAGACAGGAAGAAAAAAATTAGTATTTAATAGCAAGGATGTCTCAACATTCTAGATACTAGTTGGTTACTTTCTCGGAGTACTGAGCAGCAACCCATCCCTCCTGCTCATCATTAAAAAGAATTTTATACCAATTTGGTTTTTCTTCAACCAGCTCGTAGCTTTCACCTGGATTTACCTTAGCGGACTCTGAAGCATCAATTGATGGCTCTGATCTAACTCTTAACCAACCTGTTGGCGTTTCTTTTATTAAAATTACAATTTTTTTAGCTCCATCATCACCTGCAGACGCCTTGGATGTGGGCTGTTGTTCTTTAGTGATATTCTTTATTGTTGCACTCTTAGTCGACTCTTGCTGAGACAGTTGATCAATTGCCAACTTGACACTCGTGGACGTCCTATGTCCAGCCTCTACATTAAGTTTCAGGGTTCTTCTAAAAAAACCTGGCAAATAGATCGATAGCTCGTGTGTCCCTTTTGGAACATCGTATAGTATTAATGGAGCAACTCCTTTTTCGTCTAAATCTAGGTATACAAGCGCTCCCTGCGGATCCGACTCAACTGCGATTTCACCAACATTATCTTTAGTTGGTTTGGTTTCCATTTTTGTAAGAGTGGAGATCTCACCTGCAGTTGAGATATCAGAGTTTCCGAGAACTCGTCCGACATAGGTTACTGCATTTTTATATACCTTTATTTTGCCTTGCCAGGTGGCCGATTGAGACGCTTCTTTATTTGGAATGAGCTTTATGAGATACTCACCCACCTTCATTTTTTGCCTAACTGGAGTATTTCCAATCTGTATTTGGTCTAGATAGACTACTGACTGTGGAGTTGAAACTACTCTGATCTCTCCCAACTCAGTTTGACCGTTAAAAAAGAAGAACTTAAGAAGTAGGAAAATACCAAAAAGAACGACTAATACCGTTAGTAAAATTAACTTACCTTTGAATGAGCCTTTTCGCATACCACTATTATATACTCTATGTAGATGTACCACAAAACCGATCACGCATTAAACAGTCAAATTGCTGACCTGAATAAGGTGAAGATAAACGTATCGTTCAAGAAACTGCTGATCACGACGGTCGCCTACTTTCTTCTACTTCCGATTTTTGTATATCTTGCGATCACGACTCAATACGACATCATTATCTATCTGTACCTTGCCCCTCTTGCCCCAATCATTTTTGTGACCTACGTAATCTTCACCGGAAAACTAAAATGGCTTATTAAGATCGCACACAAGCTCCATGCTCTACGACCTTAGTTATTAGTGATTTGTTAGTTGTCATTGGCTCACATTTTGACATTTTTGATTAGGTACTATACAATCCTCGTATGGAAAATACCGAAGGTTCAATTCTAGATCGAGGCTCTATCCAGTCGTTTCCAACAATGTCTCCAAATAAAAAAGGTGGATCAAAGAAACTTTGGATTCTCATTGTGCTTATTGCGGTCGCCGTTGCTGCATTTTTATTTCTAAGGCCATCAGAAACGACAATTCAAAAACCTACACCAACGATTGAACCTACAACAATCATTGAAGAACCCCCGATTACGGATGAGACCAGTACGACTCCTACCACAGAACCGACAAAGGACGTCAAAAAAACCGCTACAGGGCCGAAGATACAGGTACAAAACGGTAGTGGTGCTGAGGGAGTGGCTGGTAAGATGCAGACTGCACTCTCAGACAGTGGTTATGATAATGTAGAAACCACAAATGCAGACAACTTCGACTACACAGAAGTTACAATCAAAGCAAAGGATGCATCGATGGAAACGGCCAAAAAAATTAAAACACAGCTGAAAGACTACTCGTTTGCAGAAGAAGTGGCTACTTTGAGTGATGACTCGGATTTTGACATCGTACTGATCGTAGGCAAGTGATCACTTTAACTCTAAGCTTTTCCACAGAACTCTACTTGCATAGGTTCTATAAGGTTTCCATCTGGAAACTATCATCTCAATCTGTTTTATAGAAGGCTCTTCCTTAAGTCCGTAAACCTTGATAATTCCTTTTTTAAGACCAAGGTCTCCAAAGGAAAATACGTCTTCTCTACCCAGAGCAAAGATCAAGAACATCTCTGCTGACCAAGGACCTATGCCCTTTATCTGAACCAGGGTATTGATGACATCTTCATTGCTCATATGCTCTAGCTTATCGAGATTCACAGTTTTATTATCAACTTTCGCTGCTAAATCTTTGAGACTTCTAACCTTTGCCCATGATGCTCCACATTCTCTAATCTTTTCGTCGGGAATATTAAACAAGGCTTGAGCAGTTATGTTCTTTTTAGGGAAAAGGTTTTTAAATCGTCCAAAAATTGTAGCTGCGGCCTTGCCCGATAGTTGTTGCGAAATAATAGTATCGCAGAGTTCTGAAAAAAAATTACGTGACTTTCTTAGGGGTATAAGAGGAATTTTTTCTATGTATCCGTATAGTTTGGAGTCTACGTTTTGAAGATGCTTTCGAGCCTTATGACTCATATTCGGTTAAAGCCACTGAACGTAGTCACAACCTTCTGAGGATTTTGTTTCTCGGTTCCAACTATTGGTTGAGCATTTTTTTAGTTTTTTTCCTGAGGCGCTGGTGTAGATTACAAGTTTAGAACCACATTTCGGACAGTCCTCATCTGTCTGTTCAGTTGCGCCTTTCTGCCACTCAACATAATCACATCCAGTCGAAGATCTAGTCTCTGCGTTCCAAACATTTGTCGAACAGCGTTTAAGTTTCTTACCTGATCGGGTAGTTGCCATTACTAAAGGACTCTGACACTTTGGGCATTTCTCATCAAGGTTCTGTACTTCATCCATAACAGTCATAGTACCAGCTACAACAGAAAAGTCAACAATCAAATTTTGAATCCTAGTAAATCTAGCCCTTTTTTTAGCGTATCGCCGCCACATTCTACTTCCAGATAACGCAGGGCTTCCGGAGTATTAAAATCATCCTCAAGAAATCCTTCAACCTTTTTCCAATCACCACTGTTTTGTTCTTGTAACCTAGAGCGAAGAGCTTTGAACTTTTTCTCGTAATTTTTTAATTCATCTTCTTCGTATTCCCATGGATGGCGGTAGTGGTGGGACAAAAGCAACCAACGAATGGCGCAAGAGGAGTATTTTTTCAAAAGATCCTCCACCAAAACTAGATTACCAAGGGATTTAGACATCTTCTCTCCTTCAAACATTACCATGCCGGTATGCATCCAAAACTGAACATATGGTTTTTTACCGGTAAAACTTTCGGACTGGGCAACTTCACTTTCATGATGAGGAAATATGAGGTCCCTACCACCACCGTGTATGTCGATCTGGTCACCAAGAGCCTCCTCTACCATTGCAGAGCATTCAATGTGCCATCCAGGTCTTCCCGGTCCCCAAGGTGACTTCCAGTTAGGATCTCCTTTAGCTTTTACCCATAAAACAAAGTCCATTGGATTTTTTTTATTAGGATCTGTTGGATCGTTTCCTCTCTCCTGAGAGATCATGAGCATCTGATCACGACCATATTTTGACAGAGATCCATAACCTTCGAACTTTGAAATATCAAAATATACATTCCCATTTTTTACGTAAGCAAAACCATTCGCTATAAGTGCTTCATTCATTGAAATTATTTGACCCATCACGCTTGACGCCAAAATATACTTGTCTGGTGGTAATACATTCAGCGCGTTCATCTGCTTATGAAAGTGTTCGATCCACTGTCGAGCTATCTCGGTCCATGATTTACCTGCCTCCGCCGCCTGTTTTATCACGTCGTCTCCGTCATTGATGTCAGTTGCATTCTGTATATAGGTAACGCTTAATCCTTTGAATTTTAAATATCTAATAAGAGTGTCGAAAACCGCGTATGTAAATGCATGACCTAAATGAGTAGCGTTGTTTGGAGTAATGCCGCAGACATATAGCTTAACAATACCTTTACTTAGGGGAACAAAATCCTTCTTATTTCTCGATAAAGAATCGTATAATTGGAGCATAAACGCTAATTATACCGATTCGAGATCGTAATTTGAAGTTTGAAATTTGAAGTCAATATTTGAAAATTATGCAATTAATAATTGAGTATATATTAAATACTTTAAATTAAAAATTATGAAAAAGGTCTTATGTATTTTCGCTCATCCAGATGATGAGTCCTTCGGCCCTTCAGGAACCATTCACCTGCTTACGAAAACTCATGAAGTCTACCTCGTCTGCATTACAAACGGAGACGCTGGAAAGAATTCTCATAAAACATCAAAGCTCCCTTTAGCTAAAATTCGCCAGCGTGAACTGAGAGCGTCCTCAAAATTTTTAGGCACAAAAAAAGTGTTTTTTCTAAACTACGGAGACGGTTCGTTAAATAATCTCCAGTATCACGACATCGCCAAAAAAATAAAGAAAATTAGTGATCGGCTCAAACCGGAAACTTTCATCACATTCGAACCTCGTGGCGTTTCCGGACACCTTGACCACATTGCCGCATCGATGATCACAAGTTACGTATTTGAGCGAACACCATATGTAAAAAAACTTATGCATTATTGCCTGAGTAAGGATCAGACAAGCTCAATGGGTGAGTATTTCATCTACAGACCAGAAGGTTACAGTGCGGATGAAATTGATGAGGTAGTAGACATTTCAACCGTTCGTGAGCTAAAAACTGCTTCAATGTATCTTCACAAATCACAGGTCCACGATGCGCAAAGAATTATCAAATTATTTGGAAACTTTACCAAGGAACACTTCATTGTTACTGAAAGGAATTAAGTTCGGGTTGTATAATGTCACTATGCCAAATCATCCAGAACAAGGAGCTTTCGATCTCGGAGACAAGCGACGACCAGAACCATCTAGCGATCCTGACAGCTTTGAAGGAGTTAGAAGAACTATTTCAGGAGGGCGAAAAGGCGTTCGACCTAATCCTACCGACCCACTCCTTAAAGGAGCTACCGAATTGCTTGAAGAACCAGAGGCAAAAGAATTGCCAGTTTATACTCATACTATCGCCCCCCATAAAAGAGTTTATTATATCGATGAAGATCCTAGTGGCCCGCGCTTACCAAGTTGGACAACTAGAACTCTGCATCTGTGTGAAACGAACCAAACTATTCTGGTTACTGAAGCAAGAAGGAGAAAGAAATTGTTTACAACCACAGAGGACAGTGAAGCTCATCGAGAAGGTAGACCTTTATCGTTTTTTCCTGCAGGGGCTAGGGTTGCCACATCCGATGCAGTACGCCGCAAGACAATGGGCATGAACCAACCTCCATCAACGCCACTCCCTCAGCCCCGCTAATTTGATATCATATCTGCATGCTACAAACTGAAATAGAGCTTCTCATTATCGCTGCATTGAAATCTCTCAACCTTCAAGATGCATCTCCTGCACTAGCTCACATAGCAGATCAAAAGCTTGGAGACTACACAACCAGCATCGCACTCAAGCTAGCGCCCAAACTTAAAGCTACTCCAATGGAACTCGCACAGAAGATCGCCAACTCAATTCCAAAATCTGAACTCGTCGATAGGGTAGAGGTTCTAAAACCTGGTTTTATTAATATTCATGTATCCCCGCTTCAATTATTTAAACAATTAAAGGAATTCTCCTCCAGAAACTTCAATTTATCTTCCTTGTTTTCTAAAAAAAATAAAACAGTAATAGTTGAGTACTCCTCACCTAATATCGCTAAGCCCTTCACCATCGGACATTTACGATCCACGATTATTGGCGACGCGATTGCAAACATGCTCCAAGCAACAGGCTATGACGTAAAACGAGATAACCACGTTGGCGACTGGGGAACTCAGTTTGGGAAACTTATTTATGCAATTCAAGAGTGGGGGAGTCTCGAAGAAATTGAAAGATCTCCCCGACCAGTAAAAGTTTTAGTGGATCTCTATGTTAAGTTCCACGAAGAGGCAGACAAAGACAAAGACCTGGAAGAACGCGCAAGAAAGAAATTTAAATTATTAGAAAACGGTGATGATCAAATTCGAGCTCTTTGGAATAACTGCATCGAATGGTCATGGAAGGAATTTGATTTTATATATAAAAAGCTAGGAATTGTTTTTACAGAAAATGAAGGCCGCGGATATGGCGAATCGTTCTTCGACAAAGACCTGACGGCGGTAGTTGACGAACTCAGCAAGAAAAAAATACTTCATAAAAGCGAAGGTGCTGAGATTGTTGAGTTTACGGATGAAAAATATCCCCCACTTATGATCACTAAGAGTGACGGCGCATCCTTGTACTCAACTCGAGATCTTGCGACAGATAAATTTAGACTAAAAAAGTACGGCAAGGATATAGTGATTATCAATGAAGTTGGAGCCGAACAGACACTCTACTTTAGACAGCTGTATGAGGTTGAAAGAATGCTTGGATGGTTTACGACTGGTCAGCGCATCCATGTTGGACACGGTCTCTACAGGTTTAAGGACCAAAAAATGTCTACGAGAAAAGGGAATACTATTTGGTTAGAGGACGTGATATCTGAGGCAGAGGTCCGAGCTTCCAAAATGGGAAATAACCCTTCTGTTTCTACAAGCATTGCTATTGCTTCACTAAAATGGAATGATCTGAAGCATTCACCACAACAAGATGTGATTTTTGACTGGGATCAAATTCTCAATATGCAGGGAAACTCAGGACCATATATGCTCTACACTATCGTGAGAGCT
>Ga0138256_10000762_pt1 | contig 34619 bp, 33 predicted proteins | sample KNB2016incub_MG_FD_105486 | JGI IMG/M metagenome (GOLD analysis project Ga0138256, IMG submission 105486) | Active sludge microbial communities from wastewater in Klosterneuburg, Austria - KNB2014incub_MG | ecosystem: Engineered > WWTP > Activated sludge > Unclassified | place: Austria... | reverse complement strand
CGTTGTGCCGCCGGCTTATATCAACGTCGGAGCTTATGTTGACGAAGGCACGATGGTCGATTCGCACGCCCTGGTCGGAAGCTGCGCGCAGATCGGCAAACGCGTACATCTTTCGGCCGCCGCACAGATCGGCGGCGTTCTCGAACCCGCCGGTGCATTGCCGGTCATTATCGAAGACGACGTCCTTGTCGGCGGCAACACCGGCGTTTATGAAGGCACGATCGTTCGAGAAAAGGCCGTACTTGCTTCCGGAGTTATTCTCACGCGCTCGACACCGCTTTTCGACATTCCAAATTCACGCATCATCAAATCAGACGGCGATAAGCCCCTCGAAGTTCCCGCCGGCGCCGTCGTCGTTCAGGGCTCACGCGAAATTTCATCCGGTTTCGGCAAAGCGAACGGCCTTTCGATCTATTGCCCGATAATCGTAAAATACCGCGACGAGAAGACGAATGTATCGACAAAACTTGAAGATTATTTAAGATAGATAAATGCCTGAAGCTATCGAGGTGATAGTGAACGCGGGATCGGGAAGCGTGCTTGCCGGCGAAACTGAGCGCAGCCTGAAACAGCGTTTCATTGCTCACGGTATGCGGGCCAACGTGCATCTGGCCGCCGGCGGCCATGAGATCGAGAGATTCGCACGCGAAGCGGCGAGCGGGCCGGCGGAAATAATAGTTGCGGGCGGCGGCGACGGAACGATCAGTTCCATTTCCCGGCATGTCGCCCTGGCAGGGAAAGTACTGGGCGTTTTACCGCTGGGCACGCTCAACAATTTTTCGAAAGATCTCAGGATCCCGCAGGAAGTTAGCGGAGCCGTCCGAACGATAGCAACTGGCGTGACAAGGGCGGTCGATCTCGGTGAGGTTAACGGGCGGATATTTATAAATAATTCGAGCATTGGGCTTTATCCGCGAATGGTCCGCCATCGTGTAAAGGAACAGCGTCTCGGCCGCGGAAAATGGAACGCGGCGTTTTGGGCATCGCTCCGCATGTTTCGCGTGTCTCCGTTTCTAAAGGTCTGCATAAAGTTAGGCGACAAGGAATTTCTTCGAAAGACACCGTTCGTTTTTGTCGGGAACAACGAGTATGAAATGGACCTTTATAATATCGGCCGCCGCGTCAGCATTAGCGAAGGAAAGTTGAGCTTATACTTTCTGCATCGCGAGGGACGATGGGGCGTGATCATGCTGCTCATGAAAACGGTTTTTGGCGGGCTCAGGCAGTGGAGAGATTTTGAAGCCGTGAGTACGGACGAGATCACGATTCAAACCCGGCGGAAACGCATTCTGGTAGCGTTCGACGGCGAGATCGAGAAGATGGAATCACCGCTGTGTTACCGTACGCTTCCACAGGCCCTAAAGGTGATCGTGCCGAAAGAGCAATGAGAAAGATCGTACATATCTCGGACCTGCATTTCGGCAAAGAGAACCCGGCGACCGTGGAAAAACTCGTTGAGGCGGTCAACGAGATCGGGCCGCATCTGACGGTCGTTTCGGGCGATCTCACCCAGCGCGCGAGGCAAAGTCAATTTGCCGCGGCACGAGTATTTCTTGATCGTCTGCCCGGTCCGCGTATTGTTGTTCCCGGCAATCATGATGTGCCGCTTTATCGGGTGGCGGAGCGTTTTGCTCATCCGCTTGCGAATTACAAAAAATTCATAACCGATGACCTTGCACCGTTTTTCTCGGACGAAAAAATTGCGGCCGCGGGTGTGAACACGACACGTTCACTATCAATAAAGGGCGGCCGGATCAACCCTGTGCAGATCGCGGAGATCAGAGATCGGATGTCGGGGCTTGCGGGCCAAATTCTTAAAATAGTTGTAACGCACCATCCGTTCGATATCCCGGACGACGGCGAAGAAACCGACATTGTTGGCGGGGCCAAAGAAGCCGTGCCGCTGATCGCTGAATCCGGTGCGGATGTGTTTTTGTCGGGCCACCTTCACGTCAGCCGCATAAGCCATTCGGCACACCGGTACAGGCTCGAAAGCGGACGTTCGATGCTCATAATTCAGGCTGGCACCGCCGCTTCCGTAAGAGAACGCGGAGAAGCGAATTCGTTCAATCTGATCCTGTATGAACACCCGCTGCTTACCGTAAATCGCTTCAAATGCACGATCCCGTCAGCCGGCTTCAGCCTCGAAACAAATGAGCGATTTACGAGGACAGATGCCGGCTGGACACGGATCTAATTCGCATTTAGGGCAAACAAATGCTGCGCTTCCGATGACAGTACCGTACCGAAAGATTTGTCCGCCATTGTGCGGCCTATCTGGGAAGAGCGATAAAATCTATATCAAGCAGGTTGTCCGCCGGAACGATCACCCTTTGTGATTCGGCAAGTTGATATCTTTTTGACATTGCATTCAGTAAGTAAAGCCGTCCCGCAGTAAGACCGTCGAACCTGTAATAGCCAAACGGCCCCGTTATCGCCGAGCTAATGTTTCCGCTTGAATCGGTCAACGTCATTCGCACGTTTCTGACCCCGCGGCCTGATTGTGTTACGACGCGGCCCATTACTTCGACATCGGCCGCGGTCGAAGCCGATTGCGCGAGCGTCCACGGGGAAAAACTGGAGATGCCGGCAACCGTAAACTGGTTCCTCGTGGTGTCGAGCGTCCCGGAAACCTGTTCAGCATTGCCGCCGTTGATTCGATAAACGCGATACTCGCCTTCATCGCCGCCGACTTCGGAATCGTCATAAGTGAATGTGATATCCGCTTGGGTGATGCCGTTGTTTGTCAACTGCCACCATCGCTGGAGCCGTGGTGCCGGCAGCCCTTCGGCCGCTGCCGAATAAGCACCGCCGTGAGGCTCAACCGTAAAACTAGATGTGCCGGCAACATTGAATAGCTCAACCGGAGCATAGACCGATCCAGTGCCGACAGGAAAATTGAAAGATCCGTTCTCGCCAACACATCTCGTTATCGGGCCCGACACAAAGCCACTTGAACTTCCGCCCGATACGGCGAAGGCATCGCAATTTGTAACATTTACCGTTCCCGGACCGGATATCGAACCTCCGCTGAGATTAAGATTGCCGGTTACCGTAAGTGTTCGGCCCGCTGCGACGGTCAGCATCTTGCCGTTTGCAACGTTGAGATCGTTTACCGTCACATCGGCGGATGTGATCGATGAATCATTCGAGCCGATGGAAACGTTTGCACCCGAACCCGGGACCGCATTATTCGACCAATTGACTGGGTTATGCCAATCGTTGTCCGCGGCCGCGGTCCACTGCAGGCCGGTAAGTCTTGCGAACCCGAACGCCGCTTTGCAGCCCGAAGCTGAGAATTGGCCGCCAGCGTATAGGTCCGTCCCGGATACCACCAATGTTTGAACTGAATCGTTCATGCCGGTCCCGAAGGTGGACCAGGCGGAACCGTTCCATTTTGCAATTCTATTGGCCGGGCTGCCGCCGGCGGTGTTGAAATCGCCGCCAACATACAGGTCGCCGCCCGAAAATGTTAACGACAAGACATTATTATTAACGCCGGAACCCAAAGCCGACCATGCGGTCCCATCCCATTTGGCAATGTTGCCAACCGGCGTGCCGCCCGCAGACGAGATCGTGCCGCCGACATACACATCAGGGCCGTTTACGGCAATGGCATACACATAAGCGGAAATGCCGGTACCGAGGGATGTCCAATTGGCCCCATCCCATTTTGCGATCTTGTTGACCGGCGAACCGCCAGCCTGTGTAAAGGTTCCGCCCGCATAAACGTCCGTGCCGGAGACCGCCAATGCCGTAACGGTGTTATTGCCGATTCCTGAGCCTAACGCAGACCAAGCGGCCCCGTTCCATTTTGCTACACGGTTAGCTGGAACGCCGCCCGCTGTCGTAAACTCTCCGGCCGCATATACGTCGGTGCCCGAAACGGCGAGCGCATATACTGTGTTATTCATTCCGGTGCCAAGGGCCGACCATGAAGTTCCGTCCCATTTCGCGATACGGTTCGCGGTTACCCCGCCGGCGGTCGTGAAGAATCCGCCAGCGTAAATATCGGTGCCTGAAACCGCAACCGCGTAAACCACGCTGTTCATGCCGGTACCGAGTGAATGCCATGAATCACCGTCCCATCGTGCAATTCTGGAAGCCTCGGTCCGGCCCGCGAGCGTGAACAAGCCGCCGGCATAGATCCCGTCCGGCCCATTGGCCATACCATTGATCTCTGTACTGATGCCTGTATCCTGCATTCCACCGAATGTGTTCCCGGATTGAGCGGGCAACGGCGACCAGGAGCCTGAACTCCATTTGGCAATGTGGTTAAGAGTTTGACCGCCCGCCGCCTGAAATCCGCCGCCGGCGTAAACTGTGTTGCCGACAACCGTTACGGCCGATGCATAGCCCGTCAAGCCCGATCCTAATGCTGTCCAGGCGGTGCCGTCCCATTTTGCAATGCTTGCTGCGGGAGAACCTCCTGCTGTAACAAAAGATCCGACGGCGTAAACGTCTGATCCCGAAACTGCAATTCCTCTCACGATCGTGTTCATGCCCGTGCCAAGTGCTGACCACGCGGAGCCGTCCCACTTGGCGATATAGCTGGCCGGAGTGCCGCCGGCACTGGTCAGAAAGCCGCCTGCATAAATGCTGCTTCCCGATACGGCAATAGTGTAAACGCCGCTACTGACGCCAGTGCCAAGCGCTGACCATGCGGTCCCGTCCCATTTTGCAATGCGGCTGGCGGAAATTCCGCCGATCGAGCTGAAATCACCACCGGCATAAACATCCGTACCTGAAACCGCTATTGCCCGGACCGCGCTGCCGGCACCAGTCCCAAGACTTGACCAGGCCGTGCCGTTCCACTTTGCGATGCGGTTTCGCGTCACGCCGCCGGCCGTCGTGAATTCGCCGCCGACGTATAGATCCGTGCCCGATGCGGCGAGTGCCAAAACATTGCCATTTACGCCCGAACCGAGACCTGACCACGAGGTTCCGTTCCATTTCGCGATCTTTGTAAATACCGGGCCGGCTTGTACGAATTCACCGCCGGCGTAAACATCAGTGCCGATCGTAACGATCGCCCTGACCGGCCCTGTCATTCCGGTGCCGAGGGGCGTCCAGTTCGTACCGTCCCATTTAACTATGCCGTTTGCAGCTACGCTGCCGACCACCGAGAAGCGCCCGCCAAAATAGATATTTCCAAACCCGTCGGCAGCGATTGCAGATATATAGCCATTCGTGCCGTTGACGCCAAAACGATCGTCCCAGCCGTCGGCGCAGCTTGCGGGTGCGGTCAATGCGGATAGTTCTTCCGGAACGAACTTTGGTGCACCGTTTGGGCCCTTGGTCAATCGATAGCCGCGCGGATCGAAACTGCCGGAAACGCCCTCGCGGATCGATCCGTCTGGGTTGAGCACTTTTGATAGACGAGCCGGCGCGGCTGACTGCGGACCGGCGTCTATGAACTGTGCCGAGGCAGAGTACGTTAACACTAATAGCAGAGAGAAGGCGCACAGGGACGCTATGGAGCGAAAATTAAAATTGTTCATAAGTGGGAATCCTTTACGAGATTCGTTATCGGAATGACTAGGTAGGATCGGCAGGCTCGATAGCAAGAGCTATTTCCACAAATAGTTTAGTTGAAATAACTTCACAAGGTCAATCAAAAAATAATCGCTCCGACGGCATCGCAAGGGCCTCAAATATTGGTTCACTTGGATTGGAAGCAACGCGATTCGTTGGTAAACTCTATTGAATTATGAACTTTGAAAATGAAGAGCCTGAAGAGGACGGCGGAAGTACCCTAAGCAGCAAATTATCTGGATTTGGACAGAAAATAATTGGCGAGATCGAGACGATCGGCGGGATCTTGACGGCGGACCCTAACACACAGGCAGAGGGCGAGTTTAACGTTGAGGTCGGCGACATTCGCGAAGATATTGAAGACGATCTAGAAAAAGCGGAGGGTCAGATAGATGAATCAGCGGCACAGGAAGAGAAAGAATGATGGCGAGCGTTGAGTCGGTAAGTATAAATAACTCTAATCTTCCCCGCCGGATGCGCGGACTGCAGCCGACGCTTATTCGGCAGTTTTTTGAGCGGGCGTTGCCGGAGAGCATTAATTTCGGCCTTGGCGAACCTGATCTGCCGACGCCGCAGTTTTTGCGGGACGAAGCGGCGCGGGTTGCACGCGACGAGCAGAACGGTTACACGTCGCATCCGGGAATGCCGGCATTGCGAACGAAGATCGCCGAGCAATATCCGCATCTGGAATTGCCGATGACCGGCGTTGTCGTAACCTGCGGTTCGCAGGAGGCGATGACGGATGCGTTTATGTGCTGCGTCGATGAAGGCGATGAGGTTCTGCTGCCCGATCCCAGCTTTCCGGCATACGATGCATGTACGCGGCTGGCGCAAGGCGAACCTGTCTATTATCGAATGCCGGCCGATGAGGAGTTTGCATTTGATATTTCAAATTTCAGATCTAAGATCACGGATAAGACGAAAGCGGCCGTCGTCATCAGCCCGTCGAATCCGACCGGCAAGATCATGTCGGCGGAGAATTATCGACAGATCGCCGCTGCGTTGGAAGGAACCGGCATCTGGCTGCTTTCGGATGAGATTTATAGCGATCTTTATTTCGGCGAACGGCCGCATTCTGCGTCGGAGTTTTATGATCGGACGATCATTATCAGCGGATTGTCGAAGTCGCTTTCAATGACCGGATGGCGGCTCGGCTGGGCGGCGTGTTCCGACCCGGAAATGATAAACGCGATCCAGGTCCTGCACGGGTTCACGACCGTCTGCGCCGCGACGATCGTTCAAAAAGCGAGTTTGCTTGCCTGGACCGATGAGGCCGAAGCCGCAAAACAGTACGCCCGCGATATTTACAAAAAACGCGGCGAATATCTTGTCGATCTTTTCGAAAAAGAGTTGGGCTTGAAAGCGACTAAACCCGAAGGAGCGTTTTATACGATGCTTGATGTCCGCGAACTTGGCGACGACATCGAGATCGCAGAAAAATGCCTGCAAAACCGTGTCGTCACCGTCCCCGGAGTCGCGTTCGGCAACGAAGCAAAAGGCTTTTTGCGTATATCGTTTTGTAACACGGAAGAACGAATGACGGAAGGCGTGCGGCGGATGAAAGAGGCTTTGGTTTGATCGGTCAAAACTATGGGATTCTTTTCGAAAATATTCGGATCGGCCAGTTCAACAATGAGGATGAAGCCGGTTCCCGAACCCACGGCGAAAATGATGGATGAAGATGTGTTTTGGGGCATCGTTCAAACTTCAATCGATGAATCAGGCGGCGATCGTGAATGCCAGAAAGATGTACTTGTCGGAGAATTGGAAAAGCTCGAGCCCATCCATATAATCGGATTTAGGCTAGCAACCGACAAAATGCTTTACGACACCTACAATTCCAAATTTTGGTGTGCGGGTTACCTTATGAACGGAGGTTGTTCCGACGATGCGTTTGAATATTTTCGACTTTGGGTGATCTCCAGAGGCCGAGACGTATTTAATGCCGCTGCAGCAAATCCCGATTCGTTAGTTACGCAGGATGGTTTTGGTGAAGAGTTTTATGAGTTCGAGGAACTGTGGTACGTCGCGTTGACTGCGTTCAAGAACGTAACTGGAAAGGAGCTGTACGACTATATTAATTACGAAGACTTTAAGTTCTGTGAAGGAAATTATCCAGATTTTGTTTTCGATTGGTCTGAGGATGAACCTGAATCGATGAAAGAACTTTGCCCGAATCTATTCGCTCGCTTTCACAAAGATAACAATTTGTCATAACTTGAACGAGCGTCGATGTGAGGTTTAATTTTACCGGCGTCCGCGTCAGTAAGGCCGCGGTCAATGGAATCTTTTTCTGCTGCAGAGATCTCGTCCCACCAGTCGCTGGAGTTTTGCTCCTTTAGGTCTTCGATCTTATCCAGTAGAGCGGCATCATCAATGATCGACAGCCATTGAATAAGTTCGATCTTTCTTTCTTGTAGAGTCGTCGCCATACCACGATATTAACACACCTGAGGTTCCATCTCGCCCAACTTGTGATTCTTTTTTGAGGCCGGCCCGTCGAAAATGAGACTATAATTTTCGATGATTACTTGTGCTAATAAAAGGGACCGAGCGGGAACCTTGGCGACACCAGTCATCGGCATTTTGAGATAGCGGACGGACGTTGGCGGATGGCTCGACTGACGAAGGAAACTCCTTCAAGCCACTTTAAATGAATACCAAGACTTGGTATATTCGATCAGGGGAAATTTATGGCAAAAAACACATCGGTTCTATTGGGAGATTACTTCGATAATTTTATTAATCGACAGGTAAAGGCCGGGAAATTTTCTTCTGCGAGTGAAGTTGTCCGGGCCGCTTTGAGAATGTTCGAGCACGAAGAGGCAAAAAAAGCGGAATTGATAAAAGAGTTGAAGAAAGGTGAAAGATCAGGTTTTTTAACAGATTTCAATAAACGAGAGTTTTTAAATGATCTTCACCGAAAGCACCTCGGCAAATGATAAAGTATAAGCTTAGTAAAGAGGCTGCAAAGGACCTCGAAAACATTTGGCTCTATACATTTGAACATTGGTCCCGAGAACAGGCGGACCGGTATTATGACTTGCTGCTGGACGAGATAGAATATGTTGCCAAAAATCCACAGACAGGAAAAGATTACAGTCACGTCAGAGAAGGATATTTTAGAACCCGCGTGAAATCCCACTATATTTTTTATAAGAATAATACACGTGAAGGTTTGATCGAAATTATTAGGATCTTGCATCAACGAATGGATATAAACGCACGCCTCAACGACTAGGCGTCGTGTACTTAGTTTGTCAGTTGCTATGAAGAAATATCGAGTTGGAATTTTAGGAGCGACCGGGACGGTTGGGCAGCGGTTTGTTCAGCTGCTTGAAGGGCATCCCCAGTTTGAGGTGACGGCATTGGCGGCGTCGGACAGGTCTGCCGGAAAACCGTATGCCGAGGCGTGTGCGTGGAAGCTGAGCGGGGCGATACCGGAAAGTGTTCGCAGCATTGTTGTTGTCCCGATCGAGCCGCCGCTTGATTGCGATATTGTTTTTTCGAGCTTGCCGTCTTCAGTTGCTCGTGAAACGGAAGAAGCATTTGCACGCGCCGGATATCCGGTGATAAGCAATTCGTCATCATATCGAATGGACGAAGACGTACCGCTGCTGGTGCCCGAGATCAACGCTGACCACTTGGGCCTTATACCGGTCCAGCAGCAGAATCGCGGTTTCTCAAAAGGATTCATTGTTACCAACCCAAATTGTGCTGTATTGAGCTTTGCACCGCCGCTGGCGGCGGTTCATCGGAAATTTGGGATCGAGTCAGTGATCGTTACTACGATGCAGGCGGTCTCCGGTGCCGGATATCCAGGCGTTGCGTCCATGGACATAGTTGACAATGTGGTCCCGTATATTGCCGGTGAGGAACCGAAGGTAGAAACAGAGGCACAGAAGATTCTTGGCACGTTTGGCGAAGGTTCGATTTTGAAGGCTGATTTTCCTGTTTCGGCACAATGTTTTCGTGTGAATGTCCTTGACGGGCACACAGTTGGCGTGAGGATGAACCTGGTTCAAAAAGGAACGCTCGAAGACATTGTCGAGGCAATGACCAGTTTTCCTACTCTTGGCCTGCATTCGTCGCCTAAACAGTTCATTGAAGTTTGTAATGAACCGAGCCGTCCGCAGCCCCGGCTTGACCGTGATAACGGCAATGGTATGTCCATTACGGTCGGCCGCATCTTTCCTGACAATATATTTGATTACCGGCTCGTCGCCCTCAGCCACAATACGGTTCGCGGCGCGGCCGGTTCGACGATTCTCAATGCCGAACTTTTGATCGATAGACGGCTAATTTAATAAGATGCCGGACGCTTCCAGCGAAAAGATCTATGCCCGTAAGGTCCTGATCGCGGTCGGGCTGGTATGCCTGACCGTTCTTTTGCTCTTGCTGTTTTACTACGCGTTCGACGTGCTGCTTCTATTTTTCGCCTCGGCATTGTTTGCGGTCCTTCTGCGCGGCCTTGCCGATGTGCTTTGCCGTTACGTGAGCCTGAGCGAGGGCCTCTCGGTACTTGTAGTTTCAATATTCATCCTTGCGGTTTTAGGCGGTGCGATCGCTTTTCTTGCGCCGGATGTTGCCGACCAGGTTGGGCATCTTCGCGAACAACTTCCGATCTCCGCAATGAAGGCGGCTGATTATATCAATCAGTTCGGTTGGGGCAGGGCTTTGATAGAACAGTTTCCGAGCATTGACGACGTACGAAACAACTTAAACCCGTCAACCCTGTTGACCGGGGTCAGTGGTTTTTTTACTTCGACGATCGGGGCGGTAGGCAACTTTTTCATCGTCATCCTGCTCTCGATCTACCTCGCAATTGAGCCGCGCTACTACACGCGCGGATTTACCAATCTGTTCCCGCTGGATAAGCGCACGCGTGTGCGGCAGATACTCGTTGCGATCGGAGACACGTTGAGCTGGTGGCTGATCGGGAAGATCGGTTCGATGCTGTTCATCGGCCTGTTAACATGGGTTGGCCTATCGATCCTTGGCGTGCCGCTTGCGATGACGCTTGGCCTGATCGCCGGCCTGTTATCGTTCATTCCTAATTTCGGGCCGATAATTTCGGCCGTTCCGGCACTGCTTCTCGGCTTTATCGAGAGCCCAACAAAAGCCCTTTACGTTTTGCTGCTTTTTATCGGCGTACAGTTAGTCGAATCGAACTTGGTAACGCCGATGATCGAGCGCCGCACGGTCGAAATACCGCCGGCTCTTACGATCATCTTTCAGTTGACCCTTGCGGTAATGGTAGGCGGTCTTGGGCTCGTACTTGCAACGCCGCTGCTCGCGGTTCTGATCGTGCTTGTGCAAATGGTGTATGTCGAAGATGTTCTCGGCGATCGGCCTAGTCTTGTCGTTGACCAAAAAACGATCCGTCGAGAGGCCGAAGAACTAAAAGTAAAGGAAGTCGAAGACATGGAGGGACGAGAATAACTCATCCTATGATCGAAAGATATACATTGCCTGAAATGGGCGCTGTCTGGTCGCAGCATAACAAATTTCAGAAATGGCTTGATGTTGAGATCGCTGTTTGCGAAGTGCATGCCGACGACGGAACTATCCCGCACGAGGCGGTTGAAATCATCAAGTCAAAGGCGGCATTTACCGTCGAGCGGATCTCCGAGATCGAGAAGACGACGGACCATGATGTCATCGCATTTACGACCAATCTCGCTGAGAATATCGGCGAAGCGGCACGGTTTGTTCATTACGGGCTAACATCGAGCGACGTGGTCGATACGGCGAACGCGATCTTGCTTAAAGAATCGTGCAATATTTTGCTCGCAAAGATCGACGCGATGCTGCCGGTGTTGAAACGGCGTGCGTTTGAATTCAAGGACACGCCGCAGATCGGGCGGACGCACGGAATTCACGCCGAGCCGACATCATTTGGGCTTGTTTGGGCGCTTTGGTATTCGGAAATGAAGCGAAACCGCGAGCGCATGGTTCGGGCGAAAGAGGCTGTATCGGTCGGAAAGATCAGCGGTGCGGTCGGGGCGTTTGCGCACCTTTCGCCGGATGTTGAAGAACGTGTTTGTGCGAAGCTTGGGTTGAAAGCGGCCGATGTTTCGACACAGGTAATTCAGCGTGACCGTTACGCAGAATATCTATGCACGCTTGCGGTTATCGCCTCGACGCTTGAGAAAATGGCGCTTCAGGTTCGGCATTGGCAGCGGACCGAGGTCCGCGAAGCGCAGGAAGCGTTCAAGAAAGGACAAAAAGGCTCGTCCGCAATGCCGCACAAGCGAAACCCGATACTTTCAGAACGCATATGCGGAATGGCCCGGACCGTCAGGGCTAATTCGATCGTCGGGTTAGAGAACGTTGCCTTATGGCACGAACGCGACATATCTCACTCATCAGCCGAGCGCATCGTCCTGCCTGATTCGTCCGCGACGCTGGACTATATGCTGGCAAAGGCGACGTCGCTGCTTGATACGCTCGTGGTTTACCCGGAGAACATGCTCAAAAATCTGAACATAACCCGCGGGCTGGTCTTCAGCGGCCAGCTAATGCTCGCCCTGACGCAAAAAGGGGTTTCGCGTGAGGACGCATACGTTTATACCCAGCGAAACGCGATGAAGGTCTGGGACGAAGGCGGAGAATATAGTGAGCTTGTAGCCGAAGACGCGGACATCACTTCACATCTGTCGATGGAAGAGATAGCCCGCGTCTTTGATCTTGGGCATTACCATAGAAACATTGACCACGTCTTTGAAAGGGTTTTTGGGTCAGGGTAATCCGCTATTGTAAATTCAATTCGACCACTTGTCCGCAAAGTTGCCGATGACAGGAACTTTGTACAATTCATTGCCATATGCCTTGATCGCTGAAATGATAGTGAAAACTAAGACCGCAATGCACAGTACCCCGATGACAAGCCCGGACAGGCCTGATACAAGCGGGAGGCCAATGGCCGCGTCGATAAAAACACCGACGAACATCACGATATAAAGTGGAATGCCCACGACGATCATTGTCGCGATGAGCAAAAGCGACTGTACGGCGTGAAATCGCGTTAGCTTGTTCGATTTATCCGTAACAAGCACAATAATGCTGTAAACCACGCCAAGATAGCAGACGATATTGGCGAGATAGCAGAGCAAGGCTCCAACGTTTGCGTCGAGTCCGAGGGCAGTTTTTCCGCCAGACATATTTTGCATATTGATGAGGTTCTCCTGATCCGAGTTTTCTATTGAAATAGTGCCGCCTAAAGGTATGACAGCGAAAAAGTTACCATAAGACGTTGATTAAGACAAGATTTTGCGACAAAATCTAAAGTTTATTTTGGTGACAAAGATGAAAGCAAAGGTGTACGTAACTCTTAAACCAAGCGTGCTTGATCCGCAGGGAAAAGCCATACATCACTCGATCGAACTGCTCGGCAACAACCAGTTCGCCGACGTGCGGCAGGGAAAATACTTCGAGATAACTCTCGCCGATTCCGCATCTAACTCTGATGCGTTGGCGGCCGTTGAGAAGATCGCAAAGGATGTTTTGACCAATCCGATCATTGAGGATTATAGGATTGAGATCGAAAGTTGATACTTCAATAAAGCTATGGATGCTCTATCGGTCGCCGATGAATATCTCGAATTTTTGGTAAGTCAACGATTTGCGCCGAGGAACTGGAAGAATGTTTCGGTGACAGAAAAGATTCGGTATTTGGAGAACTTGAATGAAGAAGTGCTTCGGGCCTACAAAAGGCGGGAAATGAACGGAGGCGTTCCAATACCATTGCCTTGACAGCGGTGGGCCAGCGCACAGGAAGCGTTGAAAAAATGAAATTTGGCGTAATAGTTTTCTCAGGTTCCAATGGAACGCGGACTTTAGTCCGCCCGACATGCGGACAAGGCCGCGTTCGTGATTTATGAAATTTGGAGTAATAGTTTTTCCCGGTTCCAACTGCGATCATGATGCTTACCACGTTGTGTCCAAACACATCGGCCAGCCGGTCGATTTTATCTGGCATAAGGAAACCGATCTAAGCGGCTACGATGCGATCCTGATCCCTGGCGGTTTTTCTTACGGTGATTATCTGCGTGCTGGTGCCTTGGCCAGTTTTTCGCCGGTGATGAATGCGGTAAAGGATTTTGCGGACGAAGGGAAGTTTGTGTTCGGCATCTGCAACGGTTTTCAGATCCTGTGCGAGGCGGGGCTTTTGCCTGGAGCGTTGATGCGGAATGCCGACCTTCATTTCGTGTGCAGGCATGTCAACATTCGCACCGAGAATAGCGAAACTCCGTTTACCAGCGAACTTAAGCCAGGTTCGGTACTTTCGGTCCCGATAGCCCACGCCGAGGGCAATTACGTTTGCGATGATGAGACGATGAATATGCTCGAAGAGAATGGGCAGATCGTCTTTAGATATTGTGATGAAAACGGTGAAATGTCGCCCGATTCAAACCCGAACGGGGCCTTGTCGAACATTGCCGGCATTTGCAATCTCGACCGGAATGTTCTCGGAATGATGCCGCACCCGGAACGGGCCTGCGAGGGCCTTCTCGGCTCAAATGACGGCCGCGATATTTTTAGTTCGTTAGTAAGAGCGATCGAATCGGCGGAAGGCAAATGTTAATTTGCTGAAAAACATAATGCCGCGTCATCTGATCAGATCCAGATGACGCGGCATTTTTTGATGTTGAAATAAAAAGAAGTGATAAGCGGGATTCAGCCATCCCTTTTTACTTCGCCAATTGGCCGCATATCGATCACATTCAATAATTGGTTTGCCGCGGCCGAGTCTAATATTTTCCGTCGGAACCGATTCGGATTCCACCGTTCCTGGTCGTAACCCTGATCGGGGCGCCGCCGCCGTTGATCGATGTCTTCACTTCTTTGGGCCGATTGCTCCATCCGCCCTTTACGTCCTCTGTTGTGATGCTGAGTGCCGGGATGTCGCTCTTAAATCCGCCGTTTACCGTGCCGGTTTCGATATTCGCCGCGTAATTCTCGGGAATATTCAGTTTAACACCGCCGTTTGTCGTCGAAACATCCAGGCCCGTACCTCTCCATGTGCTGCCTGACAGCGAGACATTAACTCCGCCGTTCGTGGTTCGGCCGCGAACATCGCCCGCGACATCCGTCAAGCTTACGCCGCCATTCAACGTTTCGAATTCGAGATTTCCCTCAACCCCATCGATTGAAATTCCACCGTTGCGCGCGTTTAGCTTTAAGTTGGAGTTTTGCGGTACACGGGCCTCATACGAGACTGACCAGCCCTGGTCCGGGCCTTCCGCCTTAATGATGCCGCCCGTTCCGATCTTGATACCGGAGGCTATCGATCTCGCTTCGGCCTCGGATACGCCCCATGCCTGGACACAGGCGCGAAGAGCTATGTCAGAACGATTTTCACCCTTGACCCTGATCCCTCCGTTTCGTCCGCCATCAATATTCACCAGGCCGGATGCGGGCACGGTCATTTCGCGGAGGTCGTTGACTGAAACTTTCTCTCCGTTCGACCAGTTATTGTTCGAGCAAAACTCTCGCTTCGTGTGCTCCGCGTGATCGGGCTTGGCGGCCTTTTCCGCTTTTTCTTGAGACAATACAATTCCCGCACAGATGAATAGCATGATGCCGGCAAGCCCAAATTGTGAAGCCCATCGTATAAATGATGCCTTATGCATTTCGTTTTCTCCTTTGTCTTTTGTTCAGATTAATGACCTGACTGAAAGGAGAACACCGCGTGCAAATTGTTTGTGACAAAAAAACTCAGGCCCACTTTGAATAAGCGGGTAGTTTCGAATAACTCACTTTGAGTTCTTTTCTTTTCGACTCACCAAAGGCAGGAGTGGAAAGCAAAGACAAGTTAGGTGTTTCGGGCCGGAAAGTTCAACTCAAAACTAAAAGTATTTAATTGTTCGGGTCGTTTTTCTTAACCCGTAACGCGTGAGCGTTCCGTCCACAACTTTCCAGAACGTTCTGATCTCGGTCGTCCAATTTCCGTGGCTGTCTCTGCCGCTATATTCAAAGGTTTCTTTTTCCCGGAGATTATCCTGTCCTTCGTACTTTAGGTCGGTTTGATTTCCGTTCTTATCCGTTTCGTAAACATAGCGACTGGTCAGAATACCTTTTGTACTGAAAATACGTGTTTCTATCCGCTTACCATTTTCGGTTTCAGCGTAGTCGTTAACAGAATCAAAGCCCGCCCATTCCCGCTGGCAGCGGCGGGATTCCTTGAGCCAATTTCCTTTGTCGTCGAATACTGTTCCGGTCGTACAGCCAATAGCCCCGTTTTCCTCCAGATCTGCGAACGATGTCATTTTGCCCTTTTCGTCAAAAGTACGCCTCGTTCCGCGAAGAAAGGCACCATTGGCCCCAAGCACATCTGTTTCGGTCTGATTCCCGCCCCCATCGTATCGGAAAATAAAGGCCACCATCGGTGTTCCGTCCGGCCGGATACGTGATTCTTTTGTTTTCCTGCCGTTTGCATCGGTTTCGAAGACCGCTGTTTCCGTGATCTCGCCCTTATCGTCAAATACGACGAAATTCAGCATTTCCCCGTCACGGTCAAATACAGTTCGCGAATTCAGCCATCCGCTAAGGCCGGTATTTTCGGGAGCTTCCAGTATCCTGCTTTCGACTACGATCGTATTGACCGGCCCATTTAGATCCGACATCGCCCTGCCAGATCTCCGCCGGCCGCTTATGTCCTGGGCCGAAGCCGAAACCAGAAAGAACACAGAGATAAAAATATAAAGAAGCACTTTCATACGATATCAGCGTGACAATTTTTAAGACCACGAAAGTCGAACTAAGGTTGCTTCGCGGCTTAGAAAACGTTGATCACAAGGCCGTCAGTGCTGATGTTGTAGTTCAATACTTCTGAGCCAGGTTGAGCGATCAGAGCGGCTTCGACCGCGGTTTTCCGGCCTTCTTCGCAGAAAAATGCGATGCATCCGCCGCCGCCGGCGCCGCAGACCTTTGCGGCGATAGCTCCGCTTTTGAGGGCGGTTTCTATAAGGTCGTCCATGTGCGGCGTGGTTATCATCGGCGAGAGCCGTTTTCGATGCGGGAATGCTGCTTCCAATATTTCGCCTGTCAGTTTCCAATCATCTTTGAGCAGTGCGTCGCGGAGATTTGCGGCATCGTCGCGGATGCCTTCGAAAATGTCGAACAGTTCGCGGTCACCGTCGATATGGCGTTTTGTGATCTCCCAATTGTTAGTGCCTGAATTTCGCGGCTCGCCGGTGTAGAGAACGACAACGCGGGACTGAAGTGTTTTCAGATCAATGTCGAGGGCTTCACGGCGGATTCCTTCCGGGCTGAAATGAATTGCCGCCGCACCGCCGTATTGGGCCGAATAATAATCCTGAAAACCTGTCGGTACTTTTATGACCTGACACTCTACGTTCGCGGCGATCGGAATGAACCGGTCGGGCGAATAACGATCGCCGACGAGCTTGTTCAATGCTCCGATGCAGGCGATGTTCAGCGTTGACGAGCCGGCAAGTCCGGCACCGGCCGGCGCCTGGCAGTCAGTGGTCATATTGAAACCGGTCTCAGGTTTGAAGAAATAAACAAGCTTTGATAGGAGCTCAAGTCTTGGTTCATTCTTTAATTCGCCCATTTTATCGAGGGTCGTTTCAAACCTGACCCCGCGATCTATTGATTCGAGTACAATTGTTCGATCATTGCGGGTTTCTATACGGCATTTCGCGAGCAGATCGACGGCAAAATTTACCGTCGAGGCACCCTCGTGAAAAAGAAAAAGCGGCGGAATATCTATTGTTCCGCCCGCGAGATCGACCCGCGTCGGGGCTGAGGTTTCGATGATCATAATTCAGCGGTCAGTTTTCGGGTGTCAGTTTCAGAAGTCAGATGTGAATGTTGGTTTACCGGTACAGCCGAATCTCATTCGCCAAAGACTTCTCCTGCAAAAGATGAGAATAATCTGAGAACTGATCGCAGACAACCGGCAACTGTTCATTTTTTCGCGGCCCGTGAGGCTTCCTTAGGCGGAACTTCGTCATTTTGCTCAATATCGGTGCGGGGCGAGTCGCGTGTGAGGTGGAGGCGTTCGCCAAGATCATGCAGTTTTTCCTGAGCGACCTCTTCGACAGCGTGGAGTTTTTCTTCGATCTTTTCAAGCGTCTCGGCAGGAACCTCTTCGACCTTTTCGGACAGCCAGTAGCGTTCAACGGCGTAAATGATTATGACCGCGAACAAGATCAAGAAAAACAATGCGATCCCTATCTGTTGAAAGTCGCCAATGATCGAGGTGATGGCCCCGCTAAAGAAATAACCCGTCCCTGCCAGCAGCAGAACCCAAAGCGAACAGCTTATAGCGTCAAGTAAAAGAAACCGCGCAAACGGCATTTTTCCGATACCGTAAAACACGCACATCGCCAGACGGATGCCGTAAATGTACTTAGATATGATGATCGCGTATTTGCCGAACTTGCCGATCAGCTTTTCAATACGCGGCTGGGCCATTTGATAGAAGCGATAGTCCTTTGCCTTCTGATGGAAGATGCGGCCAATCGTATATCCGAAAATGTCGCCGGCCATTCCGCCCATTGTTCCTGCGATGAAAACCTTTAGAAAGCTGTAGTATTTGGGATGTCCAAAGAATTCGCTGTGGGCCATCGCCCCGGAAATGAGTAGTGTAATATCGCCCTCGATCGTGCATAGCGCGAACACAGCGTAGATACCGTACTGCTCAATGATCTGCGAAAGTTGATCCATAAATCGGTCAGATCGCTCGAAATCCGGCGGACTCTCAAAAGAGTAGCTTTCAAGTACGGCGCAGTCAAACTTGTTGGCAACGCTTACGGTCGGCTCAAAGGAGAGGATCTTTTGTTTGACAGTTAACTTGGAGCTGTCTAAAATCGCGGTTAGCTGAGGAAACCCAATGGATCAGAAAACCGTAAAATGACGGACAACCCCGGACAAATTCGCAATAGTTTGGGCATTGAGGTGGCCGCGTCGGTACTCAACGCCGTTCTGGTTGATGAACGGGGAGTAATTGCACAGACCTATCGAAAAGAATCGATTCCCGGCACGGGAACGGTTGAAAACGTAGCGGCATTCGTAAACGAGATCCGCGCGGAGGCCAATGGCATTGAGGTACTCGGGATCGCGGTTCCCGGCCTTGTGCAAAGTGATACTCGCCGTGTTGCGTTTTCAGCCAGCATCCCTCAACATGCCGAGATCGATCTCACGGCCGGCATCTGCGAGGCAACCGGACTTAAAACGACAGTTGAGAACGACGCGAACGCGGCCGCATTTGGCGAGTTTCGCCTCGGTGCGGGCCGCGAAAGCCGGGACCTTTTTTATGCGACGCTGGGACATGGCGTCGGCGGGGCATTTATCATCAATGGCGGCATTTGGCGCGGGAAATCGGGATTTGCCGGCGAATTCGGGTATGTTGCGATCAACTCCGAAGGCATGCGGCTCGAGGACGTAGCATCAGCTGCAAACATCGTCCGCCGAACGCGGAACCGTATGCGGCAGGACAGTACGTCGTCCTTGAGCGGCCTGGACGAAAATGAGATCGTGATCGGAGATATTCTTCGAGCCGCCGAAGTTGAAGACGACCTGGCACAAATGATGCTCGAACGTACCGGTGAATATGTCGGGACCGCCATCGCAACCGTCATCAATTTGTTGAATGTTGAAACTATCGTTATCGGCGGCGAGTTGATGGACGCAGGCCATTTCGTTCTGGATCCGGTGATCAGCCGTGCAAGGGAGCTGTCATTTGGGCCGTCATTCGCAAGTACTCGGATCGTTGCAGGCACGCTCGGCCGCAATGCCGCCGCAGCCGGCGCCGCCCTTATCGCAGGCGATTTTAGCCAATAATTTGCTGGCAGTTATAACATTTATTAGCTGGGCTGATTTGTTCCGCAATTGCTCCCGCGTCGGTCGGCACTTATTTTCATAAGTGCAGTATTTGCGGAATTCAATAGTTTTAGTAATACTTGGTAAAGTTTTCGGTAATTTTCAAATCAGTTTAAGTGGATTTCACTAATCTTGTGTTTCATCGGGAAACATGAGAAGAGGTGTGGTTTAGTTTTCGTTTTCCGCGACAGGCGAGAGAATCAAACGATGGCACAATTCTTTAGCAAGAGTGCGAACAATATTGCCAGGATCTCAATGGTTGCAGCCGTGGTCCTGGCAGGAGGTGCGTTTTTCGCATATACACAGATCGCGCGGTCGTCATATTTGACAGGACGCTATCTGGAAAGGCAGCAGCCGGTACAGTTCAGCCACAAGCATCACGTTGGTGACGATGGCATTGACTGCCGTTACTGCCATTCGACCGTTGAGACGACCGCAACCGCCAGCATCCCGCCAACTCAGACCTGTATGAACTGTCATAGCCAGATCTGGGCGGACAGCCCTTACCTCGAACCGGTGCGTGCGAGCTTTCGCGACAACAAGCCGATCGAATGGGAGCGGGTCCACGATCTTCCGGAATATTCATATTTCAACCACAGCATCCATGTCGCTAAGGGTGTAGGCTGCTCGACGTGCCATGGCCAGATCGACAATATGCCGGCGGTTTATCAGGAAAACACTCTTCAAATGGAATGGTGCCTCGCCTGCCACCGTGAACCGGAGAAGTTCATAAGGCCGAAATCTGAGATCTACAACATGGAATGGCAGGACGGCGACATTTCACCTGAAGAAAGATTGGAACTTAAAGCTCAGTACAAGATCCGCAGCGCGCAGACAATGACCAGCTGTTCGATGTGTCATAGATAAGGAAACTGTAAAAATGCCCAGTAAGGACATAAAGCTAAGTTTTGCATCAATGCGTGAAAAGATCCTTGCCCAAAACGGGAAGGAATATTGGCGCAGCATTGACGAGTTGGCGGAAACTCCGGAGTTTGGAGAATTCGTCAAACGCGAATATCCGCTACACACCGAAGATTGGAACTCGTCGTTCAGCCGCCGCAGCTTTGTAAAGCTGATGGGCGGAACGCTGGCTCTCGCGGGCCTTTCCGGTTGCGTGATCCAGCCGCCCGAGAAGATCGTTCCCCGTGTTCGCGATCAGGAAGACGACCTGCCCGGCAAATCGTTATTTTTTGCGACCGCGATGACGCTTGGCGGTATTGCGACGGGATTGTTGGCAGAATCATACGAGGGCCGTCCTATCAAACTCGAAGGAAATCCGGATCATCCGGGCAGTCTCGGGGCCACTGACGTTCTCGCACAAGCAGAACTGCTTGAAATGTACGACCCTGACCGCTCACAAAATGTGACGCTGAGGGGCACGCAGAACACGTGGGAAAACTTCATGCGGGCACTTCGCGCCTCTGTTGAAGAAAACCGGGCGGACGGCGGAGCAGGCATCAGATTCTTGTCCGAAACGGTCACTTCGCCTACCTTGCAGGCGCAAATGCGGCAAATCGCAACAGAATTGCCCGGCTCGCGCTGGTACCAATACGAACCGGTCAATGCCGATAACGCAATGGCAGGGGCCCGGCTTGCGTTCGGATCGCCGGTCAATACCGTTTATAAGTTCGATCTGGCCGATCGGGTCCTGACACTGGATAAAGACATCTTTTCCGATTTCAACGTTAGATACAAAAAAGACTACGCCAAACGAAAGAACTTTTCGGAAGAGAACAAGCAGATCAGCCGGCTTTACGCGGTCGAATCGACAATGACTCTGACCGGGGCCAAGGCGGACCACCGACTGGCGGTCAAGCCGAGCCAGGTTGCCGAGGCGGCAAAGGCAATAGCCGCCGCAATCGGCGTGGGCGGAGCAACGGCCAGCTATCGTGAAAACGCACAGTGGATAGCCGGCGTAGCAAAAGACCTTAGTGCTCACAAAGGCCGATCGATCGTAATAGCGGGCGACAATCAGCCGCCTTTTGTTCATGCGTTAGCTCATGCAATGAATGCCGCGCTGGGCAATGTGGGCCAAACTGTGGTTTACACTGAACCGCTTTCGCCGAACGCCGAACGTACTCAGGCTGAGCAGCTGCGCGATCTGATCGCCGATATTGATGCCGGCCGGGTAAAAGCTCTTGTGATGCTTGGCGGCAACCCCGTTTACAACACTCCATCCGACCTTAAATTGAACCGCGAACGAATGGACAAGGTCCCGCTTCGTGTTCATGTCGGCAGCCACTTCGACGAGACCGGAGAGTTGTGTCATTGGCATATTCCTCAAAAACACTTCCTTGAATCATGGGGCGATGCCCGTGCTTTTGACGGCACGGTTACGATCGTCCAGCCGTTGATCGAGCCGCTTTACAAAGGCAGAAGTATTTACGAGGTCGTGCAGCTTTTCTTTCGCGAAAATTTCGACAAGAAGGATTACGACATAGTGCGTGAGTATTGGCAGGCGCAAAACCTGGCGCCTGCCGCAAGGGCTGCAACCGTGGGGGCGGCAACGCCCGCCGCACCGGCGGCTTCGGCGAATTCAATTAATGGCCAGTTGCCTGCCGGCACCGCCCAGGCTGCACCGGCAAACAGCAACGCAGCCAATTCCGCTCCGTTGCAAAGGGCCGGCGGCTCCGGCCCGGCCTCGTTCGAGGACAACTGGCGGAAAGCGGTACATGACGGCTTTGTGGCGAACTCGGCAGCTGCTCCGCGAACTGTTTCTGTGAACTCCGCATTCCTGTCCCAGCCGGCCCAATCGGCCCCGTCGGGCGCACTGGAGATCGCGATCTTGCCTGATCCGTGCGTTTATGACGGCCGTTTTGCGAATAACGGCTGGCTGCAGGAACTTCCAAACCCGCTGAATAAGGTCACATGGGACAACGTGGCCTTGATAAGTCCGAACACGGCAAGCCGAATGGGCCTAAACCGCGGCAACGATTCGGAAGAAATTTCCGGCGGCGAGCGGCCGGCCGCGTTTATTACATCGAAGGGGTCGAACATGTATTCGGACCTCGCGACCTTGACCTATCAAGGGGCTAAAATGCAGAAGCCCGTGCCGGTATGGATAACGCCCGGGCAGCCGGACGAAGTTGTAACTATATTTTTGGGCGGCGGCCGAACACGGAGCGGCCGTATCGGGACTGGCATCGGCTACAATGCCTTCGATGTTGCAAGGTCGGACGCGATGAACTTCGGCTCTGGCGAACTTGCCGCGACCGGCGAGCAAACGACTATCGCATCGGCTCAGATCCATTTCAGCATGGAAGGAAGGGACATTCTTCGTGTATGGGACCTCAACAACCTTGAAAACGAGATCGCAGCCGGAAAGCAGGAAGATTTTACCGAGGCCTCGATGTTTCGCGAGGCAAACAAGGATTATCAAAAGGGGTACGATAACCATAACAGGTGGGCGATGTCCATTGACCTCAACTCATGCGTCGGCTGCAACGCATGCGTTATCGCCTGCCAGGCCGAGAATAATATTCCGGTTGTCGGTAAGGAACAGGTCGAACGCAGCCGCGAAATGCACTGGCTGCGGATTGACACCTACTACGCTGGCGATGATGTTAATAATCCGGCGGGACCCCATTTTCAGCCGATTCTGTGTCAGCAGTGCGAACAGGCCCCGTGTGAGGTTGTTTGTCCCGTGACCGCGACGGTGCACAGTGCCGAAGGGCTGAACGACATGGTTTACAACCGCTGCGTCGGAACACGTTATTGTTCGAACAACTGTCCGTATAAAGTGCGCCGATTCAACTTTATGCTTTATCAGGATTGGGATACGCCGCAGTACAAACTTATGCGGAATCCCGAGGTGTCTGTTCGAAGCCGCGGCGTAATGGAAAAGTGCACATATTGCACTCAACGAATCGCCGCCGCCAGGATCGAGGCCCAAAAGGACGGCCGCCCGATCGCCGACGGTGAGGTCGTTACGGCTTGCCAAGCTGTTTGCCCGACCGACGCTATCATCTTTGGTGATATGAACGATAAGAACAGCAAGGTCTGGAAGATGAAGCAAGACCCGCGGACCTATAATTTGCTCAACGAGCTGAATACACAGCCTCGGACCACATATCTTGCGGAGTTGAAGAACCAGAACCAGGAAATGCCTGATTATAAACCGCATGTGTTGCCGAAATCACACAAGGCGGAAACAAATGAAGGCGGCAAGACCGCGGGAACGGAAGGCGGACATTAGCAGGCTTAAGCGTTCCGTTCCATGGATCACGGAACGGGCCGGCGTGGCTGGGGGCCGAGTTTAACAGTTCAAATATATGGCTGACCTAAAGGAAATTCAGGAAAGGGTTTATCCGCCGATGGTCGAGGGTGATCATACCTTCGCGACCGTTTCGGACAAGATCGGCGATTATGCGCTCAAGAAGCGGACGCCGCTCGCGTGGTTCGTCGGGTTCGGCATCAGCTTTATGGTGGCCCAATTGTTGATGATCTCGGTCGTGTATCTGTTGGCCAAGGGCATCGGTATTTTTGGTACCAACCAGCCGGTTGGCTGGGCATTTCCTATTATCAACTTTGTTTGGTGGATCGGCATCGGACACGCCGGAACGCTGATCTCGGCCATTCTTCTGCTGCTTAACCAGAAATGGCGAACATCGATCAACCGGTTCGCCGAGGCGATGACGCTCTTTGCCGTGGCCTGCGCCGCCGTCTTTCCGGTGATTCACACCGGCCGCCCGTGGCTGGCCGCATACTGGCTGTTCCCGTATCCGAACACGATGGGCATCTGGCCCCAATTCCGCAGCCCTTTGATCTGGGACGTTTTTGCGGTTTCTACTTACGCGACGATCTCGCTTTTGTTCTGGTATATTGGCCTGATTCCCGACCTTGCTACGCTTCGCGACCGTGCTAAGAACAAATATTTCAAGTTCTTCTACGGGATACTTTCATGGGGCTGGCGCGGATCGGCCCGTCACTGGCACCGGTACGAATTGGCGTACCTGCTGATGGCCGGAATTTCAACGCCGCTCGTGCTTTCGGTCCACTCGATCGTGTCATTTGACTTCTCGGTCTCGCAGATCCCGGGCTGGCACGCAACATTCTTCCCGCCATATTTCGTGGCCGGAGCGATCTATGCCGGATTCGCGATGGTGCTCATACTCTGTATTCCGCTCCGCGTCTGGTTCAACATGAAGGATTTCATTACTGACACCCATCTTCATTACATGGGCAAGGTGATGCTGGCGACCGGGCTGATCGTTGGATACAGTTACGTTATGGAAGCGTATTTTGGCTGGTACAGCGCAAGCCAGTACGAATACTTTATGATCACCAACCGCATCTGGAACGGGCCATACTGGTACATGTACTGGCTCCTAATCTTTTGCAACGTGTTGGCGATCCAAACGCTGTGGTTCAAGTATTTTCGTGAGAGTCCGTTTTGGCTGTTTGTTATTTCGATAATCGTTAGCATTGGAATGTGGCTCGAACGATTCGTGATCATCGTCACCAGTTTGAATAGAGACTTCTTACCGTCTTCATGGGCGATGTACGCTCCGTCGATGTGGGACTGGTCGCTTTACGTCGGGACGCTCGGCTTCTTCTTTACATTAGTATTCCTGTTCGTAAGATTTTTGCCGGTCATCTCCATTTTTGAGGTGCGGACCCTTTTGCCCGGAGCTCACGTTCACGGGCATCAGCAGGATTTTGAGGAAAACGTCGTGGAGATCGAATACACGTGGGAAAGGACGGACGAACCGAATAAGTAGGACAGTTTCAAGTTCAGGGTTTCGAGTTCCGGTCTCCGGATTTACGTGCAGGTTGTGAACTCGAATTTCGTAACGCGGAACGTTAAATTTTAATTGAGTATGGAAAGTAATCTATACGGAATAATGGCGGAATTCGATACGCCGACCGATCTTGTGGATGCGGCCAACAAAGTACGTGAGGCCGGATATACAAAGACGGACGCGTTCTCGCCGTTCCCGCTTCACGAGATAGATGAGGCACTTGGGATCAAACGAAGCATTTTGCCGCTTTTGGTTTTTTGCGGCGGAATTACAGGCCTGCTTTCCGGCCTGGCGCTTCAGATCTTCGTGCATTACATTGATTATCCGCTGAACGTCGGCGGCCGCCCGTTCTTGAGCTGGCCATCATTTATTCCGCCCGCTTATGAGCTGACGATCCTGCTTGCGGGCTTTACGGCCGTATTTGGAATGTTGTTCCTTAACGGCCTTCCGCGGCCCTATCATCCGGTGTTCAATGTGCCGCGTTTTGCGTTGGCAACCCGAGAAAAATTCTTTCTGCTGATCGAATCGGCAGATCCGAAGTACGATTACGATGAGGTTAAAAACTTCATGGAAGGCCTTGGGCCGCAGGAGGTGTTCGATGTACCAGAATAGGCCTCATACCCAAGATTCAAAATCACGGACGGGAACTCGGATAGTGTACTGTTTCCTTCTCGCGGCCTATTGTTTGCTGGCCGCGGGATGCGGCGTACGGTTCGATATGCAGGACCAGCCGCGGTACAAGGTTTACAAGAAGAGCGAGTTTTTTATTGACGGCCTTTCGTCCCGCGATCGTCCGCAGGGCACGGTCGCCCGCGGGCTTTTGAAAGAAAATAAGGCACTTTATACAGGAAAGATCGACAATCCCGATCTGAATGCAACCGCACAGACAATGACAAATGCGTCGGGAACCGTGGTGCCGACGACCTTTCCAAACGTTATTGATGAATTTCCTGTTCCGGTCACAAAGGAATTGATCGATCGGGGACAGGAGCGGTACAACATTTATTGCATTGTGTGCCACGGCCCGGTTGGGAATGGTGACGGAATGATAGTTCGCCGAGGGTTTATTGCTCCGCCAACATATCATGACGATCGTCTCAGAAATGCACCTGTTGGCCACTTTTTTGATGTGATAACCAATGGATTCGGGCGAATGAACAGTTATGCGGCGCAAGTGCCCGCGATCGATAGATGGGCGATCGTTGCTTATATCCGCACCCTGCAGTTAAGCCAAAGCCCAGACGAAACCTTGAGAATGAATTCAAATTCAGCTGCAAATTCAAACGCGACGGCTACGCCGGGAACCGCCAACGCTAATACCGCGGGAGGTGGACACTGATGGCGGACATTGGAAACTACCAGGCTCCGGCAGACGTAGGCCGGTGGCGAACTATCGCACTCGGAGCCGGCGGCATTGCTTTGGCCGTTTGGGCGGTCGGAGCTTATCTCAATCCGGAACAAGGGCTCAGGTCGTGGCTGCTTGGCTTCATTTTTTGGGGCGGGATCGGTATTGGCAGCATCGGCATTCTTCTGCTTCAATATTTGACCGGTGGAGCATGGGGCGTTGTTATCCGGCGCCCGGCCGAAGCCGGGGCCGCCACGATGCCTGTTATCGCATTGCTATTTGTGCCGCTCGCTCTAGGAATAACGAGATTGTACGAATGGACGCATCTCGCACCGACCGAGCACATAATGGAACATCGCGGCTGGTTCATGACGCCGACGAGCTGGATACTGCGTGCGGTGATCTATTTCATTGTCTTTGGAGCGATGGCTTACCTGTTGAGAAAATGGGGCGACCTGCAGGACAAGACAACGAATTACGAAGACGCAGAGAAATATCTCGGCAGGGCGACCGCCTTTTCGGGCCCGGCGATGGTCTTTTATGCCCTGACAGTCACTTTCGCTTCGGTGGATTGGGTAATGACGCTCGACCCGCATTACTTTTCAACGATATGGGGCCTTCTTTTCGTGGCCGGCTGGGCACTTAGCTGCTTTTGTTTCTTTGCGGCGGTCCTCGCGTATCTTTCGGACAAGGCGCCGCTCGACCGGGTGCTTGGGAGACGGCACTTTCATGATATTGGGAAATTGATGCTGGCCCTGGTAATGGTTTGGGCGTACTTCAATTTTTCGCAGTTTCTCATCATCTGGTCAGGGAATATCCCTGAAGAAACCATCTGGTTTCAGGCCCGGATGTATAACGGCTGGGGCTATGTCGCATGGGCGTTGATCTTGTTCCACTTTGCGGCCCCATTCCTGGTGCTGCTGCTGCAAGATCTTAAGCGAAGGGCCAAAACGCTGGCATTGGTCGCAATTTTTATTCTTTTCATGCGGGTTGTTGACATGTTCTGGCTCATCAGCCCGACGCCGCGAATTTCTACTCACGGAGCAACACTTGGGCTGATAGACAGCTTTAGCTGGATGGATATAGTTGCACCAATCGCTGTTGGCGGTATTTGGCTTTGGTATTTTTTTGGACAATTGATGAAGCGGCCGCTTGTTCCGGTAATGGACCCGTTCCTCGAAAAGGCGGTCGAACATGGACACGGGCATTAGGGATCTGAGATCTTCTGGCCGGCCCGGCGCCGTGAGCGGGCCGTGAATCGCCAATAGAATTATGAGCAATCCAAAACACGAAAAATCGTTTGTGGATTTTGATAAGCCATACGAACAGAACGTAGTCGGCCTGAAAGGAATCATTTATTTCGGCGTCGGGCTGGTGATCTTGATCGTAATCACTTTCGGGCTTATGTGGGTGTTTGAAGGAGTTCTTGAGGACAATGCCCGCGAGACAAAGAAATCGGATAATCCGCTTGCCCTAAGTGAACGTGAGAGGCTGCCGCCGGAACCGAGGCTGCAGTCGGCCCCGGGTTTTGGTGTCGATGGCCCAAAGGGAAGATCGGTTCTTGAACTAACCGTTCCTCAGGCTGAGTATCGAGAGTTGAAGAAGCATTGGGAATCGGCATGGAAAAACGGCACCAAGGACGAAAAGACCGGAACCGTTGTGTCGCTGCCGATCGAGCAGGCAAAGTCAATGATCTTGCAAAAGGCACTAAAGGCCCGTTCCGACGCGGATGCCCTGCAGGCGGGGACACGGTCGGAAATGGCAATTACCGATTTCAGCTCGGGCCGCCAGGCAACGCTGAAACGCCGCTGATATTTAGCTGAGCGGAAAGGAAGGTTTATGATAAATGGATCGGCACAAAATGCGTTACTCAGGCTGGGATCTTTCCTTGCCGTGCTGATATTTTGTTTGCCGGCCGCGGGCCTGGCACAAAAGACCGAGCATTATAACTCGCCGCTTTACGCGCCGAAGACTTATGACCCGTCCCAATCTGTTGGCGTAGGGCTGCCGGAAGAGTTGAAAAAGATCGGGATCCAGCAGCGGCTAGGCGAAAAGATGCCGCTGGATACTGAGTTTAAAGATGAAAGCGGACGGACAGTTAAGCTGGGAGATTATTTTAATCAGGGAAGGCCGGTCGTATTGGCGTTCGTTTACTACGAATGCCCAATGCTTTGCAACGAGGTCCTGAACGGTTTGACCGGTTCGCTGAAAGGAATTGGGCTTGATGCCGGCAAGGATTTTGATGTGGTCGCCATCAGCTTTGACGCGAGAGAGAATGATAAGCCCGACCTGGCGAGAAATAAAAAAGAAAGCTACATGGCCAGGTACGGACGGCCTGGAACCGAGAAAGGTTGGCATTTTCTGACGGGCACGCCGCCCTCGATCGAAGCGGCGACCAAGGCCGCCGGGTTCGGTTTTGACTGGGATGAGAAGAGCGGGCAGTTCGCTCACGCCGGGGGAATAATGGTTACAACCCCTGACGGCCGCCTGTCGAAATATTTTTACGGCATTGACTATGCCCCGCGCGACTTGAAATTCGGCATCATGGAGTCGGCTGATAACAAGGTCGGGAGCGCCGCCGAGCAATTGCTCCTTTTCTGTTATCACTATGATCCCGCGACCGGAAAATATGGTCTCGCGATACTAAAGGTCATGCGGATAATGGCGGTTTTGACCATATTGGGAATGGGGGCCATGGGGCTTGTCTTTTGGAGAAGGAATAAACAGGTCCGGGATTCAGAGTCCTAAATACCGGATATACGGGCAAATTGCCCGGTTCGGAAACGCTGGACATACGACTTAAGATTAATTGGAATATGCAAACGACTTCGTGGATACCTTTTTGGCCGGATGCAGCGTCAAGTTTTGCGTGGCAAGTGGACTATTTGTATATCTACCTGATCCTGGTCAGCGTTGCTTTCTCGATCCCGATCGTTGTGGCGATCTTCGTTTTCGGGATCAAGTTTCACGAAAAGGAAAAGTACGCCACGCCGGACGAGATACACGGGTCAATTGTTCTTGAGACGGTCTGGTCGATCATACCTTTCATGGTCTCAATGACGATCTTTCTCGGCGGCGCCATTGTTTATTACAACCAATATCGTTTGCCGGACGACGGCATGAACGTTTACGTTGTCGGAAAACAGTGGATGTGGAAGATGCAGCATGAGACGGGCCAGCGGGAGATCAACGAACTGCACGTGCCGGTTGGAACGAACATTAAAATAACGATGACGACCGAAGATGTGCTGCATTCGTTCTTTATCCCTGCATTTCGTACGAAGATAGACGCTGTTCCGGGCCGATACACATATTTGTGGTTCAACGCCACTAAGCCGGGCAAATATCATCTATTCTGCGCCGAGTATTGCGGCCTGAACCATTCGGGCATGGGCGGATATGTTTACGTCATGGAAAAGGATGATTTTGCCGCCTGGCAGAGCGGCAATGTTTCAGGGCAAACGCCAATTGAACAGGGACGTGATCTTTTTGAGAACAAACTTGGATGCGCGTCCTGCCACGCCGGCGGCCCACAGCAACGCGGTGCGAAATTGGAAGGCATTTTTGGCCATGACGTTAAACTTGTAGGCGGGCAGACCGTTTTGGCCGATGAAGCGTACATCCGCGATTCGATCTTGAACCCGGGGGCAAAGATCGTCGAAGGCTATCAGCCAATTATGCCGACGTTCAAGGGCCAGGTTACAGAAGAACAATTGTTGTCGTTGGTGGCATATATTAAATCGCTGAGCGGAGTTACGGGCACAACAACTACGCCCGCGGCCGCACCGGCGACCGCGAAACCGGTGGCCCCGACAGCTTCACCGGCGGCAAACCGGACTAATGGCAATGCGAACGCTCCCGCAGGCGGCAGTAACGTGAATAAATAAGCGGCGGCGACGCCGAACGCTAGGTAGTAAAAAGATTATGCAAAGTACAGATATTGTCAGCTCGGGACACTCAGACCAGCCGAAGCTGAACTATTTGACTAACGGTTCGACCCTAAAATCCTGGCTTCTGACAAAAGACCATAAGCGCATTGCGATTATGTATCTGATCTCGGTGTCAGCGTTTTTCTTCATGGGCGGGATTTATGCGGCCACGATCAGGCTCGAACTGTTGACGCCGGCAAGCGACCTGTTGGAAACGGGTACTTACAACAAGGCATTCACCCAGCACGGGATCTTGATGATCTTTTTCTTCCTGATCCCTTCAATACCAGCTGTGCTTGGTAATTTCCTGCTCCCGATCATGATCGGTGCAAAGGACCTTGCACTCCCGCGCATTAACCTGCTGAGCCTTTACATTTACTGGCTCGGCGGGGCATTGGCCCTTTTCGGGCTGATGCAGGGAGGTGTCGATACCGGCTGGACATTCTATACACCGTACAGCACAACGTTCTCGAATACTTATGTGATGCTGGTCGGGCTCGGGATTTTCGTCAACGGGTTTTCGTCTATTCTGACCGGGCTGAACTTCATCGTGACGATTCACACGATGCGTGCGCCGGGAATGACGTGGTTCCGATTACCGTTATTTGTTTGGGCAATGTACGCGGTCAGCCTTGTGATGATCTTGGGAACGCCGGTTGTTGCTATTACGATCCTGCTTCTTGCGATCGAGCGGCTGGCGCGTGTCGGCATTTTCGATCCGGCGATAGGCGGTGACCCGATATTGTTTCAGCACATGTTCTGGTTCTATTCGCACCCGGCCGTCTATATCATGGTCCTACCGGGAATGGGAGTGGTCAGCGAACTGATCTCGAATTTCTCGCGAAAGAAGATCTTTGGATACGAATTTATTGCTTTCTCCAGTATTGCGATCGCGGTCTTTGGATTTTTAGTTTGGGGCCATCACATGTTCGTCAGCGGCCAGTCGATCTATGCCGGACTTGTTTTCTCGTTTCTCTCGATGGTGGTCGCGGTGCCTTCAGCGATCAAGATGTTCAACTGGACGGCGACGCTTTATAAGGGTTCGATCGACTTCAGTACCCCGATGCTGTACGGTCTCGGTTTTATGGGGTTGTTCCTTATCGGCGGCCTGACGGGGCTGTTCCTCGGATCGATCGGCTTGACCGTGCACCTCACAGACACCTACTTTGTCGTTTCGCACTTTCACTATGTAATGGTCGGCGGCCAGGTAGTAGCATATCTCGGCGGCATTCATTATTGGTGGCCGAAGATGACAGGCAGAATGTATTCGGAATTCTGGGGCAAGATCTCGGCGATGCTCGTATTCATCGGATTTAACCTAACATTTTTCCCGCAGTTCATTTTGGGATATCAGGGAATGCCGCGGCGTTACGCATCTTATCCGCCCGAAATGCAGGTGTTGAACATTTTTTCCACCGCCGGGGCCTCGGTACTTGGAATCGGGATGATCATGCCGGTCGTCTATCTGATCCATTCACTGTTCAAAGGAAAGCCCGCCGGTGACAATCCGTGGATGCTTCCGGGCCTGGAATGGAGAACTTCATCACCACCGCCGACCGAGAATTTTGAGAAAATGCCTGTTGTGACCTGGGAGGCATACGAATTCGGAGAAGAGAGCGGCCTCAATATCGAGGAGAGACGGGAACAGGACCTGGCAACGGTCAATTGATAAACAACTTTCGATCCCTGCCAGCTTACGGGCAGGAGTTTGCAGATCGAAATTCGCATATAGAATATGTCGGCACACGCATCAGATAAATTTGTTTACCATGAGCCGGGGCTTCAGCACCAGTTCGAGGACATGAGACAGCAGGAAGAGTCCGTATCGATCGGTATGTGGATGTTTCTGGCTCAGGAAATTATGTTCTTCGGCGGACTGTTTACCGCTTACCTTGTTCTCCGGTCCAGATACCCGATGGCGTTCGCAGCCGGCAGCAATCACCTGGATGCTTTCTTGGGCGGCCTTAACACTCTGGTCCTCATCGTAAGCTCGCTCACGATGGCATTAACGGTTTACTACGCCCAGCGAAGCAACCGAAACATGCAGGTGATACTGATCGTTCTAACCATGATCTTCGGCGGGGTATTTCTAGGCGTCAAGGCGATAGAATATACGGATAAGTATAACCATGGCCTTGTGCCCGTTACCGGCCTGAATAAAAAAGTAAAGGAAGGGGCCAAAGCGGAACATTCGGGCCTTACTTTGCCGATAGAAACGCGGGCAAATGCGGCTGAAGCACCGGGTGCGGCCCATGCTTATGTCAATCCGAAAGGTGAGTTTCAATGGGTTGAATACGACCTGATCGAAAAGACTTTCGAGCAGCAAAAGAGCGACCCGGACGGCAATCACTTAACGGCATCTGAATTGATCGGATATACCTCGAACGGCCAGATAGATCATGACAAGTTCAGGGACAAGGTCCGTATTTTTTACTGGATCTATTTTGTTATGACCGGCCTTCACGCGCTTCACATGGTAATCGGCCTTGGCCTAATGGCCTGGCTTTTGTGGACCGCGTGGAAGGGCTATTACTCGATGGAATATTACATGCCCGTTGAAATGTCCGGGCTTTATTGGCACTTTGTGGATATAGTCTGGATATTTCTGTTCCCGTTGCTTTATCTTCTCGGCAGGCATTTTGGACACTAATAATAATATGGCGGAAAATTACGAACATCAACATATGACCATCCCGATGTATCTCGGGGTATTCGCCGTACTTGTGGTCGGAACAATTCTTACCTATGTGGTCGCGACGATGGACCTTGACTGGATATTTCCTGGGGCCAATACGCTTGTTGCATTACTTATCGCTTTCACCAAAATGACATGCGTAATGTTGTTCTTCATGCATGTGTATTGGAGCCCGAAATTGATCTGGCTTTCAGTAATTGCAAGCTTTTTCTGGCTGGCTATAATGTTCGCTTTCACGATGCAGGACTACTTTACCCGCGGTTCGGGGGTGTTCACTACCTAAATTTCGTGCCAAACTTTAACAAGGGACGCGGAGCGAAAGGCAAATACCTGTCGCCGCCGCGTCTTTTACTTGGCTAGGAATATCCTCACGCGGCGTGATACTATTCACGGTTTGATATGCTCGGCGGTCTTTCCCCGCGTTTATAAGCATGGACAACAGGTCTTTTGGAGAGGACATCAGAGTCTGAAGATGTTTAGTCATATCAATCGTTTGTACTTATATTTATTGGTCCTGCTGGCATTTGCGGGATTGCTCTCGGGCTGTATCTCCCCGAAAACGCGGAATACGACGCCGACACTTCTAAAGACCGAAGATGCAGCACAGGCGGACCTCATAAAGGAAGTCAACCGATTCGCCGGCGTCGAATCGATCCGTGCGCAAATGGACCTTAAATTCGAGGACAATTCCTTTGCGCAGTTCGGCAGCAAAGAGGTCTATCGTTCAGCTGACGGCGAGGTGGTCGTTCAGCGGCCGGCACAGATATTGATAAATTTCAAAATTCCGGTCATCAAATCAGACGTCGCTCAAATGACCTCAGACGGTGTAAAATTTCGTGTTGCGGTGCTTAAGGACGACTCCGGCGGAAAATACAGAAAGTTTGTGATCGGGACGAACGACGCGGATTATTCAAAACTTCAGCAGAGCTTGAGCCAGGCGAACGGCGACGGTGGAAGCCAGATTAAGCAGAGCGTTAACGCATTTGCCAATCTGCGGCCGCAGCATTTTACTGATGCAATGCTTGTGCGCCCGACCGACGATCAGCACCTTTACGTTTCGAGCACCACTTTCCAGATCGAGGAAGATGAGACGGCGGATAAGAAATCGCCGCTTCGCAAAGTGAACCGCGGGTATTACCTTTTGGACGAATACGCCAAAACTGCAGACGGCGGCATGCGGATAAGCCGCCGGTTTTGGTTCGATCGTGTTGGAGGGCTAAGGCTTGCGAGACAGCAAATATATGACCGAAAGGGCGAGATCGAATCAGACATTGTTTACGGGGCCGAAGGAAACCTGACGGACACCGGCCAATACAACCGGCTGCCGCTGAGGATCACTGTGACGCGGCCGCAGGAAAAATATTCGATGAAGCTAACCTATCAGATGCCCGAGCAAGTCAAGATTGGGAGGAAATATCCTGATTCGGCCTTTGTGCTTCAGAATTCATGGGGGCTTGAGGTTGTTGACCTAGACAAGAAGCTTCAGGAAGTAACTGCCCAGACACCGTCTGGCGGTACGGTTT
>Ga0138256_10000761_pt1 | contig 34651 bp, 36 predicted proteins | sample KNB2016incub_MG_FD_105486 | JGI IMG/M metagenome (GOLD analysis project Ga0138256, IMG submission 105486) | Active sludge microbial communities from wastewater in Klosterneuburg, Austria - KNB2014incub_MG | ecosystem: Engineered > WWTP > Activated sludge > Unclassified | place: Austria... | reverse complement strand
GCGGCTTCGCCACGACGTCGCATACCGAACCCACCGGCAACATCGTGATGGACACAATCAACGCGCTTTTTGGCACCGGCGGCCTCTACAGCATGCGTAAAAACCCGGATATCCACCCGCTTGCGCAACTGGTTGGTCTCGGCCGATCCCTCGTCGAAAGCGCGGCCCTCGACCTGTTCCTCTCGGGCGGCGGCGCGGTTTTCACCCAGACGCTGACCGGCACCGACCGCGCGACCGCCGCAGCGCTCACCAGCTTCCTGATTTCAATCAGCATGGGCATCCTGACGATGGGCTTCGTCCTTTATTACATTGTGCCTTTCCTGCCGTTCATTTATTTCTTCTTCGCGGTCGGCGGCTGGCTGAAGGCGATTTTCGAAGCCATGATCGGTGCGCCGCTCTGGGCACTCGCGCACATCCGCATCGACGGCAACGGACTGGCGGGCGCGGCGGCGGTAAACGGCTACTTCCTCATCTTTGAAATATTCCTGCGACCTATCCTGATCATCTTCGGCCTGCTGGCCAGCATTTCGATCTTCGCTGCGATGGTCTATGCCCTGAACCAGACATGGGATCTTGTGATTTCAAACCTGTCGGGCTTCGACGTCCCCAGTGAAGCCAAGGGCATCGGCCCCTCAATGGGCGAGTATTTCCGCTCGGCTGTCGACGAACTTTTCTTCACCGCGATTTACGCAATCATCGTCTACATGATGGCCCTGTCGTCGTTCAAACTCATCGACTTGATCCCGGCAAACATCCTGCGCTGGATGGGCCAGAGCGTTGCGACCGAAAACGACGCCCGCGAAAATGCCGCCGAAAGCCTCGTCAGCACAAGCTCCGTCGGCGCCAGCCAGGCAACGGGCGCTATCGGCAAGCAGCTGTCAGATATTTCGGAGAAAATGGCTAGACCCGGCGGCGGCGGCGGTGGATAAATGGCAACGCTCAGCACCGGAAAGGTACTAAAATACACACTCCTGCCGGGCTTTCTGCCGCGGCTGCATGCGTTTTTTGCCACCGGCTTCATGCATGTCGCCTACATGATAGCAATCGTCTATCACTCTGTTCGCCTGCTGCCCGATGGCCACCCCTATTTGAATCCGGCCAACATTGGCCGCTACGGCATGAGGCACGTCATAGCCGAAGCCGCCAACAATCTCGTCTTCGCCCGGCGCAACATCGACCAGATCATCATTTTTTTCGCGATCCTTGCGGGCGCCATCATGCTGATGCTGCAGGTCGTCCTTCTTGTTATGGCGGTCCTGGCGCCTGCCGCCATGGCCGGCATCGCACCTGCCGACGTCACACTCAATAATATTCTCGGCGTAGAATCGATTTTCGGCCATGGAGGCAACCTCGGAAATGGCGAACAGGATATTGCCTTTATAATTCTTGATCGCGTATTCGGCCTCGGCTCGCGCGTTTACGGCTCCTGCATTTCGTTGCAGCTACCTTGCATGGGCCTGAACGGCCAGCAGATCGGTAACATTGGCGGCCCCTACCCCTGGCCGATGCACAGGGCCCTGCATACGCTGTTCCATTATTACTCCATCGGCATATTCATGGTAGGCGTTATCGTAATCCTTTATTTCGTCACGACGATCATAGGCGAAACCGCCGTGAACGGCACGCCCTTCGGCCAGCGATTTAACAAGACATGGGGCCCCGTCCGCCTGATTATCTTTTTTGCACTCCTCGTTCCCGTCAATGTCGACGACCAGCATTACGGCATGAACACTGCCCAGATGCTCACATTCTGGACGGCGAAATTCGGATCGAACTTCGCGACCAATGCGTGGGGTCACTTTAATGAGTCCCTTGTTGAAACGTATCTTGGGCCGCAGGAAACCCTGATCGCCACGCCGAACGCACCCGAGATTAACGCGCTTGTGCGTTTTATGTTCGTCGCGAAAACCTGCAAGATCGCCGAGGAATTCGCCTATGGCGAAACGCTTCACGCACCCGATGGAGTTCAAGGTTATTTGGTACGCGACGCACTGACGGGCGCAAATCTACCCGGTCCGAACGTCCTGCCTCTGGACACGGTGGATTTTGGCGGCGCTCTTGATTTCAACGACTACGGCAACATCGAAATCCGCTTCGGTGTCTATAACGAAGACCGATACCCGCTTGATAAAGGCGCCGTTAAAGCCGTGTGCGGCGTCGTCAATCTGCCTGTAACTTCGAACGATCCCGATTCCGGTGCCTGGATCATGCAGGAAATTTATTACGAACTGGTCAGGGCCATGTGGGACGACGCGCAAGGTAGCGTCAATGCCGCATGCGTGCGCGGGCGCATTATGCAGATCGACCATGACCCGAACTGCAACGCCTGGCCGACAACCAATTTCGCCAACAACGAAATCCAGAGATGGACCAATTTCGTCAAAAATCAGATCCCCGCCGCGGTCGCGCAGGAAGCCGCCTCGACCAATTTTGCGGTTACGCCCGAATTGCGCGCGATGGGTTGGGGAGGCGCCGCCATATGGTACAACCGCATCGCGCAGCAAAACGGCCAGATAACCGCGGCAATCGGAAACATGCCCTTCGCCGACAAATATCCTTTCCTGATGGAGCATATCGGGCAACAGAACAAAGCGACGAATGAAAATATCAGCCCCGAAGATTTATTCGATCCCGCCCTCGGCGGCAGAAAAGAATCAGATTACCCGCGGTACAAGGATAAAATGATCGCCGCTGTTCTCTACAACGCCTATACGTTCTGGGATAAAAGCGGCAACGCGTCGAAACTGCAGAGCGGAACGTCGGGCAACACTTTCAACGACGTCGTCAATATGATTTTCGGCACCGAGGGTGTCTTCGCGATGCGGGAAAACACGGATATCCACCCCCTCGCGCAGCTCAGCGTCCTCGGGAAAGGCCTGATGGATGCATCCGTCCGTAATATAGGCAGCGGCCTGGTCGGAACCTCTCTCGTCGCCATATTCGGCAAGGCCGTGGGCGGCGACGAACAGACACTAAAGGCGCTCATCAACATGGCGGTGAGCGTCGGAAAATTCACGATGATCATAAGCTTTATTCTCTATTACGTGCTGCCGTTCCTGCCCTTCATTTATTTCATGTTCGCCCTGAGCGGTTGGATCAAAAGCATCTTCGAAGCAGTTGTGGCGATGCCGCTCTGGGCGCTCGCGCACATCAGCCGCATGGACGGCCAGGGCCTGCCCGGCCCCGCCGCCAACAACGGCTATTTCCTGCTACTTGAAATTTTCCTGCGTCCGATTTTGATCGTATTCGGACTTGTCGCCAGCCTGACGATTTTCGCCGCCAGCGTGCGCGTACTAAACGATGTATTCGACCTCGTCGTGTCCAACGTCTCGGGCTACGACATGGAAGCCGAGTTCAAGGGCATAGGCCCGTCTTCAATTGAATATTACCGCCTGCCGGTCGACAAATTTTTCTTCACGATGATGTACGCGATCATGGTCTATATGATGGCGACCGGTTTCTTCAAGCTGATCGACCAGGTGCCGAACAACATCCTGCGTTGGATGGGCGTCTCGGTCTCGACCTTCAGCGAAGCCGCGGGCGACCCCGCCGGCCAGCTCATCGATAAAGTCTTCAAAGGCGGTAACATCGGCCTGGGCTTCACCAAAGACGCGAGCAAACTTGCCGCGCTTATGGGCACCGGAAGTTAATTATTTTCTGAAATGATTTTTCTATTGCTGCGCGCGCAGGTGCTCGAGCAATACGTCAACGTTGCCGCCGCCGCGCTGGATAACCGATGCGAAATCCGAACGCTGCGTCAACGCCATGCTCACGCCTTCGACCAGGATATCGACGACCTTGCTGTTGCGCACGCGCCAGTCGACGGAAACCTTCTGGCCGTTCGGGGGAACGATCGAGGATGAAACGATGACATCCGTCTCGCCGTCAGCGCGCGCGGCGGTTATTTCCAGCTTCTGGCCGTTATAGTCCTTGAAGCGGCGTGAATAGATTTTCACGATCATGGTCTTGAACAGTTTCTGGTATTCGGTCTGCTGCGCGGGCGTCGCCGTTTTCCAGTAGCGGCCCAGAGCAAAGCGCCCGATCGTCGCCATGTCGAAATTTGCGTTCAGCAGCTTGCGGAACTCAGCTGTGCGCTGTTCGTCGGTCAAACCTTCGTTACCGAGAAAACCGATACCCGTCTGCGCCATTTTATCGATGAAGCTTTTTGCAGCTTCCGTGTTCGCGGCAACTGTTACAACCAGCGAACCGCGGGGCGTCTCGCGCACATCCATGGCCACGGCAGGCGCGGCTACGGACACACCCGTCAGGACGGCAACGGAAAAAGCGATCAGATTGATATGGCGCACGTTAAACCTCTTCAAATACAGGCACATTTCCCTTAAGGGCAGAATGCCTGTTCTATATATACTTTATACGGATTTATCAATACCGATCCTGCGGTCGGGAACCCCCCGGCCGCCCTGCGCTTTAAAGCAAGCTTAGGGGTGATCGGCCTCGCCGCCGTCGGCTGTCGCCATCTGGTCACGCACCAGGGCCTCGCGGCGCTGATAATAGGTGCTGCGGACTGCGGCATAGTAATCGATTGAGCTCTTCTCAAGTTCCTCGAGCACATCAACCAGCGATTCACGGAGGTCGAGATATTCAACGCCGACTTTCGCGTAATACCAGCCCTCTTCATCGATATTGAAGAGGTACCAGCGCAGCGGGTCTGCGAATGAATCAACAATATAGCCGGCATAATCGCGGGCCGAAGACGGGCCCAGGATCGGCAGAACCAGGTACGGACCATGGCCTACGCCCCAGGCGCCCAGCGTCTGACCGAAATCTTCCTGCTCGTATTCGTAACCTTCAGCACCGGCAACATCGAACACACCGCCCACACCAACCAGCGTGTTCACGACAGCGCGCAGGACAACCTTGCCTGCGCCGTCAACATCGCCTTGCAACACTTCGTTAGCCAGCGTTACGGGAGATTTCAGATTGCGCAGGAAATTGCGCAGGCCCTTGCGGCCCGGCTCGGGCACGATGAAACGGTAGCCTTTCACGACAGGGTGAATGACGGCTTTATCGACGGCCTTGTTAAAGGCGAAAATTGTGCGGTTCGAGCTCTCGAACGGGTCGGTCATTGAGCCTTCCCGGTATTCGCTGTTTGTCGAACATGCGCTGAGAACGAGGCTGGTGCCAGCGACCAGCAGGATTGTTGCGAGATTATTTTTTGTCATGGATGATAACGCCGTCCGTATAATATAGTTTCAAAGCCCTTATATCTTTTAAATCCCCACCCGAGTCAACTCCCCGGACTTAAGATATCTATAGTAGAACAGATCGAAGTTACCAGAATCTTAAAAAACAAAGGTTTGTCCTATTTTTAGTGTAACCTTTCGGCAACACCTTTCAAGTCGGATACGGTTGTTTTCCCCGGAACTGTGGCTTTTAGGTTACGGGCGCCTAGCCATCTTCAAGATTCATCATGACGGTCAGCCCTAATAGCAGGCTTATAAGGGCCGGCGACCAGGCCGCCAGGATCACGGGCACCTGGTGCGAAGCCCCGAGCGCCTGCAAAAAGCTCGACATAAAAAATATGACAAATCCTATCAAAATCCCCGCCGCAAAATAATTCAAAACGCCTCTGCTGCGGGGCGGGCGCATGGAAACCGACGCTGCCAGCAACACCATCGCCGCGAACATCAAAGGCTGCGACAGGAGGTTCTGGTAATAAACTTTCAATGGACTCGCATCGAACCCGGTGTTCTCCAATGTCCGTATATGACCGGGAAGTTTCCAGAACGACATGGCAGCGGCGGATGAGAAACTTTCCTCGATATCCGCCACGGTCAGTTCAGTGGGCAATATATAGACACTTTCTTTCAGGGGCTGGGCGTCGGGACTGCTGACGTTGACATCCTGGAACAGCCATTCGCCTTCCTCCAGCGACGCCATCCCCGCATCCAGCCGTTTCAGGAACCGGTCGTCATTCGAGAAAAACAGCGCCATGACATTTTTCAGCTTCCACGACGGCTGCTCGATTTTCGCGGCATGCAAAATCACGTAACCGCTTTCCGTCCCTTGCCGCAGCCATAAACCTTCCTTGAACAGCGCAATCTGGTTGTCCTGACGCGTGAGATACGTGTTCTCCATCTGCTGGAACCGCCCGAGCAGCAACGCGCTGAGCGGATTGATGACTGTGATGTGCAATATCCCTATCGTCAGCGCCACCCCGATGATCGGCGTCAGGAATTGCCAACAGGAATAACCCGCCGCACGCACGACGATCAATTCATAACGCCGCGTCATCTGCCAGAATGTGAACATCGCGCCGAACAAAATCGCGAAAGGCAGCAGCATCTGCCCAACTTCCGGCAGCTTGAGCAAACCCATCTGCAAAATAACCGACAAAGGCACTTCACCGATTTTCCCCGCGCGCCGCATCAGCTCGACCGTATCGAACAGGTAAATCACGCCAAGCAGCGCCAGTAGCAGGAACAGCGTGTTAATCAGATATGTGCGCGCGAGATAGCGGCTGAGCGTCGGCGAAATTTTCATCACGTTTTCCCCTGCTGGTAAAGAACGCGGCGGCGGAATTTTTCGCCCGAACCGCTCAGGAAAAACAGCGCCATGAAGCACGGCGCAGTCACTAGTAAATACATCAGCGGCAGGCCGATCACGCTGTCACGCGCAAGACTGAACGTCATCAGGAAAAGCGCCTGCAGCGTAACCGCGCTGGCGATGGCAAACGCGATTTTCTTGCCCTGCCCGCGCCGCTCCAGCGGCCCCGTCAGCAGGCACGCGCACGCCATGAATGTATAGGCGAGCGCAATCAGCGGCGCGGCGATGCGCCTGTGAATCTCGACGATGAATTCATACCTTGCCTTGGGATCGGCACGCGCCTCATCATTAGGGGCCGGATTCACAAGTTCAAAAATCGTCCGCTCCTCCGGCTCGCGCCAGCGCGCACGCACCGGGTCGCTTGCGGGCAGATCAATCGTATAACGCTCGAAATTCAGCCGGTGCAGCGTGCCTTTTTTCCGGTCATATTCCTGCCGCGATCCGTCAAACACCAGAACCTGCTCGCCTTCCGGCTGCGCAACAATCACGCCGCGCTTGGCCATGATGGTGGACGGATTGACCTCGGGATTGCGCGTGTCGTGGATCATCAGGCCGCGCAACTCGCCTTCGCTGGTACGCGCCCGCATGTAAACGGTGAGACCGCTTCCAGCTTGGTTGAACACGCCCTCACGGAACAGCAAAGCCGAAAACTGCGTTTTGATCACCTGCCGCAAATGCTGCATCGACGAGAGCGACGCCGGCGTCACCCACATCGTGATCGACCATAGAAGCAGCGTAATGACACCGGCCAGCATCAGCGCGGGCCGGGCCAGCTGCATCGGCGAATATCCCGCCGCCTTGATGGCAACCAGCTCGGAATCGATGGTCATGCGGTTATAAATGAAGATAATCCCGGCCAGCAGCGCGATGGGCAGGATAATCTCAAGGAAACGCGGCAGAGCCAGAAACGCCAGCAGCCAGAACGACGTACCCGACGCCCCGGATTCAATCACCAGTTCCAGGAACCGCAACGACTGCGTCAGGAACACGATGGCCGCCAGCGTCACGGCAATGAAGCCCGTCGCCATGGCCAAATTCCTTAAAACATACCGGTCGAACACATACATATTGCGGCTGCTTCCCTCTGGAAAACTGAATGGAATGCATTATAGTGGGCCTTCATCGTAATCAAAGAGAATTAACACACATGACACTGGCGATTTCTTTCTCCAAAACCCCCCGCAAAGGCTCCGACGCCGCCATCCTGCCCGTTTTCGAAGGCGGCAAACTGGGCGCGTTTGGCAAAAAACTGGATGAGGCCGCGAACGGCTACATCGCCAAGGTCCTGAAAACCAACCCCAGCTTTTCCGGTAAAAACGGTGAATCCCTCACTCTTACGCTGCCCGGCAAGGCATCCTTCTCTCAGGTCATTTTGGCAGGCCTTGGTAAAGCCGCCAAACTGAACGCCGTACAGGCCGAGGACGCAGGCGGAAAAATTTACGCCGCCGCCGAAAAATCCGGCGCGAAACATATCACTCTGGTCGTCGACGAAGACGCTTCAAATCTGAAAGCAGGTGAAATCGCCGCGCGTTTTGCTGCAGGCCTCCAGCTCCGCTCCTACAAATTCACGAAATACAAAACAGGGAAAAAATCCGGCAAAGCCAAACCGGTTAAATTCGACATCGTCGTTTCAAAACCCGCCGACGCGGAAAAAACATTCGCCCGACTCAGCGCAGTGACGGAAGGTGTCTTCTTCGCCCGCGACCTCGTCAACGAACCACCCAATGAGGTTATCCCTGAACTCTTTGCGCGCCGGATCGTGAAGGAACTCAAACCGCTCGGCGTCGAGATTGAAATTCTCGACGAAAAGAAAATGGCAAAGCTCGGCATGGGCGCGATTTTAGCCGTGGGCATGGGCTCCGACAATCTGCCGCGCATGGTCATCATGCGCTGGAACGGCGATAAATCATCGAAAGAAAAACCGTTCGCGCTGGTCGGCAAGGGCGTCACCTTCGACACCGGCGGCATCTCGATAAAACCCGCCGCAGGCATGGAAGAAATGAAAATGGACATGGCAGGCGCCGCCGCCGTCATCGGCACCATGATGGCCCTCGCCCGGAGAAAAGCAAAAACCAATGTCATCGGCATTGTCGGCCTCGCGGAAAACATGGTCTCGGGCCACGCGACGCGCCCCTCCGATATCATCACCTCCTACGCAGGCAAAACGATTGAAGTCCTGAACACCGACGCCGAAGGCCGCCTTGTCCTCGCCGACTGCCTGACCTACGTGCAGGAAAAATACAAACCCCGCGCCATCATCAACCTCGCCACCCTGACCGGCGCAATGATGATCGCTCTCGGCTACGAATATTGCGGCACGTTCTGCAACGACAACGCACTCTGGTCGGACATTGAAAAAGCAGGCAGGGAAACCGGCGAAAAACTCTGGCGCATGCCGTTAGACGAAGTCTGGAAACGCGAAATGGAATCCCCCGTCGCCGACCTCCAGAACCTCGCGAAATCCGGACGCTTCGCGGGAGGCTGCACCGCTGCTGGCTTCCTAGAGCATTTCATCGACAAGGGCATGCCCTGGGCACACATGGATATCGCAGGCACGGCATGGATCAAGGCCGACCGCGCAACCGTACCGAAATACGGTACCGGCTTCGGCGTCCGCACGCTCGACCGCCTGATCGCCAACAATTTTGAGAAAAAATGAGCACCTTTAAATCGAAAAAACCGCGCCTGAAATCCGCGAAGGATTTCGAGAACGCCCCGACCATCCGCACCGAAGATCTCGCCGCCATCGAGCAGGTCTCGAAAAAATACGCGGTCGGCCTGACGCCGCATGTGCTGGAAACCATGCAGGGCTCGGTCGCTATCGACGCGGTTGCAAAACAATACATCCCGCAAATCGAGGAACTGAAAACCACGCCGGAGGAAAACCCGGACCCCATCGGCGATTACGCGCACACACCCGTGAAAGGCCTCGTCCACCGCTACCCTGACCGCCTCCTCCTGAAACTCGCGAATGTCTGCGCGGGTTATTGCCGCTACTGTTTCCGCCGCGAAATGGTCGGTCCCGGCTCGGACGTCCTGAACGCCGAAGAAAAACAGGACGCTTTCGCCTACATCCGCGACAACAAGAATATCTGGGAAGTGATTTTGACCGGCGGCGATCCGCTCGTTCTCTCCGCCCGTCAATTATCCGAAACGCTCGACGAACTCTGCGCGATTGAACACGTCAAAGTCATCCGCATTCATACGCGCATTCCCGCCGCCGACCCGAAACGCATCACCGATGAACTCTGCGCCGCACTGAAACGCGAGAAAGCAATTTACGTCGCGGTCCATATCAACCACGCGCAGGAAATCACACCGCAAGTCGAAACCGCCCTCAAAAAACTCCACGAAGCGGGTTGCGTTCTCCTCTCGCAATCCGTGCTGCTCAAGGGCGTCAACGACAACCCGCACATCCTCGAAGACCTCTTCCGCAAACTCGCAGCACTGCGCGTGAAACCCTATTACCTCCACCACCCCGACCTCGCGCCCGGCACGTCGCATTTCCGCCTTTCCTTAAAAGAGGGCAAGGCAATCGTTAAAAAATTACTCGGCCGCGTCTCGGGAATTTGCCAGCCGCATTACATGCTCGACATCCCCGGCGGCCACGGCAAGGTGCCGGTCACGCGCGATTACATTTTCGAGGAAAAAGACGGCGAATACATTGTCGAGGATTTCGAAGGCTTCAAACATCACTACCCGCCGCAGGGTCAAAAGGAAAATGCGAAATGACCGAGGTGCGCTTCTATCACATGGAACGCCAGTCGCTCGAGCAGGTCCTGCCCGGCCTCCTGACCAAAGCCCTCGAAAACGGCCACAAGATTCTCGTCAAAACGAATGATGAAGCCGAGGCCGAGCGTCTCGCCGAACATCTCTGGATCTACAACGCCAACATCTTCCTGCCGCACGGCACGAAAAAAGACAACCACGCAGCATTGCAGCCTGTCTATCTCACTTCATCGAATGACAACCCGAACGGCGCCGACGTTCTCATTCTCACCAACGGAACCAGCGCCGACGATATTGGCAATTTCAAACTCTGCTGCGAACTCCTGGATGGCCGCGATGAATCTCAGGTCGCGCAGGCGCGCGCGCACTGGAAGTCATACAAAGACTCCGGCCACGCCCTCACCTACTGGCAGCAGGGCGAAAAATCCTGGGAGAAAAAAGACATTTAATCCCCCCAATGTCATCCCGGCGAAAGCCGGGATCGGGTAGATTAATGGCAACCGGATTCCGGCTTACGCCGGAATGACAGCTTCTTTTTTTAAGATTTAGTGCGCGGGCGCTTCTTTGGGAGCTTCCGCAGGCGCGGCACCTTCAGCCGGTGCAGCAGCCGCATCCGCAGCAGGCGCTGCTGCTGGCGGTGCAAGCTCCGCCGCTTCAGCATCGATCTCGCCTTGTGAAGGCATCGGCGGCGGCGAATCTTCCAGCGTCCGCAGCCATGCGATAATCGCCGCGCGGTCTTCCGGCTTCTTGAGGCCGATGAAACTCATCTTCGTACCGTTTACGAATGCTTTCGGCTTATAAAGGAATTTGTTGAGATCGGCGTAAGTCCACGTGCCGCCCTTGGCAAGCATGCCCTCGGAATAGGCAAAACCTGCATGGCCGCCTTTTTTGTGCCCAACCGTATCCCACAAAGTCGGCCCGATTTTCGCGGGCTCGCCTTTTTGGAAATTGTGGCACGAGGCGCAGGCTTTAGAGAGTTTTTCGCCCTTGGCAATGTCTGCCGTGGCAATCAGGTGCAAAATCGGCTCCGGCCCGGTCGGCCCGGCGGCTGCGCCCGGTTCCGGCGCGCCTTCGATGCTGACGACATCGGTCTCAAGCGCGTGCGGGTGAATCATCACTTCCGCCACGAATCCGCCGAGCATGGCGGTAATTCCGGCAACAAGGACTGCGGCAAAGATTTTGTTGGATTCAAGGGACATCGGCGGGTGTGGCTATCTGTACTGTTTTCTTTACGTTTTTCGAAAATATCCCGGTTGAGGGCGGTTGTCGAGAGTGTTATACCCAATGTCAGTACTCATTCAACCGAAATTTTTGCAGGAAACTGTCTATGGCCAAGAAAGCTGGGAAAATAGCCTTCCAGGGTATGAAAGGCGCCTATTCCGATCTCGCCTGCCGGGCCGTCTATCCGGACATGGAAACCGTGCCCTGCCCGACCTTCGAGGACGCCTTCAATGCCGTACGCGAAGGCGGGGCCGACCTCGCCATGATCCCGATCGACAACACGCTGGCCGGACGGGTCGCCGATGTCCACCATTTGATGCCCAAGGGCGATCTGTTCATCATAGGTGAATATTTCCTCCCCATCCGCCACCATCTGCTCGGCGTTAAGGGCGCAAAAAAAGAATCTATCAGGCACGTACACTCGCACGTGCATGCCATCCCCCAGTGCCGGAAAGTGATTCAAAGGCTGGGATTGAAAGCCCATATTCATGCCGACACCGCAGGCGCCGCGGAAGAAGCCGCACAGAACAACGACCCCGCGCACGCCGCCATCGCCTCCGAACTCGCCGCGCAGATTTACGGATTGCAGATCATCGAGGAAGACGTACAGGACGCGAAACATAACACTACGCGCTTCATCATCCTGTCGCCCGAGCCGGAGATTCCAAAACTCGATGAAAAAGACGTCGACACGCTGAGCGCCATTTTGTTCGAGGTCCGCAACATTCCCGCCGCTTTATATAAAAGCCTCGGCGGCTTCGCGACCAATAATTTGAGCCTCGCAAAGCTGGAATCCTATATCGACCCGAATTTCCAGGGCGCGCTGTTCTATTGCGAGATCGAAGGCCATCCTGAAAGCACGGCCTTCCGCCTCGCCCTCGAGGAACTTGGGTTTTATGCTAAGGATGTGAAATTTCTCGGTGCCTGGCCGGCTCACGGCCTCCGCCGTACGTACAGGAAGAACCAGAGCGAGTTCTGATCATGCCGACCTATGCGGCCATTACTGTCGATCTACTGAAGGACGCCGCCACTTTTTTCCGGACGCTGGCCGACCAGAATGAAGGCGTCAAAAAAGAAATGACGGACAACGCCGCCATCTATGAACGCATGGCCGAGATGATGGAAAAAGATCCGCGCGGTGCCGCGCCCGGCGGTCAGACATTCGGCCAGCTAAGCGCCCGGCTTTTACAGGACACCGCGAACCTGTTCCGCAAGCTCGCCGTTCAGAACGAACCGATCCGCGAGCAGATGGAGCATAACGCCAACATCTACGACCAGGTTGCCGAGGCCGTTGCAAAAGATCCTTTAGCCATTCTTGACTGATTAATCTGCGGGCAACATGAACAGCAGCGCCATGCCCGTCAGCGCGCATCCCGCCATCAAAACCAGCAGGAATGAAATGAACATACCAACCAGTCTGTCTTCAGTTTCGCGGTAAATTTTCAAAGTTTTGTCGAAGCGCCGTTTCGCCCTGCGGTCGAAAAACTTTTTCTTGATCTCCACGCGGTCATATTCTTTCGTCCTGAAAAGTTTTTCAGCCTTGCGATAGGCAGCTTCCGCCGTACGCGTGGTGTGACGCCTCTCCCATTTCGAGCATGGATCGGTGCGGTTATCGTTATGAAAAGGTCTGTGAAAAATATAGACCGAATATTCGTCGGGAGGCGTTTTACGTTCTCCCTCGTTCGCTTTTGACATGGTCATGGGCGTTTCTCCGTATTTTTTTGGCTTTATCTAAATACGCCCTTAATGGTTAACAAATCGTTAATATGGCCCTTCCTATCCATGCTGCAACGCTTCAAAAATCAATAAAAGACGCGTGCTTTCTTGTTTTTATGACCAAGGCGCGGTACTCTGTGGATAGTTATTTTCACTCCTCTGTCCCCACTGTTAGTTGAAATCATGTCCCGCTCCCGTACCATTTACCGCCACCGGCGGAAAAAACGCTCGCTCTTCCGTTTGCCCGACTCCGTCCAGGCCTTCACGGCGCGGCGGCTGCTCGATATTTTCGCAGGCACGTTAGGCTGCCTCGGCCTGTTCCTTTTCATCGCACTCGCCAGTTACGACCACGCAGACCCGTCATCGAACACCGCAGGCACCATTACCTCTGGCCCCGTCAATAACTGGATGGGCGCGCCCGGCGCGTGGCTGTCCGATCTTCTTTTGCAAACCATCGGCATCGGCGGTTTCGTTATCGCTGGCGGTATCATCGCCTGGAGCATCCGCCTTTTCCGCCGCGAAGTTCTCAGCCCTGCCTGGCTCCGCGCCATCGCGCTCGTCATCGCCGCCGTCGTGCTCCCCGTTGCCGCCGCGCAAATTTCTTCAAACGGCTGGATGGTGCATCCGTTTCTGGGCAGCAGTGCAGGCACATTGATTTTAGAAAATCTCAACCAATTCGGCACCGGCATCGCGCCGTTTTTCGATCACGGATTTTTTGTCATCACCGCCGCCATAGTCGCGGCGCTCGCATTTTCATTTTCCATCGCCGTCACATCCGAAGAACTCGGCGCGGTATTTCATGGCGTCAGCGCGCTCACCGCCGCAACCGCTTTGTTCGCCTGGACCGCCGCGTCCAATTTCGTGAACTGGGTGCTGCATCACAACGATCCTTCTTACAGACCACAACCGCTCACCTTCCTGAAAAACCTGCGTCCCGAACCCGCGAAACCGAAACGCGCCCCCGCCATCAACACCGGCGAGATTTATGACGAGGACGAAGAGGACGAAGAAGAGGATGAAGAAGAAGAAATCGGCAGCTTCGACAAGCCCGAGCGCACGGTGCGCACGCTGGCACAGGCCGTCACCGGTCCCGTCCCGCCCGCCATTCCCGTCGTCGCCAAGAAAATGAAAAAAGCCGCCGGCACCGGCGGCCAGCGCAAGATGAGCTTCGCCGCAGGCGATTGGGAACTGCCGCCTCTCACCCTCATTCAATCGCCGCCCAAAAATACTGAACACAACGACCTCAACGAAGACGCACTGCGTAAAAACGCCGAACTTCTTCAAAACGTTCTCGCCGATTTCAACGTGCAGGGCGATATCGTCAGCATTTCACCCGGCCCCGTCGTCACGCTCTATGAACTCGAACCCGCGCCCGGCACAAAAACCAGCCGTGTCATTTCCCTCGCCGACGACATCGCGCGCTCAATGTCCGCCGTCTCCGTACGCTGCGCGACCGTCCCGGGCCGCAACGTCATCGGTATCGAACTGCCGAACAAGGAACGCCAGATCGTTTACATGCAGGAGCTTCTCTCCTCGCGCACCTATGAAACCGGCACGGCCAAACTCCCGCTCGTGCTCGGCAAGGATATCTCCGGCCAGCCGATCCTCGCCGACTTAGCCAAAATGCCGCACCTGCTCGTGGCCGGAACCACCGGCTCGGGTAAATCGGTCGCGGTGAACACAATGATTTTATCCTTGCTCTACCGCCTCTCGCCCGAGCAATGCCGCTTCATCATGATCGATCCGAAAATGCTCGAGCTCTCCGTCTATCAGGACATCCCACATCTTCTCACACCCGTCGTCACCGAACCCGGCAAGGCCGTTGTCGCGCTGAAATGGGCCGTGCGCGAAATGGAAGACCGTTACCGCGCCATGTCGAAACTCGGCGTGCGTAACATCGAGGGCTATAACGAGCGCCTGCGCGAAGCCAAGAAAAAAGGCGAGACCATCATGCGCAAGGTGCAAACGGGTTTCGATCCCGGCACCGGACAGGCGATCTTCGAGGAACAACCGTTAGATCTCAACGACCTGCCTTACATCGTCGTCATCGTCGACGAATTCGCCGACCTCATGCTGGTCGCGGGCAAGGACGTGGAGAACGCAATTCAAAGGCTCGCCCAGATGGCCCGCGCCGCCGGCATTCACCTCATCATGGCAACGCAAAGACCTTCCGTCGACGTCATCACCGGCGTCATCAAGGCGAACTTCCCGACCCGTATCTCCTTCCAGGTCACGTCAAAAATCGACAGCAGAACCATCCTCGGTGAATCCGGCGCCGAACAGCTCCTCGGCATGGGCGACATGCTCTACATGGCACCCGGCGGCCGCATCACGCGCGTCCACGGCCCGTTCGTATCCGATAACGAAGTCGAAAAAGTCGTCGACTTCCTCAAAGACCAGGGCGAACCCGATTACATCAACGAAGTCACCGAAGGCGAAGACGATTTCGGCGATAACGAAGTCATGAACGCCATGTTCGGCGGTGGCGGAGACGGCAGCGGCGTCGACGAACTCTACGACCAGGCCGTGGCGCTCGTCGCGCGCGAGGGCAAGGCCTCGACCAGCTTCGTCCAGCGCTATTTACAAATCGGCTACAACCGCGCCGCGCGCATCATCGAGGAAATGGAACGCCAGGGCGTCATTTCCAAGGCCAACGCCACCGGCAAACGCGAAGTGCTGGTCGGCAACCATTTCAGTGATGCCTGATCTACTGATCCGACGGCATAAGCTGAACGTCAATTAAAACTGCTGTTATAAATTTATTCGGCGTACGAATAACGAGAGGCATCCCGATCCCATCATTTTTTATAGATGGGTTAGGAAAATATAATTCCACAATGTGTGGCTTGGATGAAAAATCCTCTAGTCTTGTTGAAAAAGATTGCCACCCTTGTGTCGAAGTAGAAAAATTTTGGCCTTTTGCATTAAACCCTATATCAAGAAATTTATCTTTAATGGAAATTTCTGCATTAATCTGACCATATTTTCCACTTTTCTCAAACGGAAACTGCAGCGTCGAAGAACAAGTTTTATCTTTTACTGTGCACGTCGATTCATATTCTCCACATGCGTCAAATGTCTTCAATTTAATCGAATACGTCTGCGCGGAAGCCTCTGACTGCATAAAAATCAGAAAAGCCGAAACCATTAAAAAATAAAATATTTTTGAAACCATATGGCTCTCATCTTTTAATGTTTTTTGGAAACTGAAGACGACGATTATATTTTAAGAAAATATCTTGGTCAATTATAGGTGGAATCTTCTCAAATTCCCTATCAACGTCATAAAGTGATTGATCCTTGTCATTTACAGTCCTAGGTGGCACATAATCCTCCGGGACGCCTTCATCTGGAATATTTGTACCCGGAATAGTAGGCGGCAATAATTCTTCCTTTTGAATATCATCCGAAACACGCCGCTTTAAATCCTTCCGCAGCGCTTTCTCCGTCTCGCCGCCCGGCTTCAGCCAGCCATCCACGCGCAATCCGCGCTCCTTCTGGTAACGCCTGATTCCTTCATCCATTTCGCGCGTGATATATCCATGAGGCTCCGGCTCTTTTTTAAAATCAAAATAGCCCAGTCGATCAAGCACGTTTTTAACCTGCCGGACATCTTCCGGCCTGTTTTCGCGCTGATCGCCCACCATGCCTGTAATAAATTTTGAAATCGTTGAAAATAAAGACATATGTTTTCTTTCATTTAGATGACATTCCAAAGGTTATCGCCTATAAAAGCGTATAACCTGCATAGATACGTAAAGAGACCTGATTCATGAGATTTCTGACCGCCGCCCTGCTTGCCCTGATTTTGTTCCTGCCTCTCTCCGCTTCAGCGAAAAAAGGCGACGAGGCCTGGAACGCCGACATCAAGATTACCGAGGATTATCTCAAAACCCTCCGCACCGCCCGCGCGCGCTTCGTCCAGACCACGCATGACGGTACACAATTAGTCGGCACCTTCTATCTCCAACGCCCCGGCAAGCTGAAATTCGAATATGACGCACCCATCAAGGACTTCGTCGTCGCCGACGGCTTCTTTATTTATTTCTACGACTCACAATTGGGCGAGCAGACCAACGCGCCCATCGGCCAGACCCTCGCCGATTTCATCCTGCGCGATGAATTAAAATTGCGCGACGATCTAACTGTGAAAGACATCAAGCGCGGCGGCGATCTCATCCAGATCGAAATCGTGCAAACCACCGACCCCGACGCGGGCTCGCTCACGCTGGGCTTCTCCGAAGACCCGATCACGCTGAAAAAATGGCGCATCGTCGATGCGCAAGGCTTGATCACCGAGGTCGAGCTTTTCTATCTCAAGACCGGCGTCAAACATCCGTCCTCGCTCTTCGTCTACAAGGACCCGGTCAAAAAAGGCGTGAATGACTAAAATTCCCCAAAAAATAATGAGTAACGACGAAGGTCCGCTGAACCACCTCATCCGCATGCTGGCCGGTTTGCCCGGCCTCGGCAATCGCTCCGCGCGCCGCATCGCGCTGCATCTCCTCGGCAAACGCGCCGGGATGATGATCCCGCTTGCCGATGCGCTGAAAAAAGCCGCCGAGGAAATAAAAGAATGCCCTGAATGCGGCAATCTCGACATGATCCAGCCCTGCAATATCTGCCGCAATCCCGCGCGCGACCGCGCCAAAATCTGTGTGGTCGCGCAAGTCTCCGACCTCTGGGCGCTGGAGCGCACCGGCGCGTATAAAGGCCTCTATCACGTGCTCGGCGGCCTGCTCTCTGCGTTAGACGGCATCGGCCCGGAAGATCTGAAAATCCCGCGCCTCGTCGCCCGCAGCGAAAACGAAGAGGTGCAGGAAATTATTTTAGCCCTCTCCGCCACGGTCGACGGTCAGTCTACCGCGCACTACATCGCCGATCATCTCGACACCGCGAGCCTCAACGTCACGCGCCTCGCCCACGGCATGCCGGTCGGCGGCGAACTTGATTACCTCGATGACGGAACCATCACCACGGCTCTCAAGTCGCGCCGCACGGCGTAATTATTCTTTCTCGGAAATATAAACATCCCCGTCGCCCGTCACGCGCAACACCGCAAGGCGCGTATAATGCCCGTGCGGTCGCCGCCGATGGCAAAGTCGTAATAAACCCCGGCTGGGAAATAATGATCGGTCGCCGCCGCCGTCACGCTTGAATCGCCGAACTTGATATAGACCGGCTCGGTCGCGTAGACGCTCACGACGCGCGTGTTGGAGTTGAAGTCGGTCGAGTTGCGTGCCGAACTGCTCGTGGCGCTGATGTGATGACCGCCACTCGGCATGAGTCTCATAGCTGGAATGACATTCGAGTCGCTGTCCTGGGGTAAAAGTGTAGGCATGGGAGTTCTCCTTTATATGTACGCCGTCATTGCGAGGAACGAAGTGACGAAGCAATCCAGAAAAAACTGGATCGCCGCGCCGACCATGTCGGCTCACGATGACGAGGGTTATGATGTGGTTGAAAAAAGGCGCAAAAATGGCCTGTGAAGCGCTTATTCTTTGATATTACTGGCTAAATGTCAAGGAATTTTTTCCTATAACTCTTGTGGTTGAAATACCCGCCACCCGGCGGCTAATATCGCCCATCAATTAAATAAAAAAGGATACGTGCTCATGACACTTCCCAAAGCTTTTGAACAGGCCATACATAACGCTTCAGAATTAATCGCGGTAAGAGTTTATCAATCGGCGAATGCTGAAACGCCCGCAACACCGGCGGCAGAAACCACAGAAAGCACTCCCCACGTAAATGGAAACGGCGACGGGTTTGCCTCACTTAACGGCCACGCCGTGCTTGCGAAAGAATTTGCCCGTATTCTCGAAGGCAAATTGATAGAGATCGCAACTGAAAACCCAACGGATAATATCTGCATCTATTCACTGGGACAGCAGTACGATACGAAAGCGCCTGAAAAAGCGAGGCGCGCGGTTTATGCCACGATTGCGGAAACCGGTGTTAGTCAGGGACCTATAAATCTTAAAAACGTAATTATTCTTCCCACAGGCACTGTCAAATATTCCGAGCCTGCGACGGGAATGCAGCATAGCCCGTTGATGGAATTCACTGCAGCGCTGTAATCACGCTGCCTTCTTCATGTAATTGGCATACGTCCCGTAATACGCGGCTGAATCCCCGTACCCGTATTCCGCGTGCTTTTTTACATCCACATTCGTCAGCACCAGCGCCAGCGCACTGTACCCGAAATCGGTGAAGTGTTTCACACCGCCCGCCACCGCTTCGCGCGGCGTCTTGTCCCACTTCACGGCGTAAAGCACGCAATCCGACAGCGTCGCCAGCAGCCGCGCATCCGGCACGGCGAGACACGACGGCGAATCTAAAATCACGAGGTCATACATCCCGCGCAAATGCTCCACCAGCTCCTTCATCCGCTCGGTGCCCAGCAAATCAAGCGCGTTCGGCACGCTGTGACCAAAAATAATATGCGCCGGGGAATCCGCGTCCTTGCAGATCACTTCGTTCAATTGCTTTTCACCAGATAAATACTGCGCCAGATTCGCCGGCCCCTTCTGCCCCGACGATTTATGCACGTTCGGGCGGCGCAAATCCGTATCCACCAGCACCACCTTCTCGCCCGACGCCGCCGCACTCCGCGCCAGCCACAGCGAAAGCGTCGTTTTCCCTTCTGCGGGAAACGACGACGTCATCGTCACGACTTTCGGTTTTTTCTCGCCGGAGCGTAAATTCATCACCATGCGAAGCGTCCGCACCGATTCCGCCAGCCCCGATGTCGGCTCGGCCAGCGGGTAGCGCCCGAGGAACGGCATCCGCACTTTCCCCGCCGACGGGATCAGCGCAAAACACGGCAGGCCCATCGCCTTCTCGATCTGGTTTGCGCTGCGGAACGCATTATCCATCTTCTCCATCAGCAGCGCGATAGCGAGGCCTGCGAACAGCGACGCCACCGCACTCAAACTCAAAACCAGCATCTGGTTCGGCCAGCTCGGCGCACGCGGCACGCTCGCATGTGAAATCACTTTCGCACGCGGCTCCTGCAATTCTTCCTGCCGCTCGCCGCGCCGTGATGCCTCCATAAAACCATTCAGCGTTTCACGCGTCGATTCCGCTTCCATCTCCAGCGCGCGCAATCCCACCATCCGAGAATCCTCGCGCATTTTCACGCCGCCTGAAACATCCAGGCTTTGCTCCAGCGCATTCACGCGCCCCGCCGCCAGGTCCATCTCGGCCCCGATCCCCTTCGCAATCGTCGCGATCTCGGCGCGGATCGAATCCCGCGTCCCCGCAATTTCCGATTGCAAATTTAAAATCTGAGGGTGCTTCCGCCCGTATCGGCTGGACAATTCAGCCATCTCCGCCTCCAGCCGCGCCTGATCGATTTTCAGTTTCTGGATGACTTCCGAATTCATCACCGCACCTGAACTCTCCATGCGCGAGGGCGACTCCAGCATCGCCTTCACCTGCTGCAATTTCGCATCCGCCGCCGCCTGCTCGCCGCGCGCCTTGGCAAGCTGTTCATTCAGCGAACGCACCTGCTCCCCCGATAACAACGTCGTCGTATCCTGCCTGATATTATTCGCTGCCTTGTAACGCTCGACCGCCAGCTCCTGCGCCTGCACGTCCGCGCGCAACGAAGCCGATCGTTTATTCAGCCACGCCGCCAGCTTCTGCGACGCCGCGAAACTGCTCTCCATGCTTTTCTCAACGTAAGAATCCGCAATCGCATTCGCGATTTTCGCCGCCTTCTCCGCGTCTAATGAATTGAATTCCAGCTGTATCGCGTACGATCCCGGCACGGGACGCACCGCCAGTTTCCGTCCGAATGCCGACACCGCATCTTCGCGTGAAAATTCCGTGTCAGATTTTAATCCCAGCCGCTCGATCACCGCACTCGCCATGCTGCGCGAGCGGATGATCTCCACCTCGTTCAGCACCAGCGACGCATCATAACGCGACGAAGCCTGCGGCGCGATCTCGCGCGGGATAATATCGCGCGCGCCGGTGTTCACGAGAATAATCGCCCGCGCCGTGAAATGCGGCTTCGTCAAAGCCAGCGCCAATCCCGCAAACCCAAGGCCGAGCAACAACACCCCGAAAATCACCACCCGCCGCCGCCATAATATCAGCAGCAACCCGCGCACATCTGTTTCCTGCGCGGCAGCCTCCATCAGAAGAACCTCTCATTGACAGTGATCACATCACCCGGCGCAATTTTTTCCTCGGGCAAAATTTGCCTCTCCGCCCCGCCGCGCGTCACCTCGACGCTGCCCTCCGCCGCGCGGTACGTGAACCCGCCCGCCAGCGCCACAGCATTGAGCACCGTCATGTTGCTCGCATACGCGTAGCTGCCCGGATTTTTCACTTCGCCCATGATGTAAAACGGCCGCGACGATTTCACCTGCATGGTCACGCTCGGCTCCACGAGATATCCATCCGCCAGTTTCGCCTCGATGTTTTCTTCCGCCGTGCGCGCGGTCATGCCGCCGACATTCACCTCGCCGATCAACGGCATCGCAATCGCCCCGTCCGGCCCGATCCGGTAACTGCCCGACAGATCTTTCTCGCCGTACACCACGATCTCGAGCACATCGTCAGCGCCCAGCGCGTACAGATCCTCCGCTGCCATCGCCGGAACGGTGGCTGCCGTTAAAAATGCAATCATCGCAAGCGCGCAAGCAAGGCTGCGTAAATGCTTCATAACTCAACATTATCAATGATTTAGGAACGCAGACGCGGGCATGGCCCACGTCATTATTTTATGCCCCGCGCGAGGGCCATACAACAGTATGATTGAGGTCATCCCCCGAGTTCTGGGACTATACGCCTAGGCCTTGGGACCCGGCCTTACGACATGCTCGACTATTTTCGTTCCCACGGGAACATCGAGCAGCGTCACAGTAATCTCCACCGGCGACGATCCCGAGGAAACGATATCCTCGCAGCCCGCCAGCGATTCAGCGAAACGGTTCGCCGCCTCGACAGGTTCTGTGTCGTACACCGGCCTTTGCAGCATCAGCGCGTACTCATACTTCGCCGTCTGGCCGATAATGTCCGATTGACGGCGCAGAAGCACGAGATACTGCGAAAGCTTCGCTACCGCGTAATCGGCGGCGTACGCGCCGTCCATCTCGCGGATCTGGTTGTAATTGCTGACCGAAATAAACAGCATGTACGTGCGCTCGCCATACCTGTCGGCACGGTCGACGGCGGAGAGAAACAGCTGGTTGAACGCCGACTTGGCGATGACGCCCCCGGCGCTCGGGAAATCTTCTGAATCATCGCCGATCCGGCGCATAAGCGTCGTCAGCCGCTCGCAATTCCCCATCCGCTCATCAAGCGTAGTTACGTCTAATGGCTTGTTCATAACGTCGTTGCAGCCAAGCTTCAGCGCTTCCTGGCGCGAGGCCGTTTCCGAAAGCAGGAAAATATACGGGTAATTTTTGACCGAGCGGCGAATGTTCAGGATCACCGGGCGCGGGCTGGTCAGCGGCGCGGGATCGAGGCAGATAACCTCGAATTGCTCGCCGGCCAGACGTTCGACGGCATTGTTTTTAGCGCCTTCCTGGCTCACTTTATGGCCCATAGGCTCGAGGCGCGATTTGATAAGCTGCCCGGCAAGCGCATCCCGATCAACAACCAGAACTTTCATGTATGTATCCTTTTGAAGAGCCAGGGGGCCTGAAAAGACCCCGGCTTTAATACTATCCATGATCGTTAAAAAAAGGGTAAATGGGAAGCCTTATTTTAACGATCTCTACCCTCCTCCCCCATCCCCTAACCCCCTTGGCTGGTTTGACTTTCCGGTAATACTGGTTTAGACAAACCCCCTGATGGTGAGCCCTGGTGGCGGAATGGTAGACGCGCAGGTTTCAGGTACCTGTGGCTTAACGGCTGTGAAGGTTCGAGTCCTTTCCTGGGCACCATTTAAGAGGCATGGATGAGCATAACGTTGCACAAGAACGACCTTCCGAACGGCATCGATTTCGGCGCAAGCGTCGCGATCGATACGGAAACCCTTGGCCTTAACCCCGCGCGCGACCCGCTCTGCCTCGTCCAGTTGTCAAAAGGCGACGGCAATGCCCACATCGTCCAGCTCAACCGCGACACCTACGACGCGCCCAACCTGAAAAAAATTCTCTCGAATAATAACATCCTGAAAATTTTCCACTTCGCGCGTTTCGACCTCGCGGTGATGAAAGCCTATCTCAAAATCGATTGCACACCTGTGTACTGCACGCGCACCGCTTCGCGCCTTGTCCGCACCTACACCGACAAGCATGGCCTGCGCGACATCTGCAAGGAACTGCTGAATGTCGACCTCAACAAGCAGCAGCAATCTTCTGACTGGGGCGCAGCAACACTCAGCCAGGAACAACTCAATTACGCCGCGGGCGACGTGCTGCACCTGCACGCGCTGAAACGCAAACTTGATGACATGCTCGTGCGCGAAAGCCGCGTCGAGCTCGCGCAGAAATGTTTCGAATTTTTGCCTGCCCGCGCCGAACTCGATCTCGCCGGATGGGCGAACGTTGATATTTTCGAGCACTGATGAAAGCCGCGAAACCCGAGCAGAAAAATTCCCCTGATATCGCCGCCGCCCGCCGCGTGCTGGAAACCGAGATCGACGGCCTGAAAAAACTCGCGGCTTCCATCGACAATAGCTTCACCGAAGCCGTCACCGCCATCCACGCCATGAAAGACGGCCTCAATGCAGGCCGCCTGATCGTCGCAGGCATCGGCAAAAGCGGCCACGTCGCGCGCAAAATCGCGGCCACCCTCGCCTCCACCGGCACGCCTGCTTATTACATCCACCCCGGCGAAGCCAGCCACGGCGATCTCGGCATGATCACCGACAAAGACATCGTGCTGATGCTTTCAAACTCCGGCGAAAATTCCGAACTCTCCGATCTCATCCATTACACGCGCCGCTACGGCCTCACCCTCATCGCCGTCACCAGCAACGAGACCAGCACCCTCGCGAAACATTCCGACATTGTGCTGCAGCTCCCGCAGGCACCCGAAGCCTGCCCGAACGGACTTGCGCCCACAACTTCCACCACCATGATGCTGGCGCTGGGCGATGCGCTCGCCGTCGCGCTGCTCGACCGCATGGGCCTAACGAAAGAACAATACAAAGTCTTCCATCCCGGCGGCAAACTCGGTCGCAAGCTCATGAAAGTCTCCGAGCTTATGGTCGCGCTTGATGACATGCCGCTCGTTTCAGACAGCGCAAAAATGAACGAAGCCATCATCGTCCTCGCCGAGAAAAATCTTGGCGCCGCTGTCGTCGTCGACAAGAATAAAAACCTCAGGGGCATCATCACCGACGGCGATCTGAAGCGCCACATGTCCGATGATCTTCTCAAAAAATCCGTCACCGAAATCATGACCACGTCGCCCAAATCGATTGAACCGGGCGCGCTCGCCGCCGAGGCGCTCGACATGATGACCAAAGTCAAAGGCCGCTATCTCACTTCTCTTCTCGTCATGGACTCCGGCAAGCTTGTCGGCATGATCCGGCTTCAGGATTGCCTGCAAGCCGGGCTCGTCTAGGAAAAACACCATGAACGACGACCCTGAAAACCCGGAAAACACCTTAAGCGCCGGTAAGTACGACCGCCTCGTGCGCGGTGCGTCCGCACGCGACACGCATAATCCGAAATGGTCGCGCTTCGTGCGCCGCATGCGCCTCATCCTGCCTGTGATCGCGCTCGCGCTCTTCGCCATCGTCTTCGTCTGGAGCGACGTCCAGCGCAACAACATCCTGCCCTCCATCGACGCAGCAAAAATGCCGACCAATGTCGGCCAGAATGAACTGGTCAATCCGCGCTTCGAAAGCGTCGATGAAAAAAACCAGCCCTTCACCATCACAGCCAAGCGCGCCGTGCAGAACAAAAGCGACGAACAGCTTGTCATGCTCGATGAACCGCTCGGTGACATGACGCTCAGCAGCGGCGAAAAAATCGCCGTCCGCGCCGACCGCGGCAGCTTCCGTCAGGACAGCAAAATTCTTCTCCTGCGCGGCAAGGTGCAGCTCAACCATGACAAGGGCTATCAGCTCGAGATGGAAGAGCTCGATGTCGATATGATGCAGAATACTGCGTCCTCTAAAGTTGACATCGCGGGCCACGGCCCCGATGGCACGCTGGCGGCGAAGGGCCTCGAAGGATCATCCGAAACCGGCAATCTCGTTTTCAACGGGCCGGCGAAACTCATCCTCACCAACACATCCGGCGGGCCAAAGGAGTTCATACCATGACAAAAATCCTCTCGTCATTGCGAGGAGCGAATGCAAGCCTGTCCTCGCGAAAGCGGGGAAAGCAATCCATTCTTTTCTGGATTGCTTCGCTGACGCTCGCAATGACGGCTATCCCCGCCTCCGCCCAGGAATTAAGTTCCTCCAGCGATGAACCCGTGGAAATCACTGCCGACGGCTCGCTCGAATGGAACCGCAATGAAAAACTCTTCATCGCGCGCGATAACGCGAAAGCCAAACAGGGTGAATCCTCCATCGCGGCGGCGAAACTCACCGCGCATTACCGCGATGGCCAGGGCGGCGGCATGGACATCCACCGCGTCGAAGCCGATTCAAATGTCGAGCTCAGCTCCAAAGATTCCACCGCTTACGGGCAGCGCGCCGATTACGATCTCGCCAAAGGCGTCGCCATCATGACCGGCGATAATCTGAAAATGGTTTCGCCGAACCAGACCGTCACCGCCAAAGACCGTTTTGAATACTGGGTGACCGACGGCAAAATCAACGCCATCGGCAACGCCCGCGTCGACAAGAAAAACGCGAAAGGCGAAACCGACACACTCGAGGCCGATGTCATCTCCGCAATCCTGAAAGACAACGCGGCGGGCAAACGCGAACTTCATTCGTTAGAAGCCGACGGCAACGTCGTCATCACCACGCCCGCCGAAAAAGTCACCGGCAAACACGGCATCTATAACGCGCAGACCAACAAGGCCCTGCTCACCGGCGGCGTCATTCTCCACCGCGGCCCCAACAAGCTCGAGGGCGAACGCGCCGAAGTCGACCTCAACACCAACACCAGCCAGCTTTTCGGCGGCGCCAATATGGCCAAAACCGGCGGCCAGGTGCGCGGCATCTTTTATCCCGGCACCGAAAAGAAAAACGGCGGCGCGCGCATGATCATTCCGCCCTCGCCGATGGACGTACCGATGCCGAACGCAGGCTCCGGAAAAGCACAGCCTACCGAGCCACCGCCTGAAACCGGTCAGCCGCGCCTGCTCACTGTGCAATAACATTTAGGGAATTTGCGCTGCGGGTGCCTGCTCGCCAAGAATTTTTTCTTTAACGAAATTTTTTATTCTCGGGTCGAGCATCGCAACACCGCTGTCGCCGATCATACACAACACTGCAAAAAGCATTTGTCCTGGATCCTTCTGCTGAACTCCCGCGATAAAATGAAGCGGACGCGAAGCAAGCTCCGGCAAGGCGCCGAAACCGGGCTTGTTGAATAAGAACATCAACCCGCCTAAAAATGTAGGCACCATGCTCCCCGCATGTGTCAGGAACTTGGGATCGCTCCAGTCGCCGTTCCACTGGCCCGCCGCCACGGCTGAAGATGCAAAAATCGTGCACAATCCGGCCAGCTGAAGATATCTCGGGTCATCTTTGACTTTCGGGTAGCAAAGCGAACTGCCGAAAAAAAGAAGCATGCCAATCGTATCGCAGATTGCGTCTTGCGACATGCGCCCTTCACTCAGGGCGGGAAGAACATTTTTTACGCCAAGAATGGCCGTCGCACCCAGGTAAGCCCTGCTCGCCCATACGCCGCTGCGATCGCAAAAATCGCGGGTAATGCTCTTCAATGTTTTAGCAACGCCCATGATGATCGAGATTAAATATCCGCCTCCGGTTTTACAAAAACCAGCGCCACGTAAGCCGGGCTGTACCCTCTCTTGAAAGGCACTTTGATGTCCGGGATGTTCGTTTGGCCGGTGAGAACAAAACCCGCTGCCTCCGCTGCACGTTGCAGCGTACTCAGCGACCAGTAATAATCGTCAACCGTCAGGAATGGTTCTTCAGCGTCGACTGAATACAGCTTTGTTTTAATTTTTTCACCGTCACGCTCCGCTCCGTACGGGAAGCGGCATTGATAGGTCGAATGCAGCTCGGTCAGCGTCAGGGGATGATTGCCGGTTGAAATAAAACGTCCGCCGGGCGCAAGCAGGTTGAAATTCGCGCGGAAATAATCTTCGCGCAGGCTCTTTTCCGTTTCGAAGGCTTGCGCGACATGCGTTGCCAGCACGAGATCGTTATTTTTCGGCAGCGCGTTGTAATCGCTTGTAATCAGTATGCCGCGGTCCCCGAAATTTTTGCGAGCCTCCTCGAGGCTCTTCTCGGAAATGTCATACAAGGCGGGACGCAGAAAATAGCCGGTTTGACGCTCGATCTGCTCAACGGCCATCATCGCCATAACGCCGTCCTTCGCGCCAAAATCCACGGATGTTGGACTGCCATTTTTGACGGGATACAGGGCAAAAAGATTCGCAATCTCTAATGCAAGATGCTCCTTTTCCCCTTTAACCACGCTGGCCCATTGCCCGGCATTGCCATCATATTGGCGGATCTGGTCTTCAGTGCTCATCTGGCAAAACTCCTTTTACATATTTGAAACAGCTATTTACGAAAATATCAGCCCGGCTGTCAACTAAACTCCTTCATAAACCCATAGCGGGTGACAAAACCCAATAAAACCTATATAAAAACCTATGGAATTTTTCTCCGAATGGTTAATGATCGTTGTATTAATGATCGTGGCTGCCGCCTCGCCGGGACCTGATTTCGTGCTGGCAATCCGCAATGCCCTGACCTATTCGCGCCAAACCGGTATTTTCACGGCAATTGGCCTGGCTCTGGGCGTTTGCGTCCATACGGCCTATTGCATCCTCGGCATCGCCGCCCTGATTTCGAAATCGATAGTTTTGTTCAATGTCATTAAATATCTGGGCGCGGCCTACCTCGTTTATATAGGCATCCGCGCGCTGCTTTCGAAAGGCTTCACCGACGCGCAGGATAACATCTCCCGCGCCCGTACAGATATTCACTGGAGCAAGGCCCTTGGCATGGGCTTTCTGACCAATATCCTGAACCCCAAGGCCACCATGTTTTTCCTTGCGCTATTCACACAGGTTATCGAACCGGGAACGCCTGTCAGTGTGCAAATCGTTTTCGCACTCACATGCGCTGTCATCGTCGGCGCATGGTTTTCATTCGTGGCGCTCGTACTGAGCAGCGCACCGGTACGTCAGAAATTCCTCGGCGTATCGCAATGGATTGACCGCGTTTGCGGCGGCGCCATGATTGGCCTGGGGCTTCGTCTTGCCCTGGCGAGGACGAACGCATGAGCGAAATGAAAATAAATCCGCACCCGCGCATCAGGGAAGTGCCAAAAGGCCTCACCGCCGAGCATCTGTCGAAGAGCTACAAAAAGCGCCCGGTTTTAAGAAACGTCAGCTTCTCGATCCAGCGCGGCGAAGCCGTCGCCCTGCTCGGCCCCAACGGCGCGGGCAAGACCACCTGCTTCTACATCATCACTGGCCTCATCAGCCCCGACGGCGGCTATATCCAGCTGGATGGCCAGGACATCACGAGTCTGCCGATGTACCGCCGCTCGCGCCTCGGCATCGGTTATCTCCCGCAGGAAGCCTCGATCTTCCGCGACCTCACGGTCGAGCAAAATCTTCTCGCCGTTATCGAAGCGCAATCACTCCAGCCTGACGACCAGGCCATGCTGCTCGAAGACCTGCTCCGCGAATTCGGCATCGAACATCTGCGCCGCACGCCTGCATTAGCTCTTTCGGGCGGTGAACGCCGCCGCGTCGAAATCGCCCGCGCCCTCGCCGCGCGTCCTGAATTCATGCTGCTCGATGAACCGCTCGCCGGAATCGACCCTATCGCCGTCGGCGACATCCGCAAGCTCATCACTTATCTAAAACAGCGCGGCATCGGCGTGCTCATCACCGATCACAACGTGCGCGACTGCCTCGGCATCGTCGACCGCGCCTACATCCTCCATGACGGTCGCGTCCTGATGGAAGGCAGCCCTGAGGAAATCGTCGCCAACGAGGACGTCCGCCGCGTCTATCTCGGCGAAAATTTCAAGATTTAATTTATTTTTGCCGTGTTATAATGCGGCATGACCGGTACCCCTCCCAAAATGGGCCAGCGCTTAGATTTCCGCCAGTCTCAGCAGCTCGTCATGACGCCCCAGCTGCAGCAGGCCATCAAGCTGCTGCAGCTGAACAACATCGAGCTCGCCGAATTCATCGAGGAGGAAATCGCGCAGAACCCGCTGCTTGAAAAAGCCGAAGCCGATCTCGCGGATTCGGACGATCACGAAAAAAAAGAAGAAATCGACAACATCCAGGAAGAGTTCGACGGCGCCATGCAACATGATTCAGGCGAAAGCGAAGCGCCCGATTTCGATGCCGGCTCCTCCATGGCCACCGTCGGCGCCGGCGGAAATTCCAGCTTCGACGAAATGGATGAAGGCTTCGAAAGCCGGATGAGCACGGAAAAAACCCTGCGCGAACACCTCACCGAACAACTTTATATCGCCTTCGACGACAACCGCGACCGCGTGCTCGGCGCGCTCCTGATCGACCAGTTAGACGAGGCAGGATATCTGCGCACCGACCCGAAACCGCTCGCCGAGCAACTCGGCGCGCCGTTCGTGCGCGTTGAAAAACTTCTCGCTAAAATGAAAACCTTCGACCCGTGCGGGGTATTCGCGTCCGATCTTTCCGAATGCCTGGCGCTCCAGCTCGCTGAGAAAAACGCCCTCGACGCGCCGATGAAAAAGCTTCTCGAAAATTTGAATCTCCTCGCCTCGCATGAAATGAAAAAACTCGGCGAGGCCTGCGGCGTCAATGAAACCTATCTGAAGGACATGATTCAGGAGATCAAGCGGCTCAATCCCCGGCCCGCCGGTGAATTCGACCATCTCGTCGTGCAGACCGCCATTCCCGACGTGCTGATGAAACGCCTGCCGAAAAATGTCGGCGGTGGCTGGCGCGTCGAGCTCAATTCCGAAACCCTGCCCAAGGTTCTCGTCAATCAGACCTACTACACGGAAGTATCCAAAAGCGCGACGCAGAAAAAAGACAAGGAATATCTCTCCGAGCAGCTGAGCTCCGCCAACTGGTTAGTACGCGCTCTCGACCAGCGCGCCCAGACAATTTTAAAAGTCGGCGCTGAAATCGTCGAGCAGCAGGACGCCTTCTTTAATTACGGAATCGAATTCCTCAGACCGCTTACGCGCAAGGAAATTGCTGAAGTCATTGGTATGCATGAAAGCACTGTTTCAAGAGTCACCACCAATAAATTCATCGGCACCCCGCGCGGCATTTTCGAGCTGCGATTCTTCTTTTCCACAGCGCTTGAAGGCGAAGACGGCACCTCCCATTCGTCTGAATCCGTAAAAGCCCGCATCAGGACCATGATCGACGCCGAAGACCCGAAAAAGATACTCTCCGACGATAAAATCGTGGAAATGTTGAAGGCCGACGGCATCGAGCTCGCCCGCCGCACCGTCGCCAAATACCGCGAGGGCCTTAACATCCCCTCATCCGTCCTGCGCCGTCGCCAGAAGAAGTCATAAAATTGCGCGAAATAAATCTCTGAAATCTATGGTTATCGGGCCATGTAGATTTATGTTATAATGGTATTTATACCCATCAATTAAGAACAGGATGAGAACGATATGGAACTGTCAGTTCATGGAAAACAGATAGATGTCGGTGATTCACTACGCGGTCATGTAAAGGAGAAGATCGAAGACTTAAGCGAAAAATATTTCAACCACACAACATTTGCGAATATCACATTTTCAAAAGAAGGCCACGGCCACCCGCGCACCCGCGCTCACATTTCCCTCAAACTCGGAAAAAATATTATGGTCGTCGCCGACGCTGTCGAGGCCGATCCGTATGTCGCGTTTGATTCCGCCGCCGAAAAAGCCGGCAAGCAGCTCCGCCGCTACAAGCGCAAACTGCGCGACCATCATGAGCGTACCGAGCAAAGCCCCGAGGCCGAAATCACCAAGGCGCGCGATTATGTTCTGGCAACCGACGGCCACGACAAGGAACTTCCGCCTGAGGAAGGCCCCGCCGTCATCGCGGAAATGACCACCAATATCGAAACGCTCACCGTCTCCGAAGCCGTCATGCGGCTCGAGCTTGCCGACCTTTCGGCGCTCATGTTCCGCAACGCCAGCCATAATGGCCTCAACATGGTCTTCCGCCGCCCCGACGGCAATGTCGGCTGGGTCGATCCGGACAACAAAGCCAGGAAAATAAAATAACGAAATAAAATAACGCTTATTTTATAGCGACTAATTAATAAAAAACCCGCGGGCGCTCCTTTCCTGCGGGTTTTTGTTTGCGCAATCCGGTTCCTTCCACATCGCAAAAAAAATAAAATTTTTTTTGCTGGCGTTTTTTCGTCGATATCTATTAGTTATCCATCTGTGTGCCAAATGGATTTATAAGAGGGTCATAATGTCCTCCGCAAATGATGATATCGAAGTAAACGTAATCCTGCCCGATCTGAAAGCCGGCAGCGACAAGCAGGTTCTGCAACTCGTCGCCGCCGAAGCTTCGCTCCATGTAAATGCCGACGCTGAATTTCTTTATGACGGCCTCGTACACAAGGAAGCGCACACGCCTTCCGGCATTGGCGGCGGCGTCGCCATTTTACATCTTCAGACACCGCGCCTCACCAAACCGTTCATGATGCTCGCGCGTTTGCATGAACGCATTGAATTCCACGCCGTCGACAACGAACATGTCGACCTCGTCGTCCTGCTGCTCTCGCCGGAAAAAGACGGACCGCTGCATCTCTGCCGCCTCGCCCATGTCTCGCGCATCTTCAGGAGCGAGCGCTTCTGCGCCGAACTGCGCAGCGCGCGTGACGAAGACGGCATACACGCATTGCTGATGTTGCCCGAAGAATGGCAGATCGCCGCTTAATTTAAATTTTTGATTTTAGTGAACGGTAACGGGTTCGAGATCGTTATGACGAACAGCGATAATCGCCGTGTCATGCGTATCCATCACCGAGAGCGGCGTGCCGTCAGCCGCGTGAATCGCATAAGCCGTGCGGTTTTGAATCAACACAGGCCGGATGTAAGCCAGCTGTTGAACGCCGAAATTGCGGAAATCCTGGGACGACAGCCCTTTGAAGAAAGCAGTGGAATTCATATCTTTATTATTAATCATGCTCACCCCTCGATAGTTTCAGTATACCATGCATAGGCACCCTGTTTCATTAATTTTGTTCTTTTTACATGGTTTTCAATAGCCGCCGGGATTTGATTTAAGCTATTGATAATATGCTATTTTTAGGCGCGCCCTTTCGTGAACAGCCGGTCGCAATAACCACATTCCACTTCATCCGTACCATCGAACGTGTACCAGACTTTCGGGTGGCCAAGCGCGCCGCCGCCGCCATCGCAACTCACCTGGTCAGCATCTTCATCCACCGTGATGATTTCGGGTCTGGGAGCCTTCGGGCCGGGAATCGGCATATTTCATAATCCTTTTACGGTTTGATAAATCGATCCCTATAAAATAACAGCGGAAGGACACATGCCAATAGAAAAGAATATACATTTCACTGAAAACCCTCTCGCCGCCGACGAAACCGGCCGGTACCTGTCCGTGCATGTCCGCGTGCCGGAAATCGTCAAAAGCTGGCGCGGCTCGCTCTTCAGCTTCGAATGGCTCCGCCCCGACGGCAAAATCAAATCCGCCGCTGAACTTAACCCCGCCGAGCGTGAAAAACGCCAGGCCGTCGAACAATTGATTCAAGCCGGCGCCGCTATCCCCATGCCCATCCTCGGCATCGGCATGATGGACAATGTTGAAATCGGCGTTGGCCGGGCCGAACTCCTGACCCTCGCCGCCGCCGGAATCGAAACCATGCCGGTCCATATTCCCAAATCCAGCGAAAGCGATTTCAAACCTTTCCGGGCTGATGTAAAATCCCCTGCATGAGAACCCACACCGCCGAACGCGGTAACGTCCTGTTTTATATCCTGATCGCCGTCGCGCTTCTCGCGGCGCTGATCTTCGCTGTCGCCCAGAGCGGGCGCGGCAACATCCAGCAGGTCAGCGAGGAAAAAGCGCGGCTTTTCGCCACGGAAATCATCCAGAACACCGGCACCATGGCCAACGGCGTGGCGCAATTACGTTTACGCGGCGTGCGCGACACCGAAATCGATTTCGACAACCCGGTCGTTTCCTATCCCAACGCCAATTGCACCGACAATACGTGCAAACTGTTTCACCCCGGTGGCGCGGGCCTGACCTACAGCACACCCGACATGCAATGGCTCGACGAGACCGCAGCCGCCGCCACCAGCTTCGGAACTGTCGGCGGACTAATCGGTCAATGGTATTTCCCTTACAACACATGCGTCTGGCAAGTCGGCACCGGCGGCGACAATTGCCACGCCGACACCGGCGATGTTACGGAACTCATGGTCTGGCTGCCCTGGGTCAGGCGCGAAGTCTGCATCCAGATCAACGAACTGCTCGGCGTGCCCAATCCGAGTAACGAACCACCTGCTATAGGCGGCACCATGATCAACACCACGGCCCCCAAATTCGCAGGCACCTACCCGACGGGCGTCCATGTTCACGTCCAGATGCCAACAGTAACGGCGGCCTGCGTTTACCACAGCTCCGCGCCGGCTGCGCCCGGCCTCGGTTATTTCTATTACAAGGTTTTGATTGTGCGCTAGATCTTCCGCGCCTTCGGCCCTTCGGGCGTGTCTTCGATAGTAAAGCCGAGCGCCTTCACTTCATCACGAATTTCATCAGCGCGCTTGAAATTTTTTGCGGCCTTCGCTTCGGTGCGCTCGGCCAGAAGTTTTTCGACGTCATTGTCGCCGCTTACATCATAACCAAGCCATTTAGCGGGATTCTGTTGTAACAAACCAAGCATCCCTCCTGCCGCTAAAAGCGTTTTTTTCTCTTCAGCATCATTAGCTGATGCAGAAGAAATTTGATTAAGAACTGCTATAGCCTGCGGGGTATTGAGATCATCTAACAATGCTTCTTGAAACTCAATATCTGCAACAGCCGGACTTTTTGAAATTTGAACATCGCGTAAGTCGTACAATGTTCTATATAAACGATCCAAAATACGTTTGCTCTCTGCGATTTTTTCCTTCGTCAAATCGAGCGGCTGACGGTAATGCGCCGAGAGCAAAGTCAGGCGCAGCGCTTCGCCCGGAAATTCCTCGATCAAATCATGCACCAATAAAAAATTGCCGAGCGACTTCGACATCTTCTCGCCGCCCACGGTGACAAAACCGTTATGCACCCACATCTTCGCGAACGCCGACAAATCATCGTCTTTCCCATGCGCGCAGCAGCTCTGCGCGATCTCGTTTTCATGGTG
>Ga0138256_10000760_pt1 | contig 34657 bp, 30 predicted proteins | sample KNB2016incub_MG_FD_105486 | JGI IMG/M metagenome (GOLD analysis project Ga0138256, IMG submission 105486) | Active sludge microbial communities from wastewater in Klosterneuburg, Austria - KNB2014incub_MG | ecosystem: Engineered > WWTP > Activated sludge > Unclassified | place: Austria... | reverse complement strand
TCCATTACCCATCACCATTAATTATTTTAATGGAACAAGAAATAACGGCAATCATTTATTAAACTGGAAAGTTACCTGCATAAGCACACCAAGTGCAACTATAGAAATTGAACGCAGCAGCGATGCTGTTAATTACAGTCCGGTGTACAGCATTTTTGCAACAGCCGTACGTTGCCAGCAGCCATTTGATTTTACCGATAACCAACCTGCAAAAGGGATCAACTACTATCGTCTTAAAATGACTGATATTAATGGTAAGGTAACTTACAGCACTATAGTTTCATTAATAAATGCAAGCAAAGGAATTGATGTAATGAATATTGCACCAAACCCGATTGTTAACGGAAACTTTAACCTGAAAATAAGCACTGCCGAAAAAACACAGATGGAACTGGTAATAACCGATATGCAGGGCAGGATATTACAAAAACGTTCGGTGAACATGATTGCAGGCTTTAATACCATACCCATGAATGTGCCTAACCTGGCAGCCGGTACTTACCAGTTGTTTGGCAATAACGAGGACGGAAGAACAAGGGTTTTGCGTTTTGTGATTCAGTAAAAAATAATATTATTAAAATATATTAAAGTAGTCCTTGTTTATAAGGACTACTTTTTTATTTTTAGGTATCCATATCCTGGTTTCTGTTTTTCAATTATTGATAATTTTTAATCAGGTTTTATGAAAGCATTTTTACTGTTGATCTTTTTTGTTTTTTTTATCACTGTTTCATTTGCCCAGACAAAGACATGGATAGGCCCGAATTTGGGTAACTGGAGTACAGCGGGTAACTGGTCACCGGCAGTATTGCCAACGTTAACAGATACTGTTATCTTTAATACAACAAGGGAATGCAATGTTGATGTAAATGCAACGATTGCATCATTCAGGGTTACAGCCGGAGCAACCGCCAATTTATATTCAACTGCCAACCGCCTCATCACAATCAATAATAACGGTGCTGCTAAACCGGTGTTGCATGTAGCTGCCGGTGGTACACTTATTCTGGGTGGCTCAAGCGGTACTGCTGCAGTATCTGTAAGCACCTGGGGCGCTGGCACAACAAATAATTCGCAGATACTGGGTAACCTGTTTTTTAATTTAGCCTCTACCTGGACAACATCCAATGGCGTAGGCAATACAACCAATATAGATGTTTCGGGCATTGTTACGGTTACAGCAAACTCTACACCTGCAAGTTTATTCATCACCAGTGCTGCTGTTAATTTACGTTTTTTAAGTGGTTCAAATTTGTTTTGGGGCCGCAACGGTGGTTCAGTTCCGGTAGCAGATTATAAAGACGGGTCAGGGATCTTTGTTTCGGCAATAACCAGCACTATGCTGACATTCACCAATGGCTCCATTTATAATGGTTTAATAACCTGGGACTGCCCCAGTCAGACAATTTCGGGTTCGGCTGCGGTATTGCTACCGTCTGCATCTGCAAGTATGGACAGTATTCATATCATATCTACAGGCGGCTCCGGTTCTTTACGTTTGTTTACCGAGCCGCAGGGTTATACATTGGGCCATGTGGAAGTGCAGGGAGGAACTTTGGAGTTAAGTTCGCCGGTTACCGGTTACAGGGTTGGCACTATAACAGGCAATCTTAAAATTACCGGAGGAAATGTAATTGGTAATGCAACTTTTACGGGTGATGTATTTCCTGGTGCGGCACATCCTATGACACTTACAGTGAATGGTAATTTTATAATGACTGCCGGAACTTTTAATCTTACCAACCGGCCAATATCATTAACCCCCGGTGGGGCTTTTCAAATACATGTTAATGGCAATGTTGCACAGGGTGCAGGTTTGGTAACAACCACATCGGGTTTCGGTTCTCAGAATTATATCATGCTCAACGGAACAGTATCTCAAAACCTGGAGCTTACAAATTTTACCGGCCCGGCATCATTGATCATTAATAATGCTGCAGGTGCGCTGCTGCAGAATGATCTTTATATTTCCTTTGTTTTATCTTTTATATCGGGAGTACTTACAAGCAGCACCACCAATCTTCTAACTTTTGGAACATTTGCCCTGACCTTTGGTGCAACAAATGCCAGTTTTGTTGATGGGCCTGTTTCCAAAATCGGTAGTGCAGCATTTGACTTTCCGGTAGGCAAAACAACCTGTGGGCCTTCGGGTACAAAAAAGGGATATGCGCCTATAGGGATTTCTAATTTTACCGGAGGTACACTTACTGACCAATATACAGCAGAATATATCAGGGGAAATGGTTCTCTATTAGGACCTATTACTACAGGAGCAGATCATATAAGTGCTTGTGATTACTGGACACTTACAAGGGATGGAGCAACTTCATCCACAGTTGACATCACTTTAAACTGGAAGGACTCTATTAATAACTGTACATATGCTTCACCCTATATTGATAATGTGCCCTCTTTAGCAGTAGCACATTTTAATAATGTAAGCTGGAATGCTATTGGAACTATTGGTATTAATTCAGGAGGTTCAGCGTCAGGTTCTGTTACCTGGGGATTACCCCAATCGAACGGATTTGGAATTTTTGCTATTGCCAGCACTGATTTGTTCAATCCACTGCCAATCACTATAAATTATTTCAACGGCATAAAAAATAACGGCAACCATCTCTTAAACTGGAAACTCACCTGTGTAAGCACAGCCAGTGCAACTGTAGAAATAGAACGCAGCAGCAATGGGGTTAACTACAATTCTGTTTACAGCATTTTTGCAACGGCTTTGCGTTGTCAGCAACCGTTCAGCTTTACAGATGCACAACCGGCAAAGGGTATAAATTATTACCGCATTAAAACAACAAGCGCCGAAGGAAAGATATTGTACAGCAGTATTGTTTCGCTGATAAATGATACCAAAGGAATTGAGGTAATGAACATTGCACCAAACCCGGTGGTTAACGGAAACTTTAATTTAAAAATAAGTGCTGCCGAAAAAACAGCAATGGAAATTGTTATCACCGATATGCAGGGCAGGGTTGTGCAAAAGCAGTCTGCCAACCTGATTGCAGGCTTCAATAACATACCCATGCATGTAAGAAATCTTGCAGCCGGTACTTACCAGTTATTTGGCAACAGCTCCGATGGCCGTACAAGGGTACTGCGTTTTGTAGTTCAATAAAAATTTTATTGTTAATTAAAAAATCCTGCTTTTAACAGCGGGATTTTTTTTGTAGGTTTATATACGCACTGAAATACAATACCCGGAAAAGCCTTTTTTTAATTTATAAAGGTTATGAAAAAGGTAAACCTATATGCATCTGTAGTTGCATTATTTTTTTCATGTTTTGCAAAACCGGTTTTTGCCGAGTTCTCATTTTCAAATCCAACAGATTATTTCAGGTCGGCTGCAACCGGCAACTGGGGTAGTTTATCTACCTGGGAAACCTCGCCAGACAATGGCATTACACCCTTTGTGCCTGCTACGTTAATTCCAACAACTGCGGCCAATTATATTCTCATAAGTAAAACAGATACGGTTACGGTAAGTTCCAATCAGAATATGGACCAGGTGATGATAGAAGGTATTTTGTATTATTCAGGAGGAGTGCTTACCATTAATGATGATCCCGCCGGGGATGATGTGCAGGTTATGCCGGGAGGAGTACTCACTTTGGCATTTGCTTCAAATCCGCCGGTGTTTTCACCCTCCACGGCAACCGTAAGTATTTACAATAACGGCATCCTGAGAGTTTCTGCAACAGGATTAACTTTTGCGGCTCCAAATCCCGGTGTTAATACAGGGAATTATATTTATCAAGACAGGTCAGTGTTGGAATATACACCAGGCCTGCCTTTTGCAACATCCAATGTTATTTATTTCCCCAATGTTGATGCACTTACCATTCCAATTTTCAGAATAACAAATAATATAGGTCTTGTGGGGGCTTCAACTACAACCCGGTTCAACGGTGTGTTTGAAGCCAATGGAGACATAACTTTTGATAATACCGGAACAAAAGTTTTCAGAAATGGATTAACCGGTACAGGAAATATAAACGGGGCAACATCAGGTAAGTTTATTATAGATGGTTTATGGGCAACACTGAATGGGACAGGCATAATAACATTGCCAACAGTTGAGGGTATGGATATTGGTCCAAATACAGGGGTAGGGCTGATTTCCGACAAAACTTTTATCGGAAATATTAATTTGCTGTCGGGAGCCAAGTTTTGGTTAGGTGGTAATAAATTAATTGTTTCAGGGATTGTTACTGGTGGATCTGCGACATCTTATATTGTTACAAATCCGGGGGTGCTGGTAATAAATAATGTGGGTTCAACTCCGGTTGAATTTCCAATTGGACCCAATGGGTTTAACTATAACCCAATAATCATTTCAAATGGTGGAGGGCTTAATTATGCTGTTGGGGTCCGTGACTATATTTTTCCGCCGATTGCGGTTGAGGTAGATGCAGTAAACCGTACCTGGTATGTTACACCAACTGGTGGTAATCCGGGCAATGTAAACGTAACATTCTTTTATACTGCAGCAGATTGTAATGCAGGCTGGAGCCCGCCACCAGCTAATTTAGAACTGGGGTTTTATACAACTGTATGGAATGTTATCCAGACAGGTTTAGTCCAGATTCCGTCTTATCAGGTTTCAACAACTATTTCTAATTTCAGTAATACTATTCAATCCACATTGGTGCTGGCAAATATTGGTGCCATTTTAGCCAGCAGCAATTCAGTTTCGGTTGATTATTTTACGGGTGCCAGGCAAAACAATAAACATATATTAAACTGGAAACTGAACTGTAACAGTACAGCCCATGTAAACATTAACATGCAGCGAAGTACTGACGGCAGCAATTATGAAAACATCTATCATATTTATGCAACAGCCCTGCGTTGTGAACAACCATTTAATTTTAATGATGATAAACCTGCAGCAGGTATAAATTATTACCGTATAAAAATGACCGATGCCGATGGGAATATTTTTTACAGCAATATGGTTACTGTAAAAAATGAAATGAAAAATTTTGAAATGATGATTATCCCTCACCCGGTTGTTAACGGAAATCTTAATATAAAAATAAATGCTGCTGAAAAAGCAAAAATAGAATTTGTGATTACCGATCTGCAGGGGAGCGTATTGCAGAAACAGATTGTTAATCTTTTTGCAGGATTTAATTCAGTTTTAATGAATGTTGCTGCAATGCCCGCCGGTACTTACTGTTTAACGGGCTATATGGCAACGATGCACAAACAGGTTTTACGTTTTGTAATTCAGTAAACAGCCATAATAACTCCTGTTAAAATGCCAGCTTGTTGATATATTTTTTTATCTTTGTTATCTCTCCCGGAAAAACAATACAACAAGAATTTATTATTGCTTATACGTAACCATGAAGAGGAAGTTTTTTATACATATTGTTATTGCATTTTTTGTTTTTGTTAATTGCTGCAAGGCGGATAGCGGAAATGGAGGTATTGTATCGGAAAACAAAATCATCAAAAAGGTATCGGCAGCGGATGATTATTTTCGTTCAGTTACATCAGGAGACTGGAATAATCCTATGACCTGGGAAAGTTCACCTGATAGTCTTGATCCTTGGGTGGCTGCAACATCAGTACCGGGATTATCAGCAAAGCATGTTGTAATACAAGGCCCTGATTCGGTTTGGTTAACAACGAATATCACAACTATCAATCTTACAATTTTATCGGGAGCTAAACTGAATGCGCTGGCAAATACCATGACATTAACCTCGAGATTTAATTTATTGGGGACCGCATTTTTTTACCAGGGCGGAACAGTTTATCCGGTACCGGGTACTGAACAGGTTTTAGACCCCACGAGCACTTATGTTTATAACGGAACACAAGTTGGGCTTAGTGCAGCTTATCCCGAATTTGGTAATCTTCTTTTTAAACCTTCATCTGGCAGTTCGGGAACTTTTCAAAATACAAATGCTGCCGCTCCATTTTTTAATGGGTTAGTTGTAAGAGGGAATTTAACGATTGACTTGCAGCAACCGTTAGCCCGGGATATAAGTTTTGGTACGGGCCCAACCGGCTCAAGAACTCATACTATAGATGGCGATTTGATTATTGCCAATAACCGTACTATTCTTATTATTCAAAGAGCGGCTCCTGCAGGCACAGCAACAGCAACAGTGAACATAGGGGGCAACCTGAATATTTATTCAGGCTTTTTATATGCGCTTGGTTATTCTGATATAAATACCGGTACGGCAATTATCAATCTTACCGGCAATATATACGTTTCAGATGGAAACATAAGTGCGACTCCGGTAACTGCCACAGCAGGTATTTTTATTTTTAATTTTAACGGCTCAACCCCTCAGTCTGTAAATAATGGTGGGATACCGGTGGATATTGAAATGCATAAAGTGAATATTAATAACATTGCCGGAATCCTCTTTAATAATACTGTGAGTGTTTTTGATACCCTTCATTTTGTAAAAGGCATTATTAAAACCACCAATTTGAACTTACTGACTATGAAAGCCGGATCGGCAGTTTCAAATGCATCAGATTCTGGTTTTGTGCATGGGCCTGTAAAAAAAGTGGGCGATACCGAATTTACTTTTCCGGTAGGAAAGACCGGGACTGGTTATGTTCCTATTGGCATCGGTGTTTTTTTTGGCAGCACGGCAAATGATGAATTTACAGCAGAATATATAAGGGCAAATGCAAGAGGTTTAGCTGGAGGGATAACAGTTACAGGTCTTGAACGTGTAAGCGGATGTGAATACTGGACATTGGACAGGGGCCTTGCTACACCAACATCGGCAGATGTTACAGTTTACTGGAATGCAAACAGTCCTTGTTGGGGCAACGATCCTTATGTCACTGAACCGAGTACATTAACTGTTGCACATCATAATGGTTCATCCTGGAATTCATTTGCTACCAATAAAAATGTTTCACCGGTTAGCACAACTACCGCCGGATCTGTAACATGGCTCGGAGCAACTGAGTTTAGCCCGTTTTCTTTAGGCAGTACATCCTTTGGTGATAATCCGCTTCCAATAACCATTAATTATTTTAACGGCACCAAGCAAAACAGCAAACATTTTTTAAACTGGAAACTTACTTGCAATACTACTCCGTTTGCCAATATAGAAATTGAACACAGTACAGATGGCATTAACTTTAAAAGCATTTACAGTATTTATGCAACTGCCCTGCGTTGCCAGCAGCCATTTGATTTTACTGATGACCAGCCTGCAAAAGGGATAAACTATTACCGCATTAAACTTATTGATGCCGATGGCAAAATAACCTACAGCAGCCTGGTAAGTTTAATTAATGCAGCTAAGGGAGCTGAGCTCATGAACATTGCACCCAACCCGGTTGTAAACGGAAGATTTGATCTGAAAATAAGTACCGCTGAAAAAACAAATATGGAACTGCTGATAACCGATATGCAGGGCAGGCTGGTACAAAAAAGACCGGTAACTATGATTGCCGGTTTCAATACTATACCAATGAATGTAAGTAATCTTGCTGCCGGTACTTACCAGTTGTTTGTCAATACTGCCGATGGAAGAACAAGGGTATTACGTTTTGTGATACAATAAAAAAATGCAAAACGATTTATTTAAAACTGCCGGTTACCAAAGAACTTTTTTACCATTGATAAATAAAGTCATACCATTGGCAGGACTTTTAGTTAATTTTACCAACTGATGGATATAGCCGCTTACATAGCATCCGGTATTTTAGAATCTTACTGCCTGGGCCAGCTCACCGGAAAGGAGAACGCAGCTGTGGAAGAAAATGCCAGAACCTATCCCGAAATTCATGAGGAATTAAAACAGATTGAGGATTCACTGGAGTTTTATTCTGCAGAGAATGCCATAATTCCCAATACTTCGGTTAAGACAAAACTGTTTCTTAAAATTTATGAGCAGCAAAGTGGCGGTGATGAAGAATATCCACCCCTTATTAAAGAAGGTATAACAGCCGCAGATTTTAAGAAATGGCTGACCGGAATTAATATTGAATTGCCTCCTGAGCCTTTTGATAATTTAGCTGCTTTAGATCTGCCATCAACAGGTACAGTTACCAATTTTCTGATCTGGGCAAAAAAAGGGCATGAAGAGGAAGAACATACTGAGTACAATGAATTCATTGTTATTTTAGAGGGCCATTGCGATATGTATTTCAATGGTGTAAAAACGCATTATAATACCGGCGATATTATTGTTATTCCTCCCGATATTCCGCATACAGCAGTAGTTACTTCGGCAGAACCTATGTTTGCTTTGGTGCAACGGCAGATGCTGGCTGCCTGAGTTAACTGTTCTCCAGATGTTTTTTAATAAGTACAAAACCAATGATGACAAGTAAAAGCAGGGTAATAAGGGTGATATAAAACCAGGGCTGATCTTTAAGCTTTCTTTTTTCTTTTTTCTTTTTCTTTTTTTCGGTTTGTTTTTTCAGGTCACTGTTCAGTTGCTCAATCAGCAACGAAAGGTCTTTCTTGTTTTTAAAATGTTCAAGTCCCTCCACCGCATCGTTCATAAATTCATCATCTGCCATCTGCTTCTCCACTTCATGTGCTTCGGCAGCCGACAGTTTTTTATTCAGATAGTCGAGCAGTTTTTCCTGCTCAATATCTTTGTTCAAGTTGGATAATATGTTTTTTAAATCATCGCTCATGTATCATTACTAAAATTATAATTTCTAAATACTAAATGCGTTCCATAATTATTTTCAGATTCCTTTTTCCATTTTGAATATGGCTTTTAACCTGCATCAGCTCAAATGTTGTCTGGTCAGCAATTTCCTGGTAGCTTTTTTTCTCAAGGTAAAACAAAGTTACACATAGTTGCTGCTCCCTGTTCAGTTGCAGTAATGCCATAGCCAGGTCATCCAGTTTCTTTTCTTTTTCCAGCACAGAGTTCTTTTCTTCCGGTTCAGCAGGGGCACTCATTACACGTTCATTAATTTCAACGGGGTGTTTGCCCTTATCCCTCAGTTTCATCAGGCAGTGGTTTTTGGCAATCATGTAAATCCAGCTTTTAAAATACTCAACCTTGTATTTATGCAGCTCATTAATGGCTTTTAAAAATACCTGCTGCACGGCATCTTTGGCTTCTTCCTCATTTTTCAGGTATTTCATGCTTACACCTAAAAGCAGCATGGTATAGCGTTCCAGTAAAATACCCAGCCATTCATTGTCATGTTTGGCATAAAACCTGTTTAGCAGTTCGGTGTCGCTGATATGTTGGTATTTGCTATTCTTCAAAACAGAGGGATAAAAATATTTTTAGTTAGATGTAAACTTACTTTAAATTCCATAATTTAGTTGCAACGAAAATGAAAACATGAGTTACGCAGTTTGTTGTGTGCCCTTAGCCCCAATACGGATAGAACCCGATCATCGCTCAGAAATGGTAAGCCAGCTTTTGTTTGGCGAATGCTGCATTATTACTATTACAGAAAAAAATGGCTGGGTAAAAATTGTAAATAAACTTGATGCCTATACCGGTTGGTGCAGGCATTCGCATTTCCAGGAAATAGATGATACACAGTATTATCTGGAAGAAACCAGACTCACTGCCGGTTGGGTGAATGAGATTGATTATAACGGCCACATGATGATGGTACCATTAGGCAGTTCATTAACTGCCATGCAGAATGGAAATGTTTTCTGGCGCAGAAATCAGGTGCATTATAAGGGCGATACATGGGAACCTGCCAAAGCAAAGCATGACGCTAAAACAATAAAGCAACTTGCATTTAAATTTTTAAACAGCACTTATCTATGGGGCGGCAGATCTGTTTTTGGTATTGATTGCAGTGGCTTTACCCAGTTGCTGTATAAATTTTTAAACATTCATTTATTAAGAGATGCACAGCAGCAGGCCACACAGGGCGAACTGGTAGGGTTTTTACAACAGGCGCATTGCGGCGATCTTGCTTTTTTTGATGATGAAGAAGGGCGTATTGTGCATGTTGGTATGCTGCTTAATCCGGATGAGATCATTCATGCTTCAGGCAAAGTAAGAATTGATAAAATAGATATTGAAGGAATAATTGATGCCGATACGGGCCTGCGTACACAAAAGCTGCGTATCATTAAAAGATATATTTAAAAATTTAAGGCTAGGCAGGTGAATCCGGGTTGTTTACTTTTATTTCAGTTGATGTGGAGGCTGTTTCTTTTTTCTGCTTATCAAAGAACAACATTTTTACGGCAATGATAATCATCAGCACTGCAAATATTTTTTTTACGGTTTCCTGTGGCAGGCTTAACGCAATCTTGCTGCCGAAATAACTGCCGGCAAAAAATGCCAGCGAAATGATTACCACCACCCTCATATCAATATAACCCTGTTTATAATACTGGAAAACACCTAAAAGGCCAACAGGTAATAATAAAATTCCCAGAGAAGTACCTTGCGCCATTTTCTGCGAAAAAGCCAGGAAGAATACCAGTGCCGGTACAATGATGATGCCGCCGCCAATACCCACCAATCCGCTGAGCATGCCGGCTACGATACCAACTGCTATCAGTATTAAAATTGTCTGCATATCCATAGCCTTACTTTTTATTTTCATTGTCGAAATTGGATTTATAAAGATCAATAGCTGCTTCAATGATTGAATAAGCTGCTGCCTTGTGCTGGAATTCATCTATCTCCACTTTTTTATTTTCAAGTACTTTGTATTGCTCAAAATAATTGCGGAGTACGGCAATAAAATGTTTGGGCAGATCACTCACATCGGTATAAAAATTTACGCCGGGGTCTTTGCTGGCTACTGCAATGATCTTGTCGTCTATTTCGCCATTATCAATCATCTGCATATTGCCGATAACCGTTGCTTCCACCAGGCAGAGCGGGTTAATGCTTTCGCTGCACATTACCAGTATGTCCAGCGGGTCATTATCCTGTCCCAGTGTTTGAGGTATAAAGCCATAATTAACGGGGTAATGAAAAGAGGAATAAATAACACGGTCTAATTTAAGCAGCCCGGTCTTTTTATCCACTTCGTATTTGGCATGAGATCCCTTCGGTATTTCAATAAGCGCATTAACGGTTTGCGGAGCTTTGTCTCCGAAGTGTGCGCCGTGCCAGGGGTGTAGGGTGTACATGGGAAAAGTTGAAAGTTAAAAGTGAAAAGTTCATTATTCCTTCGCCGATATTCTTTAATTCTTCATGATGATCAAATAACCTGAAAAAGTTGCGCCGATACCAAGTAAAATACTCAGGCCAACATAAGTAAAGGCCATCCCGTATTTTCCGCTTTGCAACAAACTCATATTCTCCAATGAAAATGCTGAGAAGGTTGTAAAGCCACCGCAGATGCCTGTTGCTAAAAATAATTTCCAGTTGTTAAATAAAACTTCTTCTTTAATGCTTATGGCAAAAATAATCCCGATGATAAAGCTGCCGATGATATTTACCGTAAGCGTTGCGTAAGGGAATGTCTTTGAGCTGATCAATACGCTGCCGGCATACCTCAGCATAGAACCTATTGCGCCACCCAATCCAACAAGTAATAAGTTTTTTATCATGCCATTTTTATAAATTTCCCGAAATGGTGTACTTCAGGTCAACAAGCCATTTGCCATCTATCCTCACTAATTTTAATACGGTTTTATTGTCCATCATATAACTGTTGCTGTAATTAAAAATAAAAACACTGTCGGTTACATAGCTTTTCTCATGTACAATAATATCTGCGTTCTTATATTTTTCCAGCACGGCTTTATCCTTTTCGCTGTATTGTTTTTTAAACCGTTCAAAAATCTGAGTATTCACTTCGTCTTTCAGCAGGTATTGTTCTGCTTCTTTAAAATTATTGTCCAGGATATTACGAACAAATGCACGGGCAACTTCCATATCGGTTGTTGGCGTTTTTTTTGTTTCGTTACTGCACGAAAAAAGAAATGCAGACATAATGATGGGGAGCAGGTATTTTTTAATCATGGTTAAAGTTAAACATCTTTCCATTACGGGTAAAAAAAAGCATCCCTGTTTTAAAGGAATGCTCAATCAGGTATAACTGCAAAATTATTTATTCATCACTTTTTTCATTGAATCCATTGCTTCCATTCCCTTTTTCATAAGCGCCTTTAAAGAATCAGGATCCATTTGCTTTAATTTCTCAAGTCCGGCTTCTATGTCTTTACTATCGGGTCCCATATTACCTTTCATGCTGTTGAACATACCACCAGAATTGATAAGAGATATTTTCCAGGCACCTTCTTCCTTAACCAGGTTGAAAGTATGTGTATCTGTTTTTTCGCCTTCGGTCACTTCTGCATCTACCGTAGCTTTATCGCCATCTACCTTTTCATTTTTCAGCGTATATTTTACATCTTTTACTTTAGACTTAAATTCCTCACCCATTTCCGTTTTCATCTTTTTTATCATATCAGGATCAATACTGGTTGCCAGTTTTTCAGCCGATTCCAGAAATTCCACATCCTTTTTGGTAATGAATTTTTTTATATCATCCATGTTGCCGTTTTTCATGGCTGTAAACATGGCATCAATGGCAGCCGTTGGGGATGAGCCCTGGTCGCTGCTGTTGCAGGATGCCAGGCCAGCAACAAAACAGAGTGCAAAAAGTACTTTTTTCATAATTGACTATTTTAATTTGAGTACCAAAAATAATTTTATTTTTCTTTTTTATCATCGTTTTTTATACAGCAATAAGTTAAAAGGACTGATTAGCGGTATCCCCTATAAAAAAGGGGCACCATTTGGTGCCCCTGTATAAGAACGGTTAGTAAGTATTATTTTTTTGTGACGCTTTCTTTTTGCTCTGTTATTCTTACGTCATCTTTATTATATGCCTTGATGATCTGTTTTACCAGCCTGTGCCTTACCACATCTTCCTCATCAAGTTCGATATGTGCAATGCCTTCAATATTCTTTAAAATACGTGTGGCTTTAAACAAACCGCTTGATTGGTTTTTCGGCAGGTCAATCTGTGTAGGATCACCGGTGATGATGGCTTTTGCATTTGGTCCTATCCTGGTGAGGAACATTTTTATCTGAAGATCATTTGTGTTTTGTGCCTCATCTAAAATGATAAATGCATTATCCAGTGTGCGGCCACGCATATAAGCAAGTGGTGCAATTTCAATGGTACGGGTGCTCATATAATATCCCAGCTTGTCTGCAGGTATCATATCATCCAGTGCATCGTACAAAGGTCTTAAATATGGATCAATCTTTTCTTTCAGGTCGCCCGGCAGGAATCCTAAACTTTCGCCTGCTTCAACGGCCGGCCTTGTTAAGATGATTTTTTTAACCGTTTTGTTTTTTAATGCCCTTACCGCCAAAGCCACGGCAGTATAGGTTTTACCGGTACCGGCAGGACCTATTGCAAAAAGCAAATCGTTTTTGTCGCAGGCTTCCACCATTCTTTTCTGGTTGGCTGTACGTGCCCTTACGGTTTTTCCGTTGGGGCCAAATACCAATACATCATTGGGGTTGCGGTCCATGAAGTTGTCAATAACACGTTCATCATCGCCGCCCAAAATCTGTTCAAAATAATTAGCACTCATGTGCCCGTTTCTTTCAAGGTAACGTAGGATAAGGTCAATTTTTTCCCTGGCGCCTTCAATTTGTTCAGGGGCCCCGCTCAATTTTATCTGCGTGCCTCTGCTGAGAATTTTTAAAAGGGGAAATTTCTTTTTGAGAATGTCGAGTTTACCGTTGTTGACGCCAAAAAATTCGATAGGGTTTACGGTTTCGAGATTAATGATCGTTTCAGTCAATGGATTTTCAGTTTTGCCACTGTTTTTGTCATACATCTGATTTCAGGGTATACATAGCAGCGGTTAGTTAACAATTAAAATGCAATTTGTATTACTAACTTGTCTCTTTTCCAAATGTAACGAATTACAAGTAATACATTACAGGATTACTTATACACAGAACGTATTTTTTAGTGGAAAAGTTTACAGAGTTTAAATTTTAACAAAGAAAAATTGCAGGTGGCTGGTAATGTTTTTTTTATGAACGTTTTTTAAGATTTTATTTTCTTCAATAAGTCAGGTAAATCGCATTAAACAATTTTTTTTGGTATCAAATTTAATACTCTCCACTTGCGCCGCCACCTCCAAAATCACCACCGCCGGATATTGGTCTATCGGTACCAGTGCCGGGTTTAAATGTTTGTGCCAGTATTAAAGATTCTATCTGCATTTTATCCATGTCATTACCTGTAGGAATTTCAAGGCTGGTAAACCCATGCACGGGCTTAGTAAGCCACTTCATAAGTCCATATGCTGCGGTCATTAAAACTATACCACCGATTGTCATTATAATTTCAATGGGCAGCAGGGAATGGTAATAACGCACCGTAAAAACTATTGCTGCAAACAGCAGAAGTCCAACCCTTAAAAGCACGGCATCTTTTTTTTGAATGCCTCTTGCCAGGTAAATAACCGGAATCAGGGCTGTGAATATCCAGAATAACCAGCCAAAGGGAATAGTATCGCCGGGTTGCAGATTAAGCTGAAACATACTGTCGCTTATTTCTCTTACAACATAATAATTCCCGGCAGCATATAAGCTTATCAATGCTGCAATCTCAACCATCAGTAAACTGCTGCTGTAAAGAAGATATCTTTTTTTTGCCGGGTATACTGCAAAATAAGTGGCCAGTGATGCTGCCATGATAATAAACGGAGCAATGGCTTTTGCAGTACTGCCTGTTTCAACACAGGTATAAAATAATATGCCGAGCATTGCCAGAAACGCAACCACTGCCATAAGTTTGTCGGCATAACGCAAGGTTGCTAAACTGCATATTATAAATATGAAAAGAGAATTTAACAATCCTCCAAATTCATTGGGTATGCTGATGCCGCAAAATAAACTGATGCCTGCACCCCAAAGCATAGCATCATCCACACCGGAGCAATAATGTTTTTTTGTTTTGATCATATATTCTAATGCCACAAAACCCAGCCCTCCGAAAAGTATTGCCAGCCCGCCAATGCTGTTTTCGATAGAGTCTATGATCACAAGGCTAACCAGTCCAAATGAAAACAATAAAATAATGATGGTTAAAACAAACAAACCAATTCTTATAAAAAGATTAGGCATATAAAATGCAACCGGGTATTTTTCTGTAATAGCCTGATGTTCTTCTTTTGTAATAAAATTCTTATTAAAAGCCGAAACAGCTTCCTGCCGAATGTGCTGGTTGTTCAACCATTCCTGATTATATGCTATCATCTGTTTTTAATTTTTTGTTGCTCCTCATTAAAAAAATAACCAGGAAGATTCCAGATGCAATAAAATATATCAACCCCAGGTAAACAGGCACGAGGTTGTACCAGTTCATCAGCATTAATATTTGTATAACAACATAGCTCAAACCGATATAGGCATATAATGCGGTAACGAGCAATGTATAAAAAGACCTGTTGGTTAAAGCCTGTAAATAGAAATAAAATGCAATGCCCGATAGAACAATAAACCAAAGCAGGTAAATTTTTTCAAAATGAAACATGGCAGCTATGGTGGCAATAAAAAGAATGTGCATACCAAAATTGGTATAGGTAAATTCAAAATGTTTTTTTATTTTTTTATGCCGGGTAAACCAGGCTGCTGCTATAAGCAAAACACCCGGCAGCAGGGCAGTAATGATGATGGTGCCACTGTTGAAATCATTTGCTTTTAAAATTTCCAAAGGGGTAACACTGATGCCCAGCCAGGCCGCCAGGTTGGTGATGCCCATGCATAGTATACCGATATTATCGAAATAATAAGCTGATACAAACAACAGCAGCATAGGAATAAAACTGGCAAGCCCGTACCGGTTTCCAAAAAAATTAAACTGGTATTGCAGGTAACCAATAATGCTGATGAAAGAAAGGCAGCCAAGCAATAGCCCATAATCGAACAAGGTATTGGGCGATTGGGTTTTGTTTGCCGACCAGGCCGCTGCATGCTTTACACAATAGTAAAAACAACCTGCACATAAAAACGCTAAAAATACAAGAATGGCAGTATGCCCTATGGAGTCTATATTTTTATAAATGAGAATGCCCAGTCCGCCACTGAGTAAAAGTACAGCCAGGTAGAACAGGGATTTAATTTCCCAGTAAACCGAAAATAAGCCGGTGCCTTCCTGGTCTTTTATTTTATTAAAAGATCCTTCAGATAATAATCCTTCGGCATGCCATTGTGCAAATAGTTTTTTGTTCATGCGGGGTAATGAAGATTAAATATAAATTAAAATTCCGGGCATGGGATAAAAACTACGTTGCCGGGAATAATTGATCTTATCATTTTTGATAACACCTCCAAAGATGCAAAATCCGGGTTGTTAAAATTTAATATTTCTCTTTCTACAGCATAAATCCTGCGGGCTCTCTTAACTGATACCAGGCATGATTATCAGGTTTAGATACAATGGATATTGTATCAGAAGAGTTATCTTTTATTTATTACCTGCATACATCTTTCTTCAAATATTAATTCTTCTGCGGGATCAATTACAGATTCAAACAAAGCCATCAGTTCTTCAGAGTGTGCTTTTGCAGTTTGGGTTTTTAAATCAACATGGATAAATTTTACCCAAAACAAAGCTTTCAGTTTAGTTTGTCCGTCATTCCACATAGTCATTTCAACCTGCAGCGATTTATCGGAATACCGGATAAGTTTTGACTGGATGCAAACTGTTTCCATGGTAAATGCGGGGGATATATAAGCTATCTGGTTTGATGCCACCACCCAGCTTATTTTTTCAGTTTTAACCAGTTCAAAAATATCCAGGTTATAGTGTTCTCTAATCTGATCTTCCCGTGCATTTATAAAATAGTCAATGTACTTGGCATTGTTTAAATGATTGAAAGGATCACAATCCTGGAAACGGATCTTGGTTCTTGTTGTTAATAATTTTGATAAGGTCATGAACTACGTTTAAGTTAAAAAACGGTTATTTATGCAAAATTAATATTTTGATTTTTTTATCGTTTACAATTTTTAATCTCAAGGTAGTTCCGGATTAACTATGATTTTAAACAGTGAACCAACTGTAAAGAAAGGCAGTATAGATTGTTATGTACTCACCTTTTTGAAAGATGCTTTGAAAAAATGCCCCTACTAGATTTTTATATTATCTCAAACTCATTACAATCCATTCTGATGTCCTGTGGCTGAAGTTTTTGACCAAGCAGGTTACAGTAGCCTGCATTGCCTTTAGTGGAGTAATGTTTACAATTAAAGCAGGTTCTTTGAATGCTGATAACCTGCAGCTGATTCAGTTTTATAATGAGGTTGGTTATATTATTCCATAAAACAAGTTTATCGCCTGGCGTTGCATTTGAAATGATTTCTGCTAGCGGGTTTGGAAAGTCTTCTGTTTCCAAAACTATTTTTTTTCCTGCTGCGGTAAGTTGAATGGAATAACTTCTGCTATCGTTTTTGTCAGCAATTTTTTTTACCAGTTTCTTTTGTTCCAGAACTTTTACTGCATCGCTGATGGTTGGTTTAGTAAAATTAAACTCCTGTGCCAGGTAACTGATGGTGCATTTGTCGGGTGCATGATGCTGAATAAATATCATTAGCTGAATCTGGATAGGGCTGAGGCTGTATAATTTTGCTTTTTCCCAAAGGAAGATCCTGAATACATGTGAAAGTCGTTCGAGCCCGGCAACAATTTTATAATTAAGATTGCTGTTTTGTGTATTTAAGTCAAATACCGATGACATGGTTAATTGCAGTTTTGCATTTCAATGATATAATATCCTTTTTGCCTGATACTTATTTCCATTTCTGCAGTGGCCTGTTCTATATGGCAAAAGCTACATTCTTTTGATGTTAACGGCTGTTCCTGCTCATTCTTGGATTGTAAGTATTCCTTACCAAATGTATGGATAATTTGTTCATCCTGTATATCGGCTGGTGCTATAATGTCGAAATGCATCTTACTTCCATCTTTGCGGTTTACATAAGTATCCCATACTGCTACTTTCATTTTTATTGAATTTGAAGTTTTAAAAACAGCCGGTTTAATAAAAACCGGCTGCTCAGTAATCCTGTTATCCCTTTACATCGGCCATTGATGCACCAAAATTGATGTGCAGTACATTTCCGTTAGCTGTTACTAATGCAGGAACTGATTTTACACCGGCATTTTCAGCCTCGGCAATTCTTGATCTGTCGGTTCCTAAATGCACCACTTCTATATCCGAAGCATTGGAAATGGAAAGGATGTCGTGTTCAGCACTTACACAAACCGGGCAGCCGGCATGGTAGAAGATTGATTTACTCATGTTTTTATATTTTAATGATGAACAAATAAATTGTCAGCACAAATATAGTAAGGAATCCTAACTAATAAAAATATTTTAATTAGCCCAAGACGGCATAGATTAAAAATACAGCAAAGCCAATTGCAAAGGGAGCACTTAGCCTGAGTAGGGGAACAGTTAATTTCGATGAGCTCCATACGGAGAAACCCGCATGCCATGTACGTGGGATCAGCAACAGAATAACGGTGGTAACGCCCAGCATGATGCCGAAAAGCTCAAAAAAAAATGGGTATTTTGAAAGCGGTGCATACAATAAAATAGCAATTGCCCAAATACCACGCAGGCCAAGCTCTGTATAATTAATAAAATTTGTACTGCCAGCTTTTGAAATAATATTTTTTGCTCTGAGTGGTTTTACAAACATAATGAAACCGGCCACGATAAGCCACAGGCCGGAGATGATAATTATGTACTGAGCTGCCTGAGTTATCATGTTAATAAAGATATACTAATTAATTTTTCTGATGATTTTGTAAAGGGAATAATTGCTAAAAAGTAAAGGGAAAACAAAAGCACCTGCATTTTACATGAAGGTGCTTAAACTGGCTACACTTTAAACATAATGACGAAGAATTTTTTATAATGGATCCTTACGGATAAACCTTATACCGGCGCTGCTTTGTTCAGTGCTTTCAAGTCTGGCTTCATAACGTTTTCCATCTACCATGGCAACCATAAGGGAGGTATTGGGAGGAATGGATCCGAGATTTTCTGCTACCATTACCAGCTCATTTGATTGCTGCAGATCTGCAACAGCCAGTTTGATGAGGTAAGCTTTTTCGGTAAGACGGATATGTTCATACAGAAGCTGGCCATTCAGGAAAATTGAAATGGAGTCTCCATCTATTTCTGCATTATCATAAAACCGAAGTTCAATGGAGTCGCCGCTCAGTGGTATCTCCTGCAATATCACTTTGCTGCGGGTAACAAATTTTTCTTTTATACTTAAAGTTGGTCCTTTAACCACCGGGTCTGTAATAATTTCGGGTGTTGGTTTTATTTCCACTTCCTTTTTCACGGGGGGCATCGTAACAATTTTTTTGGGTTGTATGACAACAACATCAACAACTGGCTTTACAGGCTCTTCATCAATAAGTTCTTTTGTTTCGGGTATAGGTTTATAAAAAGCCAGTTTACCAATACTGTCAATCAGGTCTGGGTCGTTTCCACCAACAGTATAATTGTCAATTATAAAATCCCATTCATCATGAAAGACAGGTGAACCATATTTTTGCAGATCAACCGGCCCCCTGGGCTGTTGCTGTTTTTCTTTTAATGCAGATGACCCGTTTAAATACATTTTAGTTCCGCCGGGACAATTAAAATCGGCTGTGGAAAGATAGGGAATGGCACCCGCTGCAGGTAATAACCTTTTTCCTTTTTTCTCTTCAATCAATTGGTCATCCCACCAAACTACACTGTTATCTCTTTCGTCAAAATATCCTTTTATGCTGTACCTTCTGTAACTGGTTGATGATTCATAATAATAGCTGGTGCCGGTAAGGCTGTCGCCATTTTTTATTATTTTAACTTCTACATTTTTGCGGTCAATTTTTCCTTTCCAGTAACCGGTAACGGGTTGTGCATAGGCAAATGAAAATGAAAGGAAGGCTGCTGAAAACAATGCAAGAAATGGAGTGATGTTTAAACCGGCCTCTAAGGTTTTTTTATTGTAATGGTACATATTCAAAGTAACGGCTTTTAGGTTTAATTATTTTAGCCCGAAAATGGCGATACAGCAGATAGCAGTATTGATGAGGAAAAAAAATCTGTTAAAATTTTAATGAAGCCCACTGCTGAACCTGCAGACTGCGCTATTGAGAAAATAGGATGAAACAAATGATTACTGCAATAAGAATAATTCGGCTGCAATAACGCTGTCTTTATACAAAAACTGCATCTCAAATGCACCATAGCCGAATTCAGCATAAACTTTCTTCAGGGCAAAACTATCCGATAACATATTTTCTTGAGGGCCTACGCTGATGATCACCGATTCTAAAAGGTCGCTCCTGTTTTCGAGCAGCCTGTAAAACCTTAAATTAATATCTGTTAAACCAAATGCTTTATGATTTAATAAACAATAAGTAAACATGCTGTCTTTCTTTGTAAACATGGCTGAGCCAAGCATCTTTTTATTTTGGTAATCGAACGAATGCCCGATCTTTAAAACCGGGGGAGGAAAGACAGGTTTGGGTAGTTTGTTTTTAACAACTGCTATAGAATCTTTCTTTTCAGAAACGGTCAGTGAGTCACCAGCCGCACCTGAACCTGAATCAGAATTTTTACAGGAAATAAAAGTAAAAATAAAAAAGAGTATTACAACTAATCCTGCCGATGATTTCAAATCGCTTCTCATACGGTAAAATGTTTAATGGTTTAAAGTTAAACCAATTTACCGTTAAACTTATTGTAAGCTGAAACAACCGGGCATATAAGTTATTGAATTAAGAAAGAGATTATCTAAATCTGTCTGGATTTATGTGGTAAAAGAGTTGCCTTAAACAGTGTGTGCCACGTTAAGATTTTATAAATTACCAGAGACCTACCCTTAAAGTATAGCCTAAGTTTCTTTTAAGTTGAACTTTACTGGATTATTTTATTTTTTTTCTTTTAAATTTTATATATTTAGAGTTAAAAAATTACTTTCCAAAAAAACTCACCAAAACTATAAAACAGTAACATGAACAAAATTTTACAAACAGCCATTTGTGTAGTAATGGTTATGTTTTCACCTCAACTACTGTTATCATCATTTGCACAACAGGACCCCGTAAAAGAATTTCCTTCTGACCGGTCCCTGCTGACATTGGTTGAAAAATATTTGCATACTCCGGTTAAACAAATTAGCATGCCGGATGCTGATGTGTTTTTACAGCGGGATATGACAGCCTATCTTCAGTCCACTGTGTTCAAGGCTCCCGAAGTTTTGCCGTCTGAAGCCGATCATGGTCATGATCATAAGGACGCTATGCTACTTGAATTCCTGAACCGGCCACATCCCAATGTAGCTACCCTCAATAAATATTTTATCGAGGCAGGTTTGGAATTCAATGTTCCGGTTAGTTTATTGAAAGCAGTTGCCCAGGTACAGAGCAACTGGGCTCAGGTATCAGAGTCGCTGTATGGTTCCTGGGGTATAATGGGGATTGTAGAAAATGAATTTGTTAAACAACTAAGTAAAGCTGCCCAATTACTGCAGGTGAATGAGTCTCTGCTGAAAGAAAATGCAAGGATGAATATTCGTGGAGCAGCTGCTCTGTTGGCATACTATCAACTCAACAGACCCACACCCGTTAAAATTGAAGACTGGTTTGAATCGGTTGTAGATTTAACCGGGTTACGTGGAGCAGATATGAAACATGAATTAGCCTCCAGGATTTTCAGTCTCGCCAAATCGGGCAGTAAAACCGTAACACTGTGGGGCGAAATCATTTTTATAGAACCAATAGATATTCATTTAGCCAAATGGCAACAGGCCGGCGAAAGTATAGTGGGAGGTCAGTCTGTTATTAATGCCGTGGATTATCCGAATGCGATTGAAAATTTTACAACATGTAACTATAACAGCCGTCCTGCCGGAAGCAATATCAACTTTTACTTTATTCATTATGTAGCTACCGGTACTTACCAGGGTGCTATTGATTGGTTTAAGAATTGCACTTCACAGGTAAGTGCTCATTATGTAATCAGGAATAGCGATGGACAAGTGAGCCAGGTGGTATTGGAAGCCAACAGAGCCTGGTCGCAGGGAGTAACGCTGTATAATGACCAGGGGATTGGAGTAGAGCATGAGGTACTGGCTGCTAATTTATCCATGTGGGATAGTGAACCTATGCTGGTATCTGCGGCTAACCTGTGTATTAATGTGTGCAACAGATGGGCCATACCAAAAATAAGAAGAGTAACAAATGGTGATCGTGCTATTTACGGACATGGTGATGTAAAAGCCACCGATTGTCCCAATTTAACACCTTCCCGCTGGAACAGTTTTATCGCCAGGTTATCAACTATAACAGCATCGGCCCCGGTGTTATATAGTGTTGAGAGTATTGGGTCGGGTACAGATGTAAAAGTAACGTGGAAGAATAATATCGAACCAACGCTGGCGGGATATCGTTTGTATTATGCAATCAATGATGCACTCACAAGTTGGTCGCTTGCAGCAGATGAAAATACACTTGGCCCGGCTACCACTTCAGTTACATTAAATGCCAGCCAGTTTATTAATGTGCCTGCCGGCGACGTATATCATTTTAAATTAACCGCTGTTGTGGCTGATGGTACCAACCCGCTTGTTGAAAGTAGTGCCGGAGATATTTATTCCAGGTCATCAAATGTAGCAGGCCCAAAAGTTTTAATTGTTGATGGATTCGACAGGTTTGGAGGTACTGGTTCATATGCCAGTTCAACCCATCGCTTTTCTTCTGATTATTTCAGGGCTTTACGTAACAAGGCTCAATTACAGATAAGTTGCGTAGCCAATGAAAAAGTAGAAGATGGAAGTTTTGTTTTGGGTAATTATGATATGGTGCTTTGGTATGTTGGTGATGAGAGTACAACAACAACAGTTTTTTCCACCGCCGAAAAAAATGCCATTAAAGCCTACCTGGAAGCCGGGGGGAAATTACTGGTAACCGGATCAGAGATCGCCTATAGCATAGGCCGCTCAGCTTCAACAGCCGTTGACCTTAATTTCTTTAATAATTATTTGAAAGCTACCTACGTGGCTGATGGCTCGGGAACATACACGCCCGCAACCGGTATTGCCGGAACTCCGTTTGAAGGGTTGACCCTTCCGTTCGGATTGGTTTATCCGGAAGATTGGCCTGATGCTGTATTAGCATTAACAGCAACAACTCCTCCTGTAATTAATATCTTTAATTATGCGGTTTCGCCTAATAAAGGAGGCGTAGCATATAAAGGAACCTTTGGAGCCGGTGTAAACCCGGGGGCGTTGGTTTACCTTTCCTTCACTTTGGAAACAGTGGCAGACAGCAGCATGAACGACTTTATGCATAAAGCTTTGCTATATTTCGATTTTACTTTGATCAGTTCTCCAGTGGCTGTTGAAGATTTTGGGAATACCCAAACTGCGGCACCCAAACGAATCAATGTACTGGCAAATGATATTAATAATGGTACCGCATTTAATCCGGCCAGTCTGTCTATCGTAACCAACCCGACTAATGGTACGGTTAGTTTCGATAACCAGGGAAATGTTACTTATATATCCAATGCTGGTTTTACAGGAGATGATCAATTTCAATACAGGGTTCAAAATACCAATGCACAATTTTCCAATACGGCAAATGTATATATACGGGTTACGGCTGCAGTTCCCTGCAATCCGGCGATGCCGGAAGTTGATGACAATTTTCCTAAGCGGGACTTGCGTGGAGCCTGGGTAGCCAGTGTTTATAATATCGACTGGCCTACATCGGGCAACAATACCCCAACGCAGCAGCAGGCGCAACTGACAAGGACCCTTGATACCCTGGCAAAATCCGGGATCAATACAGTATTCCTACAGATCAGGCCGGAGAGTGATGCCCTGTATCAATCTTCATTGGAACCCTGGTCATATTGGCTTACAGGTACGCAGGGAACGGCACCTAGTCCGTTTTGGGATCCATTAACCTTTGCTATTGACGAAGCACATAAAAGAGGCATGGAACTTCATGCCTGGATCAATCCCTACCGGGCAAAACAAGGAACGCCTGTGTTACATTCCAGTCATGTGGCTTCGGTTCATCCCGAGTGGACATTTGTTGCCGGAACTGTAACCTTACTAAATCCCGGTATACCGGATGTAAGAACCCATCTTGCCAATGTAATAAGCGATATTGCCCGCAGGTATAATGTGGATGGTATTCATTTCGACGACTATTTTTATCCTACCGGAATGGGCACGCAGGATAACACAACCTATATAACTTATAACCCAACCGCCATTGCTACTATTCAGGAATGGAGACGGAATAACGTGAATCTTTTAATTGCACGTATTTACGATACAATTCAGGTTATCAATCAGGAAAATAACAGTAACATCTTATTTGGTGTAAGTCCGTTTGGAATCTGGAAAAGCGGGGTTCCTGCCGGCATAACAGGCCAATCCTCATTCAACGATCTCTATTGCGATCCAATTGCGTGGATGCAGGCCGGCAAAGTGGATTATCTGGCACCCCAACTCTACTGGAAAATTTCGGGTCAGCAGGATTATAATTCTCTTTCAAAATGGTGGAATGACCAGGCTGCGGTTTATGACCGGCCTGTATATATGGGAATAGGGCTACATAAATTATCGCCTGCCAGCAGCTGGCCTGTTTCAGAAATTACCAACCAGTTGAACATTAACCGGAACCAGGCACATACACAGGTTAAGGGGCAGATATTCTATAGCAGCAAATATCTGGTTGGTGATACAGCTGGAGTAAAAACAGCCTTACAATCTACCCAGTTAAAATACAAATCAATCCCTCCAGTTTTACCCTGGAAGGATGGCATCTGTCCAAACCCTCCTGTAAATATCAGGTGGGATGCGGATACCATCCGTTGGGACATACCTGCACCGGCCGGAGATGGGGATTTGCCAAAGCGGTATGTTGTTTATAAGTACGCCAGCGCTGCCGAGGCTGCAACGCATACAAACGATGCACAAAAGATATACGCAATAGTTTACGACAATAAACTTACTGTTCCCCTGTCTGAGTTAGTAAATAGTTACTTCACAGTTAATTCATTGGATAAAAACAATAATGAAAGTGAAGGCAGTAATATAATTGTATTACCCATAACAGGGCTTAATTTAATTGTGCAGCTTTCGGGAAATACCAGCCTGGTAAACTGGAAAACGCTTTCGGAATACAATACCAGCCACTTTGAAGTAGAGCGAAGTACTGACGGTCGTAATTTCTATTACCTGGCCTCAATAACAGCAGCAGGCAGCAGCAACACTCAGCGGAATTACGAACATCAGGATTTACTTCTGGCTGCCGGAACCTATTACTACCGCATCCGGAGTGTAGATAAAAACGGCGTAGTCAGTTACTCCGAAATTAAAAGTGTTGAGTACAAGATGAAGGAAAATCAGGTATTGGTTGGCCCCAATCCGTTTACCACACGGGTTAATATCAGTAACCTGGTAAATGTTGACCGTGTAGATTTACTGGATATGACCGGAAGAATTTTATTCAGCAAACGATTAAAAAATGAGACAACGACCAGCCTGGAAATTGCGGGTTTACCGGCAGGGATGTACCTGTTGAAGCTTACTAAAAACAATGCTGAGTTTACACTGGTAAAACTTATAAGGCAGTAGTTATAAATACTAACTTCTGATTAATACTGTTTGTTTTAAATACAAAGTCCGGGCCCGCAGTGGTCCGGATTTTTTTTGTGAAGTTCAGAATAATCAGGGTGTCCATTCGTCATGTACAATACCCACCAGGTAAAATTCATCCTGCTGTTTTTTGTAAACCAGTCGAAGTGTCCGCCAATCCATACCTCCATACTTTTTATCAAAACCCGAAAAATAACTTTCGGTGAATTCTGTATTACGATAAAATTCCAACAGGTTATTTAAAGAGTTACCACTGCCCAGGAAATGATTGAGACTTGTTTTTTCGGCGTGTATAAAATCTACGTCGTATACAAATTTTGCAAAGTAATCTTTAACCGTCAATAGCATGATATCACCATTGCCAGCTGTAATTCCCCAGTCTATCAGCTTGCCGCTGTTCACGGCCTTTAAAAAATCTTGTCGGTTTAATTGTTTATCGCTCGTTGTAATATAAGCATAAGGAGAAAACCGGGTGCCTGAATCCGGGTGCATGAATTTTGTAAAAGAATGAAAATCTTTATTTTTAATTGATACCAGAATTTGATTGCTGAGACTAAACAGCAGGGAGTCTTTATTGAAGCTGGAATCAGCCAGATTAGTAATCTCTTTAGCAACGGCTCTCTTAGGTTCAGATTTTTCTTCCTGGCACCCGGTTAATAACAGCAGTGCGAATAAGCCTGTGATCAAAACGATTTTCATATAAAAAATATAAAGTAAGAAAACGATCTTTTGAATAGATACTCAATTTAGGTTGTTTGTCTTTAATATAGTCCGGCTTGTTATAGTTCCAAAAATAATGATTGCTTGCAGCCCTTAATTGGCATGATTTTTTGGAGTTTAGGATTGGTGCTTATCCAAATTGTTTTTGCAGAAAAATTTTCAACTTTATTTTCAATAGTAAAATTTACCAGTGCTTTTTTATCAGAGGTTGTACCGTTTTACTTTTGCAGCAGTTGTTGCACAACCCGGTGTAGTTTTTCTTTTTCTGATTCATGTACTATCCCATCAGCAGATGCTGCAGTGTAAAACATAAAGTGTATTTTAATTAACGGTTAAAAAAATTTCTTACCCAGGCAGCCACCTGGTTATCTGTCATGCTGTCGGCTGTTTTTACGCCTTTGATCACTGATTCAGGTATACCGTGTTCCTTCAGGTATTTCTCCAGTTCCAGTTTCTTGTTAGCGGGGCCAAATAAAACCAATTCGTCTGCCCCAATTATTTCCTGTTGTATATCCTGGTAAAAAGAAAGACTGTCTCTTTGCACATGCGCCTTTTTTTTGCGGTCGAAATTAAAAAACTGCTGTCCCATTCGTGAAAACCATTTTCCTTCGCCGGGCACTCTTACTTTTTTTTCTATTTCCGAGTGTATTTTTTTTACCTGCTGTCCGTCTTTTTCCAGGTAAACAATAATCGCCTGTTTGGTATCTATCCAGATTCCTGTTTGCTTATTCATAATATAAAATTTTAAGTGTTTACTATTTTCTGTCTGCCGGTATGGCCAGCAATGGTATATGCGTATGATAACTCATCCGTCTGGTAATGCTTGGGTGAAAAATCCTGTCCCAGAAACTGCGTTGATAAGTAACCATCACTAACATATCCACGTCATTTTCACTTGCATATTTTTCTATGCTTTCTTCAAACTCAGTCCCGAATAAATTTTCGGTATGTAATGACAATTCAGGATATTTCGTTTTCAGCAATTTTTCATAAGTGCCGATCTGGTTACCATAATGTATCATTTTTTCAGGCAGATCATCGTCTTCATCGCTGAATACTATTGTATGCACACCGGCTTTGTACTGTCCTGCCATTTCAAAAATGAAATCAAGTATTGCAGGATCTTTTTCAAAATGATTGGTGGCAATTAAGACACGCTCAGGCTTTTTCCAGTTGTAGCCTTTAGGTATTGCCAATACCGGAATCTTGCTATCCCCGATTATACCCGAAGTCTTGCTTCCCCATATTTTTTCATCTAACCCGCTTGCGCCGGTGGTACCCATCACAATGAGATCCGCTTTTTCGGTTGCTATCGTCTCATCTATTCCATCTTGTAAAGTACCTCTGTAAAAAACGGTTTTTACATCCACTCCATCTTTCTCCAGAATACCGGCTTTGCATTTCATCAGTTTTTCATGGGCTTCTCTTACCATCGACTCCTTAAATTCTTTATTCACGCCCATATAATCGGTGTACAGGTTGCCACTTAGTTCATAGGTATGCAGTAAAACTACTTCCATAGGCAACAGTTTTGCTGATTGAACTGCAAAATTTACTGCATTTGATGCACAGTCTGAAAAATCGGTAGGTACTAATAGTTGCTTCATAATATTATCAAGGTTTTAATTTTTGAATAGGTAAATTGATGTTTATCTCATCTGATTAAATATAAAAAACTACATCGTCATTTTTTATGACGCCTGTTGGCAACAGGAATGATTGTCGTCAATATTATACCAGGTAATTATTGGGAGAGGCAATACACTGCCTGCTATAGTAAAAGTAACATCAACTGCAGCGAAGAAAGATTTGTACTAATGTAAAGTTCAGATGAGGTGAGTGGTTACGTTTTATGTTTTCGTTTCTTAATTTCCCGAAACAATCGGAAAATTATCCTGTAATCTTTTGTGTTTGTTTTTTATGATTAGGGAAGGGAACACTTGCGCCAGATGGGGGTTTTGGCATAGCATGCGCCGGAAGGGTTGAATCAACAAAAAGCTAAAGGCCACTTTTCTGTCTGTGCTGGCAAAATAATGACCTTTAAAAAAACTGTATAAATATTATTGTCCGGCAGCCGTGGCAGCTTCTTTCTGAGCTTTTTGGGTGGCTTTAAATATTTTATATTTATCATTTCCCATAATACCTTTCAATTGCTCATTTCTGTCCTTATAAATAACGTCCAGTTGTTCTTTTTTTGCATCTTCACTTAAACTGGCATCGGCTTTAATGGGTTTGGTCTTTTCATTTGATTCATCCAGCAGAGCTCTCACTTTTGTCTGCTCTGCGGCCGTAAGCCCTGCTTTAGTAAAAGCTTCCATTAAGTCAGCCTCTTTTTTTGCTTTTGCTGCTTCTTTTTCAGCTTTGCTCATTGTTTTTTTATCTGCTGCAACATCAGTTGTTGCGGTGGCAGTTTGTGCATGTGCAGTTCCAAAAACAGAAACGGCAACCAGCAGCGAAACGAAAATTTTTTTCATGATTTATTTTTTTTAATTTTTAATTCAGGTTGATGTAAAACAATACCTGAAATTAAGGATATCGTTTGTTATTTAAGTGCGATTACAAAAATTTAACCAAATAGGGGGGGACTGTTTCTCAGCAACGCCTGCGTAAGGAGCTTTCTCAACTGGCTCAAGTTTTCCTTTTAGTAAAACTTATTTCATGCGAAATGGAAGTAGGGGGCCACTCTTAAACCATCAGATGCCGTCGTCTGGTGTACTGAGTATAGTCGAAGTATCACCAACGAGAGAAGTTTGAGTAGTTTCTGTTTACATATCCTTAAATAGTAACCCATCCAAAAATACATTCACCTTCTGTTCGGGAAGTTCCTTTTTACTATAAGCATATAATACGGTAATGAACTTGCCATTCGTCCAGCCCTTTACTTTCCAGTTGTTCTTTTCATCATCTTTCCAGTAATCTATAATGCCACGGGTATCTGTTTTCCCTTTTAATAAATGCCCTTTACCATAGCCAGCAGCAGAAGTTATTTTAAATGTGGTCTTCAGGTAATCGAGATAAGTGACGAGCAGATCCTCAGCTTCGGATAGCAAAACAATATCCTCTACAAGTTTTATACATATTACGCCGTAATAGGTATCTGCATTCCCGCATTCGCTGGTATATACTTTTGCCGAATCCTGGCTATTGGCCAAATCAAATTTCCCATGATCGCAAAAAGAATAAACAGAACAACCCGAGTTACCTATATCATATTTTTTCAGCGACTGGCTGTACAGGGCCGTAGCGCCCACAAGCAACAAAAAACAGCAGATCATTTTTTTCATTGTACAAATTTTAAGCTGCTAAAAATAAAGCATTTGTACTAATTGGTTTGAATTTTTTCGCCGTTGTTATATGTTGTCGGCTGGGTTTTGTGAATGGGCAACAGCAACAATATGTTGGGAGCTTGAAGTTGGAATTTTATTATGCTGGCAGTCTGCTGGTTGTTGGTGATTGCGAACATCAACCGTGACGGAAGACTGCAACTGGCGAAAATATGCTGCATGACTTTTGTGTGTTAGCGTATCTGTGCCTGTGTAAAAGCTTTTAGAATGTAAGGCTCATGTGTTTTATTTTTAAGAGTATTTGTTGGCACAGATACGCCAACGCTCTTTTGCCGCCCTGCACATCTGCGCCAGTTGGGAGGCGAATGCTGGTGCGCCAGTTGGCTTGCGTGTGTTTTATGTAACACCAACGTGGGCGGAGTAATCTATCTGCGCCAGCTGGGGTAAATGTATACCTGCGCCAGTTGGGGAACACGCCCTACATATCTGCGCCAGTTGGCTTGCAAGCATAAATTATTTCTCAATTCATGCATTTACTCAATCAATACAAAAGCTGCCCAATAAAATGCTTTGTATTTCTTCCGCATATCTTTTTGTGCAGCGGCAAAAGATTCCCTGGCAGTTTTTCCCTGCAAGTAATACGTGTAAAACACTTTCATCAGCTCTGCTGTTTCTGCATCGGGTACTTTCCATAAACTAAGCAACATATTTTTTACACCGGCTAATTTAAAAGCCCGTTGTAATCCAAAAACTCCTTCATTTCCTTTTATATCGCCTAATGCAGTTTCGCAGGCACTTAGTACAACCAAATCAGTTTTATGCAAATCCATCTGTGCAATTTCATACGCCGTTACAATACCATCTTCCCTACCTTCAATGGGCGGTTGGCCACTCCAAACCCGGTTGGCACCTGATAAAACAATTCCACTTCTTAATAATGGATCATCGGCTAATGTAAAAGCATTTCTATTATCGGCTTCAAATCCTTCCTGTTTCTTTTTTACAGGATCGGGTAAAAAGAAACCATGGGTAGCCAAGTGAAGTATGGTTGGTGGGTTGCCGCTAAGCGATTTAAATTGTTCTTCTGTTGCGCTTTCCTGTTCGTACAATCCGGTAGTGAATTTATGCTGGTCGAATAAAGATTTAATAGAAGTTATTTCATTAGCTGTGCCTTCAAGTTGGTTCCATCCGCCGGCATTATCGCCCCTGTTTACTATTGCCGTAATTAAAATATTGGCTTTTTCATCAGCAGGAATATTTTTTACTACCGTATTACTATCCATACTAAAAAGACAATTACCAAATAAAGCAATTGAATTATTGTTTTCTTTCTTTTCATCCTGTATTGCCAGTTGCCGTATACTGGTGTATTGGTTCAATTCATATTTATCCATAAGTAAACTGCTATCACCAGCCGGTAGTGCATGAAAAGCTATTTTATATAACAGCCCGGCTGGTGAGTAATCAATTTTATTTATGCCTTTTAAATAAGGCAATAATGGTTTCCAGACCAATGCATACAAACTGTCGCCGGATATGGATGGTTTATCATCTTCGTCCATTGGATCGCTGCGGTAAATGGTTTTAATATTGGAAGAGCCAGCTGTTGATGAAAAATATTTGCCTAATTGTTTTTCTTCGCAAATCGGAACAAATACAGGAACAGAATCATTTTTCCTTAAAATATACGCAGCATAGATAATGCTGTCTGTCCATTTTTTAGTGTAAAGTCTGAACCGCACAAATTCTATAGCTACTTCGTCTTGTTGCAGATTATTTTGAACATCAGTTATTGAAATATTAATTTTTTTTTGCTGAATGCGGAATTCGGATGATTTAAGGGCAAGTTCCTTTTCAAGAGCTTCTGCTTTTACTTCAATACTTTCCAATTTTTGAATCCGTTTATCAAAGGGTAAAGAATACTGTTTGGCTAATAAGCTTTTATTACTTTGCCATGCTTTATATACATTTTGAATCGTGCTGTCCTTGATCTTGTTGACAGACTCAAGCATCATACGGGTATCTGCAAGAGAAAGGGATTTAAAAAAAATAATTAAATTATAATTTCCAATAAGCAGCGAAGAAGAACCTTTTTTGTATTTATATAATAAACTGTTATTAATATCCATCAGCGAAATATTATTAACTAAGTAGTTCTCTTTTTCTTTTTCAGAAAGAATGCTGAATGTTTTTTTTAGATTTTTTATAATGATATCTGCTGATGATAAAAATAATGGTTCAGCCTTTTTATATAGTCCCATAGCTTCATATAAAGTAGCCAGATTATTCAGACTCCTTGCATAATCAGGATGATTTTCTCCTAATATATTTTTACGTGTTTCTTTAGCCTCAATATATAATGCCTCAGATTTTTTATAAAGTCCCGAAATTTTATATAATGCCGCCAGATTGTTCAGACTCATTGCATAATCAGGATGTTTTTTTCCTAATATTCTGTATTGTATTTCTATGGCTTCAATATGTAATTGCTCTGCTTTTTTAAATTGCCCCATGTCCTGATACAAAGTAGCCAGATTGTTAAGACTCGTAGCATAATCAGGGTGATTTTCTCCTAATATTTTTTTTCGGATTTCTTTGGCTTCAATAAATAATGGTTCAGCCCTTTCATATTGCCCCATATCTCCATATAAACAGGCAAGGTTATTCAGGCTTATCACATATTCAGGATGACTTTTTCCTGAATTATTTTTTTGTATTTCTTTGGACTCAATGTATAATTTTTCTGCTTTATCAAATTGTCCCATGATTTTATAAAACACTGCCAGGTTGTTGAGGCTCATAGCATAATCAGGATGATTTTCTCCTAACTTTTTTTTTCGTATTTCTTTAGCTTGAATTAATAGTGATTCAGCCTTATCATATTGTCCCATAAGAGAATATATTGAGGCCAGATTATTCAGACTAATTGCATATTTAGGATGATTTTCTCCAAATAGTATTTTTTGTATTTCTTTAGATTCAATATATAACGGAAGAGCCTTTTCAAATTGCCCCATGTCTTTATATAAAGAAGCTAAATTGTTCAGGATTGCGGCATAATAAGGATGATTCTTTCCAAATAGTTTTTTTCGTATTTCTTTGGATTCAATATATAATGGTTCTGCCTTTTCATATCCACCCATGTCCTGATATAAAGAAGCAAGATTGTTCAGGCTGTTAGCATAGTCAGCATGGGATTTACCTAATACATTTTTCCTTATTGTCATTGCTTCTACATATAATGGCTCCGCTTTTTCATACTGGCTCATTTTTGTATACAATAAGGCCAGATTGTTCAGGCTGGTAGCATAATTGGGATGAGATTCACCAAATACTTTTTTGCTGATTACCATTGCCTCTGAATATAATGGCTCCGCTTTTTTATACTGGCCCATGTCCTCATACAACGCTGCCAGGTTGTTCAGGCTAATTGCAAAATCAGCATGGCTTTCACCAAATACTTTTTTTGATATTACCATTGCTTCTAAATAGAATGGTTCCGCTTTTTCATAAAGTCCCATCTTCTTATACAACCCCGCCAGATTGTTTAAACTTTTGCCATAGTCAGGATGGGATTCGCCTGACACTTTTTTCCTTATTTCCGCGGCTTGTATATAAATGGGTTCTGCCTTTTCAAGTTGTGCAAGTTGGATATAAATAGATGCCAGATTTTCAAGAACTGTAACATAAGACTCGTTAATTTCACCTAATTCTTTTTTTACCGCTTTAATCGTTTGTTCTGCAATGGGTAGTGCTTTTTCAAATTCCTTATTTTTATACAGCTCTAAAACCTGGGAGTTCAGGTCTTTCCATCCTTGTGCAGATACCCCAAAAGAAAACAGTATAAAAAAGCAGGAGAGCAGGATGTTTTTCATGAAGAAATGTTGAAAAGATAATGAGTACAAGTTAGTGTTTTACTTACCATAAAAATACCCGGCGTTGGGTATATTTAAATATTGAAGCTTTTACTGGCGGCAAGTGTTCCCATTAGAAAAATTCAACTGGCGCAGATATGCAACAAGGCTTTTGTGTATTGGCATATCTGTGCCTGTGTAAAAGCATTTAAAATTTGAGGATTGGGCGCTTTATTTTTCGCCTTGGTTCGTGTCTTCACGAACCACTACGCATCTATAAAAGGTCAATAAAATTATTCTGTACAAGAGTGCGACGCCAATGAAGTTTAATAGTAGTACAATAGTTGGGCTCAAAAAGAGATGCTTAGTTCCAAAGCATGACAGCCCTTCGACTTCGCTCAGGACTTCACAGCATCAACAACCCCACTTTCCACAATCCATTTACCGGTTTATTATCCCAAAATAATTCAAAGTCTTCTAAGCCGGCAGCTTCATAGCTTTCTTTAAGAGAATGCAACGTTTCTCGTTTATCGTTGTTGACGTTTATCGTTGGGAGTATATTTAGTAACCATTCTCCTTGTTTTTCATCAACCTTAATAACAATAGTTTCTTTTTTTGTGGTAAAGCTTAGTTGCAGCATTTGCCACTGGTTGCCTTTTTTGCTTTTGGTAATGGTTTCGGCGGTGGGTGTGTTGCCGAGGAAAACAACTTTTGTGTTGGGGCTGTGGGTGGGTAAGGCATCATCTTCCAGGGCTTTAATAATATAATCGGGTGCAATGGTTGTGCGTGGTACTTTATGCTCGAACCATTTTTGCAGGGGATAATCAAAGCAGGCGCCGTGCATGTAATTGAGCAACGATTTTTTTAAACCAAAGCTAAAACTTTCATGGTCGGCACCGGTGGGGTCGGTATGTTCAATATCGTTATTGGCAAAGCTGCCGATTGTGTTATTTACTTTTTCTACTTTATATTTTTCTGGTTGCAGGCCAACGGGGCTATGGGCCGTCATGGTAAACAAATGCCAGAAAGCCGATTGGAGTACGCCGGCTTCAAAAAGCTGTCGCACCATTTCCAGGCTGTCGATGGTTTCCTGTGCGGTTTGTGTGGGGAAGCCATACATGAGGTAGGCATGCACCATAATGCCGGCCTGCGTAAAATGTTTGTTTACTTTGGC